>LNFM01007607.1_pt1 | contig 16860 bp, 14 predicted proteins | sample 596031 | NCBI WGS metagenome assembly LNFM01 (sample SAMN04254537, study PRJNA301005) | activated carbon metagenome | isolation source: dual media filters at the Ann Arbor, Michigan drinking water treatment plant | place: USA: Ann Arbor
GCGAAGCCGACCATGCGAGCGAGGAAGCGGTGCGCCCACTCCCACCAGAAGATGAACTTGAACGCGTCGAGGCTCATGCCGCGATTGACGAGGTGGTACTCGGGGATCTGGCGGTATTTCTGAAACACGTCCTGCCAATCGGCGTCCGATAGCGGCGGCAGGATGCCCATCAACGGGCGCCATTCAGTGATCGAGAGGCCGGAGTCGGTGAGCCGCGTCGCGCCGCCGACAACGATCAGCGCGAATACAAGTGCGGCGACGCCGTACAACCACCAGCGAATGGCGCGCATGGGGTCGGCGAGTGTCGGGGTCGAACCGTCAGGCACGGCAAATTCCTGCGTCGGGGGCGCGCGTCACATCCTCATACACACTATGGCGAGCATATTCGACGGCAGGAGCCGCGGCGAACCGCCGTGCGACGGTTCGTCCCCAGCCGCCAACAGGGCCGACGGTTTGGTCTAAAGCACGAAAAGAAGTGAGCCGGCGATGGCGAACGCTATCGCGACTCCCGCCGCGAAGGCCGGGAGCGGGCTCGATGATGCAGCAGAGCTGCTCGCGCCGTGGCGGCCCGATCGCTCGGCGCGGGCGCGCTCGATGATCATCGGAGAGCGGTCCGTCAGCCGCTGCTCGCCATCTTCCGGCGACGGTCCTGTGAGGCGAAGGGCGCCAGTGGACGGAAGTGGCGGCGGCATGTCGACGGGCGGGATCCGGTGCGGCTCCACGGGTGTGAAGGGCTGGGTCGGCGCCAGTTGATCGAGCACGGTCCACGCCGGCGGGGGCGGAAGATCGGCGAGCGATTCAGCAACAGAAGAGGCCGCCGGAGCCGGGGCGGGCGGATACCGATTGAGTTGATCGAGCAGCGATTGTTGACGCTTGATCAGGTCCACGAGACGGATGTCGCTGTCGGACTGATCCGCCAACAGGAGCGGTTCGTCCGTCGCGGGCGCAGGTCCGACCCACGGCGTGAGCGGGCTGGTCTCTGTTTCGGCGTCGGCATTGGTCGCTTCGGATTCAATGTCCGAAGCCGCAGCCGTGGAGGGCGAGGAAGCGGACGCTATGACGGGAATCAGGCGGCGCGACGGAGCCTCACCCGCGAGGCGCAGCGGCGCCGGCGGGTCGAGTACGTCCAGCAGAGATTTCAGATTCTGCTCGGACGCGTCCTCGATTGCCGTCGCGGACACGGTTGATGCAGCGAGTGGCGCGGGTGATGGCGCGACGGCATCGTTGTCCGCTTGCTGGCTCTGCGCGGGAGGGGCGCTGACGGTCATCGGCGTCGTCGGAGTCGACATCCAATCATCGTCATTGGAGTCGTCGATCGGCCGGTCGCGCAGTCCCGCGATGGCCGCGAGGGTGACGGGCTGTACCACCACGTCTGATTGATCGAGCGGCGCGTCGACGCCAAGGACTTTGGGGGACGAAATGCCAGCCGCCAATCGATCCGCGAGGTCTTTCATCCGCGCAGTGACAATGTCGCCCAAGTCGCTTGCTGCTGGGCGCTCGAGTGTGATGGTGCCGCCGCGCTTCGCCGCAAGATCGCCATGTGCGAGCAGAATGGGCACCTTCTCCGCACCGTTGGTCTTCATGTCGAGCATAGCACGCAGTGGACTATTCATCAGGTGACCTTAGGCGGCGGAACTGAACAAGACCGGGTCTTATGGCATCGTGGCGACAGTCTGCGGCAATTGTTTGCCCACCGCAGATCCGATCGCAACATTGGTTAGCCGACATACCGAGACGACGATACTCAAGCCTTCGCTTTCGAGAGATCCGAGATGCGATCGAGCAGGCGGGACTTGATTCGAGTCGGTCGGCGCTCCGTGGCTTGGTCGTCCGACGACGCCGACGTCTCTGCCATCTGCTCCGACGAAATGTCAGCGTCGGCTTCGGTCCTGACGGCGGACAGTTTGGCGGTCTCGGACGGCGATGCGGCAGCATCGTCGTCAGGCGTGTCCAGCCTGGACTGGGCGACGCGTTCGGCCAGCGTCAAGCGCGGGATTGCACGACGTTCGCGCGGCGCGGGCGGATCAGGCTGGTCGGTCGTGGTCGGTGTCCGTGATGACGAGGCGGCCTCGGGCCGTGCTGCCGCCTTAGCTTCAGACACGGGCAGTGTACCCGCGCCGAGACGCCCCACTTCCGCGACGTGGCCGGCCGCCTGCAGCGTGAGTTGCTCCTGGAGACTGGCGACTTCTGCGCGCAGCGCCTTGATCGTGGTTTCCTGCTGGCTGGACTTTTCCTCGAGTGCGCCGAGGCTCGCCTTGAGGGCGATGCGGCTCTCGGGGATAACGCCCCCGCCTTCCGTCCTGCTCGCTTTCTCGAACACCGCAATGGCAGCCTTGAGACGCGTAATCTCCTGCTCCTGAGCGGTGACCGTTTCGCGCAGTTTCTTCTCACTTCCTGCGACCGGATCGGCCTTACCGTTTGCTGCCTTCACCTCCGCGCGCAACGACGCGGGCTTGCCGCTGCCATTCGCCTTGACGGCGGGCTGGCCGCTCGGGCCGATCGTTTCGGCATAGGATTTCTGCAAACGATCGATCAGGGCGCTCTGCTCGCGCGTGCGGGCACGCAAGGCATTGAGTTCGGCCCGCATGGCGACGAAACCGTCCGTACGATCCTCGGCCGTGTGGCCCTGTGCCTTCGCGCCTGCGGTCTCCAGTGCCGTCGTGAGTGTGTGCGCCTCGCGCTTGAGCTGATCGTTGATCGCCTGCGCTTCTTTCAAGGCTCGGGCCTGCCGTTCCGCCGTGCGCGTCAGGTCGATGATCTCACTGTCGCGTTCCGCAAGATTGCGCTTCGCTTCGATCAGCCGCTCCTCGATGCGCGGCAGGCGCGACGCCACCGTCTGTTCGAGAACGGCTCGGGCGTTGACCGCACCCTCCAGCGATGACGTCAGCGCTTCGACGTCCGCTTCGAGACCGTTGATGCGCGCATCGCGTCGGTTGAGATCGATCACCTGCCGCGCCGAAGCGAGCCTGGTCTCTTCGAGCGCTACCTGCTGTTGATGAATTTTAAGAGCGTACTCCGCCCTCAACCGATCCTTATCGGCACGGATCTCGATGTCCGTCATCGGCATGGATTCGCGGAGCCGGCGCGTTGTCAGCCGCACCGCGCGCGCCCAGAAACCGGGAGCGGCAAGGAGCCACAGCAAACTAGCGACCAGAAAGCCGAGCGCCAGGAAGAGTGCTGACTGGATCGTGATCAAACCCGCAAATCCTCGGCTCGGGCCGCTCGGCGCGACGCCATGCTCCCGCAAGAGCGCGACACCGCCACAGCCTACGGCGCGGCTCAGAGATGCCGGAGAGCCGCACGCACGACGTGCCGACTCAGAAGGGGTTCCAGGTCGGCCGCCGTGTATACTTCAAATAGCCGATATTGGCACCCATGCGAAGGCCAATCCCTGTGCGGATGGGGGCGAGCACGATGTTACCATTGGCCTGGAAGTTCATGCCGACGCCGCCGACGACATAAGCGGAGCCTTCGACGCCGCCGAATCGGCGGTAGATGTCGTGCGGATCGCGCAGCCGGTACACAAGGGTCATGACCTTGGAGCCGTCGCCGCCGGCGTCGTAGCCGATCGAAGGGCCCTGCCAGAACACCGGGTGTTCTCCGGCGTCACGGGTATAGAGCGTGCCGCGTCCGTAGCGTAGACCGGCAACGAACGCACCGCCGGCATCCTCTCCGAGGATGTAGCCGTTCGGGCGACCCTGCTGGCGGAACGCGTATTCGATCACGCTGGCGAGGCCACGACTGGCGGCGCCGAAAAAGCCGTGACCGGCGCGCGTGATCTCGTTCATCGAATAGGTGCCGTCGCGCGGATCCTCGTCCGCATATCCCGGCGGAGGTGGCTGGTCGCGATAGGCGGGCGGCGGCGGGGCGTAGCGATCCGACTGATACGGTGCTGCCTCGCGGTAGGGCGCTGGACCAGGGGGCGGTCCGGCTTCGCGCGGCTCATAGCGCGGCGGCGGTGCGCGATAGGCGTCATCGCCCCGCGCCGGCGGACTGTAGCTTTCGCGCGAACCGCCGTAGCTCGGAACCTGGCGACCGGTCTCGTAAGGCGGCCGGTACGCTGGCGGTTCGATTGTTTCGCGTTCGACGTAATCGCCGGGCCGCGCCTGGGCGAGATGCACGTAGGGCAGGCCGGCCACCGGCAATGCGAAATCGCGTGGTCCGGTCGATGGCGCAGCCGAAATGGGCGCGCCATCCTGGTCGAGTGCCGTGATCTGGGCATAGCCTGGCTCAAGACCGAAGCCGACCAGTCCAACAGCCAGACCAAGCGCGATTGCGCCGGTTCGCAGATTCAGCGAATGAAAAATGGGCATGGGTTGACCGTTCTTCGCGAGTTTGGGGACCCCCCTAGCAGCCGCGCCCCCGCGGCCGTATGGTCAATAAAGTCTTGACGGCAAAGTGTTACCAAACTGTGGCTAAACGGACGATGTGCCCGATTTTGGCCGCATCCAGCTCGTTTGGGGCAGCAAATCGTCCCGCGGCCGCGGTTACGGCATTCAGTTGCACACGCGGGGGACCAGCACTAACCTCCGCGACGTTCAAACCGTGCGCTGCGCGGCAAGAAAATGACTTCAGGGAAACGACCGGGAAAGGGCTGATGATGGCGAAGAAATACAAGACGCTCGTTATGGGAGCGTCCTACGGGTCGTTGCTCGGGACCAAGCTCGCCATGGCGGGGCACGACACCACGCTCGTGTGCCTTCCTGCCGAAGTCGAGAAGATCAATGCAGAAGGCGCGCTGGTGAAGATCCCAGTGCGTGGCCGCGAGGGGCTCGTCGAGATCAACAGCCGCAAGCTGCCCGGCAAGATCAGCGCGGCGGGCCCGGCCGACGTGGACCCCAAGAGCTTCGACCTCATCGCGCTCGCCATGCAGGAGCCGCAATACCGCACACCCGGCGCCAAGGAACTGCTGCTGAAGGTCGCTCAGTCCGGCCGCCCCTGCATGTCGATCATGAACATGCCGCCGCTGCCGTACCTCGCCCGCATTCCCGGCCTCGATGTGAGCAAGCTGCGCCACTGCTATACCGATGCGACCGTGTGGGACGCGTTCGATCCGAACCTGATGACGCTTTGCAGCCCCGACCCGCAGGCGTTCCGTCCGCCGGAGGAACCGGTCAACGTCCTTCAGGTGCGACTGCCGACCAACTTCAAATCAGCCCGCTTTGTCTCGGACGAGCACACAGCCATCCTCCAGCAGATGGAGAAGGACGTCGACGCCGCGCGCTTCGACGTCGGGGGCGAGAAGATCGAAATCCCGGTGAAGCTCAAGGTGCATTCGTCGGTGTTCGTGCCGCTCGCCAAGTGGGCGATGCTCCTCGCCGGCAACTACCGTTGCGTCCAGAAGGATACTGTGCGGCCGATCAAGGAGGCCGTGAACTCCGATCCCGCCGCGAGCAAAGCGGTCTACGACTGGGTCGTGGACCTGTGCGTTTCCCTCGGCGCGGACAAGGCCGATATGGTGCCGTTCGAGAAATACGCGGCGGCGTCGCAAGCGCTGCTGACGCCGTCGTCGGCGGCCCGGGCGCTTGCGGCCGGCGCGCCGAACATCGAGCGCGTCGATCTACTGGTCCAGGGCATCGCGGCATCGAAGGGTCGCTCGAACCCCGAAGTCGACAAGACCGTCGAGATGGTCAATGGCTGGCTCGAGAAGAATCGCAAGAAGGCATCCTGAGGGGCGAGCGTATCCATGCTGAAGGTCGACAACGGGCAAGCCATCAACCGTCTCATGCGGTTCCTGGCGGTGGAAGGCGTGACCGGTCGCGAGGCGAAGATCGGCAAGGACGTTGTCGCCGCGCTCAAGGAGGTTGGCGTGCCGTCGCGCGCCATCCGTTTCGACGACGCGAACAAGAAGATCCCGGTGCCGACCGAGACGGGCAACCTGATCGTCGACCTGCCGGGCCGAGGCCGGCTCGGGAACCATCCGCGCCTTCTGTTCATGACGCACCTCGACACGGTGCCGCTATGCGCTGGCGCCAAGCCGAAGATCCAGGGTCGCAAGATCGTCAACACGGTGAAAACCGCGCTGGGCGGTGACAATCGCACCGGCTGCGGCGTGCTCGTGACGCTGGCCGCGGAACTGGCAAAGCAGAACCTCGACCATCCGCCGTTGACGCTGCTGTTCACGGTCCGCGAGGAAAGCGGGCTGTGGGGCGCGCGCTTCGTTGATCCAAAGGATCTCGGCGGCGTGGCGATGGGCTTCAACTATGACGGTCGGTCGGCGGCGTATGTGACCGTCGGTGCGGTCGGCGCCGATCGTTGGGAGGTCGAGATCACGGGACGCGCCGCGCACGCGGGTGGCGCCCCGGAGCGCGGCATCAGTTCGACGCTCATTCTCGCCGAGGCGCTCGCTGAGGCCCGTCGCGGCGGTTGGTTCGGCAAGGTCGTCCACGGCGACAAAGTCGGGACGAGCAATGTCGGCGTTGTCGCGGGCGTCGGCGGCGGCGCGGCGGGCGATGCAACCAATGTCGTCACCGACTATGTGCACGTTCGCGGCGAGAGCCGCAGCCATGATGCCAAGTTCCACAAGGAGATCACGGCCGCCTACAAGGCCGCGTTCGAGAAGGCCGCGGCGGGTGTCACCAACGTCCAGGGCCAGGCCGGCAAGGCGAAATTCGTGACTCGCACCGACTACTACCCGTTCCGGCTCAAGGAGAGCCTGCCGGTCGTGCATCGGTCGATCGCGGCGGTCAAGGCGCAGGGGATCGCGCCGGAGATCCGGGTCGCCAACGGCGGACTCGATGCCAACTGGCTGGTCCGACACAAAATTCCGACCGTGACGTTCGGTGCCGGGCAGAACGAGCCGCATACCGTCGACGAATGGGTCGACCTGAAAGAATACGAGGCGGCATGTGGCCTTGCGCTCCAGTTGGCGACGATGAGTTAACCAACGGCCGCTAACGTCGTCCTGGGACAGAGAAAAAGTGATTCGCAGTTCGGTCGGAGCGTCTTCCGCGCTTGGCGGCGGACGATATGATCGCTCGGCCGCAATTCCGCCGCGCCGCCGACGCCGGCTGTGCGCTCAGATCATCAGGGAGCAATTGTCATGCGAAATTCCACGCCGACTATCGGGGGGCTGCCAGGTGGCTCGTCGCTCAAACTGGGCAGCGTAGGGGTCGCTGTGGTTGCCGTGCTGATCCTGATGACGATCTGGCTCGGCATCTATCGCATCGACGCGGGCCACGTCGGCATCGTCAAGCGCTTCGGCAACGTCATCGACGTCGTCGATCCCGGCTTGCGCTTCAAGTTCCCCTGGGCGGATACGGTCGAGGAAATGGAAGTGCGCGAGCGCGCCTTTTCCATGACGCTCGAAGCGGCCTCGCAGGACCCTCTGGAAATCCCCATCCAGGTGACCATCAACTGGCTCGTGAAGCGCGATCACGTCAAGGATCTCTACGTCCAGTTCGGTAGCCTCGATCAGTTCGAGAAACGCATCATTCTTCCGCGCCTCAACGACACGGTGAAGGGCGTGACGAGTGGCTACACCGTCAACGATCTGCTCCGCAAGCGTGTCGAGTTCCGCGATATTTCCATGGCGACCTTCTCGAAAAGGATGCCCGACGACGTGCAGATCACCGGCTTCTCGGTGGTCAACATCGGCTTCCCGCCCGAGTACACGAAGGCCATCCGCGACAAGCAGGTCGCACGCGAGCAGTCGGAGACGGAGAAGTTCGTGCTCGAGCGCCAGCGGTTGACCTCGACGCAGATCACCCAGAGCGCCGAAGCGCAGCGTGATGCCGACAAGGCCCGCGCCGACGGCCGTGCCTACGAGATCAAGGTTCAAGGCGAAGCGCAGGCCGAGGCGGTTCGAGTCATGGGGGCGGCACTGGCGCAGAACCCGCTGGTCGTCGAGTACCGTAAGATCGAGAAATGGGGTGGCACGTTCCCGACGACGTTCATGGGGGGCGATGCCGGAGCCAATACGCTGTGGAGCATGCCGGGTAGCGGGGCCGGAGCACCGTCAGCCGCCGGGCCGGCGCGCGGTGCGTCGAACGCGCAGCCGCGGTAGTGGTTGCGTTTCAGTAGCGGCCACCCCGTGGGCGATTGAACGGCGCACACTACGCCAGGCTAGCGACGTAGCAATCCAGAGCGTCAGCCGCCCACTATTTGGTGCGGCTGCCTACCTATTGATGGTGTCGTGACGGCGAGTACAGAGAAGCAATGGCGGATAGAAAATGCCAGCCACCTCGAGGGGTTGCGACTGCAATTTCGCCGTTACACCAAGTGGAGCGAAAGGTGGGACCACGATCACTGCGCCGCTTGCTGGGCCAAATTTGTGAAGTTTGAAGGCCCGGACATTCAGTGGGAGGGCTATGCCACCTCCGAAGACTATCCCAAAGGCGCTGGCTATGAATGGGTATGCCAGACCTGCTTCGATGATTTGAAGGGTGACTTGAAATGGTCGGCTGAATAAGCCTGACGACTTGCCAACGCTTCTTCAACAGTCTGCTAAATTTTCCCGCCCACAACCTCGGCCTTTTCGAGCACGGCGTGCAGGAGCACGTCGGTGCCCGCAGCGGCCCATTCCGGCGTCATGTTTTCAGATTCGTTGTGGCTGATGCCGTCGATGCACGGCGTGAAGATCATCGCGGCGGGTGCGACGCGCGCGACATAGACCGCGTCATGTCCGGCGCCCGAGGTGATGTCGCGGTGCGAGTAGCCGAGTTTCGCGGTGGCATTGCGGACGGCGGCGACGCAGCTCTCATCGAACGGCTGCGGCGGGAAGTCCGCGACCATGCTGATCTCGGCAGTGACGCCGGTGCGCGCCGCGATTTCGGCGAGGCCAGCCCGCAGTGCCTTATCCATCGAAATCAGATTCTCGCCATCCGGGTGGCGGAAATCGACCGTGATGAAGACGCGTCCAGGAATGACGTTGCGCGAATTTGGATAGGCTTCGATCATGCCGCAAGTCGCGCAGGCAGCCGGATCGTGGTCGTGGCCGATCTTATTGACCAGTTCGACGATACGCGCGGCGCCGAGGAGCGCGTCCTTGCGCCGGTTCATCGGCGTCGGACCGGCATGGCTCTCGACGCCGGTGAGCGTGATCTCATACCACTTCTGGCCGTTGGCCGCGGTGACGATGCCGATCTCGGTGCCTTCCTCCTCGAGGATCGGGCCCTGCTCGATGTGCAACTCGAACAGCGCATGGATCGGCCGGCCGCCGACGCTTTCCGGTCCCGAATAGCCGATCCGGTCGAGTTCCTCGCCGAAGACTTTGCCCTCTGGGTCACGGGTCGCTAGAGCCTGCTCGAGCGTAAAGGCGCCCGCGAAAACGCCAGACGCGATCATTGCCGGCGCAAATCGCGAACCCTCCTCGTTGGTCCACATGCAGATCTCAACCGGGTGGCGCGTCTTGATGTCGAGATCGTTGAGCGAGCGCACGACCTCGAGTGCCGCCATCACACCGAGCGCGCCGTCGAACTTTCCGCCGGTCGGCTGGGTGTCGAGGTGGCTGCCGATCAAGACCGGCGGCAGGCTGTCGTCCGCGCCGGCGCGGCGCGCGAACATCGAGCCCATGCGGTCGACCTTGATGCTGCAACCGGCTTTGCGGCACCACTCCCCGAACAGATCGCGCGATTTGCGGTCGAGGTCGGTTAACGTCAGGCGCTTGACGCCACCCTTGGGCGTGGCGCCGATCTGCGCCATTTCCATCAGGCTGTCCCACAGCCGCTTGCCGTCGATCCTGAGGTTCGTGTCCGCCGTCATGTCGTGCCTTCTCGGTTGCGCCGCGCGGGTGCCTAAGGAAATGCCGCATGGCCGCCATGTCGATGACTATTGCCATTCGGCGCTGACAATTGGAAGCTGGAACGGTAGGCACTGTGCCTAACTGCAGGCATGGCGAAGCGGCGTCCGGAAGAGACGAGCCCGGGAGCGAAATGACCAAAGGCCGAAATCAAACCGCACGAGCTCCATTGCATCATCTGAACCGGATCCATCCAACATGAGCAACGATGTCATCGTCCTCGGCGCCGGCATGGTCGGCGTGTCCACCGCGCTTCACCTCCAACAGCGAGGCAAGTCGGTGGCGCTGGTCGATCGCCGCGGCGTCGCCGAGGAAACGTCCTACGGCAATACCGGCATCATCCAGCGCGAAGGCATCGTGCCGTATCTCTTTCCGCGTGAATGGTCGACGATCCTGCGTCATGCGCGCAACCAATCGACGGAGGCGGCTTACCAATTGTCGTCGCTGCCAAGTATCGCGGGCTTCATGTTCCGCTACTGGCGGTGGTCGACGCCGGAAGGCAAGGCATCGACGGCCAAGGCGATGACGCCTTTGATCACGCGCTGTGTCGAAGAGCACGAGCATCTGATGACCCAGGCCGGCATCACCGGCATGATGCGCCGGACCGGCTATCTTCGCCTCTACCGCGACGAAAAGGGCTTCGACAACGCGGTGCGCGAGGACGAAAAGAACAAGACGCTTTATGGCGTCAACGCCAAGCCGCTCAATCCGGCCGGCATCGCCGAGCTGGAGCCGCACCTCAAGTCGGTCTACGCGGGCGCGGTGTTTCTTCCTGATCCCGTCAGCGTCGCCGATCCCGGCGCGGTCGGCAAATCGTACGGTGATCTTTTTGTACGCCGCGGCGGCGCGCTCGTCGAAGGCGAAGCGCGATCGCTAACGGCAGATGGCGCTGGATGGAAGGTGGCGACGCGTGACGGCTGGATTTCTGCTCCTGATGTTGTGGTCGCGCTGGGCGCGTGGTCCGACACTGTGACGCGCGCGCAGGGTGTGATGCTGCCGCTGGGCGTCAAGCGCGGCTACCACATGCACTACCGGGCAGAAGGCAATGCCACGCTGAGCCGGCCGGTCATCGATACCTCGATCGGCTACGCCATGACCCAGATGACGCGTGGCATCCGCGTGACGACGGGGGCGGAATTCGCCCACCGCGATGCGCCGCCGAATCCGGTGCAAGTCGACCGCGTCGAGCCGCTGGCGCGTTCGGCATTCCCGATGGCTGAGCGGCTCGATCCCGAGCCGTGGCTGGGGCGCCGCCCGTGTCTCCCGGACATGCTGCCAGTCATCGGCGGGGCCGCCGGCAAGAAGGGGTTGTGGATGAACTTCGGCCATCACCATCTCGGGTTCACGCTCGGGCCGGTGACGGCGCGGTTGCTCGCCGAGGTGATGACCGGCGAAGCGCCGTTCACCGATCCACATCCCTATCGCGCCGCGCGGTTCTGAGCCCTCTCAAGTCTTGCCGAACCGATCTCGCCACGACGGGATCGCGCCGTGGAATGGCAGCGCCGTTGCTTCGTAGACGCCACGGGCAATGGCGCGTGCGAGGCAATCTCCGGCCGCCATGCCGATCTCGGTGATATCCGGTAGCGGATCGGTCAGCGGCTTCCTCTGCGTCGCGACGGCGAAGACGGTATCGCCGTCCATCGGTGCGTGGGCGGGGCGGACGGCGCGCGCGAGGCCGTCGTCAGCCATGATCGCGAGGCGCTTCGCCTGCGGCTTGGTCAGGATCGCATCGGTGGCGACGAGGCCAATGGTCGTCGCAGGCTGGCGGCCGCCCTTCATGCGCAGTGCAAGGTCGGACGGCGAAAGATGCGCGGGCATGCCGAGCCCGCCAAATTCGTTGCCAACCTCGACTGACGCTGCCCAGAAATGCGGGCCGTTCCCGATCGTCGCCGTGCCGACCGAGTTGACCACCGCGATCGCCGCCACGCGGAAACCGCTTGCTGTGACCATGCTGGCTGAGCCGACGCCACCCTTGAGCGTCACCGTTGTCGTGCCATAGCCGCCGCCGACCGTGCCGAGGGCGAAGTCGCCATCGGTCGCGCGCTCGGCAGCTTGCCAGCCGAGGTCCCAGTAGGGTGGCTTGCGGCCCCAATCCTTGTTGCCGCCATTGATGAGGTCGAACGTGATCGCCTGCACGGCTATGGGAATGTTGACCGGTCCAATGCGCAGGCCAGCGCCCGTGCCGCGCAGGTAGTTGCAGACGCCGCCGGCCGCGTCGAGGCCGAACAATGAGCCACCGGACAGGACCACCGCATTCACACCTTGGGCCGTCATCTCGGGTTCGAGAAGCGTCGTATCGCGCGAGCCGGGCGCGCCGCCGCGGGTAACGGCGGACGCGACGTTATCGGCGTCGATAATGATCGCCGTTACCCCACTCGCGAGCGCGGTATCGTGCGCGTGGCCGACGCGCAGGCCCTCGATGTCCGTAAGCAGGTTGCGCATGACCGCTGAATCCTTCGATGTGCCGCTGTGCAGCGAACTGTTCCAGGATAGACTGCACGAAAAGCGGTGGTTCGGCCAACCGCATCAAAAAAAGTCGTGCGCTCGGGTGGAGCCAAAAGGGATGCGCAAGCAGGTCGTCATCATCGGATCGGGACCGGCAGGGCTGTTGCTCGGCCAACTCCTGCATCGCATTGGGATCGATACGCTGATCCTCGAGCGGGCCAGCAAGGCGCATGTCCTGGCTCGGGTGCGGGCAGGCGTGTTGGAAGAGGGCACAGTCGGTCTCGTGCGCCAAGTTGGGCTGGCGGCGCGCCTCGACGCACAAGGCCTGATGCACGACGGTATCGACTTTGCTTTCGACGGCACGCGCCGCCGCATCGATTTGCACGCGCTGACCGGCGGCAAGCGAGTCGTCGTCTATGGGCAGACGGAGTTGACCGCGGATTTGCTGGCGGGTCGCGAGGCGGCAGGCGCGGAGACGGTTTTCGACGCCGTCGACGTCACGCCGCACAGCTTCGACTCGGATGCGCCTTACGTCACCTTCAATCACAACGGCACGACGCATCGCGTCGACTGCGAATTCATCGCGGGTTGCGACGGGTCTCACGGTGTCTCGCGCCGATCTGTGCCGGATCGCGCGATTGCGACCTTCGAACGCGCCTATCCGTTTGGTTGGCTCGGGGTGCTCGCTGACGTGCCGCCGGTAAGTCCCGAGCTGATCTACGCGAGCCATGAGCGCGGATTCGCGTTGTGCTCGATGCGATCGCCTGTTCGCAGCCGCTACTACGTGCAATGCGATGGCGACGACAAGGTCGAGGACTGGTCCGATCAGCGGTTCTGGGACGAACTGCGCCGGCGCCTGCCGGACGAGACGGCTGCCGCCGTGACCATCGGTCCATCATTCGAAAAGTCGATCGCCGGCTTGCGGTCGTTCGTCGCCGAGCCGATGCGCTTCGGCCGCCTATTCCTCTGCGGCGATGCTGCTCACATCGTGCCGCCGACCGGCGCCAAGGGCCTCAACCTCGCGGCGAGCGACGTGCACTACCTGTTCGAGGGCCTGCGCGAGTTCTATGGCGAACGGTCGACGGCTGGCCTCGACGCCTACTCCGGCCGCGCGCTGGCGCGGGTGTGGAAAGCCGTCCGCTTCTCCTGGTGGATGACGACGCTGCTGCATCGCTTCCCCGATGCGACACCGTTCGCGCGCAAGCTGCAGGAGGCTGAACTCGATTACGTGACGACCTCGCGCCATGCCGCTGCCGCGCTTGCCGAAAACTACGTGGGCCTCCCGTATTAGGTATGGCTCGCTTGCTTGTTTCGGGCCCGGTGATGCTGCTAAGCTCGCGAAAAATAAGGCGATGAGGAAGCACTGAGGAGAGGCCCAATGTCGGCGACCTATGCCCCGCGCGATTGGTCCTCGCAGCCGCCGTATCTGACGCCAGACTACAAGTCCTCAGTGCTGCGGGGACCGACGAGAGCGCTGATTCCGCTCCGCCAGTCGCTGTCGGAAATCACCGGGCCGGTCTACGGTCACGAGAGCTTGCGCCCCTTTGACGCTGACCTGACACGCAATGCCGTCAAGAGTGCCGAGCCGATCGGCGAGCGCATTATTGTGACCGGGCGTGTGCTTGACGAGGATGGTCGCCCGCAGCCGGATACGCTGGTCGAGATCTGGCAGGCGAATTCAGCCGGCCGCTACGTCCACGTCACCGACCAGCACGCGGCGCCGCTCGATCCGAATTTTCTCGGCGGTGGTCGGTGCGTCACTGACAGCGAAGGCCGATATCGCTTCACGACGATCAAGCCCGGCGCCTATCCGTGGGGCAACCATCACAACGGCTGGCGGCCCGCGCATATCCATTTTTCGCTGTTCGGTCCAAGCCTCGTCACCCGTCTCGTGACGCAGATGTATTTCCCGGGCGATCCGCTGCTGGCCTACGACCCGATCTACATGGGCGTGCCGGCAGCAAGCCGCGATCTGCTGGTCTCGCGCTTCATGCTCGATCACACCGAGCCGTCGTTCGCGCTCGGCTACGAGTTCGATTTCGTGCTGCGCGGTCGCTGCCAGACACCGATCGAATGAAGGGCGGCAGCGCATGACCAAACGGCGACAAACGCCATCGCAGACCGTCGGGCCGTTCTTTGCCTATGCATTGACGCCGGAGCAGTACGGTTACGCGTTTGCGAGCATCGCCGATGGCCGGCTTGCCGACGACAACACGCCCGGCCGGCGCATCCGCATTGAAGGCCGCGTCTTCGATGGCCATGGCGACGTCATCCCCGACGCCATGATCGAAATCTGGCAGGCCGACGAGCAGGGGCGTTACGCGCATCCCTCGGACCCGCGCGGCTCCAACGTCGGCTTCAAGGGTTTCGGCCGCATGGGGACGGGGACTGACGCGCAGTCGCGCTTCATCTTCGATACCATCAAGCCCGGATCGGTTGACGGCGCGCAGGCGCCGCACGTCAACGTCGTCGTCTTCATGCGCGGGATGCCGACGCACGCCTTCACGCGCCTCTATTTCCCGGATGAAGCCGCTGCCAACGCGCGCGATCCGGTCCTCGCGACGGTTCCAATCGAGCGACGGCCAACCTTGATCGCGACGCGTGACACCAACGCAGCCGCTGCCATCTACCGCTTCGACATCCACATGCAGGGTCCGGACGAGACGGTGTTCTTCGACGCCTGACCCCGCGCCTGCTTCACGACTGGAGAGTATCGCCATGCCGACCCCTGCCTACGATCCATCCGCGCGCCGACTGACGTTCTTCGATCAAGCGCGCAAATTTGCTGAAGGCGGCGACACGCCGCGCAAGTATATCGAGCGTTGTCTCGAGACAATCGCGACGCGCGAGCCCACGGTGCAGGCGTGGGTGACCACGAATGTCGACGGCGCGCGCGCGGCCGCGGACGACGCCGGCGCCCGCTACAAGGCCGGGCGGCCGCTGTCGGCAGTCGATGGCTGCCCGATTGGCATCAAGGATCTGATCGCGACCAAGGACATGCCGACCGAGATGGGCACGCCGGCGATGAAGGGTCGCGTGACCAATGAGGATTCGGCGTCGGTGCAGGCGCTGCGTCGTGGCGGCGCTGTCATTCTCGGCAAGCTGGTGACCACCGAGATGGGCATGTCCCATCCAGGTCCGACGACCAATCCGTGGGATCCCGCGCGCACGCCTGGCGGTTCGTCGTCGGGTTCGGCGGCAGCGGTCGCGGCGGACATGGTGCCGGTGGCGCTCGGCACGCAGGTCGGCGGCTCCATCATTCGGCCCGCCAGCTACTGCGGCAACATCGCGCTGAAGCCGACGCAGGGCGCGCTCAACCGTGGTGAGCGTCAGGGCTACAGCCAGTCGACGGTCGGCCCGCACGCCAATTCCATCGAGGATATGTGGGCGTGCGCGTGGCAGATCGGCGTTGATGCGGGCGGCGATCCCGGTTCTCCCGGCCTCTATGGCGACGCAAAGCCAGCCGCGGCGAGAAAGCCGAGGCGACTGGTCGCGATCGAAAGTGAAGGCTGGGCTGCCGCCGACGCTGCGACGCACGCGGCCTTCGATAAAATATGCGCTGCCCTCAAGCAGGCAGGCGTCGAGATCATCACGCGCAAGATCGCCGCGAAAGTCGAAGCCTACGAGCAATCGATCTCGGCCGCCACTGCCGGCACGATGGTCACCTGCGGTTGGGAAGCGCGTTGGGGCTGGCGCAATTTTGTCGAACGCTATCCCGGCCAGATGTCCGCGAGCCTCAGCGAACGGCTCACCCGCGCGGAGGGATATACGCCGGAGACGTATCGCGCCGCTGTGCTGCGGCGCGAGGACATGCGCAACCGCCACGCCGAACTGATGATCGATGCCGATGCGGTCATTGCGCTCGCGTCTCCGGGCGTCGCGCCGCATTCGGGCCCGCCGGGCGGCAACGAAGTGCGCACGACCGGGAATTCGGCATGCAATACGTTCACGTCAGCGGTCGGAATGCCGGCGATCACGATGCCGCTCATGGCTGTGGGCGGACTGCCGGTTGGCGTGCAGCTTTGCGGCGCTTGGCATGGCGATCACACGCTGACGGGGATCGCAGCGTGGGTGCTCGCAAACATCAAGCCGGTTGTGGTCTAGGCGTAGGAGAAAAACATGAGCGCGCTGAAGAACGGCGAGTTTACAAAGGTCGAGGTCGACGGCCACATCCTGACGGTGACGATCAGCCGTCCCGAAGTGATGAATGCCGTGCATCCGATGGTCAGCCAGGAGATGTCGACGATTTTCGACGTCTTCGCGGCCGACCCGGACCTGTGGATCGGCATCGTTACCGGTGCCGGGGATCGGGCGTTCTCGGCCGGCAATGACCTCAAGTATCACGCGGAGTTGCGTGCGAAGTCTGGCGCGCGTCCGGCATCGCCACCGTCGGGCTTCGGCGGCTTGAGCAACCGTCATGACCTCGACAAGCCGCTGATCGCCGCGGTCAACGGTGTCGCGATGGGCGGCGGCTTCGAGATCGCGCTCGCGTGCGACATCATCATCGCATCGGACAAAGCGCGGTTCGCATTGCCGGAGCCGCGCGTCGGCCTGTCGGCGGGCGCAGGCGGGATGCAGCGACTGGCAAGGCAGATCCCGCTCAAGAAGGCCATGGGCATGATGCTGACCGGACGGCACGTGCCGGCGTCGGAAGGGTATGAATTGGGATTCGTCAC
>LNFM01012581.1_pt1 | contig 16860 bp, 21 predicted proteins | sample 596031 | NCBI WGS metagenome assembly LNFM01 (sample SAMN04254537, study PRJNA301005) | activated carbon metagenome | isolation source: dual media filters at the Ann Arbor, Michigan drinking water treatment plant | place: USA: Ann Arbor
AGACGATTCGAACCCTCGTGCAGGGCATCGCGCGGGAAGAGTTCTTCATCCTGCCGGATGCCTATTGTGACCAGTGCGTGTTTTCCGCTGCCTGTCGCCGCTACGATTCCACCGCATGGTGGAGGTCCTACCGTTCGCCGGAGGCCAGGGCGTTGCGCCGGTTGCGAAAGTTACAGGTGCAGGATGAATGAGGGAACACCCCTATCGGATGCCCAGGATCGGATTCTGGCACAGACGACATGGGATCGGAATGTGGTTGTGAGGGCCGGGGCCGGTACCGGCAAGACCACGATTCTCGTCAATCGGATGTTGAATCTGCTGATGCGGGAGCCGCAGCCGTTGGCGATCACCGAGATCGTCGCGCTGACCTTCACCAACAAGGCTGCGACGGAGATGAAACAGCGGCTCCGGCGGGAATTGACCAAACTCGCCGAGTCTGCCGATGAGTCGTTGTCGGCGCTTTTTCGCGCGCGGTATCAGTTGTCGTCCGATCAGGTGAGGGAACGGGCCGGACAGGCGCTCGCGCAGTTCGAGAAGGCCCAGATCGGGACGCTGCACAGTTTTGCCGCACATCTCTTGCGATTGCATCCGCTGGAGTCCGGCCTGGACCCATCGTTTCAAGAAGACGACGGCACACGATTCACCGAGCTGTTCAATTCCAGGTGGCAGGCGTGGCTGGCGGAGGAACTCGGAGCGATGGGGCAGCATCATGCGCAATGGAGGCGGGTGCTGGCCGGAACGAGCCTCGATGACTTCTATGATCTGGCCGTTACGCTGGCCGGCGAGTCGATCGATGTGCCGGAGCTTGCACGCCAATGCCGGGCGGCGTCGATCGACGGCCCGGTTCGTGACTGGTTGGAGCGTCTGCGCGCAACAGCCGATGGTTTGTCGGCCAGCCGTGTAAAGGCCAAGCAGGTGAAGGCAGACAAGATGCTGTCTGCCGCATCCCGATGTCTTACGGTAGTGCTGGATCATGGAGCCCAGGGCATGGAGCGGCTGTCCGATGACGACCGCGCACTCCTTGAAAAGGACATCGGCAAACCCACCAGCGGCTGGGACGAAGGGGCATTTGCCGAGACCAAGGCGGTGGTGTCCGTTGCGCAGCAACTGCTGTCAGTGAATCAACCCTACATGAGCGATCTGTTCGAACTGCTGGGGCCGTTTCTGAGCGGGGTCAGGCAGTCTTTCCTGGCCTCCGGATGGATTTCGTTCGACGGGCTCCTGACTCGCGCCAAATCCCTGCTGCGCGACCATCCGTCGGCGAGAGCCAGGATCAAACACAGTCATCGCGCCATTCTCGTGGATGAGTTCCAGGATACGGACCCGGTGCAATACGAAATCGTTCTCTATCTGGCCGAGCGGATGGGCAGCTCGAAACAGACCTGGCAGGATCTCGAACTGGAGCCCGGCAAACTGTTCATCGTCGGCGATCCCAAGCAATCGATCTACGCTTTCCGTCGGGCCGATATCGAAGCGTTTGAGCGGGTTGTGGACAAGGTTGTCGCAGGCGGAGGGATCGTCCATTCGCTCGTGACGAATTTTCGCAGCGACGACGCGGTGCTGTCCGTGGTCAACAACCTGTTCGATCGGTTGTTTGTCGCCCAACCGCACATTCAACCGTCGAACGAGCGGTTATTTGCGCAGCCGCACCGGAAGCCTGAGCTGTCCGCTTCCGGTGTGCGGATCAGGCTCGTCACCGCCGAGTCCGATGCCGAGGACTTCGACACGGCCGCCGCCACACGCGCAGAGGCCGACCAGTTGGCCCGCTGGATCAAAGAGGAATTGCTCGCCGGCACGACCGTCTTCGACCGTGACCGGAGGCCGGTGCCTCTGCAACCGGGGCACATTGCGTTGATCTTCAGAAAGTTGACCCAGGCTCAGGATTATCTGGATGCGCTCCGCCGGTGGGATATCGCGTATCTGACAGACGGAGAGAAGCATTTTTACCGGCGGCAGGAAATCATCGACCTGGTGAATCTCTTGCGAGTGCTCGACAACCCACATGATCGCATCGCGCTGGCCGGTCTGCTCCGGTCGCCGCTGGGCGGCGTGGCGGATCGGGACTTGCTGGCGCTACGGCAACTGGACGCCTTGGATATCACCAGGCCGGAGACGCTTGCGCGCTGGGCTCATCCGCAGGCCGGTACGGTGAGGACATTCTATGAACGGCTGGCAGAGCTGCATCGTCTCGCGCCGCTTCGCCCGGTCCCGGATGTGTTCGATCTGATCTTCAAACGGCTGCCGGTCCTTGAATTGGCGGCGGCGTCGCTGCACGGCGAACAGGCGGTGGCGAATCTCTTAAAGGCGCGTGACATGGCCGAGGAAGTCGCCGACCGGCCGCATCTCACCTTGACAGGTTTTGTGGATATGATGCTGGAGCGTCTCGACGAGCAGCCGGACGAAGCGGAAAGCGCGCTGGCCGAAGCGTCGCTCGATGCGGTGCGAATTCTGACGATTCATAAGGCCAAAGGACTCGAATTCCCGGTCGTCATTCTGCCCGGAGTGCATCAAGGCGCGCGAACGCCCCGCAAGGGGCCGTCTGTGCAGCATGATTGGTCGAGCGGGTGCTACGGGGTGTCGCTGGGGGCGCAGCGCAATCTGGGATCGGTCCTCGTCGGGAACAAAATGGCGGCGCGTGAGGAGGCGGAACAGCGGCGGCTGTTGTATGTGGGGATGACGAGGGCTCGTGATCTGTTGGTGCTTTCCGGCGGTCTTGTGCGAAAACCCGGGCGCGATGCGGTATTGGGGTTACTGCAAGAGGCGGTTGGGAGTGAGGCCTTCGAGGAAGCAGGTGCCGACATCGAGGTCGGGGCCGCGCGCATGACTCGCACCATCGTGCCCGCGACGACGACGAACCGACGGAGGCCTCGCAAAGCCGTGGCCTCTGTTGCGGCCCCTTCGCTGCCCGTGTTGATCGAACGGTACGCCATCAGGCAAATGCGACGAACGGAGAGCCGTAGCCTGGCTCGACAGTTGACTCCATCGCGGATGCATGACGACCGTCTCGTTGGTCAAGCGGTACGAAGCCGGGAGCACAAAACGGAGGGGTATGGGCGGTTCGTCGGGATCTGCGCCCATGCGTTGCTGGAACGCTGGGACTTCTCGGTCGTGAGGCCGCCTCCTGTGACGGAGCTTGAATTGCTCTGCCGTCAGATTGTTCCACCGGAAGCGGGCTGCAGGGAAGCCGTGCGGGATGATCTCGCGTCGCTCATGAGTGCATTTCTGTTGTCGGAATACTATCGGCGTTTGCAGGGAGCCGAGATTCTGGGCAGAGAAATTCCCTTCATCATTCCCTGGCAGGAAGGACAGGTGATGGAAGGGGTGATGGATCTGATGTATCGTCTGGACGGAAGGCTCTGGATTGCAGATTATAAGACCGATCAGATCGCAGCTGCCGAGGCACAGGTGAGGGCGCAGCAGTATGCGGAACAAGCCGAAGTGTACCGGGCTGCCGCGGCTCGATGTTTGGGCGGCGAGGCCGCTTCGTTTGAGTGCGTGTTTCTGCGGCCGGGCGTACGGGTTGAATTATGATCTGTATGGTTCACGATGGTTCAGCGCGAACTAGGTAATTCTGCGCGAGTCCGGTTCTTGCTCGTCTCGCTTGTCCCGCCAATCTCGCCATTCGCCCGTGAGTGGTGCATCGGCGGTTATGGTCGAAGTGCTCATGAGTAGCCTGGGCTAAGAGAGGAAATCGGCATGGCGGCTAAGCGGCGCCGGGACATTTCTCCGGAAGCGTTCGCGCAACTCGTGCGGCAGGCCATTGCCGACTTGCCGCCTGTGTACGCGAACCTGATGGAATCCATTGCCGTGGTGGTGGAAGAAGAACCTTCGCGCGACGTACTCGAGGATCTCGAACTCGACAGTGAGGACGATTTGCTGGGGCTGTATCAGGGGCAGTCGTTACTGGAGGATTCGTTCTTCGCCTCGGGCGGAACGGAGCCGGCGAAAATTTCCATTTACCGCGGGCCGATCCTGCGCCAATGTGAAAGCCCTGAAGAAGTGGTGCAGGAGGTCTATGACACGGTGGTGCATGAATTGGGGCACCACGTCGGATTGGATGATGATGAGATGCCGTACTAAAAACAGTGATGAGTTTTGAGTTGTGAGTGTTGAGTTGCGGACATCTTTAAGACTAAAAACTGAAAACTCAAAACTTATGACTCAAAGCTTCGTCCTGGGCAGGGAACCGGACGAAGCTTTGTAGAATCCCCACGTCAGCATCACGATTCCGATGAGCACCATCGGTATCGAGAGTACTTGTCCCATGGTGATCGGACCGAATATAAATCCCATCTGCTGATCCGGTTCCCGAAAGAGTTCCACGATCATCCGGCAGATCCCGTAGCCGGTGAGAAAACTCCAGAAGATGGTGCCCGGCGGCGTGGTCCGCCGCCCGATGATCCACAGCACCGTAAAGAGCAGCAGGCCCTCCAACCCGGCTTCGTAGAGTTGGGACGGATGACGGCATGTCGGCCCGCCGGTCGGAAACACCATGCACCAGTCCACATCAGTCGCCCGCCCGTAGAGTTCGCCATTGATAAAGTTGCCCAGCCGGCCGAAGCCGAGTCCGATCGGCGTGACCGAAGCGGCGAGGTCTGCGACCGTATAGGCGGGAAATCCGCGGCGCTTGCTGAACCAGAGCAGGGCTATGATGGTGCCGAGCAGGCCGCCGTGAAACGACATGCCGCCTTCCCACACGGCGAAGATCTTCAAGGGGTTCTGCGAATAGTAGGGGAAGTTGTAAAACAGCGTGTAGCCGATTCTTCCGCCCAGAAAGACGCCGAACGCCGCGAAGACGACCATGTCATAGATGTGATCGGGGCCGAGTGGCAGGGCCTTCGCCGCCGCCGTTCTCTTGATGAGCAGGTACGCGGCCGTGAGGCCGATCAGGTACATCAACCCATACCAACGGAACTGGAGAGGACCGAGTTCTAAAAAGACCGGATTGATATTGGGAAAGGGAATTGCGGCGAATGAGCCCACTCGTCCTCCAACAATCGTAGCTGAAGGGATCATAGGGGAGCAGGCAGTGCATTGCAAGCCAAGCGGCCAGGCTCCGCAAAGTGGCTCCCACCGGCGAATGGCAGGGGGGCTGTTGGATTTCTGAGACGACTGTGTTGTGACTGTTGGCAAAATTAGCCCCTTTGTTAATCGGAGCTAATCGCCGGAGGCATAGTCCACGTATTTAGGCTGAATCCGCGTCGGCTATGGGCTGGCACGAATACTGCTGAGAGAGGATGTATCAGAGGAGAGATCGCCCAGGCGCCTCTTCACCATGATTCATTATATTATTCGTAGGAGGTTCACTATGTCGGAACAAGGAAAGCAAGCGGCAAAGGTTGCGGCGGTGCTCGCCGGTGGAGCGATTCTTGGCGCAGGGCTTGGACTGTTGTTCGCCCCGAAGACAGGCGCGCAAACCCGCCGTGATCTCAGCCGGTATGCCAAAAAGGCGCAAGTCCAGGCGCTTCGCTTTGGCCGCTCGATGCAGTCTGGCGTGAAAGAAGTCATGCATGTCCGCAACAATGGGGCGAAGAACTGCGAAGAGCCGTCGGTCCTCAGTGCGGCGCTGAACTGAGTCCTGCATGGCGTTATAACCGGCCTGTTTCCACGATTGTTCGTGGAACAGGCCGGCCGCTGAGTTGCCTGCTTGAATCGCTCCTGCCCCGATGCTACAGTTTCGCCGCTCTCGTGTTCCCCAATAGTGACAACTCCCCCGCTGGTCGTGCGATTGCCGGTCACGGTGATGGTCAGGAGTGCCATTGTCATCGTGATGCCGGTTGACGATTAGTGTATGACGTGACTGTTCGGGGACAGTTGCCGGAGTGGCGGAATTGGTAGACGCAAGGGACTTAAAATCCCTCGGGCTCACAAGGCCCGTGCCGGTTCGATTCCGGCCTCCGGCACCAAGTCATTGTTCAGATACATCAGGGGAAACCCTGGTTATTGTGCAAGAACTGTAACGGTTCTCGATTGTTCCACCGCTTTTGCATCCCGGTCATGCAACGTCGCCAGCCGTTTTAATCCGTCAGATAAGTCTGATTCACTCACGATCGCATAACGTCGATAGACGCTCTCGGTTTTGTGTCCGGTCAACTTCATCGCGACGGATCTGGGAACACCTGCCCGTTCAAGATTCCTCACGGCGGTGCGGCGGAAATCGTGCGGGATACGGCCTACCACCTTAGCTGCATCGCAGGCTGCATCCCAGGCCCCACGATAGTCCTTGATCGGGCGTCCGTTTCGATGAAAGACCGGGGCAATCAGTCGGCCCCTCGTCCGTTGTAATGCCTTGGTGGCTTCCCATTGTCGCTTGAGCATGTCTGCGAGTTCCGGGAGGACCGCGAACGGAAACACGCGGCCTTCATCATTCTTTGTCGTTCCAGGTTCCAACCGCACGGTTCCCGCCGTCCAGTCGATCTGTTTCCACTGGAGCGGTAGAATCTCACTACGGACCCGCCAGCCTGTACAGTAGGCAAACGTCATGACCCCCTGGAGTGCTTCCGGTAAGTGAGCGCGCACGGACTCGAAGTCTTCCCGCTCAAAAAATCCCGTCCGCACATTGTGAACATCCAGCGTGGGAAAGGGCGGAACGATGGCCTTCCCGGCCCGGGCTGCCAACCGGAATGCCCGCCGCAGGATCGCTAGGTCATTGCGAATCGATGCGGGCATGACTCCATTATCGAGTCTCGCGACGACGTAGGCGTTGAGCCGATCAAGTGTAATGTCTCTCGCGTAGGACGGCCCGAAGAAGTCCCGCAAGGCCGACAGGGAGGTTTTCATCCGCTTGAGCGAGCGGCGCTGATTCACGAGATAATCTTGTTCGATCATCGTGGCGAGGTTCTCAAAGGTGGTCTTGTCCATGTCTGGGCCAATCAGCTGGCCCTTACCCATTTCCGCATGGCGCCGCTTAAGCAGCTTTAGCGCGTCACTGCGTTGGGCTGAGTTTGAGGATTCCCGATAGGGTTGCCCACGAAACGAATAATAGATCCACCACACGTTGCCTCTCTGATACACACCGCCGAGTCCGCGTTGTTTCATCGCGCCGTCTCCTTTTTCAGAGGTCGGTTAGTCGTACACGGTGATACCGAAGCCGATCTTTCTGAGCACTCGATAGGCGTCATGGGCTGTGAACTCAGCTGAATCCAACTTGGTTGCAAGTCGAACAACCTGCTTGATCGGAAACTCCTTTCCCCCAATTGTGACGGCATACTTCTGGATCCTTTCCGGCTCTTTCCCTTTTACCGCATTAGCAATGTCCTTTTGTTCCATGTCGAACGTCCTCCCTCTAAGAATGAATCTCGCCATTTGTCTCACCCTCCCGTTTTGCAGAAGTGTCGCTGGAACATACACCTACTACCACACCCTCTACACCTACAGGAGGTCTGGTGTCAACCCGTCTTTCGTGCGGCGAACCACTTGCGCAATCGTTCTTCGGGGAATAAGAGGACTTTTCGCGACGGCTGTGAGTGGGGCAAGTGTCGCTTGTGCCGATACAGCCAGCGTTCTGATACCCCGAACTGACTCGCTGTTTCTTTGACGCACAACCAACGATCCGGCGTGGTCGGGGCGTCGGTCTTGTTGCTTTCCCGGACGGCTCCGACGATGAGGATGGGGAGGAGTCCGCTTAACCTGGCCAGCAACATCCGCGCCGCGTCAGGGGGCAGCATTGCCGCCTTCGTCGGGTCGGCCAGCAGCGTATCGAGACTGGGAACTTCGACCGGTCCGTTCATCGTCCTGCCATTAGCTCGTAGGTTTTTCCGATAAGTCCCAGCTTCTTCCTTGTCGGCCTTTGTGGACACTCAAAACAGGCGTGCCGATGGGCCTTGTCGTGTAAGTACGAGGTGCCACAGCCGGGGCAGGTGTATCGCTTCGTTTGCAGCCAGCGGTTCATTGCGGCTCCTCCATCAATTCAAGCACCTTGGACTTAACCTGTCGCTCAAATGCCTGCCGGGATCGCAGCCAGTCCGCATTGATCCATCGGATTTGCCCGTCAAAGGTCGTCGCAATCCAATAGCTGCTCCCGCCTCGCGCCAGGAATTCCGGCACCGCGGGTCCGAGGATTAGACCGGTCGATGTTTCCCAGTAGACCGGCCTAGCGTTCGGCACCGCAGGCATGATGTCGGTAGATTCGCTGGGCGCATCGGGCCGGGGCGCGGTTCCCGTTGATAACGACCCACCAGGACTGAGCAGAGTCTCAACCCGTGCCTCTAAGGGCACACATCGGCCACATTGCCAGGCTGCAACATCGGTCACTCGAATCCAGTAGTCACCGCCACAAAGAGTGCAGTAATGCTCCGGCAGAGAGGCGGGGCCCATCGGAAGAGGATCGAGACTTAGAGGAGTCTCCCTCGTGGCCTCAATGGTTTTCGGCTCTGGTATGGTACTTTGTTGAACGTGAGCTAGAATCTCTCGCGCTTTCTTCAAGAGACTAAGGTTACTCATTGGTGCTTCCCCTTCTATCTGGAACAAGTGGAACACCTGGAACACCATTGAAGTTACGGATTTTGCGAAGAGAATTCGCGACTCGCTGTGTCATGTTCCGCTTGTGCCGGGTGTGTCGGGGGTATATCGCTTCGCAAGGTCATCAATCTGTTCCCGTGTAAACACATACCCCCGTAGATTCTCCTTCACTCCTCGCCACCGTGTTGATTTCAGCCCTAACGGGTGTAGTCGGTTTGACAACGCTTTGGGAGTGAGTGAGTCCCACCCCAGACGGAGCCTGATTTTTTCCGAGAGATTGTGGGTGCTGATTTTCGCTTCGAGTCCAATCCCCAGGCATTCATTCAGCACTTCGATAATGGCCGGGTTTGTGTCATCCGCTGACCGTGAAGCCCGTTCCCCGCCAAGACGTTCCGCGAGACTGGTCATTCTCTTGGTCAATGTGCCGGTTCCGCCGCTTGCGTCGATCACGGCGGCAATGGAGAGGACAGGTTCCCAGAGATCAACCGCCCGATGATCGAGACCAGACAGACCGGGAAATTCTGCTTCGTCGTAGAGTTCGGCAATCGTCGGAGCCATCATGAGCGCAAAAATATAGAGGTCGTCCCGGAGAACCTGTGCGGCATGATCTAGCCGGCGAAGGCTAAAGCGTTCTGTCTGCTGTCCCGGGAGTAGGCGCTGCATCATGACCATGATCGAACGATCTTCGAGCGTTGTTTCAAGAGAGGAAATCGAGGCAATGGCCCTCGGCACATACGTTTCAAACGTTTCCTTCTGCTGGCCCTGACCGGTTTTCCTATATCGTGTAACAACCTGCCCTTTATGAAATCCGGCATTAAAGACACTGGTGACCGCACTCCATCGTTCTTTGTCTCCCGTCATGCCTTCCAATTCGTCGTAAATCTGGACCCCGCCGTCTTCGCGGGGTTCACGGAATATCTGCGCTTCCGTTGGAGAGGCCGTCGGTTGGTGTGCGTTGAAGCCGAGGAGCGAGATCAAGTCTAAGGTCCGCGATTTCCCGCAGCGTTTCTCCGGCGACCGCAGGGCCAGGTAGGGGAAGTATTCAAAGACCGTGTAGCAGTAGGTCCCCGTCAACCAAAGGGCGAGCAGTGCCGGAAGGTCTTCCCCCATGACCACGAAGCGACGAAGGAACGCTTCAAGCCGTTCCAACAGCTCCGGCCCAGAGATAGTATTGCCGCCTAAGAACCGCTTCATGCCCTCTTTGGAGAAGCGCACATTCGAGAGCCCATAGTTCAGAGCTCCAAATTCCTCGGCGGAGACCAGTTCACGGCTACCTCGAATGGCATAGGGTTGTCCGTCAATCAGCACGCCAACACTCAGGACTCCATCACGGAAGTCTTGAGGTAATCGAGGCACCGGAATTGTGTCCGGCCCGTCGAGCAGGTGCGCATACCGTGTAAGTGGAGAAACTTCCCCGCTCAACAAAGGCTGAGTGGCCAGCTTTTGAACGTCCTCAACACTAGGCGGCATGGCATTCGGTCCTTTCGTAAAAGGCTTTCAGCCTGAAGTCATCGGCCAAAGTCTCTAGAAAATCAGCCCGGTCTCTGTCGGAGTAGGCATGGGCCACGGCATTCAGGAGCCGGTCAAGCTGTGGCTCGCTCAACGTATCCATGGTGAAGGTTGTAGCTGCCTTAAGGACATGGTCTGCTCTGAGTCGTCGATCCAGTGCCGCCAACTCGAAGCGAAACGCGACGGCGATGAGGTCGAGCTTCTGAGGTTTTGGCTTGGATCGTTGTTGTGGCGGAATGGGGGAATCCGTGAAAAGATCGTGCATGGCGAGCCCAAGGGCTGAGACGATCTCTTCCGGCTTGCACCCGCCGAAGCAGTGCAGAAGAATTCGGTCTCCTGCTTCTCGGATTGAGAGAGATGGAGTTCTATCCTGATGAGCAGTACACCGTGCCGACCATCGGCCTGGGCCACGAGGGCGGACGCCGTCGAGTCGCAGTAAGAAATCAGCGGCGTTCACTTGCGACCTCCAGCTGTCTCGCCAAACGGGCCACATCGCTTAGTTTGAAAAGGCGTTGTCCGCTTCGGGTTTTCTGTGCTGGAAGCTTGCCTTCGCGTTCGTAACTGCGAACACGATCAACTGAGCGGTTGAGTAGCTTCGCAGCGTCCGAGGTTGTGAGTAATTGGTTCATGCGGTCCTCCTTGGTCAATGCGCAAGGAAAACCTACCAAGAAGCATCAAGCTTGAACACTGCGACAACTTGGTTGGCAGCCCCAATAGAAGGCGCGGGAAGGCACTGGGAGCAGTTATTTTTGAAAACTAGATGCTGTGGATGAGAGGTGGTTTTTCTCGCAGACGCTTCAGGCGTTTCCGTATTCCCTCACGCGAACGAGTGGGTAGGCCCTGGGCCTTCAGGGCGGCACGGATTTTCCCATCTGTCCGTCCTTCCATTCCGAGTTCGACGGTCGTAAGGTCAGCAAGAGCTTCAGTGCCTGACGTGTAGGGAGCCCGCACACCCTTTTCAAGGCCTCTCCTGGCTTTCCGAAGATATTTTCTGTCTCCTAGTTTCGAGCGGATACTTTTCCAGTCCTGTACGATCGGATCATTCTTCAGGTGTGTCATGGCCTGTAACATGAGAGCCAAGTAGGTTTTGAACAAACGGGTAAGGGGCTGGTCACTTATCTTGACGGCATGGTCCAGGCGATGTTGCGCTCTGAGTTGCCTGCGGAGAAGCTTGGGTGTTTGGCGCAAGTAAATTCGTCCTAAAGTGTGAGCCAAATTCTCGCAAAGCCGTGCGCGGTAATCGCTGGACAGCTTCTCGCTCTTCGACCGGTGGCTCTGTGCTTGCTCTCGATAGAAAGCAGCACGTTCTCTAAAGTGCTGGTAGCCGTCATAAGTGCGGCACTGGATTTGATAGGCACCATTCCGATCCTCGTTATTGCGCGGTACGGAGGGAGGACTTAGTGTAGGGACAGAGATTCTCCTCGGGACAGGCCCGGTCTTCTTCCTGCCTGGCTTCGGCGACGCTTTGGGAGAATCTGGGAAAGGTTCAGGCGTGCGAGGTCTGCTTGGTGGCTTCTGGGAAGGTGCTTCAAACTGCTTTCGAAGACCGCATTGATTGCATTTCCAAACTATGACTGTTCCCATGGAAAGAACGGTCTGCTCTTCTAGGAGACGCCCTCCAGTGCAAGCTGGGCATGGCCAGGATTTTGACAATTCTATCTCCTGTTGTGTTCCTGGGAGAGAAGGATGTAGAGGCACGGGCGCCAGGAACGCTCGACGATACCACTCCGAGACATGCCACGCAACGCAAGGCGACAATAGGGATCTTGACACTCTTGCATGGGAAGCATAGGTTCCGGGTGCAACGAGGGATGGCGCAATGCTTAAAAAAAGAACGGGCATGTTTCTCGCGGCATCTCTGACGCTCTTATTCCTCGGATGCGCCCATCAGATTCCCAGCTACACGCCTGGTTCGCAGTCTGCCACTTTTCTGAAGGGAGGAGTCGCAAAGCTGAAGCTTGTTCTTCAGCCGTCAGCGTTTTCCGATGACGGGTCGCTCACGTGTCGGCTAGTTGACCCGGTGTTTCTTCCTAACGGCCAGTCCTTTGGGCAGTACATTATGGATGCTTTGCAGCAAGAGCTGAAAGCGGCAGAACTGAATGATCAGGCAACAGGCAAAGAATTCACCGTATATCCAAAACGCGTGGATTTTTCATCTGCCCTGGGGGCGACGAATTGGTTTCTCGATGTCGAGTATGGGAACGGGCGGGAGAAGTTCGTAATCTCCACAGTGTACAACGACCGGAGTTCCTACGAAGGCTCGAAGGCCTGCGGGAATATGGCACTGTATTTCCGAAAAGCTGTTTCCGCGCACTTGCGCCAGTTGTATGAGCATCCGACATTCCGAAGTGTGGCTGGCTTACCAGCTTCAGACAGTCCAACCTCATCCGGCAACCCAAGCGACGTGGCTACCCGACTTCGACAACTGGAGGCTTTAAAGAAGGATGGCCTTATCACAAAAGAGGAGTACGACATTCGCCGACAAAGAGTCCTTGATGGACTGTGAAGCGTTGGAGGCGATATAGGCAATTCGCTCCTTTGCTGCGGTCTCGCCTTGTTTGAACGCTTGGGCGTTGGTACACAGCTGTGCTGTGAAATGTTCTGGGAGGGCCAAGAGATGAGGAGTCTAGTTGGACTTGCTCTCGTACTCGGTCTTGTTGGTTGCGTCATGGGCGGTAGCAGTATAGGGAGTAGCTATCATGATTCGGACAATATGTGGAAGCTCGGCTACTCGGATACGCAGTTGAACGAGACGGTCTATCGAGTCTCGTACGCCGGATATGGCATTCCTCAGAGCGAGTGCGATGCCTTTGCGCTCATGAGAGCTGCGGAACTCACGAGGGACAAAGGGTACAGGTATTTCAGGATCGTGACCGAAAAACAGTCGTCGCAGTCGCAGTCATTCTACTTGCCTGGATCGACTTACACGACTGGCGCCGTGTCGAACTACGGATCTTCTTCTGCAATCAATGCGACGAGCTATTCAACTGGGATGATGGGAACTCTCAACTATCCCGTTACTACGCTGACCATAGAAATGCTTAAAGCGCAGGATTCGTCGCCAGAGATCCTGAACGCAGACCTTATATGGAGTTCGCTTGCTAAAAAGCACGGTGTCATGAAATAGCGAGGTGCTCGGAATAGGAACCAGTCATGAAATGCCTCATGGTGCTTCTGTCCTTCGGTCTTGTCACACTAGACCCTGTTACGGCTCACTCTGAATACCTCGGCAATCTCTCCGTCAACGAGTATGTTCCGGATTCCGCTTCCAATTCGTTCAGCGCCGGGAATCTCTATCGTTTCGACAGCCCCACCAACCCGGGTGGTCGAGGCTGGCGCATTGAGGGGCGTTGATACACGATGTCGGCCCATTTCTGCTCCGTTCAGTTAGCGGCACCTATGTGTGGATGTAAACTTATGTGCTGTCGATTCTTGTTGCGCCCCGTTCTCGTTCTCCTTTTGTTTGCGATGGTTGCTCCGACGGTCTATGCCGAGACCAAGGCCGTGACAGCCGAATCTACCTACATCATGGGTGATGGTGAAACGCCTACCTTTGCAGAGGAAATGGTGCTGCGGAAGGCCAAGCAGCTGGCTCTTGAACAAGCCGGAACCTATGTCGAAATTTATGTCAAAGTGCACAACCTTGATCTTACTGTTGAGGAAATCCAGACCATAACAGGTGGAATTTTAGAAGTGGAAGTGCTCGATCAAAATCGCAAACTGGTCGGTGACAGCCTTCAGTTCTTTGTGAAGATCAAGGCTGTCGCCACGATGGACAAAATGGAAGAGTTGGCCAGGCGAGTCAGAGGGCGAGATGTGGTAGCGGAATTCAAGAAACTTCAGGCGGACTATGTCCGACTGAGCGAGGAATTGGAAACATGGAAACAAATAGCCGGTACGAATTCTGTTCCGGCTGAGCGCACAACGGCCTATTCGAACATCTTAGAGCGCCAAAGGGCTCTGATTGTTACTTGGGGAAGCCAAGATGGGCTCGTTCATAGTCTTGTGTCGGGTCAGGATATGGTTGTTACGGCAGACAACGAACAGGAGGTTCTCGACGAACTCATCCGCACAATGGCGACCCAAGGGCATACGATCGAACTGGGCAAAGGCAAGGTGGTTCGCAGTGACTCAGCGTATCGGTTGATCGTTCCGGTAACCCTGAAACTGAAGGAAGAGGCATTCCGCGCTGTAACTGATGTGGCACGACGGTTTCACGGCATAGTGTGGCCAAAGCTGGAAGTGGAAACGGAGAACTCTGTACGAGTTGGAAGGGAAGATAAAACGTGGTCTCCCATATCGATGATGGCTGTACGAGCCTCCGAAGACCTTATGGCATCGGCCTCTTTTCAGACGGCTGTCGATCGGTTAACTCTATTACTGGAGTTGCGTGACAGCACGGGGCAAGCAGCCTATTGTCTGCCTCGCTCTTTGGAAAGGTGGCGCGCTATTCGCCGGGTTCAACCAGTGAGTGTTCTCCTTCGAGCCAAGGAGAAGAGCAAGGAAAGGGTTCGTGCCATCAATGAGCTTCCTCGAACAGCAGATGACCGATTCGACTACGAGCTTCTGGCATGGGCAGAGATGGATAGAGGCTATAGAATCCAAGCGCGAGGTCCACATGGAAAAGTGCCGCGTGGTTACCAGCCACCTCACATCACAACAGAGAAAGGCTACGTCGCGCTCATTCGCCACGAAGCGAAGTTTCGAGTCGCCATCAACCTCACTGCTGACTCTGCTCGTTTATTAAAGCAGATTACAGCCGCGATCATCGCTGGAGATCCGCACAGTCTACCTCCGGCAGCTGATAGGGTTGAATGCACGATTCTTCCCGAGGAATAAATGAAGCCCACGGTGAGCAATCCCTACGAGCGAGGCTGGCGCATTGAAGGATGATAGGCGAGGCCTTTCTGGAGGATCTATGGAGTCGCAGGCTGGAGCCTCACCATACTTTTCTAGGGCGGAACAGTCCTGCCTGAGCAAGCTAGGAGCCGCCATGCAGAATCGCGTCGAGATTCCGGTGGTCCGCATGTGGCTGAAGAAGGCACAGGCCGAAGGGTTGGACCCGCAGCGGATCTATGAGGCGGCCGTGCGTACACGTCTGCCTCAGTGGGAACCCGCGCCACCCTTCGAGATGATCTTTCCTGGATGGGGATGACGATGGAGGGCGATGTGAAGAACTTCAACAGCCTCGGCCCAAGATGTTCCAAGCCTTGAAGAAGGAGGGGACACTGAAGCAGTACGTCCCCGACCAGCAACAGAGGGCCGACAGGACATTGACCAACCTCGAACACCAAGGCCTGGCTCCGCACGAAGCGATGGAACTGATACAGGATCAGGTCTTCCCGCCGAATGAGGAAGACGTGCCGAATCTGGGGGAGAGCCTGAAGCCGTATACGGACTAAGCAGCCTGGTCAGACCGCAGTATCGCTCTCAATTCCAGCTCTCGCTGTCTCTGATTATCCGAACACGCAAGGGAGGCGTTCTGCTTTCTCCTTGGGGTTCAATCTTGGTTCGTGGCGTGACATCCACCGGCTTTTTCTGCTCGGATGGTCCTCCATCTCGCTGAATAATGACCACGAGACCACGCGGAGGTGGGGGCGGGATTTCAGTGGCTCGTGGAGTCCCTCCGTACAAGCTCACTAGGCGATCGTGCGCTTCAAGTCGGATGCGATGGTCGGGGAGTTTGGTCTTCACTGGTCCTTCGAGGGTGCGGGCGACCACGGTAGCATCGAGTGCGTCAATGACAGGCTGTAGAATACGATCGAAGGTCATGCCTAGCCGTTCGAGCGTCTCGGTGAGGATCGACTGTACCAGCGGCCGGCTGACGATGAGGTGAGCCTTTTTCTCAGCTGTCGAGGAGGAATAGCCGGCTTGCCGAACTGCTTCTCGCTTGCTGAGTCCTCGTGCGAGGCCCTCTGCCACCTTCTTTTGATCTTTGCGCTTACCCACCTACCACTCCACCTACCATGGTCCGAACCAGGTTGTTCCGGCCAGTGCTGAGATGTTCCTGCCTTCCACTTTCCGACATGAAGACCTTCATACTTTCACAGTTCCGTTACAGCTAAAATAAAAGATGCGTGATTTTCGGTCCTTACAGAGAGGCGAGGAATTCCTAATCCCTCGCGTTTTCTTGTCAGATTCGGCCTGCTGAAGTGAGGCAAATCGCGGATATCTACCCCCGCGAAACCGTAACGGTTCTGTGAAAGACCTATAGGGCGGGAATGGGATTGATTTGTCATTTTGGCTGTGTCACAAGTACCAAAGCGATTGAAATGAAACAGATAGCGACCGATGGTGCCATATTGTCTTAGGGGTTGACGGGAACTTAAAATCCCTCGGGCTCACAAGGCCCGTGCCGGTTCGATTCCGGCCTCCGGCACCAGTCGTATGAGAATCAGCCCTGTGCCGCAAACGAACCGATTGAGGGATGCATGGATACAAAAGGGATTGTGTCGCTGGTTGCCGGGATTACGCTCTTTTTTCTCGTCATCGGGATCGGAGCGTGGGTGATGACATCGCCGCTGGAAGCCAGTGAGACGCAGGCGAAGCGGTGCAATGACTATGTGGATGAGTTGGATATGGTGAAGAAGTACAACTGGTTTTGGACTCCCTATCACCGGCGAATGGCCTTCAACGATTGCGTCACGAAGAAGTTGGGCTCGTCGCCGCAGCCATAGACAAACTGTTCCGCCGGAACTCTCGTCCCGGGAGAGTTCCGGCGAAATAAGACCGATCGGTTGTGTTCGTCAGCTCAATCAGTGTGAAAAATCGTGTGTGCCCGGAAGATGCGATGAGCAGGCGGATGTCGCGCCGTGCGGTCGAAAGAGCCGATGGTGCAGGTGGGGCAACCGGCATTCGTCATTCGATCCGGACCACTCGCCACTTGCTACT
>LNFM01007608.1_pt1 | contig 16855 bp, 15 predicted proteins | sample 596031 | NCBI WGS metagenome assembly LNFM01 (sample SAMN04254537, study PRJNA301005) | activated carbon metagenome | isolation source: dual media filters at the Ann Arbor, Michigan drinking water treatment plant | place: USA: Ann Arbor
TCCTGCGCCAACGCCAACTTTGTCTGGGCCGACTCAACCAGCTCACGCGAGCTCCTCCTCAAGCAGCTTGACAATTTTATTCATGTCATTCCATTGCTCGACAGGGACCGACGGTTGACCGGCATTGTCAGCCGTAACTTCCTGCCGCGCCAGAGCGAAGAACCGATATATGCGCGCGCCCGGTCCCCCGTGCGGATCAGTTTTGGTGGAGGTGGCTCGGACCTCACCCATTTCTTCGAGGTACAAGGCGGCGCCGTCATCAACACCACCATTTCCCTCTACAGCCATGCAACCCTGCGCAAGAGGGACGACACGAAAGTCGTCGTTCATTCGCGGGATCTCGCCGCCTCGCTCCATGCGCCAGATTTGGCGCAAGCACTTTCGCAGGAGGGGCAGTTCGGGCTGATACAGGCCCTGCTCAAGGCGATTCACCCCGATTTCGGATTCGAGTTGTACCTTCATTCTGACTTTCCCATGAACTCTGGCCTGGGTGGCTCTGCCGTGGTTTCAGCGGCTGTGCTCGGGTGCTTTAACCAATTTCGCCAAGACCGCTGGGATTCCCACGAACTGGCTGAGCTGGCGTTTCAGGCTGAGCGACTTTATCTGGGCGTCGCAGGGGGGTGGCAGGACCAGTACGCCACCGTTTTTGGCGGGTTCAATTTCATGGAGTTCCGGATGGATCAGAACATTGTCCATCCGTTGCGCATCCCGGCAGACACACTGCTGGAGCTCGAGGAAAGCCTGGTGCTGTGCGACACCGGCACGCCACACGACTCGGGCGATATCCACCAGGACCAGCGCAGCCACATGCAACAGTCGGATATTCAGCAAAAAGTCCAGACCAATGTCGAGTTGACTTATCGCATCAGGAATCACCTCTTGCGAGGGCGGCTGTTTCAGTTTGGACAATCCTTGCATGAAGCATGGCAGCTCAAGCGTCAGTTCAGCAACAAAATTTCCAACCCACGGCTTGACGGGATCTACGAAAATGCACGCGATGCGGGCGCAGTGGGCGGCAAGCTGCTCGGTGCAGGAGGGGGAGGGTTTTTCCTGTTTTACGTGACTCCATTTCGCAGGCATGAGCTTGTTGCAGGCCTCGAGGCCGCCGGCCTCAAAGTGCGCCCCTTCCGATTTGAACAGGAAGGCTTGCGTGCCTGGTCCGCTCGCGAGGGAAAATATCATCTTCAGACGGAAGCTACATGAGTATTCGCATCGGGCACTTTGAAATCGGGGCTGGCAGAGTCTTTGTCATCGCCGAAATAGGCAATAACCATAACGGAAGTTTCGAGCGGGCGCTCAAGATGGTGGATCTGGCTGTCGACATGGGTGCCGATTGCGCCAAATTCCAGATGCGTCGCCTTGACGAGGTGTACCGAAAACGCACCCTGCGCAAGGACGGCGAAGATCTTGGCACCGAATACGTGCTCGACCTGCTGCGCCGGTTCGAACTCACGATGGAGCAGCACCGGGACGTCGCCGCTTACTGCGCCCAAAAGGGCATTCTCTACCTGTGCACGCCGTGGGACAAATACAGCGTCGACGTGCTGGAAGGTCTGGGTGTGCCGGCCTACAAGGTGGCGTCGGCCGACCTCACGAACCTGCCGCTGCTCGACAGGCTGTGCTGGACCGGCAAACCCCTGATCCTGTCGACCGGCATGAGCAGCCGGGACGAAGTTCAGATCACGGTTGACTTCCTGAATCAGCGCAAGGCGCAATTCGTACTGCTTCATTGCAACAGCACCTATCCTGCACCATTGCATGACATCCAGTTGCGATGGATGGAACAGTTGCGCGGCATTCACCCTTACATCGGCTACTCGGGGCACGAGCGCGGCGCGGCCGTGACGCTCGCCGCGGTCGGCCTGGACGCATGTGTCGTCGAGCGGCACTTTACGCTGGACCGGTCGATGGAAGGCCCCGACCATGCGGCCAGCCTGGAGTACGGCGAGTTCAAGCGCCTGATCGAAGGCATACGCGAAATCGAGCAGGCGCTCGGCGACGGACAGGAACGCCGCATTTCGCAAGGCGAGATGATCAACCGCGAAAACCTCGGCAAGAGCCTTGTCGCGGCGACGGCGCTCAAGAAGGGCACGATCATCAGGCCCGAGCATGTGCAGGTGCGCAGCCCCGGTCAGGGCCTGTCGCCCCAGAACTATGAAAAGCTTTTGGGCCGCACGCTGCAGCACGATCTTGCCGAAGAGGATTTCTTCTACCCATCCGACCTGAAAGACGGGCGCACCGAGCCGCGCAGCTACAGCTTCGAGCGCCCCTGGGGCGTGCCGGTCCGCTACCACGACTTCAAGGAATACGCGAGCCGCATCAAGCCCGACCTCTTCGAGTTCCACCTGTCCTACTCCGACATGGAGTTGCGGCCAGACGACTTCCTGTCGGGCCCTTACGCTTGCGGATTTGTCGTCCATGCGCCGGAACTGTTTGCCGGCAGCCGACTCATGGACTTGGCCTCCCCTGACGAGGCCTACCGTGCCCAGTCGGTGCGGGAGACCCAGCGTGTGATCGACATCACGCGCGACCTGAAACGGTTCTTCCCGAAAACAGCGCGACCCATGATCGTCGCGAATATCGGCGGTTTCACGATGGATGCGCCCTTGCCGGCGTCGGTGATCGTGTCCTATTACGAGCGCTTTGCAAAAAGCCTGGGCGAACTCGACATGGACGGTGTGGAACTCATTCCCCAGACCATGGCGCCGTTTCCCTGGCATTTCGGCGGACAGCGCTACCAGAATATCTTTGTGAAGATTGACGAGATCGTCGCGTGGTGCACCAGGCTCAAGCTGCGCATGTGTTTCGACATCTCGCACACACGGCTTGCGTGCAACCACCTCGGCATGGACTTTTATGATTTCGCCGAAAAAATGGCGCCGTTCACGGCGCACCTGCACCTCGGCGATGCCATGGGGCTGAACGGCGAAGGTCTGCAAATCGGCGAAGGCGATCTTGACTTTGCGCGCCTCGGCAAGATCCTCAAAAAGGGTTGCGCCAACGCCTCTTTCATTCCCGAGATCTGGCAGGGCCATAAAAACGGCGGCGAAGGTTTCTGGATCGCCCTCGAAAAGCTGGAAGGCACACTGTGAGCACTGTCCCGCAGGCGGTCAAAGTGGCCGACATGCAAGAGGCCATCCGCCGCCAGGTGGCGGCTTCGATCGAAGTCAAACAGAAACTGCTCGGCAGCGACGCCGTGCTGCTGCAGGTGGAGCGGCTGGCGGCGGATTGCCTGCTTGCCCTGAAGGCCGGCGGCAAGGTGATCTTTGCCGGCAATGGCGGCAGTTTTGCCGATGCCCAGCACCTGTCGGCCGAGTTCACCTCGCGCTTCATGCTTGACCGCGCCCCGCTCGCATCGCTGGCACTGGGCACCAACAACTCCGCGATCAGCGCCATCGGCAACGACTACGGCTATGAGCAGGTGTTTGCCCGCGAACTGCAGGCGATGGCCAAGCCCGAAGATGTCTTCATCCCGATCTCCACCAGCGGCAACAGCGCCAACATCCTCGCGGCGGTGAAAATCGCCAATGCGTCGGGCATCAAAACCGTGGCATTGACCGGCGACAATGGGGGACAACTGAAACTGCTGTGCGAGTGCATTTGCATGCCCTCGGGTGAAACCGCCCGCATCCAGGAGTGCCACATCCTGATTGGCCACATTCTTTGCGGCCTTGTTGAAACAGCCTACTTTAGCTAGAGGGGAAGACCGGAGTGTCTGAACAAAGAAAAAAACGCGTCGTTCTCATCATTCAGGCACGCATGGGCTCGGAGCGCCTGCCCGGAAAATCGATGATGGACCTGGCCGGCGCTCCGCTGGTCGGTCGCATTCTTGAGCGAGTCAAGCGCTGCCAGCGGCTCGACGAGATCGTCCTGGCAACGGCCGACACGCCGGAAAATCAGGTTCTCGCGCAACTCGGTCGCGATTACGGCGTGACGGTTTTTACCGGCTCGGAAAATGACCTGGTGGAGCGTTATTACCAGGCGGCATTGGCCAGCAAGGCCGACATCGTAGGCCGCCTTCCCGCAGACAATGCCACGCCCGAACCTTCTGAAATCGACCGCATCGTCGATCACCACCTGTCCCTGGGTCGGCCCGGTTTCTCGTCAAACCTCACGGTCATCGGCGATTCAGGCTATCCCGATGGCATAGGCGCCGAGATGTTCGATTTTTCGCTGTTGGCCGATGCCCGGGAGCGCCACACGGACCCGCGCCGGCGCGAGCATGTGCACCTCAATTTTTTCGATTACACGGTCCAGCGACCGGTGGATTCGGCCTGGTGCCCCATCAGCACCGTGATGTGCCCCCCCGAGTTTCGCCGGCCGGACCTCGTGCTCGACGTCAACACCCAGGCGCAGTACGAGTTCATGCGGCAGCTCTACGAATACCTTTACCCCAGGAACCCGAATTTTCACATCACCGATATCATTCGCTGGTACGACGAGGTCTATCAACCGGGTCTGAAAGCACAGCAGTAAGCGCGTTTTTACGCAGCCAGAGCGGCAAGCTCCATCGCAACCATCAGAGATTTTCAGGAGAGAAAAATGACAACAGACGGCCGCCGAGTTTATTTCAACGGGAAAATGGTGCCGGAAGCCGAAGCCAAAGTGTCCATCTACGATTCCGCGCTGATGTTTGGCGACATGGTCTTCGAGATGACGCGCTCGTTCGACAAGAAGCAGTTCAAGCTGCGCGAGCACATCGACCGCCTGTATGTCGGCCTGAAAATCCTGCGCATCCCGCTGCAGATGACGCCCGAGGAAATGGAGCGCGCCTGCCACGAAACTGTCGAGGCGAACGACCACCTGTTCGCCGCGGACGACGAGCACCGACTCATGATCGATGTCTCGCGCGGCCTGCTCGGCATTTACCAGGGCATCGAAGGTCTGCACAAGGGTCCCAATGTGATCATTGCGGACTTTCCGCTTCGCTGGACCGTCGCCACCATGGGCACGCTGTTCGACACCGGCATCAATGCCGTCATCACCTCGCAGCGTGCGATACCGGCTAACCTGCTGGACCCGAAAATCAAGAACCGCAGCCGCATTTTTTACCTGATGGCCAATATCGAGGCCTCACAGGTCGAGGGCGACAACAACTGGGCGCTGCTGCTCGATCCGGACGGTTTCGTGGCCGAGGGCACCGGTGATAATTTTTTCATCATCAAGAATGGTGTCGTCATCACCCCCGAAGGCCGGAACATCCTGCGCGGCATTTCCCGTGACTACGTTATGCAGGAGCTGTGCACCAAGCTGGGCATCCCGGTCGTGGAGAAAAACATCGAGCCCTACGACGTTTATACGGCCGACGAAGCGTTCATGACGGGCACGCCGTTTTGCATGCTGCCCGTGACGGCGCTCAACGGCAACCCCATCGGCGACGGGAAGGTCGGCAGCGTGTTCACGCGCATCCTCAACCAGTGGAGCCAGAACGCCAACGTCGACATCAAGGGCCAGATCCAGAAGTGGGATGCCGAAAGGGGCGATACCGCTGGTGCGAGCGCACCGACCCCTTATCGCTTCAAAAGCAAGTGAAAAGTCGCATCGGCTTCATGCAGGGGCGCCTGTCGCCCCTCGTCGGCGGGAAGATCCAGGCTTTCCCGGCCTCATGCTGGCAGGCGGAATTCGAGTCGGCGAAGCGCAACGGCTTTTCCCTGATGGAATGGACGCTGGACCAGGACGGGCTCTACCTGAATCCGCTCCTCACGACCTCAGGCCAGGCCGAAATTCGCGAACTGCGCCAGGCCCACGGCATCGCCATTTCATCGCTGACGGGCGATTGCTTCATGCAAAGCCCCTTCTGGAAAGCCCAGGGTCTGGCCCGTGAAGCGTTGCTGCAGGACTTTCGCGCCGTGGCACAGGCCTGCAGTGCCGTCGGCATAACCATGATGGTCGTGCCGCTGGTCGATAACGGCCGGCTCGACAACCGGGAGCAGGAAGACCTGCTCGTGGACACGCTGCAGAAAGAGTCGGCGTTTCTTGCGGCACTGGGCGTGAAGGTAGTCTTCGAGTCCGACTTCGGACCGGATGAACTCGCGCGCTTCATTGCGCGCCTGGCCCCCGCACGTTTCGGCATCAACTACGACATCGGCAACAGCGCCAGCCTGGGCATGGATCCCGTCGCGGAAATTTCCGCCTACGGTGAGCGCATTCTCAACGTGCACATCAAGGATCGCGTGCTGGGTGGGACCACGGTGCCGCTGGGCACCGGGAATGCGAACTTTGACCAGGTGTTCGCGGCACTGGCCCGCGCAGGCTACCAGGGCACGTACATCCTGCAGACGGCGCGTGCCGCTGAAGGCAAGCACGCCGAAGTTCTGTGCCGATACCGCGACATGGCGCTGGACTGGATCAAGCGCCATGGCGCCTGAACTGGCCGGCAAGACTGCGCTGGTGACGGGTTCGTCCCGTGGCATCGGGCGCGCCATCGCCACGCTCTTGCATGCCAGCGGCTGCCGCGTTGCCCTCAATGCCCGTCACGCCGAAGGTTTGGCAGCCGCCGCGGCGGCCTTGCCTGGATCCGTGCCGATCGCGGGCGACGTGACGCAGCCCGTCGATGCGCGCCGCGTCGTGGACGAGGCGGTGGCGGCTCTGGGCGGCCTCGACATCCTGGTTTGCAATGTCGGCAGTGGCCAGTCGGTGCCTCCCGGTACCGAAACCCCTGACGAGTGGCAGCGGGTTTTCGCGCTGAATCTGTGGAGCACGACCAACACGGTCGAGGCTGCCCGCGACACGCTGGCGGCTTCCGCGGGAGTGATTGTCTGCATCTCGTCGATCTGCGGGCTCGAGGTGATTCCGGGGGCACCGCTGACCTACTCGGCGGCCAAGGCGGCCCTGCATGCCTATGTTCGCGGCATTGCCAGGCCTCTCGGCAAGCAGGGCATACGTATCAACGCCGTGGCGCCCGGCAACATTCTGTCCGGGGACTCCGTATGGGCCCGGCGTATGGCCGAGGATGCCGGTGCCGTGCAGCAGATGCTGGACCGCGAGGTGGCGCTTGCGCGTCTGGGTACGCCGCAGGAAGTCGCCGAACTGGTGGTTTTCCTTGCGTCATCCCGGGCCGGTTTTGCCACCGGCGGAATCTGGCAGCTTGATGGCGGCCAGGTCCGCGGCTGACCCATCCTTCCATGGAGCACCGAGGTTGAGCGAGTGAACAAAATGAACAAAGCCTTGAACAAATTTGACCTGACCGGAAAAACCGTCCTGATCACCGGCGCGGCCGGGTTGCTGGGCCGCGAACATGCGGCTGCGCTGCTTGGCATAGGCGCCACCGTGGTGCTGACCGACATCGGCGAGGCGGCGCTCGCGTCAGCGCGTTCGGTACTCGCGCGCGATGCCGACGCCGCGCGCATCGTGACCCATGTCATGGACGTATCGCGCCTGGAGTCCATCAAACGTGTTGCCGGCGAACTGCTGGCGGCCAAGCTGCGCGTTGATGTGCTTGTCAACAATGCGGCCATCGATCCGAAAGTCGTGGGCGACCAGGGTGTGCAGGAAACCTCCCGCCTCGAAAACTTCCCGCTTGAGCAGTGGGATCTCCAGATCGCCGTGGGCCTCACCGGCGCCTTTCTTTGCAGCCAGGTGTTCGGCACCGCGATGGCGCAGGACGGCAAGGGCGGCGTGATCCTCAACATCGCGTCGGATCTTTCGGTGTTTTCGCCGGACCAACGCCTGTACCGCAAACCGGGGCTGGCCGACCATATGCAGCCGGTCAAGCCGGTCACTTATTCGGTCATCAAGGCGGGCCTGGTTGGTTTGACCAAATATCTCTCCACCTATTGGGCCGACCGCGGCGTCAGGGCCAATGCCTTGTCACCAGGGGGCGTGTTCAATGGCCAGGGCGAAGAATTCGTACAGCGCCTGTCGGCGCTGATCCCCATGGGACGCATGGCGCAACGGGGCGAATACCATTCGGCGGTACAGTTTCTGTGCTCCGATGCGTCGAGTTACCTCAATGGCCAGAACATTGTGATGGATGGTGGCGGCTCAACGTGGTGATGCCGGCACTGGTGGCTAAGGTCCTGCGTCGGTTGGGGCGCATGACTGCTTGGGTGCGCGATGTCAAGCTTCGCTGGGGCGGACTGGAGCATGTCGACGTGGTCGTTTTTGACCCTACGAACGTGGACTACATGTTGCCGCTATGTGGAGGTGCGAGGACGCTGGTTCTCGATCCTGCCAGCCAAGTGCTACACCTCAATGGGCGCCTACTGTTGGATGGCATCAGTCTGCTTCTTCGTGGGACCGGGCCTCAGATTGCTTACCTGTCAGCCTTGCTTCGGCAACTGCACGCAGCCATCGTGATCACGTTTATTGATAACTCGGACCTGTTTTATGAGCTGGCCCGGGCTAACCATCGCCATATGCGCTTTCTTGCGATCCAGAATGGAGCACGGGTCGATGTGGTCGAGAAGTCGCCTCAGGAAGCCAGACGTATCTTCATTCCAGAGTTTGCCTGCTTTGGCGAATACGAGAAAGACCTTTATTCGGGAAAAGGGGCGCAGGTCGGCCGTTTCATACCCATCGGTTCATTGCGGGAAGCCTATTTTCGTCGCTATTGGCAGCAAGCGGCGCCGGTATCTGGTGAGCGCTACGACCATGACTTGTGCGTCGTTGCAGAAGCATCGCCCGGCTGGAACCGGATGTATCCCGGATCCGAAGATGCAATCGGCAATATTGCAAAATACGCCGTGCGGCTGGCGCGCGAGAAAGGCCTGAAGGTGGTGATTGCGGGCAAGCGGGACGTGACGCCGGGGCAAGTGCGCGCCCATATCCACCAGCGCGATACCGAGGTGGATTGGTACCGGAAATACATAGGTGACGACGTGGCGATCACCCCTCGTGTGCGGGATCAATTCACGACCTATGGGCTCATTTCGCGCAGCCGTGTCTCGCTGGCGCTGATGTCCACGACACTGAGTGAAGCTGCAGGCCGGGGCCGCCGTGTGCTGTTCTGCAATTTCTCCGGGGATCGGCGTTGGGACTTTTGCGTGGACGGGATCTGGAGCCTCAAGGAGGACAGCTATGAGGCCTTCGCAGAGCGGGTCATGGCCCTGCTGGCCCTGAGCGACGAAGCCTGGCGCGAAAAGTCGGCGAAAATGGCGCGTTATGTCATGAACAATGACGACCTGAACCCGACCCATGTCGCCCTGGAAAAAATAATTGCCGAGGCGGTCGCCGCCAGGGCATGAGGCGCATGTCGATGCGGAACGCAATAGCCCATAAATAGAGAGAACGAACCGATGTTCAACAATGCAAGCGTAATGATTACCGGGGGGACAGGCTCGTTCGGCAAGGAATACGTGAAGACGCTGCTTGCGCGCTACAAGCCGCGCAAGATCATCATTTTCTCGCGCGATGAGCTCAAGCAGTACGAGATGGAGCAGGATTATCACCAGGGTTGCATGCGCTATTTCATCGGCGACGTGCGTGACCGGGACCGCCTGATCCAGGCCATGAACGGTGTCGACTACGTGATCCATGCTGCCGCGCTCAAGCAGGTGCCGGCGGCCGAATACAACCCCATGGAGTGCATCAAGACGAACATCCATGGCGCAGAAAACGTGATTCATGCGGCGCTCGCCAACAATGTTAAAAAAGTGATCGCGCTGTCGACGGACAAGGCGGCCAACCCCATCAATCTGTATGGCGCGACCAAGCTGGCATCCGACAAGCTGTTCGTGGCCGCCAACAACATCGCCGGGGGCCACATCACGCGCTTTTCCGTCGTTCGCTACGGCAATGTCGTCGGTTCCCGCGGTTCGGTGGTACCGTTTTTCAAAAAGCGGATCGCCGAGGGCTGCGACCGGCTGCCAATCACCGACGTACGCATGTCCCGCTTCTGGATCACGCTGCAGCAGGGGGTCGACTTCGTCCTGAAAAACTTCGAACGCATGCAGGGCGGCGAGATTTTTGTGCCCAAAATCCCGTCAGTCAACGTGGTCGACCTGGCCAGGGCTATTGCGCCGAATCTTCCGCACGAGATCATAGGTATACGCCCCGGCGAAAAGCTTCATGAAACCATGTGCCCGGCCGATGACTCCCACCTGACGCTGGAGTTCGCCGACCACTTTGTAATCACGCCGACCATCCGGTTCTCCGGCCGGGTTGATTTTGCGACCAACAAGCTGGGCGAGCAGGGTGTTCCGGTCGAGCAGGGCTTTGAATACAGTTCGGGCAAGAACCCTGATTTCCTGTCCATCCAGGGCATCCGGGACATGAACCGTCAAGCAGGCATGTAATGATTCCTTACGGCAGGCAACACATCACCGAGGCCGATATCGAGGCCGTGGTCGACGTGCTGCGGTCTGACTTCCTGACACAGGGCCCTGCCGTCCCGGCCTTCGAGCGCGCAGTGGCTGCGCAGGTCGGGGCCCGGCATGCGCTGGCAGTCAGCAGCGCAACTTCGGCGCTGCACATCGCCTGCCTGGCTTTGGGGCTGGGGCCTGGCGACCGCTTGTGGACCGTTTCCAATACCTTTGTCGCGTCGGCCAATTGCGGCCGCTATTGCGGCGCGGAAGTGGACTTCGTCGATATCGACCCCGACAGCTGGAATCTCAGCGTGACAGCCTTGAAGGCCAAGCTGTTTCAGGCGCGTCAGGACGGCCTGCTGCCCAAGGTGCTGGTCCCGGTTCATTTCGCCGGCCAGCCCACGGACCAGGAGGCGATCTGGGCGCTGGCGCAGGAGTTCGGCTTCAAGGTGCTCGAAGATGCCTCCCATGCGATAGGGGCTTCGCGCCATGGCGAGCAGGCGGGAAACTGCAAATGGTCGGACATCACCGTGTTCAGCTTTCACCCGGTGAAGATCATCACCACCGGCGAAGGCGGCATGGTATTGACCAATGATGCCGAGCTGGCCGGCCGCATGGAAATGCTGCGCAGCCACGGCATCACGCGTGACGCGGCGAAGTTCACGCAGGCAGCGTCAGGCCCCTGGCATTACGAGCAGCAGGCGCTCGGGTTCAACTACCGCATGACCGATATCCAGGCGGCCCTGGGCACCAGCCAGTTGGCGCGCCTGGGCAGCTATGTCGAGCGCCGCAATCTGCTTGCACGGCGTTATGACGAATTGCTCAGGGCGCTGCCGCTGCAACTGCCCGTCGTGCTCGCCGGCAATCGTTCTGCCTTTCATCTGTACGTTGTGCGCGTGAAAAGCAATCTACGCGGCCGCACGCGGGAACAGGTTTTTTCTGAATTGCGGCAGGGCGGCATTGGCGTCAATGTTCATTACATGCCAGTGCATCTGCAGCCCTATTATCGGGAGCTCGGGTTTGCCGACGGCGCCTTTCCCGCCGCGGAAAGTTATGCTTCGGAGGCCATCACCTTGCCCCTCTATCCGCAATTGAGGGAGGAAGAGCAGGATCAGGTGGTGTCTGCCCTGGCACGAGCGCTCGCATGACCGGGGGGGCGCAGCGGCTGGGGCTGGGAACCGTCCAGTGGGGAATGCCCTATGGCATCACCAATTGCAGCGGAATGGCGACACCGGAAACCGTCGCCAATATGCTGGCGCGTGCCCGGCGGGCCGGCGTGGGCTTGCTGGACACTGCCTGGGCCTACGGCGATGCCGAGCGCGTTCTCGGCGAGCAGGGCGCACTCGCCAACGGTTTTTCCATCGTCACCAAGACCCGCCCCTTGAAAGGGCTGGAGCTGTCGCCCGCCGAGTCCGCGAAGCTGGTGGAAGAGGCATTCCGCGATTCCCTTTCCCGGCTCCGGGGTGGAGCGGTCTACGGTTTGCTGGTGCACCATGCCAACGATCTTCTCGGACCCTCGGGCGATGCCTTGTGGGTTCTGATGCAAAAGCTCAGGTCGCAAGGGCTGGTGGAAAAAATCGGCTGCTCCCTGTACGACCCGCAGCAGTTCTTCCTGCTCCAGCAGCGGTATGCGCTGGAGCTGGTCCAGCTTCCCTACAATATTTACGACCAGCGTTACGTCACGAGCGGGATGGCCGTGCATGCCAGTAGCAGCGGCGTCGAGGTGCATGTGCGCAGCGCCTTTCTCCAGGGCATACTGCTCAGTGAACCTGATCGTCTGCCTTCGCACTTGGCGGGAGTGCGGGAGCACCATGCCGCGCTCTGGGCCCAACATGAAGCGTCGGGCCTGTCACCCTTGCAGGCGGCCCTCGGGTTCTGCCTCGCCTGTCCGGCTATCAACAAGGTGATCGTCGGGTGCGAACGACCGGAGCAATGGGAGGGCATACTTGAGGCGGCGCAAGCAATCGTCTCGCCTGAGAGCCTGCGAAGCCTGGCCCGGTTTGCCACTCACGACGAAGCGGTCATCAACCCATTGCGTTGGAACTAGTCATGCAAACGGCTTCCGGCATACGGCAAACGGTTCTGGGGGAGCGCCATTTTTCGCTTGAAGACCAGCTGGTATTCGCCCGCTTCTCCGGTGACTGGAACCCCATCCACACCGATCCGCTCTATGCGCGTCGTTGCCTCACGGGCCAGGCGGTCGTCCACGGCATACACATGCTGCTCTGGGCGCTCGAATGCTGGGCAGGTCAGGGCGGGAAAGGCGCTGGCTTGACCCGCCTGAGAGTCCAGTTCATCCGGCCTGCTTTTCTTGGTGAACGCTTGGTCTGTCGTTCGATTGAGGCCGCCGGCCCCGAGGTGGTGGTCGAGGTGGCCGGCTCTGCGGGGCAGGCTGTGGTGATCGAATGTGCCACAGGCTCGGGTTCGACGTTCCGGCATGGCGTTCCTGTGGCTGCTGCCGTGTCTGCGCCACCGCCCGCGCTTGCCTTGAGGTTGGAAGACTTTGCGGCCCGTGCCGGCGCTTGGGAGATCAGGGCCGAGGAGGGACTGGCTGAACGTCTTTTCCCGGCGTCCGTTGGCTTGTGGGGCGATACCTTGCCGGTCATGCTGGCCCATACGAGCCGGCTGGTCGGCATGGAGTGTCCCGGCCTGAACTCGCTTTTTTCAGAACTTGAACTGTCCGCGTGTGATGCCGGCGTGGCTGCGTCTCCCCCGCGTTTCGACTACCAAGTCACGCATGTCGACAGGCGTTTTGGCCTCGTCAACATCAAGGTGGCGGGCGCCGGATTTGCCGGAACCGTGCGGGCCTTCCTGCGCCCCCCGCCCGCCCGGCAAGCCGACTTGGCCAGCATCAAAAGTGTTGTGGCCGGTAATGCATTTTCGAACCAGCGCGCTCTGGTGGTTGGCGGGTCCCGTGGACTGGGCGAGCTGACCGCCAAACTGCTGGCCGCGGGAGGCGCTGACGTCTGCCTGACCTACCACCAGGGCCGCGCAGAGGCGGCCGATGTCGTGACAGAGATCACGAGTCATGGCGGCAAGGCGAGCGCCACAGCGCTTGATGTCCGGGCGCCTTTCGATGCCGGGTGGCGCTCGCCCCAGGGCTGGCAGCCCACGCATCTGTATTACTTTGCCACGCCGTTTATTTTTTCCGGGCAGCGCTCCGGCTTTTCTGCCGAACTGCTGGCCAGCCTTTGTGCCTACTATGTTGCTGGTTTTGCCCAGCTTGTTGGGCCTCTGGCAGCCGCTGGCCTGTCCGCTGCGTTCTACCCGTCCACGGTTGCACTCGACGAATTGCCTACCGACATGGCTGAATACTGCGCGGCCAAGGCGGCTGGTGAAACGCTTTGCCGGCTTCTGGTCCAGCGCCACCGCGGATTGTGCATCGACTGTCCGCGCTTGCCCCGCGTGGCCACCGACCAGACGGCAAGCCTCCTGCCGGTGGGCAACCAAGATCCACTGCCAGTTATGCGAGACTTGCTTTTGACCTTTGCCGCAGGGGCATCCGGGCGCCTCACCGGCGCTTCTTCGGGGACCTGAACACTTCCATCATCCGCCATGTTTTATACCGAAGCTCCACTGCCTACCTTGTTCGACATTGAGGAGCGGCTGGCCCGACCCGACGTTGCCACGTTTCCGATGCTGCGGCTGGCGGTATTGCGCAATGTCACGATGGAATCCATCGAACCCTATCTGCAGTACCTGGCCTGCGACATGGGTTTTAGGGCCGAAGTGGTGTTCGGAGGGTTTGACAATTTTGTCCAGGAATCCCTGGGCAGCGCGCCTGATATTTTTCAGCGCGAGCTCGATGCCGTGCTTGTGTTTACCCCGCTGCCCGTCCTCAGCCCCTTGCTGGATACGGGCTTTGCCGGACTTTCGCCCGCCCAGGCAGAGGATGAGGTCAAGCGTATCGCTGCCTTGTTCGGTACTGTTGCGAGCGGCATCCGGGCGCAGACCGATGCCATGATCCTGTGGCACGGCATGGAGGCTCCGGTCTATCCGGCGCTTGGTATCCAGGATGCCCAATTGCCCTCGGGTCAGGCTGCGCTGGTGGCCCGGCTCAATGAGGCATTACGGTCGGCGCTGGGGGCAGCGGGCAATGCCTGCCTGGTCAACACCGAAGCCTGCCTGGCGCGCCTCGGGGCCCGGGCGTTTTACGACACGCGCTACTGGCACCTGGCACGGGTGCCATACTCGCGCCAGGGTCTGGCCGAGATTGCATGCGAAGACTTCAAGTTTCTCCGGAATCTCAAGGGCCGGACTCGCAAGTGCCTCGTCCTCGACTGCGACAACACGCTGTGGGGCGGTATCGTCGGCGAAGACGGCATCGAAGGCATCAAGCTGGGACGCAGCCATCCAGGCTCCGCCTTTGTCGAGTTCCAGCAGGAAATCCTGTCGCACTATCACCGCGGCGTGATCCTGGCCTTGTGCAGCAAAAACAATGAGGATGATGTCTGGGAGGTGTTCGACAAGCACCCGGACATGGTGCTCAAGCGCGAGCATATCGCCGCATGGCGGATCAACTGGGAAGACAAGGTCAGCAATCTCTGCGCTCTGGCGGCCCAGCTCAACATCGGAACCGACAGCCTGGTCTTCGCCGATGACAGCGATTTTGAGAGCAACCTGGTTCGCGAACAGATGCCGGAGGTGCAGGTGTTGCAATTGCCGAAGGAGCGGCCCGGCGAGTACCGCTGGGCGCTTGCGGCCTGCGGCGCCTTTGACCTGCCCTACCTGACCGATGAAGACCGCAAGCGGGGCGCCATGTACCAGATCGAGAGCATCCGCCGCCAGCAGCGTGCCGGTCACACCGACCTGGAGGCCTATTGCCGCACCCTGGCCATAGAACTTGAAATCGGGCATGCGGATGCGTTCACCATCCCGCGCATTGCCCAGCAGACGCAGAAGACAAACCAGTTCAACCTGACAACACGGCGCTACAGCGAGGCCGATGTCGGCAGGTTCAGCGCATCGGCGGATCATGAAGTGTTCTGGCTCAAGGTGGCCGACAAGTTTGGTGATATGGGAATTGTCGGGAGTTGCATCGTCGCCTACCGTGGTGAGGACGCCGTGGTCGATACGCTGCTGCTGTCATGCCGGGCATTGGGTCGGGGAATCGAAAGCCGTTTCCTCTCGGAACTGATGCATCTCGCCCGGCACCGGGGCGCCAGGCGCATGGTGGGTCGGTACATTGCCACGGCCAAGAATGGACAGGTGGCCGGCTTTTACCGGTCTCAGGGCTTCAGTGCCGCGCCTTCAGAGGACGACGTCGGCGAATGCTTCAGCTTCGACCTTTCCAGCCTTCCGGCCCGGGAAGCGGGCGTTTTCGCCTCGGTGAAAACGCCGCCGGACGCCTGAGAGGGGGCGCTGTCCGGCCTACAGGCCGCCCGGTAAAGAATACTAGAATGGCACTATTTCGAGGCAGCCCAGCATGAGCAGTAAAGTATTTGAGATTGTTGCCCGGATCATGGGTGTGCCTGTCGATGCCGTCAACCTCGAATCCTCGCCGGAAACGCTGGAAAACTGGGATTCGCTCCGGCACATGAAGCTTATATTGGCCATCGAGGAGTCCCTCGGCGTCCAGTTCAGCGATGAGGACATCGTCAGCATCAAGAACGTTCAGGACTTGTTGGCCCGCGTCGAGGCAAGACACTAAGGCAACCCCATGTACAACCCCTACACCATCGGCACCCATGTCTACCTTCGGCATCCTACGCAGGCCGACGCCGATGGGGCATGGCATGAATGGCTCAGCGACGAAGAGACCACCCGCTGGCTCGGTTTGCGCCATTGGCCCAATAGTGTGGAGCGTCAACGCGAGTTCTACCAGTCTTGCCTCCGGGGAGAAGACAGGCTGGTGCTGTCCATTGTCGACATCGCGACGGACAAGCACATAGGTGTCTGCAACCTCAGCGGAATCAACTGGGTGCACCGTTATTGCGATATCGCAGTCATCATCGGCGATGTTGAATACCGCAAGGGTCCTTACGTGCTGGAAGCGTTTTCATTGCTTCTCAAGGTCGCTTACCTGCGGCTCAATATGCGCATCGTGAAAAGCTCTTTTGCCGCCAGCAATGAGACTTCCCAGGCGATTCACGATGTCTTCCGGTTCAAGGAAGTCGGCAGACTGCCCGGATTGCTCTGGGACCGCGGCCGTTATGTCGACAATGTTATCGCCATGCTCGAACGCGGGGAATGGATGAAGCGAAATGGCCTGGCTGATGAAGCCACCACGCCGGAGCAGTGATGCCGACGCAGATTCTTGCCATCCTCCAGGCGCGTACCTCGTCGACGCGCCTGCCCAACAAAGTCCTGATGCCGATACTCGGCAGACCCATGCTGGCATTGCAGCTCGAGCGCCTGAAGCGTTGTACGACCTTCAGTGCCATGGTGGTGGCGACCAGCACCGACCCTTCCGACGACGCACTTGCCGAACTCTGCGCGCGAGAGGGCGTTGACTGTTTTCGCGGAAGCCTTTTGGATGTCCTTGACCGTTTCATCGGCGCCGCACGACCGTATGCCCCCGATATCGTTGTGCGCTTGACGGGGGATTGCCCGCTTGCAGATTGGGTGTTGATCGATGAAATCGTTACACAGTTTGTAGCAAGCGACCTGGA
>LNFM01008236.1_pt1 | contig 16853 bp, 11 predicted proteins | sample 596031 | NCBI WGS metagenome assembly LNFM01 (sample SAMN04254537, study PRJNA301005) | activated carbon metagenome | isolation source: dual media filters at the Ann Arbor, Michigan drinking water treatment plant | place: USA: Ann Arbor
CGACATCATGGCTAAGGGCAAATTCGAGCGTACGAAGCCGCACGTGAACGTGGGCACGATTGGACACGTGGACCATGGGAAGACGACGCTGACGGCGGCGATCACGACGGTACTGTCGACGAAGTTCGGTGGCGAGGCGAAGAAGTACGACGAGATCGACGCGGCGCCGGAAGAGAAGGCACGCGGCATCACGATCAACACGGCGCACGTGGAGTACGAGACGGAGAACCGTCACTACGCGCACGTTGACTGCCCTGGTCACGCGGACTACGTGAAGAACATGATCACGGGCGCGGCGCAGATGGACGGCGCGATCTTGGTGGTGAGCGCCGCCGACGGCCCGATGCCGCAGACTCGCGAGCACATCCTGCTGGCGCGTCAGGTGGGTGTTCCGTACATCATCGTCTTCATGAACAAGGCGGACATGGTGGACGACAAGGAGTTGCTCGAACTGGTGGAGCTGGAGGTTCGGGAGCTGCTGTCGAAGTACGACTTCCCTGGCGACGACACGCCGATCGTCATTGGATCCGCGCTGAAGGCGCTGGAAGGTGACAAGGGCGAGCTGGGAGAGGTGGCGATCCTGAAGCTGGCAGCGGCGCTGGACAGCTACATTCCTGAGCCCAAGCGGGCGCTGGATGGGACGTTCCTGATGCCCGTGGAAGACGTGTTCTCGATCTCTGGTCGCGGCACGGTGGTGACTGGGCGGATCGAGCGCGGGATCGTCAAGGTGGGCGACGAAATCGAGATCGTGGGTCTGAAGCCCACGCTGAAGACCATCTGCACGGGCGTGGAGATGTTCCGGAAGCTTCTGGACCAGGGTCAGGCCGGCGACAACGTGGGTGTGCTGCTGCGCGGCACGAAGCGTGAAGACGTTGAGCGCGGTCAGGTTCTGGCGAAGCCCGGATCCATCATGCCGCACACGAAGTTTGCGGCGGAGATCTACGTACTGTCGAAGGAGGAGGGTGGTCGTCACACGCCGTTCTTCAACGGGTATCGTCCGCAGTTCTACTTCCGCACGACGGACGTGACGGGGTCGATCGAGTTGCCTGCGGGAACGGAGATGGTGATGCCCGGCGACAACGTGGCGATCACGGTGGCGCTGATCCAGCCGATCGCGATGGAAGAAGGGCTGCGGCGAAGGTGGCCGCACGGTGGGCGCCGGCGTGGTGTCCAAGATCATCGAGTAGTAAGGCAGCAGGCCAGTAGCTCAATTGGTAGAGCGTCGGTCTCCAAAACCGAAGGTTGGGGGTTCGAAACCCTCCTGGCCTGCCATCCGCTCGATAACGTGACTCGTGGCCACATTGCGCCACGCCTTGGAAGCGCATTCCTCATCCATGGTTGACAAGGTAAAACTCGCCGTAGCGATCCTCCTCGTGATCGCTGGTGTCGCGGGTTTCTATTGGCTTGCCGACAGCCTCATGATCGTCCGGGTTCTGTCCGTGGTGGTCGGGGTGCTGGGTGCGGCCGCAGTCGCCTGGACGTCGGCTCCCGGGAAGACGTTCTACGTCTTCGCGCAGGAGGCCGTGGCCGAAACCCGCAAGGTGGTTTGGCCGACCCGCAAGGAAACGATCCAGACAACCGGCATCGTGATGGCATTCGTGGTCGTGATGGCCATTTTTCTCTGGGTGGTGGATGGGTCGCTGGTTTGGCTGGTCCGCATGATGATGGGACGGGAGTAAGTCATGGCCAAGCACTGGTACGTCGTACACGCCTATTCTGGCTTCGAGAAGAACGTTCGCAAGGCGTTGCTGGAGCGCATCGAGCGGGCCAGCATGCAAGACCAATTCGGGCAGATCCTCGTGCCGGTCGAGGAGGTCGTCGAGATGCGCGCCGGACAGAAGAGTATCTCCGAGCGAAAGTTCTTTCCGGGGTACGTGCTCGTCGAGATGGAAATGACCGACGACAGCTGGCACTTGGTCAAGAACACGCCGAAGGTCACTGGTTTCGTGGGCGGCAGCGCGCACCGGCCGACGCCCATCACGGAACGCGAAGTGAAGGCAATCCTCCAGCAGATCCAGGAAGGTGTGGAGAAGCCCAAGCCCAAGGTTCTGTTCGAGGTCGGTGAAGCCGTCCGTGTCAAGGAAGGCCCGTTCACCGACTTCCATGGCAGCGTCGAAGAAGTCAACTACGACAAGAGCAAGCTGCGAGTGTCCGTGTCCATCTTCGGACGGGCCACTCCGGTCGAGCTCGAGTTCAGCCAGGTCGAGAAGGCCTAGCCGCCGGACTGTCCGGCAAGCGTTTCGAAGCGAGCAGCCCGGGGCGGTCCGGGGCTGCTCGTTGGTGTCTGAATCGTCGGGACCGCGAACTCAAGGGGAGCGTCGGATTGACGGCGCGCCATCACCCGCTCAGGAGCCATCATGGCAAAGAAGATCACCGGATATATCAAGCTCCAGGTGCCCGCAGGGAAGGCGAATCCGTCGCCGCCCATCGGCCCGGCACTCGGTCAGCGTGGCCTCAACATCATGGAGTTCTGCAAGGCATTCAATGCCCAGACTCAGGGAATGGAAGTCGGCATGCCGATTCCCGTCGAGATCACCGCTTTTGCTGACAAGAGCTTCACGTTCAAGCTGAAGACCCCGCCCGCCACGTACTTCATCAAGAAGGCGGCTGGCGTGCAGAAGGGTTCCCCCAAGCCCCATACCGACAAGGTGGGCAGCCTCACCCGCGCGCAGGCGGAAGAGATCGCCAAGATGAAGATGCCCGACCTCACGGCCTCCGATATGGACGCCGCCGTCCGCACCATCGCCGGCAGCGCGCGCAGCATCGGTGTCACGGTGGAGGGATTCTGAGATGGCACACGTTTCCAAGCGCCTCAAGGCAGTGCAAGCGAAGGTGGATCGTTCGAAGACCTATGGCATCGACGAAGCCATTGGGCTGGTGAAGCAGAACGCCACTGCGAAGTTCAATGAGTCCATCGATGTCGCGATCAACCTCGGTGTCGACGCGAAAAAGTCCGACCAGGTGGTGCGTGGCTCGGTCGTTCTGCCCCGCGGCACCGGCAAGTCCGTGCGTGTGGCGGTGTTTGCCCAGGGCGCAGCCGCCCAGGCCGCACTGGCGGCCGGCGCGGAGCTGGTCGGCATGGAAGATCTCGCCGAGCAGGTGAAGGGCGGCACGATCGCCTTCGACGTTTGCATCGCTGCACCGGATGCTATGCGAGTCGTGGGTGCTCTCGGCCAGATTCTCGGTCCTCGTGGCCTGATGCCCAACCCCAAGGTCGGAACGGTCACGCCCAACGTGGCAGAAGCCGTCAAGAACGCCAAGGCCGGTCAGGTGCAGTACCGCACGGACAAGGGAGGCATCATTCAGTGCACCATCGGTCGGGCCAATTTCGAGCCCGCCGCGCTGCGTGACAACCTTCTGGCGCTGGTCGATGCACTCAACAAGGCACGGCCGGCTGCTGCCAAGGGCATTTATCTGCGCAAGATCTCCCTGTCGAGCACGATGGGCGCTGGTGTGCGGGTCGACCAGTCGAGTCTGCAGCAGACGCAGTAAGGATTGATGGCGCCGCACGAGGTGCGGTGCAGAAGAACTTTGGGGTCGTCCGGACAGCAGCACGCCGGTCGGCGCGTCAAAGACCGTAGGTGCGCGAAAGCGCTTAATCGACGGAATCATCCGGGCATGTTGCGCGGTTGGACCGAAATCCTACGCAGACGGTGCGCCCGAAGCGGGACGTGTTCCTGCAGCCAGACCGGCCACGGTGTGGCTGCAGGGGAAGCTACCCTGATCGAAGGTCGCCGTGACAGGGGAAGTCGGATGGGACGTCAGCAACAGGCGTCGAAGCCGGCTTCATCGTTAAAGCGCAAGGAGGTAAGACCTTGGGTCTGAATCTGGAGCAGAAGAAGGCGGTGGTGGCAGACGTGAGCGCCCGTGTGGCGAGCGCGCAGGCCATCGTCATCGCCGAGTACCGCGGCGTCAACGTGGGGGACATGACCAAGCTTCGTGCGAAGGCGCGCGAATCGGGTGTGTACTTCCGGGTGCTGCGGAACACGCTTGCGCGCCGTGCCGTCGAGGGCACGCCGTTCGCCGGGTTGGCCGCTCAGATGAGTGGTCCGCTGGCGTATGGCATTTCGACCGATCCGGTTGCCGCAGCGAAGGTGATGCACGAGTACGCCAAGTCGAACGACAAGTTCGTCATTCGCGGTGGTGCCATGGCCAATCTGGTGATGGCACCCAAGGACGTGGCGCAGCTTGCCACGATGCCGAGCCGCGAGGAGCTGCTGTCCAAGCTGTTGGGAACCATGCAGGCCCCGATCGCCACATTCGTCCGTACCCTCAACGAGGTTCCGGGTCGATTCGTGCGCACGGTTGCCGCGGTTCGCGATCAGAAGGCAGAGCAGCCGGCGTAAGGCACTGGACGACCACCGTCCGAACGTAACTTCTGCCGGCGAATCGACCAAGAATCGCCGGCGACACGACAACGCATCAGGAGCAATACGACATGGCAATTTCGAAGGCTGAGATTCTCGACGCGATCGCCGGCATGACCGTTCTCGAACTCTCCGAAATGATCAAGGAGATGGAAGAGAAGTTCGGCGTGTCCGCCGCCGCGGCTGCGGTCGCTGTGGCCGCCCCCGCCGCTGGTGGTGGTGCCCCCGCCGCTGAAGAGCAGACTGAATTCACCGTGATTCTCGCCAAGATCGGCGAGAACAAGGTGAACGTCATCAAGGCAGTGCGCGAAGTGACGGGCCTGGGTCTGAAGGAAGCGAAGGATCTGGTCGACGGCGCGCCGAAGCCCGTGAAGGAAGCGATCCCGAAGGCCGAAGCCGAATCGATCGCGAAGAAGCTGACCGAAGCGGGCGCGACCGCCGAGATCAAGTAATAGAAAGCGTTCGGAACCTGGAAACAGGCTGGCGGGGAACCGCCAGCCTTTTCGCATCTTTGAGGCCAGCGGTCATCACACAGCGCATCCCCCCCTACATGACGTCCGAACCACCCAGTTTCCGGGTGGCGCTGGGGGGCGTTTTGTCATGCCTGTCGGTGCAGCGCCCGTCATCGCAAACCAGTACGTCGTTCCCCCGCAAGTCGTTGTTCCGCAGAATGTTCTCCCGCAACGTTCGGCATCGGATGCTGTCGTCCGTGTCGCACCCGGGTAGCCCTGCCGCCTCCCTCAACTCTCCCGTGGAGTGACCATGAGCTATTCCTTCACCGAGAAGAAACGTATCCGGAAGAGCTTCGCCAAGCGCGAAGTCGTTCAGGAAGTGCCTTATCTGCTCGCCACGCAGATCGAGTCCCATGCCCAGTTCCTGCAGGCCGACACGCCTGGAGAGAGCAGGAAGAACCAGGGACTCCAGGCCGCCTTCACGTCCATCTTCCCGATCGTTTCCCACTCGGGCAACGCGCGTCTCGATTACGTGAGCTACGTTCTCGGGACTCCGCCGTTCGACGTGAAGGAGTGCCAGCAGCGGGGCCTGACGTTCGCGGCACCACTGCGCGCCAAGGTACGCCTGACGATCATGGACAAGGAAGCGCCCAAGCCCACCGTCAAGGAAGTGAAGGAGCAGGAGGTGTACATGGGCGAGATTCCGCTCATGACCCACACCGGCTCGTTCATCATCAACGGTACTGAGCGCGTGATCGTATCCCAGCTGCATCGTTCGCCCGGCGTCTTCTTCGAGCACGATCGCGGCAAGACGCACAGTTCCGGCAAGCTGCTGTTCTCCGCGCGGATCATTCCGTATCGCGGTTCCTGGCTCGACTTCGAGTTCGACCCGAAGGATTACCTGTATTTCCGCGTGGACCGCCGCCGGAAGATGCCGGTCACGATTCTGCTGAAGGCGATCGGCATGACGCCCGAGCAGATCCTGAAGGAGTTCTTCCTCTTCGACACCTTCCACCTTGGCAACAACGCCGTCGAGATGGAACTGGTGCCGGAACGCCTGCGTGGCGAGATCGCGCGCTTCGACATCGTGACGAAGGCAGGGAAGACGGTCGTCCACCGCGACAAGCGGATCACTGCGCGGCACGTTCGCGAGCTCGAAGAAGCCGGCGTGAAGCAGATCCCGGTGCCCGACGACATCATCCTGGGCCGGGTCCTGGCGCACAACGTCATCAATCCCGAGACGGGCGAGATCGTTGCGAACTCCAACGACGAGATCACCGTCGACCTGCTCGGCAAGCTGCACGCTGCCGGTGTCCAGAAGTTCAACGTCATCTACACCAACGATCTCGATCAGGGCCCGTACATCTCGCAGACCCTGCGTATCGACGACTCGGTCGACCAGATGACAGCCCAGGTTGCCATCTACCGGATGATGCGTCCCGGGGAGCCGCCCACGGAGGACGCCGTCAAGACGCTCTTCCATGGGCTCTTCTACAACGACGAGCGCTACGACCTTTCGGCCGTCGGTCGGATGAAGTTCAACCGCCGCGTGGGTCGCGACGAGCTGCTCGGTCTCCCGACGCTCTCGAACACCGACATCATCTCGGTGATCCGCATCCTGGTGGAACTCCGCAACGGTCGTGGTGAGGTGGATGACATCGACCACCTCGGCAACCGTCGGGTCCGCTCGGTCGGTGAACTGGCGGAGAACCAGTTCCGCGCCGGTCTCGTCCGCGTAGAACGTGCGGTGAAGGAACGCCTCTCGCAGGCGGAGTCCGAGAATCTCATGCCGCACGACCTCATCAACGCCAAGCCGGTCAGCGCCGCGGTGCGCGAGTTCTTCGGTTCGAGCCAGCTCTCGCAGTTCATGGACCAGACGAATCCGCTGTCCGAGGTGACGCACAAGCGTCGCGTATCGGCCCTCGGACCGGGCGGCCTGACGCGCGAACGCGCCGGATTCGAAGTGCGTGACGTGCATCCGACCCACTACGGCCGGGTGTGTCCGATCGAGACGCCGGAAGGCCCGAACATCGGTCTGATCAACTCCCTCGCCCTGTACGCGCGCACCAATGAGTATGGCTTCCTCGAGACGCCCTACCGCGTGGTGAACGATCACATGGTGACCGACGAGATCCACTTCCTCTCGGCCATCGAGGAAGGGCAATACGTCATCGCCCAGGCAAACGCGACCGTCGACAAGAAGGGCAAGCTGATCGACGAGCTGGTGTCCTGCCGGAACCGCAACGAGTTCACGCTCGCCGGGCCGGAGAAGGTGCAGTACATGGACGTGGCGCCGTCGCAGATCGTGTCGGTTGCTGCCTCGCTGATTCCCTTCCTCGAGCACGACGACGCTAACCGCGCCTTGATGGGTTCGAACATGCAGCGCCAGGCGGTGCCTTGCCTGCGTGCCGAGAAGCCGCTCGTCGGAACCGGAATCGAGCGCACGGTCGCGGTCGACTCCGGAACTGCCGTGCAGGCGCTGCGGGGTGGTGTGGTCGATTTCGTCGACGCAGGTCGGATCGTGATCCGCGTGAACGACGAGGAAGCCATCGCCGGCGATGTCGGCGTCGACATCTACAACCTCACGAAGTACACCCGTTCCAACCAGAACACGAACATCAACCAGCGTCCGGTCGTGAGGGCTGGCGACATCGTGGCACGTGGCGACGTGATCGCCGACGGTGCCTCGACCGACATGGGCGAACTGGCTCTGGGTCAGAACCTGCTCGTCGCGTTCATGCCCTGGAACGGCTACAACTTCGAGGACTCGATCCTCATCTCCGAGCGCGTGGTGGCAGAGGACCGCTTCACGTCGATCCACATCGAGGAACTCTCGGTGGTGGCGCGCGACACGAAGCTCGGGCCGGAAGAAATCACGCGCGACATCTCGAACCTGTCCGAGGCGCAGCTGGCGCGTCTCGACGAGTCGGGCATCGTCTACATCGGTGCCGAGGTGGAAGCGGGTGATGTGCTGGTCGGCAAGGTCACACCGAAGGGCGAGACACAGCTCACGCCGGAAGAGAAGCTGCTCCGCGCGATCTTCGGCGAGAAGGCCTCGGACGTGAAGGACACCAGCCTGCGCGTGCCGTCCGGCATGTCGGGAACGGTGATCGACGTCCAGGTGTTCACCCGCGAAGGCATCGAGCGGGACAAGCGTGCCCAGCAGATCATCGACGACGAACTGAAGCGCTACAAGACGGACCTCCACGACCAGCTTCGCATCGTGGAAGCCGACATGTTCTCGCGTATCGAACGGATGCTCGGTGGCAAGGTGGCCAACGGCGGTCCGAAGAAGCTCGCGAAGGGCACGAAGATCACCAAGGCGTATCTCGACGACGTCGAGAAGCACTCATGGTTCGACATCCGCCTGGCCGATGACGACGCTCAGACCCAGCTCGAGCAGCTGAAGGATGGCCTCGACCAGAAGCGGGCCGAGTTCGATGCTGCCTACGAAGAGAAGAAGCGCAAGCTGACGAGCGGCGACGAGCTGCCCCCCGGCGTGCAGAAGATGGTCAAGGTGTACCTCGCGGTGAAACGTCGCCTCCAGCCTGGCGACAAGATGGCCGGTCGCCACGGCAACAAGGGCGTGATCTCCAAGATCGTTCCGGTGGAGGACATGCCGCACACCGCCGAAGGTGTCCCGATGGACATCGTGCTGAATCCGCTCGGCGTGCCGTCGCGGATGAACGTGGGTCAGATTCTCGAGACCCATCTCGGCTGGGCGGCGAAGGGTCTCGGACAACGCATCGGCGCGATGCTGAAGGCGCAAGCCAAGTTGGCGGAACTGCGCAAGACGCTCGAGCTCATCTACAACAGCAGCGGACGCAGCGAGGACATCAAGTCGCTGACCGACGTCGAAGTGGTGGAGCTCTGCCGGAACCTCGAGAAGGGCGTGCCCTTCGCGACACCGGTGTTCGATGGTGCGACGGAAGATGAGATCAAGGCGATGCTCGAACTCGCGGGCCTGCCGCGATCCGGTCAGGTAGCCCTATACGACGGTCGCACTGGCGAGAGCTTCGAGCGCCCGGTGACCGTGGGCTACATGCACGTCCTGAAGCTGCACCACCTGGTCGACGACAAGATGCACGCGCGCTCCACCGGCCCGTACTCCCTCGTCACCCAGCAGCCGTTGGGCGGCAAGGCGCAGTTCGGTGGCCAGCGCTTCGGTGAGATGGAAGTGTGGGCGCTCGAGGCCTACGGCGCGTCGTACACGCTGCAGGAAATGCTGACGGTCAAGTCCGACGACGTCACGGGTCGTACGAAGGTGTACGAAAACATCGTCAAGGGCGAGCACAGGATAGACGCCGGCATGCCGGAGTCCTTCAACGTGCTGGTGAAGGAAATCCGCTCCCTCGCGATCGACATCGATCTCGATCGCTATTGAGGGCGAAGGGTGCAGGGCAACGGGCGGGATCGCAGGGCGGATCCCGTGAGCGGAAGCGGTTTGATGCAAGGTGCGGGATCGGTGCACAACAGTGGATGCGAGGGGACGACGTTCCCCGCGCCACCTGAAGTCCGATCCCGACCGTAACGAAGGAGTCGCACATGAAAGCGCTACTCGATTTGTTCAAGCAGGTCACGCAGGAAGAGGAGTTCGACTCGATCAAGATCGGGCTCGCCTCTCCCGAGAAGATCCGGTCCTGGTCCTACGGCGAAGTGAAGAAGCCGGAAACCATCAACTACCGGACCTTCAAGCCCGAGCGCGACGGTCTCTTCTGCGCCAAGATCTTCGGCCCAGTGAAGGACTACGAGTGCCTGTGCGGCAAGTACAAGCGGCTCAAGCATCGTGGCGTGATCTGCGAGAAGTGCGGTGTCGAGGTCACGCTGTCGAAGGTGCGTCGCGAGCGCATGGGTCACATCGAACTGGCCAGCCCCGTCGCGCACATCTGGTTCCTGAAGTCGCTGCCGTCCCGGCTCGGAATGGTGCTCGACATGACGCTCCGCGACATCGAGCGCGTCCTGTACTTCGAAGCGTATGTCGTGACGCATCCAGGCATGACGCCGCTGCAGGCGGGTCAATTGCTGTCCGAGGACGACTACCTCGCAAAGGTCGAGGAGTACGGGGACGAGTTCTCGGCCGCCATGGGCGCCGAGGGCATCCGTGCCCTGCTGCGAAATCTCGATCTCAACCGTGAAGTGGAGAAGCTCCGCAAGGACCTCGCCGCCACGGACTCCGAGACGAAGATCAAGAAGATCGCCAAGCGCCTGAAGGTGCTCGAGGCTTTCCAGAAATCCGGTATCAAGCCGGATTGGATGGTCATGGAAGTCCTGCCTGTTCTGCCGCCCGAGCTGCGTCCGCTCGTGCCGCTCGACGGCGGCCGCTTCGCGACCTCCGACCTGAACGACCTCTACCGTCGCGTGATCAACCGCAACAACCGTCTCAAGCGCCTCCTCGAGCTGAAGGCGCCGGAAATCATCGTGCGCAACGAGAAGCGCATGCTGCAGGAGGCCGTCGACTCGCTGCTCGACAACGGCCGTCGCGGCAAGGCCATGACGGGCGCCAACAAGCGTCCGCTGAAGTCCCTGGCCGACATGATCAAGGGCAAGGGCGGTCGCTTCCGTCAGAACCTGCTGGGCAAGCGCGTCGACTACTCGGGCCGTTCCGTGATCGTGGTGGGTCCGCAACTGAAGCTGCACCAGTGCGGCCTGCCGAAGAAGATGGCGCTCGAGCTGTTCAAGCCGTTCATCTTCCACAAGCTGGAAGTGTTGGGGCTTGCCACGACGATCAAGGCGGCAAAGCGTCTCGTGGAAGCGGAAGTTCCGGAAGTGTGGGACATCCTCGAGGAAGTCATCCGCGAGCATCCGGTGCTGCTGAACCGCGCACCCACGCTGCACCGTCTCGGCATCCAGGCCTTCGAGCCGGTGCTGATCGAAGGCAAGGCGATCCAGCTGCATCCGCTGGTCTGCGCCGCGTTCAACGCGGACTTCGACGGCGACCAGATGGCCGTGCACGTGCCGCTGTCCCTCGAGGCACAGATGGAGGCGCGCACGTTGATGCTGTCCTCCAACAATGTACTGTCGCCCGCCAACGGTGACCCGATCATCGTCCCGTCGCAGGACATCGTGCTCGGGCTCTACTACGTCACCCGCGAGCGCGTGAACGCGCGCGGCGAAGGGATGATGTTCTCCGACGTCGGCGAAGTTTCCCGCGCCTACGAATCCCGCCAGGTCGACGTGAACGCGAAGATCACGGTCCGCATCCGCGAGATGGAGCGCACCGAGGACGGCTCACTGCGCGAGAAGGTCACGCGCTACGAGACGACCGTGGGTCGTTCGCTCCTGTCCGAGATCCTGCCCCCGGGGCTGCCGTTCTCGAACATCAACAAGGCGCTCAAGAAGAAGGAGATCTCGAAGCTGATCAACGGCGCGTTCCGTCGTTGCGGTCTGCGCGAGACGGTGATCTTCGCCGACAAGCTGATGTACACCGGCTTCACGATGGCCACCCGTGCGGGCGTCTCGATCTGCGTCGACGACATGCGTGTGCCGCCGCAGAAGGACGAGATCATCGCCGCCTCCGAGAAGGAAGTGCAGGAGATCGAAGCCCAGTACACCTCCGGCCTCGTGACGCAGGGTGAGCGCTACAACAAGGTCGTCGACATCTGGGGCCGCGCCGGTGACATGGTCGCCAAGGCGATGATGGAGCAGCTCGGCACCGAGCCCGTGATGGTGAAGGACGAGCAGACCGGCGAGCTGGTCCAGATGTTGGACAAGCAGGGCAAGCCCATGAATCAGGAGTCGTTCAACTCCATCTACATGATGGCCGACTCCGGTGCCCGCGGCTCCGCTGCCCAGATCCGTCAGCTGGCTGGGATGCGCGGCCTGATGGCCAAGCCTGACGGCTCGATCATCGAGACGCCGATCACGACGAACTTCCGCGAAGGCCTGAACGTTCTGCAGTACTTCATCTCGACCCACGGTGCGCGGAAAGGTCTTGCCGACACCGCGCTGAAGACGGCGAACTCCGGCTACCTCACGCGTCGTCTCGTGGACGTCACGCAGGATCTGGTGGTGACCGAGGACGACTGCGGGACGAGCAACGGCGTCGCGATGAAGGCGCTGGTGGAAGGCGGGGAGGTCGTCGAAGCGCTGCGGGAGCGAATTCTCGGACGCGTATGTGCCGTCGATGTCGTGAACCCGGAAGACTCCTCGACGCTGTACTACGCGGGGACGCTGCTGGACGAAGACTCCGTCGACACGATCGAGCGCCTCGGCATCGATGAGGTCAAGGTCCGGACGCCGCTCACCTGCGAGACGCGTTACGGGCTATGCGCTCGGTGCTACGGACGCGATCTCGGGCGCGGCGTGCTGGTCAACGTGGGCGAGGCCGTCGGCGTCATTGCGGCGCAGTCCATCGGTGAACCCGGCACGCAGCTCACGATGCGTACGTTCCACATCGGTGGCGCGGCATCGCGTACCGCGGTGGCGAGCCAGATCGAAAGCAAGTCCAACGGCACCGTGCGGTTCTCCCCGCTGATGCGCTACGTCACCAGCGCCCGGAACGAACAGATCGCGATCTCGCGTTCCGGTGAAGTGCTCATCCTCGACGATAACGGCCGCGAGCGCGAGCGCCACAAGGTGCCGTACGGTGCGACGTTGATGGCTGGGGACGGAGCCAAGGTCAAGGCCGGCGGCGTGCTGGCCACCTGGGATCCGCACACCCGTCCGATCATCACCGAGTACGCCGGTCGTGTGAAGTTCGAGAACGTCGAGGATGGTGTCACCGTCGCGAAGCAGATCGACGAAGTCACCGGCCTCTCGACCCTCGTCGTCATCGATCCGAAGCGTCGCGGTGGTGCCCAGGCGAAGGGTGTCCGGCCGCAGGTGCGGCTGATCGACGAAGCCGGTAACGACGTCAAGCTGCCGACCACCGATCAGCCGGTGCTGTACACCTTCCAGATCCACTCCATCATCACGGTGAAGGATGGTCAGCAGGTGGGCGTGGGCGAGGTGATGGCGCGGATTCCCCAGGAATCTGCCAAGACGAAGGACATCACCGGTGGTCTGCCCCGCGTGGCCGAACTGTTCGAAGCACGCTCGCCGAAGGATGCGGGGATGCTGGCCGACGTCACGGGTACCGTCTCGTTCGGCAAGGACACCAAGGGCAAGCAGCGTCTGGTGATCACGGACCTCGATGGCATCGCGCACGAATCCCTGATCTCGAAGGACAAGCACGTCACGGTGCACGACGGCCAGGTGGTCAACAAGGGCGAGATGATCGTCGACGGTGATCCTGATCCGCACGACATCCTGCGTCTGTTGGGCGTCGAGGCGCTTGCGCGCTACATCACCGACGAAGTGCAGGAGGTCTACCGTCTGCAGGGCGTGAAGATCAACGACAAGCACATCGAAGTGATCGTGCGACAGATGCTGCGTCGCGTTCAGGTCGTCGATGCTGGCGACACCCGCTTCATCCCCGGCGAACAGGTCGAGCGCGCGGATCTGCTGGACGAGAACGACAAGATGACGGCGGAAGGGAAGGATCACGCCACTTACGATTTCGTCCTGCTGGGTATCACCAAGGCTTCGCTGTCCACGGACTCGTTCATCTCGGCAGCCTCCTTCCAGGAGACCACCCGGGTGCTCACCGAGGCGGCGATCATGGGCAAGAAGGACGACCTCCGTGGTCTCAAGGAGAACGTCATCGTGGGTCGCCTCATCCCTGCCGGGACGGGTCTCGCCTACCACAATGCCCGAAAGAAGCAAACGCAACTCACCGAGGACCAAGTCTTCATCGACGATACGACCGCCGTCGAGACGGATGCGGGGACGGAGAATCAGCAGGTTGCTTGACGGCGGCTTGCCATCTCCATAGAATTTGCGGTCTTTTTCCCCGGGTTCCTTTCTTGGGGCCCGACGAAACCAGCACATCCGGGACGGCTCACACGGCCGTCCCGGCTTTTTGGACGCCAAGAAATGCCGACGATCAGCCAACTAGTGCGCCATCCGCGCGAGCGTAGTCCTGCCAAGAGCAAAGTGCCGGCACTGGCCGGCTCGCCGCAGCGCCGAGGCGTTTGCACCCGCGTGTACACCACGACGCCCAAGAAGCCGAACTCGGCCCTTCGGAAGGTTGCAAAGGTGCGGCTGACCAACGGCTTCGAAGTGATCAGCTACATCGGCGGCGAGGGGCACAACCTGCAGGAGCACTCGGTTGTCCTGATTCGCGGCGGCCGGGTGAAGGACCTTCCCGGTGTTCGCTACCACATCGTCCGCGGCAGTCTCGACACGCAGGGCGTCAAGGACCGTAAGCAGTCACGCTCCAAGTACGGCGCCAAGCGCCCGAAGCAGGGCTGATCGGTCGTCAACTGCACCAACGAATAACGGAGCCACCCCGCCATGCCGCGTCGTCGTGAAGTACAGCGCCGAGAGATCCTCCCGGATCCGAAGTTTTCCAGCCAGGATGTTTCCAAGTTCATCAACGTGCTGATGTCCAGCGGCAAGAAGTCCGTCGCCGAAAGCATCATGTACGGTGCACTCGAGCACATCCACAAGAAGACGGGTAAGGACGCCGTCGAGGTTTTCAACCAGGCGCTGCAGAACGTGCGTCCGGTCGTGGAGGTGAAGAGTCGCCGCGTCGGTGGCGCGAACTACCAGGTTCCGGTCGAAGTTCGCACCGTTCGTCGCACGGCGCTCGCCATGCGCTGGCTGCGCGAGGCGGCCCGCAAGCGCTCTGAGAAATCAATGGGTGCCCGCCTGGGTAGTGAGTTGGCGGAGGCCGCTGAAGGTCGCGGCGGCGCGATGAAGAAACGGGAAGAAGTGCACCGTATGGCAGAGGCCAACAAGGCCTTCTCGCATTACCGTTTCTGATCTTTCAAAACTCGGTCGTCTTTCTTCCAATGCCACGCGCCACGCCCCTCGAGCGCTATCGGAACATCGGCATCATGGCGCACATCGATGCGGGGAAGACCACGACCACCGAGCGCATCCTGTTCTATACCGGGGTCTCTCGCCGCATGGGTGAGGTGCATGACGGGGCCTCGGTGATGGACTGGATGGAGCAGGAGCGCGAACGTGGAATCACCATCACGTCAGCTGCGACGACCTGCTTCTGGAAGGGGATGGACGGGCAGTTTCCGGAGCACCGGATAAACATCATCGATACGCCCGGGCACGTGGATTTCACGGTGGAGGTCGAGCGGAGTCTCCGGGTGCTTGATGGGGCATGCGCTGTCGTGTGTGCCGTCGGTGGGGTTCAGTCCCAGACGGAAACAGTCTGGCGGCAGGGCGACAAGTACGGCGTTCCGCGCCTCGTCTTCGTCAACAAGATGGACCGCGTTGGCGCGAATTTCATGCGCGTGCGCGATCAAGTACAGGACAGGCTCAGCGCTACTGCCGTTCCAATCCAACTGCCGATCGGCGCCGAAGCGGCCTTCGAGGGCGTCATCGACCTCGTCAAGATGCGTGCGATCTACTGGGATGAATCCAGCCAGGGGATGCGGTTCGATGTGCGTGAGGTCCCGGCGCCGTTGCGCGATCAAGCCGAGGTCTGGCGGGAGCGCATGGTCGAAGCTGCAGCCGAAGCGACTGAAGAATTGACGGACAAGTACCTCGAGAGCGGGGAGCTGTCCGAGGAAGATATCGTTGCAGGCCTCCGGGCCCGGACGCTCAGCGGTGAAATCTTCCCGATGCTTTGCGGTGCCGCCTTTCGAAACAAGGGTGTGCAGGCGGTCCTGGACGCCGTGATCGGCTACCTCCCCTCGCCGCTGGATGTGTCCCCGATGAGCGGGTTCTGTGTCGACGGTCGTCCAGATCAGCGCCGCGCCGATGACGGAGCCCCATTCTCCGCACTCGCCTTCAAGGTGCAGAGCGATCCGATTGCGGGCAGGCTGGTGTTCTTCCGTGTGTATTCGGGGGCTGTTGCAACCGGAGACGTGGTGTTCAATCCCGCGAAGGGCGCCACGGAAGCCATTGGCCCCATCATGCAGATGCATGCGAATGAGCGTAATGAGGTGGGTGAAGTGTTCGCCGGAGACATCGCAGCTGCCGGCCTGAACGATGTGTCCACGGGTGACACCCTCTGTGCTCCAGGAAACGTGATTTCCTTCGAGCCCATGGTGTTTCCGGAACCGGCCATGCATGTATCGCTTGAACCGCGAACCCAAATCGATCAAGACAAGCTGGCACTCGCACTTGGTCGGATCGGGCAGGAAGATCCGACGTTTCGGTATCGGACCGACGAAGAGACTGGTCAGATCATCATCTCTGGCATGGGCGAGTTGCATCTTGAGATCGTGGTCGATCGTCTCCGCCGTGAGCATGGGGTGGTCGCGCGGGCCGGTACTCCGCAGGTTTCGTATCGCGAAGGCATACGCGATGCGGTCGAATGTGTAGGGGAGATCGAGAGTTCAGTTGGTGATCATGCGCAGTTTGGTCATGTCAAGTTGAGGCTCGAGCCTACGGCGTATGGGTTGAGTTTCGAGTTTGTTGACGGAACGCGGGACGGGGCGCTCTCAAAAGAGTACATTCCGTCGGTTACGCAGGGGCTTGGAGAGGCTCTTGCGGGTGGTGTGTTGGCGGGGTTCCCCGTCACGGGTGTGAAAGTAACGCTTCTCGATGGTTCCCATCGGCAGGCGGACTCCAGCGATAGTGCCTTCCGGATGGCGGCAGCTGTTGCGTTCAAGGATGGGATGCGCCGGGCACGCCCGGTTCTCCTTGAGCCGATGATGGCAGTCAAGGTCGAAACACCGGAAGAATACATGGGCAGCGTGATGGGTGATCTCCACGCCCGTCGCGGCATGATCCAGGGGATGGACGATCCCATGTCAGGCATCAAGGCCATCCACGCCGAGGTGCCGTTGGCGGAAATGTTCGGCTATTCCACCTCATTGCGGTCAGCGACGCAGGGACGCGCCACGTACTCGATGGAGTTCAAGCAGTACTCCGAGGCGCCCAGACACGTTGCGGAAGCGGTCATTAACAAGAATTAATTTCGGCATTCAAGGACGACATCATGGCTAAGGGCAAATTCGAGCGTACGAAGCCGCACGTGAACGTGGGCACGATTGGACACGTGGACCATGGGAAGACGACGCTGACG
>LNFM01007609.1_pt1 | contig 16851 bp, 14 predicted proteins | sample 596031 | NCBI WGS metagenome assembly LNFM01 (sample SAMN04254537, study PRJNA301005) | activated carbon metagenome | isolation source: dual media filters at the Ann Arbor, Michigan drinking water treatment plant | place: USA: Ann Arbor
GCTCGGCACGTGTTCATCCGAACGCTGTGAGAATGGCGCGAGACTGCGATTGATCGCGGCGTACGCGAGGGGGTATCGTCCCGTACCCGTTCATGAGCACCACGCCATCGGCCGCCGCCGCAACGGCTCGCCAGCGACTCGCCGGAGTTCTCGGAACCCTCCAACAGGATCCGAACATTCCTCCCAACATCGTCGAGATCGCTTCGGGGTTGGCGGGGGCGATCGGCCCTCTGTTCAAGCTCGAGCGAGGCGACCCCGACATGAACTTGTTCGTTCAAGCGCGGGGCGTGCTCCAAGGGACGCTCGAGAAGATGCAGGGCGTGGATCAGTCTTTTCCTGGGGTGGCCGAGGCCACGCAGGCGATCGCTGAGACCTTGCGGACGATCTTCAACGCCCTGAAGGACGCAGGCGCGTTGCCCGGACAGCCCGCTGCTGTCCCCGCGCCCGCGGCGCCGGCCGCGCCGCCTGTTGCCGCTGCGCAACCTGTGCCCCCTGCAGCGCCCTATGTTGCGCCCGCGCAACCCCCGCAGCCCGTTGCTGCGCCTGCGCCTGCGCCGGCACCGGCGCCGGCGCCGATCGCCGCAGCGCAGCCGCAGCCCATCGCGCCCGCGCCTGCGCAGCACAACCCTTTCGCGCAGCCGCAGCCCGTCGCTGCGCAGTTCGTCGCGCCCGCGCAGCCAGCGCCAGCGCAAGCGCAGCGTCCTGCCTCGCACATGGCGATGCCTGCCGCAGTCGCGACGCCGACCGGCGCCGCGATGCACAAGGCCGGGACGCCGGGCGCGAGCGTGCCGCTCGGACCGAGCGGACTGCCGAGGCTCGAGACCGAGGTCAACGTTCACTCCGAGTCCAACTTCTTCACGGACTTCTTCGGCGACATTCGAAACAACGGCGGCGTCTTCGTCGCGACGTTTCACGTGCTGCCCGTCGGGGCGCCGTGCGAGGTCTCTCTGTCCTTTCCCGGCAACTTGAGCGCGGACATTCAGGGCAAGGTGAAGTTCACCCGCAACGCGAGCGACGGAGCGTCGCCCGGTCTCGGCATCTCGATCACCGCCGCCAGCCCCGACGCGTGGAACCTCATCGAGCGCTTCGTCAAGAAGCGCGAGCCGATCATGCACGACGTGTGAGCGTCCCGCGCGCGGCTGGCGTCTTCGCGCGCCGCGCCGAATGGGAAACACGAGGCATCATCGGGCGTATGCTCGGACATCGTGTCCGACACAACCATTCGAAGGCTCTCGCTCGGCGCTCTCTCGATCCTGGCGCTCTCCGCCTCGGGCTGCGGCATCGTGGGTCCGTCCGGCATCAACTGCGGCGGAGACTTCGGAGTCACTGACTCTGCCCGAAAGCTGCGCGCGTTTCTCGACGCGACCGCGAGCTTCTCGATGACCGCGACCGAGCTCGACACGACGCTGCGCACCGAGTGCACCGCGCTGGCGATGCAGCTCGGAGCGACGGCGGCCGAGCTCGCCCCGAGCGGATCGATGACGGCGACGCAAGTGGCCTGCACGCGGGCCGCGGCGCTCATCGAGCAAGAGATGCGCGCGATCCGCGCGGTCTCGGGCGTGACCGTGGTCGTCGAGACGACGACGCCCGAGTGTCGCGTCGACGTCGAGGCGTACAACCGCTGCGCGGCGACGTGCGACGTGCGGTACATGCCCGGCATGGCGCAGGTGCAGTGCGAGGGCGGCGAGCTTCGCGGGAGCTGCTCGGCGATGTGCACTGGCTCGTGCGCGGTCATGGCGTCGGGCATGTGTTCGGGCGCCTGCGAAGGGACGTGCGCCGGGAGCTGCATGGGCGCCTGCCGCGGGACGTGCGAGGGCACCTGCTCGTCTCGCGACGCGACGGGGGCCTGCAACGGAACGTGCTCGGGCACCTGCCGCGGGAGCTGCTCGGCGATGTGCACCGGGTCGTGCACAGGACAGTGCGTCGCGATGGCGAGCGCGACGTGTATGGGAGAGTGCCGCGGCGCGTGCAGCGTGGCGTTTACCGAGCCGCGGTGCACGGGCAGGGTCGTTCCGCCGATGGTGGACGCCGACTGCAGGGCCTCGTGCGATACGCGCTTCAACGCGCGCGCGAGCTGCACGCCGGGGCAGGTTGCGGTGCGCGTGATGGGCAGCCCGGGGATGCTCGCCGAGCGCGCGACGCGCCTGACCAACGCGCTGCAGGGGCACTACGGCGCGGTGCTGCAAGTGGGCAAGCAGCTCGAGCGGCTCGTCGTCGCCGGCGCGGACGTCGTCACCTCCGGTGAGCGGCTTTCCGGCAGCGTCTCTTCTCTCGGCGCCTCGGCGATCGCGTGCACTGCGAACGCGCTCAACGACGTGCGACTGGCCGTTCCGAAGGTGCAAGTGTCGGTGTCGGTTTCGGTGAGCGTCACGGGCTCGGTCGCAGCGCGGTAGGCAGGCGGTCGCAGCGAACCACGGCGCTGCTCGCTGCTCAGCGAGACAGCGGTCGCTCGATGGTGGTCGTCGTGCTCTCGCTGCGGGTGGGGCCCGCGATCGGGACGGTGACGTCGAAGCGCGTTCCTTCGGGGGAGGTCTCGACGGTGAGCGTGCCGTCGTGCTCGTGAACGATTCGCCACGCGATCGCGAGCCCCAGCCCGGTGCCCCCCTGACCCTTCTTGGTGGTGACGTAGGGCTCGAAGAGCTGGTCGCGCACCGATGGGTCGATCCCGGCTCCGTTGTCTTCGATCGCGATCACGACGCGGTGACCGTCGCGTCTGGCGCTGACGTGCACCGCCGCCGGACCTTTGTGCGGCGCGCGGGTGCTGCGCTGCGCCGCGGCGAACACCGCGTTTTGTACGAGGTTGACCAGCACCTGCGTGAGCTGCTCGCGATCGGCGCGGATGGACGGCAGGCCCGGGTCTGCCTCGCCGGTGACCTCTGCCTCGCCGTGCGCGTGCATCGACACGACGTGTTCGACGAGCGAGGCCACCTCCATCGGCGCGGGCATGGGCTTGGGGGCCCGCGCGAAGCGCGAGAAGTTTTCGACCAGGCGGCGGAGGCGCGCGACCTCTTCGAGCACGATGGTGGTCTGCTCGTCGAAGAGCTCGTCGAAGCCCTCGAGGTTGCGAGCCTTGGCCTTGCGCAAGAGCTCGACCGCCATCTGGATGGGCGTGAGCGGGTTCTTGATTTCGTGTGCCATCTGCCGAGCGATGTCTCGCCACGCGGCCAGGCGCTCGGCGCGGCGCAGGCGCGACTCGGCGGCGTCGAGCTCGCGGGCCATGCGATTGAAGGCCTGGACGAGCCTCCCTGCTTCTCCGCCCGCTTCGGTGTCGATCTGCACCGAGCGCGTGCCGGATGCGATTCGATCGGCGGCCTCCATGGCCGCTCGGATGGGCCTGGCGACGGCCGGGGCGAGGAGCACGGCGAGGGCGGTCGCCACCGCTCCGCCCAACAGCAGCGCGCCGATGACGGTGAGCATCATGGGCTCGAACGCCTGGTGCGCTGAGACGGTGGTCGCCGCTCCGGGGCGCGCGAGGAGCCACCACGCGCCGAGCGCCATCCCGCCCACAGGAACGAGCACGCACAACCACAGCGCAAGCACGAGCCGCGCACGAAGATTCATCGAAGATTCACTGACTCCACGGGCGCACTCGACGCGGCCCGCACCGTCAATGTACCTGCAGTGCGCGCGTGCTGCGCAGGGCGCTCAGCGGTAGATGACCGTCGTGGTGACGGGCTGCGCGACGGGCTGCGCGACGACGACCGCGGGCCGCGTGTAGTACACGCGGGGGGCAGGGCGAACGTACACAGGGCGCGGCTGGTAGTAGTACGCCGGCTGGGTGCGGACGATACAGCCCGTGAGCGAGGCGATCGAGAGGGCGAGGGCTGCGAGGGCTGAGAGACGATGAGCGCGCATGGGTTCAGGCTCCTTTCGGGGAGAGAGTGCCGCGAGGCCAGCGCGGTCGCGCGCAGCTTCAAACGGACGCCGAAGAGTGTACGGCGGGATGCGGGCGAAATCTTCCCTCCAACCACTCACGACAGGGCCGATGTTTTCAGAGAGGGACCGAGGGACCCAAAGGGCTCGCGCCCGACTCGGTGCAGGGTTTGCGGGACGGGGTGCCATTTGCGTTACGGTGTCTTCGGACGATGAACACACGATCGAAGAGCGCTCGCCGCGCGCTCGCAGCGCTCGCGCTGAGCGGCCTCGCGTCTTGCGCCACCACCACCACCACCACCACGACCACCACAAATGGGCGCGGCGCGTCGCTCTCGCCAGCCGCGAGGGCTGAGCGCTTTCTCGCGTTCTACAACGGGGTTTTGCCGGAGATGTCCGGGCGCCAGAACGCCGCAGCGTGGGCCTCGTCGACGGACGTTAGCGAGCGCAACAGCGGTCAGCGCGTGGGCGCCGAGGGCGTCTTTGCGGGCTTCGCGGGCTCGTCCTTCGTCGTCACCGAGGCGCGCGAGCTGCTGGCGAACGCCTCGTCGCTCGATGATCTCACGGTGCGCCAGCTGCGCTTCGTCCTGCTCGACGCGGCGTACGCGCCGGGGAGCAACCCCACGCTGGCTGAGCAACGAATCGCCGCCGAGGCGCAGCAGTCCGAGCGGCAGGACGGGTTTCGATACTGCCTCGTACCCCGCGGGGCCGACGGCGCCTGCGCGAGCCCTGCGACCGCCAACGAGATCGACAACGGCTTGCGGACCGAGCGCGACCTGTCGCGAAGGCTCTCGCTCTGGACGCAGAGCAAAGAGATCGGCGACGGTCTTCGCCCAGGACTCTTGCGGCTGCGAGAGCTGCGCAACGGAGTCGCCCGCGAGATGGGATACCCCGACTTCTTCTCGCTGCAGGTCGCGGACTACGGGATGACCGCGGACGAAATGATGTCCCTGCTCGATCGGTCCATCGGGCAGGTGCGACCGCTGTTCGATCGGCTGCACTGTTACGCCCGCGCCCGGCTCGCGACGCGCTACTCGGCGACGGCGCCGACGGACGGGACCATGCCCGCGCACTGGCTGGGAAACCGCTGGGCGCAGTCCTGGCCCACCCTCGTCGAGGCCGTCGACCTCGATCCGCTCTTCGCCTCGCGCGAGCCTGCGTGGATCGTTCGCACCGCGGAGCAGTACTACGTCTCGATGGGCTTCGACCCGCTGCCTCGAAGCTTCTGGGACCGCAGCGATCTCTACCCTGTCCCCGCAGGACAGCCTCGGCGCAAGAACTCGCACGCCAGCGCGTGGCACGTAGACCTTCGCGACGACGTGCGGTCGCTCATGAGCGTCGAGGCCAACTCGCGCTGGTTCGCCACGGCTCACCACGAGCTCGGGCACATCTACTACTACCGCTCGTACACGAGGCCCGAGGTGCCGCCGGTGCTTCGCCGCGGCGCCAACCGCGCGTTTCACGAGGCGATCGGCGAGCTGATCGCGATGAGCGTGATGCAAGAGCCCTACCTCAGGCAGGTCGGAGTCCTGCCTGCGAGCACGCGATTGCCCGCCGAGCAGCAGCTGCTCGACGAGGCGTTCGACAAGGGCCCCGTGTTCTTCTTGTGGTCTGCGGGGACGATGTCTCACTTCGAGCGAGACTTGTACGCGGGGCTACCCGAGGGAGAGCTCAACGCGCGATGGTGGCGGAACGTGCGGGACTTTCAGGGCGTCACGCCGCCATCGCCGCGGGACGAGACGCACTGCGACGCCTGCACCAAGACGCACATCAACGACGATCCCGCGCAGTACTACGACTACGCGCTCGCGACGCTGATCCAGTTTCAGCTCCACGAGCATTTGTGCAGGACGATCGTCCGCGCCGACCCGCACGCGTGCACCTACGCGGGAAACCGCGCGGTGGGCGACGCGCTTCGCCGGATCCTGTCGGCAGGCGCGGTCCGCGACTGGCGTTCGATCATGCGAGAGGTCACCGGTGAGGACATTTCGGCCGCGGCGATGCTGCGGTATTTCGCGCCGCTCGACGCGATGCTGACCCGCGAGACCGCCGGCCAGCGCTGCGGTTGGACCCGCTGAATTTCTTCAGTCACGGGTCCGTCGGTCTCGACGCGGTCCTGCGCGCTCGCTCACTGCCCCGCGGCGCGGTCGATCCACACGTGCGCTTCGCTCTGGCCCACTTGCCACGTGTACGCGATGGGCTGCGCGTTGCTCTCGCGTGGAGACATGTGCGGCCACCACGCGTGTTGCGTGGGGTGACTCGCGAACACCTCTGTCGCGGTCACTGCGCCTCGTGGGTCGATGAACGCGCGCTTGATCACGCTCGTCGTTGGAGTCTCCGTCCAAAGCACGATCAGCCGATGTTGCCCGTCGAACGCGACCACCGGGTTGCCCGCGCGCGCTGCGGAGTTCGCGAGCGTCACGACGGGCGTGTGCGTCTGCTCGTCGCGCGCGATGGACACATGAACGCCGCGCTCGTCGGCCCACCCCACGGCGTATCGACCCGCGTCGAACGCGATGCTCGCGTCGAACGCCGGGGCGTTTTGCAGGCCGAGCGGCATCAGTCGAAACGGCGAGCGCCCGTCGAACTCGAGCACCGAGAGCGCGTGCGTTCGTCGATCGCGGACGAGCGCCGCCCACGTGCGACCGTTCCACAAGAGGGATTCGCCGCAGCCGCGGGTGTAGGTGATGGTGTCGGGTCGAGCGGCGCCGCCCTCGCACATGCCGTCGGGGCGCAGCGCGGCGAACCACGCCCAGCGGTCGTTGCCCGCGATGCCGCCCCATTGTTGAAGCGTGGGGCTCCACACGACGGACGAGCTCGTCGAGAACGCAAACAGGCCGATGTCGATCGAGCGCACGAGCGGCGCGGGCGCAGCGCTCGGCGCAGGTCGCGTGAAGTTGGCGATGAACGACCACCGCTCCTGGTTGCGATCGTCGTCGTACGCGAGCAAGACGCGATCGGGGCTCCCCGCGAGCGAGCCGTACGCGCTCAACGTTCGATCGACGGGCGTGAGCACTTCGCGAAAGAGAACAGCGCGTTGTTCTGGGTCGCTTCGGATGAGGTGCACTTCCATCGCGAGTTGCGCGACCGTGCTGTACGTCGTCCAGAGCTGTGATCCGACCCAGTACGAGCGCGGGTACTGAATGGGCGACGAGGCTTGCACGAGCTTGTGCCCCTGTTGCATGCCGATCCCAGCGAGCGCCTCGGGCGGGCGAAGGACAGGCACAAAGACCGGCTGCGCCGCGCTCGTGGGGCTCGGTCGATGCGGGCGCGTCGCGGTCGAGTGGGTCGAGCACGCGAGGAGAGCAACGGTCAGGAGCGCGACGCGGTCCATTCGCCGACACAACGAACACACGGGCGCGCAGCTTACAGCAGCGCAGAGCGATTCAGAGCGTGACCACCCGAGGTGAGCCGTCGGGCTCGCGCGGGCTGAGCGCCGAACCAGTGAAAGAAAGCCTCGGTCTCCTCTCGCGTCCCGTGCTTGGACCAGTCGCCGCCGTGCACGAGCAGGTCGCACGGTGGGATCGCGAGTCCCTCGTGCGCGTTGTGGGTGTCCGAGATGAGGACGAGCTTCACTTCGCGAAGAGCATAGCTCGATTGGAGCGCGAGCCGATCACTCGCCTGCTGCGAGCAGGTCCGCGAGCTTGCTGGCAAACGCCTCGCGGACGAGCTGTTCGACCTCGTCGGCGGTCGCGAGGGTCAGGGCCTTCGCCGCCACCTCGCGGGCCTCTCTCAGAGAGACCCTGGCGAGCGCTGCTTTGACCTCTGGGACCGCGTGCGGGTCTACGCTGAGCTCGCCCACGCCGAGGCCGATCAACAACGGCGCGGACAAGAGGTCCGAGGCCATCGCGCCGCAGAGGGCGCAGGGGATGCCTGCTTGCTTCGCGGCAGTGGCGGTGCGCTCGATCGCGCGCAGGATCGCCGGGTCGAGCGGGCGGGCGAGGTAGGCGACGTGCTCGTTGCCGCGGTCGATGGCGAGCGAGTACTGCACGAGGTCGTTGGTGCCGATCGAGAAGAACGCGCTCTCTTTGGCGAGCAGGTCCGCGACGAACACGGCGCTCGGCGTCTCGATCATGATCCCGAGCGGAACGTCTGGGACGGTCACGCCCCGCGCTTGGAGCTCTCCCCGCGCGGCCTCGAGCTCGGCTCTCGCCGCGCGCAGCTCGGCCACCGTGGCGACCATCGGAATCATGATGCGCACGGGGCCCGTCGCGGCCGCGCGGAGCATCGCGCGGAGCTGCGCGCGAAACACCTCGCGCTCTCGCAGCGCGAGGCGCACGGCGCGCAACCCGAGCGCGGGGTTCATCTCGCGGGGCAGGCGAAAGGCGGTGGAGAACTTGTCGCCGCCGATGTCGAAGGTGCGCAGCGTCACGGGCCGTCCGCCCATCGCGCGGACGACGGCGACGTACACTTCTGTCTGCTCTTCTTCGGGCGGGGGCAGTCGTCGATCGATGTAGAGAAACTCTGTTCGATAGAGCCCCACGCCGTCCGCGCCCTGCTCGCGCGCGATCAGCGCCTCGGTGGGCAGCTCGATGTTCGCGCGGAGGGCGATGGGCGTGCCGCACGAGGTCGCCGCGGGTTGATCGCGGTTTCCGTCGAGGCTGCGTACGAACTGCGCGTAGCGCCGTCGTCGGGCCTCGGCTCCGAGGATTTGCTCTGCGTTGGGCCGAAGCTGAACGATCCCGCGAAGGCCGTCGACGATCACGCGATCGCCGGTGGCGAGGAACTTCGTCGCGCCCTGCGCGCCCACCACGGCGGGCAGCTCGAGGGCGCGGGCCAGGATAGCAGTGTGGCTCGTCGCGCTGCCGACGTCCGTGATAAACGCAGAAAAGCCCTTGTTTCGCAGGCTCGCAGTGTCCGCGGGCGAGAGCTCGTGGGCCACGAGGACGGTGGGCTCTCCCTCGGTTTCTCCTCGGGCCTTGGGGACCTCTTGCGCGTTGCCCATGAGCTGGCGGAGCACGCGCTCACCCACGAAATCAACGTCGCTCCTGCGCTCGCGAAAGTAGTCGTCTTCAGCGCGCTCGAAGAGGGCCTTGATGTGCTCGACGCTCTTTCGAAGGCCCCATTCGGCGTTGACCTTCTCTGCGCGAATGGCGGCCTCGGCCTCGTCGACGAGCAGCGCGTCGTCGAGCATGAGCAAGTGCGCGTCGAGGATGAGACCGTGGTCCTTGGCCTCGCTCGGGAGCGTCCCGCGAATCGCCTCGAGCTGCGTACGAGCTGCGTTGATCGCGCCGCGAAGGCGAGCGACCTCGGCTTCGACCTCGCTGTCCTCGACGTGCCTGCGAGGCACTTGGACCTTGCGTCGATCGAGGATCACGACGCGGCCGACCACGACGCCCGGCGCCGCAGCGGCTCCGATGAGCCGCGTGGGGGGCTCTTCGGAGAGGGCGAGCCTTCGCGCGGAGTCGTCAGCGCTGCCTTGGCTCACGTATTCACCTCGCCGAATCCCGAGGCGATGAGCGCTCCGATGGCCTCGACGCACGCATCGGCGTCCTCGCCCGAGGCGCGGATGGTGAGGGTGGTGCCCTTCGAGCCGCAGAGCAATAGGACACCCATGACGCTCTTTGCGTTCTTGACCTCGCCGTCCTTCTCGACGGTGACCTCGCTCTTGAACGACGAGGCGAGGCGCACGAGCTTGGACGCAGGACGCGCGTGCATACCCCGCTCGTTGACGACGGTGAACGTGCCGCTCGCTTCGGACAAAGAGACCTCCGCTGACCGACCCGAGTGTACCGCCAAACGTCGTCCTATAGCGGCTCCGCCTTCGGTTGGCGACACGCGGACTGAGCTTCTCGGGATATTCCCAGGAGTTTGCTCGTGGCGTGTCTTCTTCCAACCTTCGGCTCCGCGCGAGTTGCTGCAGTCTCGGCGCGCGAATGCGCTATCTTTGCCGAGGACCATGCTTCGCCCCTGCGTCGCGCTCTTGTCGCTGCTGTCGGTCGCCGCTTGCACGAGCGGCGAGCCCTCCTCCCCTGAATTGTGCGGGACCGTCGCGCCGACAGACGCCGAAACGATGACCGACGCCAGCGCCGAGGGCGGCGCGCCGATGCCGGTCGAAGACACTGGGGTCGACCCCAACGTCGCCTACTGTGCTCCGTGCGGGAGCCTCTCGAGCGGCGCTGTCGACCAGGCGATGGTCATGCGCTTTGCGTCGGAGATCGATCCCGTCGTCATCGCGGGAACGCCCGGCGGCGCGCCCATCATGATGCCCGGCGCGCTCGGGCTCGGCGTGTCTCCCGGCGTGTACGCGCGGCTCGCTGCGGCGGCGAACAACGCGCTCGCGAGCCGAGAGATCGCTCCGGTCCTCACGGCGCGGCTCGAGACGCTGGCTCGCGAGGCCACGCTCGTCCCGCCGCTGGGGCCATCGGTCGGGGGCTCGGAGAACTTCATCGCGATCGACGGCCTCGGCGAGTCTTGCGCAGGCGCGGTGGCGCTGCGGACGGTCACTTCGGACCCGGCTGTTCCCCAATTGGTGGCCGGCGCGGCCGTGGACGTCGTGCCGGTGCTCGACGGGACGACCGTGCATGTTCAGCAGTTCTTGATCGACCGACAGAACGACCCTCGCTGGCTCGCGGGTGCGGCGCGTCTGCTCGGCTCTTGCGGAGCGCTCGCGGGAGACAGCACCGCGGTGAGCGCCGGCGTCGAAATGGTCGACCGCGTGCTGCAGCTCCAGGACAGCACGGGCGCGTTCACCGACGAGACCGGTCAATTCGACACCAATCGCCAGGCGTACGTGCTGATCGCGCTCATGGACACGCTCAAGAGCGTGCAGCGAAGCGGGTGCGCGACGAGGATGCGAAGGATCGAGCTCGGCGCCGGGTGGCTCGCCGGGCGCGTGACCGCGCTGGGACAAGTGGACTCGAGCAACTCGCGGACGACCTGCGCCGATGGCGGCGAGTCCTTCGATTTGCGCCAGAGCTTCCTCGCGCTCGCCGGGAGCTCGGCGCTCTTCGAGGCCGCGCCGGACGGCCCGCTCGCGATGAAGGTGCTCAGCATGAGCACGTTTGCGCTGATGAATCCCGGTCGTCCTTCTTGCTTTCCATGAGCGCCCGCTCGGACACGCCGGCGTCGCGCGCCGCGCTATGGACGCTGGACCCGAGCGTCACGTTTCTCAACCACGGGTCCTTCGGCGCGTGCCCGCGCGTCGTGATCGAGCATCAGCGCGCCCTGCAAGCAGAGATCGAGCGAGAGCCCGTGCACTTTCTCGCGCGATCGCTCGAGGGCAAGCTCGATCACGCCCGCGAGCGAACGGCGAAGCTCGTCGGAGCGAGGCCCGAGGACCTCGTGTTCGTGCGCAACGCGACCGAGGGCGTCAACGCGGTCTTGCGCTCGCTCTCGCTCGCGCCTGGAGACGAGCTCGTCACCACGAGCCACGCGTACAACGCCTGCAAAAACGCGCTGGAGTTCGTCGCCCACCGCGCGGGCGCGCGGGTGGTCGTCGCGGATGTGCCCTTTCCGATCGCCGACGAAGAGACGGTGCTCGAGCGCGTGCTCGCAGCGGTCAACGGACGGACGAAGCTCGCGCTGATCGACCACGTCACGTCGCCGACGGGGCTGGTCTTTCCCGTGCGAAAGATCGTCCGTGCCCTGCGCGAAAAGGGGGTCGAGACCCTCGTCGACGGCGCGCACGCGCCCGGGATGCTCGAGCTCGACCTCGACGCGCTCGGGGCCGGGTACTACACCGGCAACGCGCACAAATGGCTCTGCGCTCCCAAGGGAGCGGCGATCCTCCACGCGCGAAGGGACCTGCAATCGACGCTTCGCCCCGTGGTGATCTCGCACGGCGCCAACGACCCGCGCGCCTCGCGCTCGCGCTTCTGGCTCGAGTTCGACTGGTGCGGAACGTTCGATCCCACCGCGATCCTCGCGATCCCGCGCGCGATCGACTTCATGGAGTCCCTCGCGCCTGGCGGGCTCGATGAAGTGCGCACACATAATCATCAGCTCGTGGTAAAAGCCAGGCAGATCCTGTGTGACGCGCTGGGCGTCGCGCCCGCGGCGCCGACCTCGATGCTGGGCTCGCTCGCGACCGTGCTGCTCCCTCCAGCGCGCAGCGAGGCGCCCAAGAGCAGCGCGCTGCCGTTCGATCCCTTGCACGAGCGGCTGTTCGAAGAGCACCGCATCGAGGTGCCCGTGTTCAACTTCGGGCCCGAACGGCGGCGGTGCTTGCGCGTCGCTGCGCAGTGGTACAACCACGCAGCGCAGTACGAGCAGCTCGCCTCGGCGGTCGTCGCGCTGCTCGCGCGCGAGGAATGATCGGCCCGATCCAATGGTTCAACGCTTCGCGCCGCGATGATCCCTCTCTGGGAGCCGAACCCGTCTCACAAGACCCCCTGGGTGACCTGGAGCATCTTGCTCGCGTGCACCGTCGCGTTCGCCTTTCATCGCACGCGCGACCCGTTTACGCAGCGCGAGTGGCTCGAATCGATGGCCTTCGTCCCAGCGCTGCTCGACTCGGGCGCCGAGACCTTCGGGCCGTGGGCGCGAGCGGTTTCGTCGCTGTGGCTCCACACGTCGATCGCGCACCTCGCGGTCAACATGCTGTACCTCTGGGTGTTCGGCGATCGCGTCGAAGCCGCTCTCGGCCCTGCGCGGTTCATCGCGCTCTATCTCTCGGCGGGCTTCGTCGGAGCGATCGCGCAGTGGGCCACGACGCCGGCGGCGAACGTTCCGATGGTGGGAGCGTCCGCCGCGATCGCTGGCGTCCTCGCGGCGAGGCTCGTGTTCTACCCCAAGGAGCCGATCGCCGTGCTCAACCTCGTGAAGGTCGACCGGCTGCCCGCGTACATGCCGATCCTCGGCTGGTTCATCGTGCAAGCGGTCGCTACGTACACGGCGTTTCGCAACGTCGCGATCGGGCGCACCGCTGCGAACGCCGCGCATCTGGGGGGCTTCTTCGCGGGCCTCGCGCTCGCGTGGGCCCTGCGCAAGAGCGTCCGCGACGAGTGATCTACTCGCCGTGAAAACGCAGGGTCCGCGTCTCGCCGGGGCCCAGGGACAGAGTCTGCGTCTCTTCGATCGGACCGGTGACTCGCACCCTGTGCGTCCCGGCGCTCACGTTGAAGTCCCGCGAGCCGTTGAACTCTTCGGACAGCGGCCCGTTGTCGATCGAGACCTGACCGAACGGCGTCACCACCACGCGGATCACCGCGCGTCCGCTCGGCTGCGCGGCGCTCGTGCTCGTGCCCTGGCCCGCTGCGCCGGCGTCGATCGTCGTTGTGCGCGCGCGCAGCCCCGAGTCCCCCGTCGCCGGAGGGTCGGTTTGATTTCGTGGGATTGTATTCGTGCGGATCGGACGGCCGTTGTTCGCGCTGATCGCGGCGCTCGCGTCCTGCTCGACGGTGGCGACGGCGCCGTCGGAGCTGGTCGGTCCCGCGCTCGTCACGAGGGCGTCGGCTTCGTCTGCGCGCGCGTCGGGGGCGCGGTCGATCGTGGGTTGCAGGTTCGGCGCGGCGGGCTTTCGCGTGTAGGCGACCACGCCGAAGCCGGTGAGGCTCGCGACCGAGAGCGATCCGGCGAGCATGAGCACGGGCCAGCGAACGCCGCGCGGGCGGGCGTCGGCGCGCGGCTCGGTGCTGGTGGGGACCGTCGTCGGGGGGGTTGTTCGCGGGTCGGTGTCGAACGGTCTGGCGAGGGGATCGCTCGCGTCTCCGACGACCTGGAGCACCGCGCCGCGACGTTGACTCGCGTCGCTGGTCGGAGTGGGGGCGAGGGGCGCGGCGCTGGTGCGGGTGGGCTCGTGGGCGGCGCTGGCCTTCGGGTCGGACGCCGCGCTCGGCAAAGACACCGCAGGGATCGCCGAAGCCGCGACGCTCGACTGCGTCGGGTACAGCCGCGCCATGAGCGCGGCGAGGGACTGCGCGCCGCCCGCTCGCTCGCGGGCGCGCTCGAGCACGGCGAGGGCCGCTTCGGCGCTCGAGAAGCGCTCGTCGGGGTCTTTGGCGAGCAGCGTGTCGACGACGAGGCAGAGCTCTTCGGACAGGCCCGAACGAAGCTCTGCGATGGGGCGCTTTTGGTCGATCACCTGCGCGGCGACGATGGACTCGACGGTCACTTCGCGCACGGCGCCGAGGAAGGGGCGCTGTCCCGCGAGCATCTCGTAGAGGACGACGCCGAGCGCGAAGAGGTCCGCGCGGCTGTCGATCGCGTTGCCCGAGAGCTGCTCGAGGGGCATGTAGCCGAAGCGGCCGCGCACGACGTTGCCCGAGGTGACCTGCGCGCGGCGGGCGGCGCGCGCGATGCCGAAATCACCGAGCTTCACCTCGCCCGAGTACGACACCAGGATGTTGTGCGGGGCTACGTCGCGGTGAACGACGTGCAGCGCGACGCCGTCGTCGGGGTCGATCGCCCGGTGCGCGGCTCCGAGGGCCGAGAGCACCTCCATCGCGACGAACACTGCCGCCGAGGGGTGAAGGAGCTCACGCGACGCCTCGAGCCGCGCCTCGAGCTGCGACAGGTCGATCCCGTGGATGTACTCCATCGCGATGAAGTACTGGCCGTTGTGCTCCCCGAGGTCGTCGACGGCGACGACGTTGCGGTGGCGGATCTTGGCGCCGGTGCGTCCTTCGTCGAGAAAGAGCCCGATGAACTCCGCGTCTTCGCTGAGGTGCCGGTGCATTCGCTTGATGCACACGACCTTGGTAAACCCGACGGCTCCGATGCGTCTGGCGCGAAAGACCTCGGCCATGCCGCCGGCCGCGATGCGCTCTTCGAGCAGATAGTTGCCCCAGCGCTCGCCCTGCCCGAAGGTCACGACCTTGAACTATACTGCGCGCCAAAGCGGAAAAACTATAGTGATGCTTCGAACAGTGCGGATTCGAACGGTGGCTGCGGCGGCGGTTGCGTGCGCAACGCTCGCGGCGGCGGGGCGAGGGTGGGCGGACGGACCTGTTCCCGTGATCGTTTTGGCGACGGCGACGACGCCCGCGAGCGACGCGGCGCCGCGGTTGGCTCGGGTGTCTGCGGCGCTCGCGAGCAACGCCCAGGTGGGCCCGGCGCTCGCGCAGCTGCTGAGAGAGCGCTACGGCGCTCGGCCGCCGAGCACCAACACGATGACCGACGCGGGCGCGCGCATCGACGCCGCGCGCTCGGCGTACAACAACGCGGCGGCCGCGAACGACACGGCCGCGATGAACGCCGCGCTCGACGCGCTCGAGCGGGTGGCGACCGAGCTCGAGGCGCAGGCGGACATCCTGGTGACCTTTCCCGAGGCGCGCGAGCAGCTCGCGAGGGCGCTTCTGTTCATCGCGAACACCACGATTCAAAGCTCTCCGACCCGCGCGGACGACGCGATCCGAAGGCTCGCCACGGTGGACCCGCAGCGGGTGCTCTCGGCGCGCGCGGCGAGCTCTGCGGTGCGCCAGGCGTTTGCCGCGCAGATCACGCAGGTGGCGACCGCGGGGCTCATCGTGCAGAGCAACCCCTCGGGGTGCGAGGTGTTTCGCGACGGTCGCGCCGTCGGAAACACGCCGGCGCAGTTTTCGAACCTCGCGCCCGGCACGCACCATCGCGTCAGCGTTCGCTGCGGCGGGCGAACGTCGCTGGTGCATCCGGTCAACGTCGCGCCCGGGACGGTCTCGACGTTCGTGATCGACGCGCAGCTCGACAACGCGCTGGACCTCATGGACGCGCCGACGCTTCGGTACGCGACGCTCGAAGCGGGCCGCGATCGCTGGGTCGCGGATCTCGCCAGGCTCGGCGCAGCGATCAACGCGCAGCGCGTGTTCGGTTTGATCGCCGCGGAAGACCGCGTGATCGCAGTCGACGTCGTGAGCGCGACGATCGCAGGAGAGAGCCCGGTGACCGACGGGGCACAGCTCCGCAGGCTCGCGTTCGGGCCGCCGGGTTCGGGAGCAACCGCGCAGGGAGTCAACCAACGGACGGTGACCGGCACGAGCAACGCCGGCGGGACGACGGGCAACGGCGCGCAGGGCTCGGACACCCAGGGCGGGATCGGGATTCGTCCGCCGGGCGTGGGGATTGGCGGCGAGGGCACGCCGCCGCCGCGCGAGCAGTGGCGCGAAGAGACGCGCGAGGTGCGCGGGGGCGTTCCTGCGGGGGCGTTTGTGTTGGGCGCGGCGGGGCTCGCGGGGATCGGCGGAGGCGTCACGCTGGGCGTGCTCTCGCAGAGCAGCTTGAACCGCGCGCAGCAGCTCGGCGGCAACGCGAGCGACGTCGTGGGTCAGTGGCAGGGGCACATGGACGACGCGGCGCTGTTCAACACGCTGTCGATCGTCTCCTACGCGACGGGCGGCGCGCTGATCGTGACGGGCGCGCTCATCGGGATCTTCGGGCGCAGCACGACGGTGGTGCGCGAGCGCGTGCGCGTGAGCGCGGTGCCGATGTTGCTGCACGGCGGCGCAGGGCTCTCGCTGGGAGGCGCGCTGTGATCGCGCGGCGGTTCTCGAGAGCGTCTGTGATCACTGCGACGCTCGCGCTGGGGGCCTGCGCGGACCCGGCGACGCTTCCGCAGTTGAACCTCGAGCTCTCTGGGCTCTCTGCGGCGTTCAACCGCGGGACGGGCGTGGGCGGCGTCGAGCTCGATCTGAGCTTCGTGCCGACGACGGGGATGCCCTCGCGGCCTCAGCGCCGGATTTCACCGATCGGAACGACGGACACCCGCGCGGTCACCGTGCAGCTCCCGGACGGCGCGTACACGCTGACGGCGCGGCTGCTGGGCCGCGTCAACTGCGGCGCCGGGCGAGCGCCGGTGGTGGTCACGCTGGGCTCCAAGACCGTCACGGGCATCACCGTGCCGAGCCCGAACGCGACGCCCGTTCGCGTGGCGATCGACTCGCAAGCGGTGCCGATGGCTCCGTGCGGGTAGCGCCGCGCCGCAGCGACGCCCCGTGAGCAGAACGACGTTGTGCACAGAGCTGCTACGCAGCCCCCACCCGCGCTGCCGCGCGCCCCGCCCCCGCCTGGAACGGCAGGGGCGGCGGCTTCGCATTGGGAAAATGCTGGCGAAAGCAGCGTACG
>LNFM01007610.1_pt1 | contig 16851 bp, 13 predicted proteins | sample 596031 | NCBI WGS metagenome assembly LNFM01 (sample SAMN04254537, study PRJNA301005) | activated carbon metagenome | isolation source: dual media filters at the Ann Arbor, Michigan drinking water treatment plant | place: USA: Ann Arbor
AATTGCATCAGTTTCTTTCTAAATTAAAACTAAAATAGCCGATCTAAAGTGATCGGCTATTTTAGTTTATAATCAATATAAAAAACTACCTATTCGGATTCAGTGCTTTATCAATTCTAGCTACCAAATCAGCAATATGAAATTTACTTATTCTATCGGTTGCAGTTGCACTTGCTACTTTTAGTTGAGTTCTTAGTTCTATTAAATGTCCTCTTGCAATTGAAGGCACATCAGTATCTGCAATAATTATTCTTTTTCCGTTAAAATTTGCGACAACATTTCTATCTAAACTAATGGCATCAATTAATTTAGATACAAAACCTTTTTGTAAATTTCTTCTGTAAATATTAATTTCAGAATTTGATTTTAGTTCAGAAAAAATACCTCGTTTTAAATCAGTCAATAACTCGTCTACAGAATAATTTGCTTTACTTAAGGAAGAAGTTTCAAGTAAACGTACCATTCGATCAGCAGATAATAAATTAGATAATGTTCCATCTTGTATTCCTTTCATAAGCTCTACACCGTTATCTGGATTAATTTTTGCTAAAATATTTTGATCAAGTAACCAAGAAGGTGTCTTAAAAACTTGTTCATTTAAAAAAGCAACTGCTTCATTTTGTATTGCTGATGGAACAACTTCATATTCATTACCAACCATATCATAAGTTTTTGGAGTCTCGTAAATTCCACCGACATTTTTGGTAACATGACCCATGTAGCGACGAAATTGACCAACCAAAGAGTTGTACAAACCTTCAAGTTCAGAATAATCCTCACCTTTTTCTTTGCTCCATTCAAGCAAATTAGGCAAGATTCTTTTTAAATTTTTAATCCCATATTCAGATGCTTTCATTGCATTATCACCTAAATCCTCAGTTTGATATCTCGGATCGAATGGATTAGATTCAGTTCCAAACCACAATCTACGATTTTTATATGCTTCTTTCGTCATTTCATTTAACAATGCTTTTTCATCATCATCCGATTTTGCATCGCTAAAATAAGAATAACCCCATTTTATAGCCCATTTGTCGTAATCACCAATTCTTGGAAATAAGTCGGTAACACCATCTTCTGGCTGTGCTACGTAATTGAAACGAGCATAATCCATAATGGATGATGTATGTCCGTTTTTCTTCTGAAACTCAGGATTTCTCAACATTTCTACTGGAGTGGCATTACTTGCTCCCATATTGTGACGTAATCCTAGTGTATGACCAACTTCATGGGCCGCAACAAATCTAATTAACTCACCCATTAATTTATCATCAAACTTTTTGTTTCTTGCTTTTGGATCGACAGCAGCTGTTTGTATCAAATACCAATCACGCAATAAACTCATTATGTTGTGGTACCATCCAATATGACTTTCCATAATTTCACCTGTTCTTGGATCGTGAACATTTGGTCCGTAGGCATTTTGAATTTCAGCAGCAAAATATCTTAGTACAGAAAAACGTGCATCTTCTAAACTCATTGTTGGATCATTTTCTGGCCAATATTCACCACGAATGGCATTTTTCCAGCCAGCAAATTCGAATGCAGCTTGCCAATCATCGATACCTTGTTTTATAAAAGGTTTCCATTTATCTGGAGTGGCTGGATCTAGATAATAAACTATTGGTTTTTTTGGTTCAATTAATTCACCACGCTTTTGCTTTTGAGCATCTTCTTCATTTTTTGGTTCTAAACGCCATCTTACAGCAAAAATGTCAGTGTCAGCTTTTTGCGAATCCTCTTCAAAAACATCATATCCATTAGCGAAATAGCCCACTCTTTTATCAAAAGTTCGCTTGCGCATCGGATTTTCTGGAAGTAAAATAAACGAAGTATTTATTTCCATTGAAACCACACCAGCATCTAAAGCGGCAGGAAAATCTGTACCTATTTTTGGTGTTGGAGTTCTTGAAATTTGAGGAGCAACTGTGGCAAATGTTTTTGTTGTTCGTATTTCAGTATTTATAGGAAAACTTTTTACAAATTGAATAAACGACTTATCTTTTTGAAATGCTTGTATGCTTAATAATTGTTTATTAATAGGATTCAATGAAAAAATTTGAGTATCCGAATCGAAAGCAGTGGTCATATCGATTACACTTGATAGGTTTTCTTTACCAGATTCAGACTTTTTGTACGCCAAAACATCATAAATTCCAATAATTGGATCAGCACTCGAATTTTTTACTGATTTTGTTATAGGTTTATCTTCATCGGGTGTTGTAATTACATAGGTTATTGAACGTAAGATAATAGTATTGTTCATTCCTTTTTCAAAGCGAACCACCTGACGATTAATCTCTTCACCTCCAAATATTCCACCACCAGCAGGAGTTTTAGAATATCTAGTTATGGTCATAATTTCTTTACCTAGTAGTGATTCAGAAATTTCAAATAAATATTTTTCACCTACTTTGTGTACATCAATTAAACCTTTTTGAGTAACAGCTGTTGAGTCAATAACTTTTTTGTACGGCTTTGGTTCTTTTTTGGCTTCTGGCTTTTTAGCATCAGCAGCAACTGTTGGTGGAGGAGTTTCGTTTTTCTTTTTGTCTTTCTTTTGTGAAAAACTCGAAGCATTTGTCAAAAGAAGAAGACAAAAAACAATTTGGATTGATTTTTTAATCATAAAATTTAGTTTAGTTAATTTAAACAAATATAAATTGAAAAAAGTTGAAACTTTCCAAGTTAATTAAAGTTTAATAAAAAATTATGAATTTATTTAAATTATAAGCTTATCTTTGCACCGAGGATTCCGAAAGGAAGTTACACCTCACCACAATAGCCGATCGCTCCAGATCGGCTTTTGTATTTTATATACCTATTGAAACTAAAAAAGCCACCTTAAAAAGATGGCTTATTATTTTATTTTTAAATTTTGTATTAATTTCCTGCAACAAAATTTGATTTGAAATTAGTAACTGAAACAATTGCATTATTTGAATAAGAAACTTCTTTAGTTGCAATTGAATTATCAAAATATTTCCATACTCCAGATTTTACTCCGTTAGAATATTCAGCAATAGTTTGAATCGTACCATTTTCAGAATAGGATGTCCATTGTCCATCTAATTTACCGTCTTTAAAGAAACCTACTTGTTGTACATTACCATTATCATAGTAATAAGTCGCTTTTACTAATTGTCCAACAGCTTCTAATTGTGGTTCGCCTTTTGCAAAAATTACACCTGAAACCATCATTAAAGCAATTAAAATTATCTTTTTCATAAGTAGTTTGGGTTTTTAATTAATATTCCTATAACAAATATACTTTTTATTTTACAATAAAAAAACTTTTACTTAACAATTTAATAACATTAGATAAATTTTAACTTTTTTTACAAAAAAAACCGATGAATTTCATCGGTTTTTTATAATTATTTTTTAGACTTAGCTTTCTTTTTAGATTTAGCTTTTTTCTTTGCTTGTTCTTTCTTTTTAGCTTTATATTTAGACTTTTGCTTTTTAGCTTTCTCTTTCTTTTTAGCTTTTTTCTTTTTCTCTTTGTCTTTTTCTTTTTGCTTGTCTTTCTTAGCTTTAGCTTTCTTTTTGTCTTTTTCTTTTTTCTCTATTTCTTTAGCTTTAGATTTTTTTTCTTTTTCTGAGTCTTTCATAATTTCAGTGTTTTCGCTATTTACAGAGACAGTTTCTTCAAGAACTTCTTCTGCTTTAGCTTCTGTTACTGTTGCTTCTTTAACAACTTTTGTTCTTGTTCGAGTTGGAGTTGCTTTAACTGTTGAAGTTCTAGTCGCTCTTGTTCGTGTCTTTGGTTTTTCAGAAACTACTTCTTCTTTAGAATCTACAACAATAGCTGTTGATTCTTGTAAATTTTCATTCGTTTCCAAGTTATTGTCTTCTGTGTTTTCTTTTTTAGTTATCATTGTGAGCTTGTTTTCGTATTTATTAAACGTAAATTCAATGTAAATTTTACGTTAACAAAAATACAATATAAAACAATTGCCCAATGTTAAGTTTTCGATTTCGGTGAAAACTTAACATTGGGCAATAAAAACTAATAAAAATATTTTAGCTAGTATTTATAAAAGAATTTATTAATTAAAATAAATTTATAAAGTAATAAACTATAGCAGCTATAACAGAAGAAACAGAAATAGTTAAAACCCAAGTCTAAAGTAATTTAACGGTTACATGCCAACTTAAAAACAAAAACTCATTTAGCAACACCTTAACGCAATAGCCAATTCCTTCAAATTTGCTTTTGTACTTAATAGACATTTTAAAATAAAAAAAAGTGACTCGAAAGTCACTTAGTTTAGATTAAAAATTAAATTGTGCTTGTAAACGTAATAAATTACCCCTTTGCGAATTATTTATTTTTGTAGCATCTTCATATCTTCTTGAAGAAATTGTATAATCTGCAACTAATTCAAAGTTTTTAAAAGGTTGCCATTCTGCTCCAATCTCGAAATCATTTACATTATAACTGCGTGCATCAAGTTCATGTTTTTTTCCTCCATCGTACCAATGATATTTCGCAAAAGGAATTAAAGTTTGCTCTTTTATTTTTAGCATATACATAGTCTGAACATAACCTCCTTTTAAATTAGTATCTTCAATAATTTTATTATTCACATTAAACTCGGGACCTCTTCCAACATTATATTCAGCTTGAAATCCGAAAGGCTTTGGATATAATAAAACCGATGCAGCCACACGCTGATCTAAAAATTCGGGATTATTATTTTGGAATCGTACTCCTGTACTTGATGCTGAAACCATATTTACAACAAATTTACCATTATACCCTTGAATACCAGCTTCAAAAACTTGACCATTTTTAAACTCAAACGGATATGTAAATCTAGCTACCACATGCTGACTATTATTAGCTTCACTCCTATTTGCTGTCTGTCCGTTATACAAACCTATACCAAACAAGCCATAGTCACCACTTCCTTTTAAACCATCATCAATTAATTTTTTAAATAATGCTCTTTTCTCTTTAGTAGCCCAATAAAAGAAAACTCCAATATCACGTTCATTTGAAACTGCACTGTTAATGGCATCAGCTCTATCTAAGGCAATCCTATTTTGAGACGATTGCATATTTTCAAAACCATAAGGAACTTTACTTTGACCTAATCTAAAACGAAACTCTCTATCTTTATCAAGCGACAAATCAAAATAAGCATCTCTAATTTGAAATAACTGGTTAGTTGTCCCAGCAGATGAAGCAAAGTCTGGTTGAATATAAATAAAAACCCTATCATGTACTTGACCAGATAAAATTATTCGACCTCGTCTAAAGAAAAATCCACCATTATTTCCCCATGATCTATCGCATTGTTCACATCCTAAATCACTATTTGTTTCTAGTAATCTATTGTATCTAAGTTGTGCATATCCTCTAATATTGATACTCTCATACCATTTTTTAATCATATTTTCAACTTGAGAGACTTTTTTTGGCTCTTCGATTTTACTTTCAATCTGAGCGAAATTTATATTAAAGAATAAAAGTAGTATCACTACATAGATTTTTTTTCTCATTTTTTAAAATTTGTGTTGTTTATGTTAAGTAGTTGTTATGTGTTGTTTTTTAAATAGTTTTAAAATTCTTAATTTAAGATTATGAAAAAAAATAGACACAACTTTAAATTAACATTGAAAAAAATGATTTAAAAAAAACTGTCCGAAGACAGTTATTTTATAATATGATAATTTTATTAAATAAATATTTTTAATAAATAATATACAATTGCTGCTAAAACAGCTGAAACTGGAATGGTTAAAACCCACGCCCAAAGAAGTTTAACTGTTACACCCCAACGAACTGCAGAAACTCTTTTAGTAACTCCTACTCCAATAATTGATCCAGTAATAGTATGAGTTGTAGAAACAGGTATTTTAAAATGCTCTGTTGTAAACAAGGTTAATGCTCCTGCAGATTCAGCTACAACGCCTTCAAAAGCAGTTACTTTTGTAATTTTAGAACCCATTGTTTTTACAATTTTCCATCCACCACTTAAAGTTCCCAATGCAATAACTGTATAACATGTTAATGGAATCCATCCTGGCATTACACCATCAATTTTTACTCCATCTTTTTCGGAAGGCAATACAACATTTAAATCTAACCAACCAGCTGACATATCAATATTTGGATTAGTTTTAATGTAAACTGCAACAGCAGCTGCAATAATACCCATTACCTTTTGTGAATCATTTCCACCATGACCTAAACTAAAAGCTGCTGATGACAACAATTGCATTTTCTTTAAAACTGCTTCAGCTTTAGCTGTAGAAAGTCTACTAAAAAACAAGTTAAAAATTGCTAAACTAAAAAAAATGAAGGCTACTAACAACCATTTGATATTATGTGGTTCTGTAACTACACTCCAAAAATGACTATCAAATCTTGGTTTTTTAATATCTTCATAAGATATCATTACAGATGTTAGAAACCAAATCATTAAAATCATTAAAGTAACAGTTACAATCTTTGGATAAATGTTTTTCTTAGAAGAATACATTAACCAAATTGACATGAAATAGGATATTATCATCCCTAATAAAGGAGCAAAAACTATAAAAATGATTACAATTACAACTCCAGAAGGCATTAACTCTCCTTCTTTAGCTGCTTTAAACCAATTTACAATTTTGAATCCTGCATGTTCAGGATCGGTAACACTTGAAAGTCCGTGAGCAATGGCTGCTCCTGCAAAACCACCAATTAAAGTATGTGATGATGAAGACGGAATTCCTTTCCACCAAGTCAATAGATTCCAAATAATTGCAGCGATGACTCCGGCTAAAATTGTAATTAAATCAATACTACCTGTATGAGCCGTTTTGGCAACTGTATCAGCAACACCAAATCCGAAAACCCAATAGGCCAAAAAGTTGAAAAAAGCTGCCCAAGCTACTGCTTGAAAAGGAGTCAATACTTTAGTTGCAACAATAGTAGCAATTGAGTTTGCTGCATCGTGAAAACCATTGATGTAATCAAATACTAATGCTAGAAATATGATTACTATTAATAGAGTAAAATCCATAAAAGTGATTTTTTTTAGCTAACTATTTATGAATGTTTAACAGAAATTTGCTCCATTACATTAGAAACGCTCTTACATTTGTCAGAAGCTGATTCTAATGCAGACAAAACTTCTTTATATTTAATGATATTTTTAGCATCGGTTTCATTTTCAAAAATATCAGCTACTGCTTTATCAAAAACTGAATCAGCTTTGCTTTCAAGTTTATTTATTTTTTTACAAGTTTCTTTGATAGCTTTATGATCCTTCATATCTTTTAAATCCTTGATTCCTGCACCAATCAATTGACAAGCTTCCAAATTAATTTCAGTTAATTTTCTGATTGATTTCGTGATTTTTTCAACTTGATACAATCTCATTTTACTTGCAGCACCATGCATATAATCAGCCACATTATCAATAGCTTTGATTAATGAATGAATATCTTCTCTATCAAATGGAGTAATAAAATTTCTACTCAACTCTAAGTGCGTTTTGTGTGTAATTTCTTCAATGGTAGCTTCTAATTCTTCAATTTTCTTATAATAATCTTCACGTTCTTCTTTTGGAGCATTAACAGCGTCATGTAGTGTTGATGCTAATAAAATTAAATTTGCCGAAGCTTGTTCAAATAATGGAAAGAACTTTTTATCTTTCGGAACAAAAAACTGAAAAATGTTGTTTAATGACATTTGGATATCTATTTAATAATTTTGACGCAAAAGTAGTAGCATAATGTTAAATTATCGTTAACATAACAACAAATAGAAGTTATTAATTTTAACATTTTATAATAATAATTTAACATCAAAAAAGTTTTGCAATAGTAATATTTCAAACGTTTTCGTACTTTAGCAAAAACAAAATAAGCATCAAATTTTATGGACTTAAACTTCAACAAAAACGAAGATCATAACAAACTTTTATTATCTGATTTAAAGCAAAAATTCGCCAAAGTTAAACTTGGTGGTGGTGAAAAAAGAATTGAAAAACTTCATGCAGAAGGCAAAATGACTGCACGAGAACGTATCGATTATTTACTTGATAATAAATCAAATAGCATAGAAATTGGTGCCTTTGTTGGAGACGGAATGTATGCCGAACATGGTGGTTGTCCTTCTGGCGGCGTTGTGGTGAAAATAGGATATATTTCCGGAAAACAATGTATCGTTGTTGCCAATGATGCCACTGTAAAAGCTGGTGCTTGGTTTCCAATTACTGGAAAGAAAAACCTTCGTGCGCAAGAAATTGCTATGGAAAATCGTCTTCCTATTATCTATTTGGTCGATTCTGCTGGAGTTTATTTGCCAATGCAAGATGAAATTTTCCCTGACAAAGAACATTTTGGAAGAATTTTTAGAAATAATGCGATAATGTCAAGCATGGGAATTACTCAAATTGCTGCTGTTATGGGAAGTTGTGTTGCTGGTGGCGCTTATCTTCCAATTATGAGTGATGAAGCCATGATTGTAGATAAAACTGGAAGTATTTTTCTTGCTGGAAGTTATTTAGTAAAAGCTGCCATTGGTGAAAATATTGATAATGAAACACTTGGTGGCGCAACAACACATTGCGAAATTTCTGGAGTAACCGATTATAAAGCCAAAGATGATAAAGACGCATTAGATAGAATCAAAAGCATCGTTGGAAAAATTGGTGATTATGAAAAAGCTGGTTTCAATAGGGAAAAACCTCAAAAACCTGCCTTAAAAGAAGAAGATATTTATGGAATTATTCCAAAATCTCGTTCCGATCAATATGATATGATGGAAGTTATCAAACGATTGGTTGACAACTCTGAAATGGATATGTATAAGGAAGATTACGGAAAATCAATCATCACTTGTTATGCAAGAATTGATGGTTGGGCTGTTGGAATTGTGGCTAATCAAAGAACGGTTTCTAAAACCAAAAAAGGTGAAATTGAATTTGGAGGTGTTATTTATTCAAGTTCTGCAGATAAAGCAACTCGTTTTATTGCCAATTGTAATCAGAAAAAAATTCCGTTAGTTTTCTTGCAAGACGTTACTGGATTTATGGTAGGAAGTAAATCAGAACATGGCGGAATTATTAAAGATGGAGCTAAAATGGTAAACGCAGTTTCAAATTCAGTAGTTCCAAAATTTACTGTGGTTGTTGGAAATTCTTATGGTGCAGGAAATTATGCTATGTGCGGAAAAGCTTATGATCCAAGATTAATTTTCGCTTGGCCAAGTGCCGAATTAGCCGTTATGGGTGGAACACAAGCCGCTAAAGTTTTAGCACAAATTGAAGCATCATCACTAAAAGCAAAAGGCGAAACTGTTGATGAAAAAGTGGAGCAAGAATTATTTGATAAAATCAAAGCAAGATACGATGCACAAGTTTCTCCTTATTATGCAGCATCAAGACTTTGGACAGATGCAATCATTGATCCATTAGAAACTAGAACATGGATTTCTATGGGAATTGAAGCAGCCAACCACTCACCTATTGAGAAGAAATTTAATTTGGGAGTTATTCAGGTTTAATATTAGATATCAAATTTTAGATATTAGATATCTACAAACTTATCATCCACAAGAAAAATTATAACATTTAGATTAATGAAGTTAGCAAAGAAAAGAGATAGAATTTTAGCTTTTATAATTGATTTTTTAATCTATGCTGTTTTTATTTTTATCTTCGGATATTTCTTTGGAGAAAAAAACGAAAACGGATATCAAATAACAGGTTTTCCTGCTTTTCTTCTTTTTATAATTGGATTAGGATTGTGGCCAATAAATGAAGCTTTTACAGGTCAAACCTTTGGAAAAAAGATAGTTGGACTTAAAGTCATGAATAAAACTAACAATAAAGATATTAGCGGAACTCAAGCTTTTGTAAGATTTGGTATGGGTATTTTTGATTGCTTTTTTATGATTGGATTACTTGTTGCATCAACAAATAAAAGCAAACAACGAATCGGTGATTTAGTTGCTGATTCAGTTGTAATTGATACTAATAAATGAATGAAATAAGTAAAAAAATACTAAAAGTAGTATTTATCATTTTAGTTGGTTTTCCATCAAGCATTTTCTTTTATATTAAAATTGAAGAGCTAATTATAGAAGATAACGGTGGTTTCGGTAATAGATATAGAAATCCAAAATTAAGTTGGTTGTTTGATTATTTCTATAATTTAAATGACTATCGATATACTGCTAATGCTCTATTTTCAATTATAATGTTTTTCTTTGGATTTTGCTTTGCAATAGTACTGATGCATTCTTTAAATAAATTATTAAAATTAATCAAGTAACAAATCCCTAAAACCATCTACTAATCAATTATAAATCAAATCATCATGAAAAAAATCTTTATTATTGGTTTAACTATACTTGGTTTTCAAACTGTTTTTTCACAAAACTTTACACGTAGAGATTCGCTTCAAGGTGGTTTGCGCCTTGAGAGAACTTGCTATGATGTGCAACGATATGATTTGAATATCAAAATAAATCCTGACGAAAAAACTATTGTAGGTTACAATGAAATTGCTTTTAAAGTAGTTGAGAATTCTTCAAAAATTCAAATAGATTTATTTGAAAACATGCAAATTGATAGTATCATTTACAACAATAAGAAACTAGAATACAAACGTGAATTTGACGCCGTTTTTATTAATTTCCCAAATGGTTTAACTGCAAATTCTTCTGAAAAAATTCGCTTTTATTATTCTGGTAAACCTAAAGTCGCTAAAAATGCACCTTGGGATGGCGGATTTGTTTTCAAAAAAGACAAACAAGGAAAACATTGGATTGGTGTGGCTGTTCAAGGAACTGGAGCAAGTTTATGGTATCCTGTAAAAGATTCACAAACGGATGAACCTGATTTGGGTTCAACCATAAAAGTAGAAGTTCCAAACGGATTAATGAATGTTTCTAATGGCAGATTTATTGGAAGTGAAGATCTGAAAAATGGATATACAAGATGGGATTGGGAAGTTAAAAATCCAATAAACAATTATGATATTACTGTAAATATTGCCGATTATGCTCATATTCACGACAATCACAATGGTTTAGATTTAGATTATTATGTGTTGCGTGATAATGAAGAAATTGCAAAAAAACATTTTGAAGAAGTAAAACCAATGATGGATTGTTTTCAAAGCAAATTTGGGAAATATCCTTTTGCTGAAGATGGTTATAAATTGGTTGAAACTCCTTATTTAGGTATGGAGCATCAAAGTGCTGTAGCTTACGGAAATAAGTACAAAAAAGGTTATATGGGAAGTGACTTATCTATGTCTGGCGTAGGTTTACTTTTTGATTATATCACTATTCACGAAAGTGGTCACGAATGGTTTGGAAACAGCATCACATCGTCAGATATTGCTGATATGTGGATTCACGAAGGATTTACACAATATACAGAATTGGTATATATCGAATGTCAATTTGGCTATGAAAAAGCTATGAAGTATGCCAAAGGTTTAAAACTAAACGTAAGAAACGACCGACCAATTATTGGTACTTGTTGTGTAAATAATGAAGGTTCTGGCGATATGTATCCAAAAGGTGCTTTGCTTTTAAACACTTTGCGTCATGTGATAAATAACGATGAATTATGGTGGAAAATTATTCTGAAATACTCTGAAACTTATCGTCATAAAATTATTGATACACCAACGGTTATTGCGTTTTTTAATCAAGAAAGCAACATGAATCTTACTCCTATCTTCAATCAATATTTGAGTTACAAAAAGATTCCTGCATTAGAATTGAAATTGAACAAAAAGAAATTAGAATTTCAATGGAAAACAGATGTAACGGATTTCAACATGCCAATTGACATCAAAGTAAACGGTAAAGAAATTAGAATCGAACCAACAAACAAATGGAAAAAATCTAAATTCAAAATCAAATCATTAGATGAAGTTGAAGTTTTGAATAATGAGTTTTTTGTCTATGTTTTCAAATAAAATAAAAATAACGTAAATCTTTAAATTTGATTTACGTTTTTTTTATTTAAAACTCTCTTTTCTCAAAATCTTACCATTTTCTGTTTCTTTGAATTTAGAAACAAAAACAATTTCTTTTGGACGTTCATATTTGTCTAAACCTTCAAAAATAGCTTTGTCAATATCAAACGATTCACCCTCAACGACCAAAACTACTTTTTCACCAAGTTCAGCATCATCTTTTGATGCAATGAAAAATCTTCTATCAACTTTTCCGTCAAGTTTTTTCTCTACTTGTTCGGGCATAATTTTTACGCCACCACTATTGATAATATTGTCAATCCTACCTAAAAACAAAAACTGATTTTCGTTAACTAATTCTACCAAATCATTAGTAATAACAGTTTCTTCTGCAATAATTTGTGGTGCGTGAATAACCAAACAATTTCTGTCGTCATAACTAATTGTAACATGTGGTAAAACTGTAAACTCCTTCTCACCAACTTTTTTAGCAGCAATATGCGTTATGGTTTCGGTCATTCCATAAGTTTCATAAACTTCAGTTGGAAGCTTCATCAACTCTTTTTCTAAACTTTTACTAATTCTTGCGCCACCAACAATAAGCTTTTTAACATTTTTAAGTTCTTTCAACGAATTTTGTGCTTGCATTGGAACCATTGCAACAAAATCATAATTAGTATCATCCAAATTTTCCATTGGATGAGAAGTTGGAGCAACATAATCTAAATCTAAACCAAGAATTATTGAACGAATCAACATCATTTTTCCGGCAACATATTTCACTGGAAGACATTGTAAAGCTCTATTTCCAGAATGTAAACCAAAGAAATCTCCTGTCGCTAATGCAGAATTTACCATGGCTTGTTTATCAACACGAATGGTTTTTGGCGTTCCTGTTGAACCCGATGTTTTCATCTCGATATAGGTTTTTCCATCAAACCAATCTAAAAGAAAATCTCCAACAGGTTTTTCCCAATCGTCACCTTCCTTAATAAAACTATAAGCCACACGACACAAATCTTCTTTGTTAAGATGGAAACCATTTAATTTAAAATGATTGTGAACGTTATCGTAAGTTGGATTAGTCATTGTTTAATTCGTTAATTGTTGTTTTATATTTTATAGCTCCAGTCAATTTTTCTTTCCAATCGGACCATTTGTATTTCCTACTAAACAAAAGTAATAGTAATGGGAAAATCACAAAAACCGGAATAATAATTTCAAGCCCAGCCGATGGATCAGAAATATCTTTAAATATGGAATTCGTTTGCAAAGCCGACCAATCGGAAGTAACCAATAATGCAGTCACTAAGTTATTCGCAGCATGAAATCCTAAAGCCAATTCCATTCCTTCATCCATTAGTGTTATTATTCCTAAAAACAAACCAGTTCCGATGTAATAAACCAAAACAATATTTCCCATTTTATCAATCTCTGGATTGAAAATATGCATGGTTCCAAAAATTACAGAAGTCATTAGTAATGGAAACCATTTGTTTTTAGAAAGATTAGCAAATCCTTGCATCAAATAACCTCTAAATACATATTCTTCAGTACTTGTTTGTATTGGTATTAAAATGACTCCGATAAGCACTAGAATTGCAAATGGAATGGGTTTGAAATTCCAAATCATTTCTTCTGGACTCAAATAATAGGTCAACAAAACACTCGATATTGTAAAAATAGACCACAACCCAAAAGAGAAAAACACTCTACTCCAATCTACTTTACTTCTTGATGTAGTTACTTCTAAAATGGTTTGCTTGTGAAAATATTTGATTACGATAAAAACGCCTAATAATGCAAAAACAAACGAAAGCATCATCAAAAACAAAGACAAATTAGATTCCAAAACTCGCAACATTCCAGCACTATCGGTTGGCATTGTTCCAGATTTCATGGTTTTCATCAAAACGGCAATACCAAATGGTATTTGACCAATAGTTGAAGCTAAAATGATTAAAATAGATCCTACAATATATTTCCAAAAAGGATTTTCTTTCTTTACGCCTTGTTCTATAAACATAATTCTGTTAAATTTATTTTTTACTAAAATACTATATTTATTGCAATATTCACTTAATTTACAGAAAAAAATATGATAACAATTTACCATAATCCACGTTGTGGAAAATCTAGAGAATGTTTGGCATTTATAGAAAATTCAAAGCAAGAATTTGAAATTGTAAAATATCTTGAAAATCCATTAAATTTCAAAGAATTAGAAGTTATAATTAAAAAGCTGAATATCAAACCAATAGAATTAATTAGAACCAAAGAATCTATTTGGATTGAAAATTTTAAAGGGAAAACTTTATCCGATAAAGAAATCATTCAATCTATGGTTGATTTTCCTATTTTAATGGAACGACCTATAGCTGTAAATGGAAACAAAGCTGTTATTGCCAGACCATTTGAAAAAGTTAAAGAAATTATTTAGATTAATTCAATTTTACTTTTAACAAACCTTTGTGATTTGTTGCTTAAACGAAAGTTTATTTTTGCAGTCAAATGAGAACTGTGAAATATAAACATCAAATCATGAAAAAAATTAAATTCCTTTTAACTTTAGCTTTTTTATTAAGCACTCTATTAAATTATTCGCAACAAAAGCCTGAAGGTAAAAAGGTAAAAGTAACAGGTAAAATTACCGAAAAAGTAAGTAATCTACCCTTAGAATATTCTACAATATCGTTAGTAAATACTACAACAAACAAAATTACTGCCGGTGGAATTACAGATGCAAAAGGTGATTTTAGCTTTGATGCTTCTCCAGGAACTTACAATGTAAAAGTAGAGTTTATTTCATTCAAACCACTCGAAATTAAAGGAAAAGTTATTAAAGAAAACACAAATTTAGGCACAATTTCTCTTGAAGCTGAAGCTACAAAACTAGATGAAGTAGTAATTCGTTCAGAAAAAACATCTGTTGAAATAAAACTAGACAAAAAAGTTTATAATGTCGGACAAGATTTAATGGTAAAAGGAGGAACAGTAAGTGATGTTTTAGACAATATTCCTTCTGTTGCTGTAAGTGCTGAAGGTAATGTAAGTTTAAGAGGAAACGAAAATGTTAGAATTCTTATAGACGGAAAACCTTCTAACGCCATTAATATCAATGACGCTTTAAGAATGATTCCTGCTGATGCCATTGACAAAGTTGAAGTTATTACCAATCCATCAGCAAGATATGACGCTGAAGGTGGTGGAGGTTTATTAAACATCATCCTTAAAAAAGGTAAAACCAACGGATTAAATGGTGTAATCATTGCAACCACAGGTTATCCTGATAACCATGGTTTGAGTGGAAACTTGAATTACAAAACAGGTGAATTCAACTTATTTACAACACAAGGTTATAATTACAGAAATAATCCTGGTAACTCTTTGTTAGAAACTAATTATTTGAATGTTGGTGCATCTTCTCCTAATTTTATTAATGAAACAAGAGATAATGATAGAATAAATAAAGGTTACAACGGAAACTTTGGTGCTGAATGGTTTTTAGACAAAAATACTACTTGGACAAATACTGTTAACTATCGTAAAATATCTGGTGACAACCAAGATAATGTTTTCTTTGATAGACAATATGCTAATTCGAGTTTGAACAACAAACAAACACGTATTAACTTTGAAGATGGGAAAAGTGAAAACATTGAATTTTCATCTAATTTATTGAAAAAATTCAAAAAAGATGGTCATAAATTAACTATAGATACTCAGTTTTCTAAAAACAACGATGACAACATAGCAACAATTATAGATAGTCAAGATGGTACTGATGCAACAGTTAATATTCAAAGACAAAGTCGTAATTTAATTCAAGCAGATTATGTTTTGCCATTAGGTAAGTCAATGCAACTTGAAGCTGGATATCGTGGCGATTTTTTAGAACAAGGTACAGATGTAACTGTTTTTAATGAAGGAGTTGTAAATACTCTTTTCACAAATAATTTAGTTTACAAAGAAAAAGTACATGCACTTTATTCTCAATACGGATTTAAAGTAAAAAAATTATCTGTTTTGTTGGGTATGCGTTGGGAAGATTCTGATATTGATGTAAATCAAATTACAACAAGTGATTTTAATAACAAACGATATAACAATTTCTTTCCAAGTGCTTTCTTTACTTATGAAATATCAGATAAAACAAATGCTTCTATCAGCTATAGCAGAAGAATTCAAAGACCAAGAGGAAGACAAATTAATCCTTTTAGTAACTACTCAAGTAACATCAATATCTTTCAAGGAAATCCTGATTTAGATCCAGCTTTTACAGATGCTATAGATTTAGGATTCTTGAAAAGTTGGGAGAAGTTTACATTAAATACTTCTTTATATGTAAATAAAACAACTGATGCATTTCAATTTGTAAGAAAAGAATCTGGTGCTTTTGTAAATGGAATTCCAGTTATCTTAAGTTCACCAATAAACCTTGCTACAGAATATAGAGCTGGTTTTGAATTCACTTTAAATTATTCTCCTTACAAATGGTGGAAATTAAACACTAACTTCAATTTATTTAGAGTAGAAACGCAAGGAGATTTTACTTACACTAATTTCTTAAACAATCAGGTAACTCAAAACTTTGATAACGTCGCAACCGCATGGACAGCAAGACTAACATCTAAAGTAACTTTGCCTAAAAAGATTGATTGGCAAACCAATGCAACCTATAATGGTCCGCAAACCAATGCTCAAGGTAGAAGTTTAGGTGTTTTTGCTATGAATCTTGCTTTCAGCAAAGATGTTCTTAAAGATAAAGGAACACTTTCTTTAAATGTAAGTGACGTTTTTAATTCTAGAAAAAGAATAATGGAAACTAATATTCCTAATTTTATAAACTCTTATGCTGAAATGCAATGGAGAGTGCGTCAAGTAACGCTTTCGTTTACTTACCGTTTCAAC
>LNFM01007611.1_pt1 | contig 16850 bp, 14 predicted proteins | sample 596031 | NCBI WGS metagenome assembly LNFM01 (sample SAMN04254537, study PRJNA301005) | activated carbon metagenome | isolation source: dual media filters at the Ann Arbor, Michigan drinking water treatment plant | place: USA: Ann Arbor
GACGAGCCGCCCGGCAGCCGGCCCGGCGCACGCGGATTGACCGGCGTGCCGTAATGCGCGTTCGCGCCGGTGACGCTGTAGAAAAACTCGTCGCACACGGTCTTGCCGATGATGGTGGCGCCGGCGTCGAGGATTTTTTGGACCGCGGTCGAATTCCGCGCGGCGGCGGGGTGAGTCTCCAGCCAGGTTGGATTGCCGTTGGCGCAGCGTGTCCCTGCGATGTCGTACATGTCCTTGACCGCGGCCGTGAGGCCCGCCAGCGGACCCTCGGCGGCGCCCGTGACCGGCTCCGGCAGGTCGTGCGGCACGAAGGCCGAGAGATACAACGGTGAGGTCATGCCGCTCTCCTTCGACGTCACGTCTGCTGGCCGAGGTACCAGTCGAGAATTTGTTCGCCGTTCCAGGCGACCACGCCGTCATGCGCCAGCAGCTCCCGGAAGGTGCGCTCGACATGGCCGATCCGGTGCGGCACACCGGACAGGTAAGGATGGCAGGCGATCGACAGGATCTTCGGACGGTCCACCGATTCGGCATAGAGGCAATCGAACTGGTCGCGCGCGCGGATATACATCATGTCCGAGCCGTGATGCTGCAGCGCCATCATGACGATGTCATGGATTTCAAAATTGTAGGGCAGTGCCACCACCGGCTTGTGCGTGGTCTTCAGTGTCACCGGCTCGTCATCGAGCACCCAGTCGCCGATATATTCGACGCCCGCCTCCGACAGAAAATCGAGCGTATCGAAGGTTTGGGTCAGGCCGGGGCCGAACCAGCCGCGCGGCCGCTTGCCTGAGAACTTCTCGATGACATCCATCGACTTCATGATGACGCCGCGCTGGTCCTCGGCCTTGTGCATCGGCACCTGGTCGTAGCCGTGGGCGTTGAGTTCCCAGCCGCTGTCGAGACAGGCGGTGACGACCTGCGGATAGGTTTCGCAGACACGCGCATTCAGCGTGACCGTCGGCGACACGCCGAGGCTCTCCATCATCTTGCGAATGCGCCAGAAGCCGACCCGCATGCCGTATTCGTGCCAGGTCCAGTTCGGATGGTCCGGCTGCTGGGGCTGGCCCTGTGGCGGCGAGATCACCATGCGCGCCATCGGTCGGCCCATCTCCCATTCCTCCAGCGCCAGCACGGGCCAGATGACCAAACGCACGCCTTTCGGAAACTTCAGAGGCGGGCGGTTCTCGATCGGTGAAAAGGCAAGTCGTTCGCGCGGATGCATGGCCATGAGACTTCTCTTGCGGGGGATAGGGGGCGGCGTTGGGCCACCCAAGTGAATGAGGTAACGCCGGTCGCGGCAGCGACCGGTTGCCGGTGACACGGTTTAAGAAGGCTAAGGCGCCTTCGGCCCGACCTTCTTGTACCAGTCGGCGATCTGCGCGCCGGTCCAGAATAGAACGTCCTTTTTCTTGCGGATCTTCTGGAATATCTGCCGGAAATATTTGGCGCGGTGCGGCGCGCCCATGATGTAGGGGTGCACTGAGATCGCCATCACCCGCGCCGAATCCTTGGAGTCCTTGTAGATCTGCTCGAACTGGTCCATCGCCCGTTCATAGAACTCGGACGCCTTGTGATGCTGGATCAGCATCATCGCGACGTCGTTGCATTCCTGGGTGTAGGGGATGTTGAGGATCGGCTTGCCGCGGGTCTTCATCCACACCGGCTGGTCGTCGAGCACCCAGTCGGCGACATAGTCGTAGCCTTCCTCGGCGAGAATGTCCGGCGTCTCCCAGGTCTCGGTCAGGCCCGGCCCGAGCCAGCCGCGGGGCTTGGCGCCGGTGGCCTTTTCGAGCACGGAGACGCACTTGCGAATGTCCTCGCGCTCGTTCTCGACTTTCTGCATGTTGCGCTGGGTGTAGCCGTGACCTACGAACTCCCAGTTGCGGTCGACGCAGGCTTTGACGATGTCGGGAAACGCTTCGACGGCGACGCCGTTGATGTTCATGACGCCGGGAATCTTGAACTCATCATAGACCTCGAGCAACCGCCAGAAGCCGACCCGGTTGCCGTATTCGTGCCAGCACCAGTTCGGAATGTCCGGCATCGGCGAACCGCCGGCCGGCGGCGTCAGCACGGTGCGCGGCATGGTCTGCGTCGGGTCCCATTCCTCGACGTTGGTGACGGTCCACACCACCATGCGCGCTTTATTCGGCAGCTTCAGCGGTTCGCGTTTGGTGATGGCGGAATAATCGAGACGGTCGTTCGGCAGCATCCCGACCGGCGGCTTGGGGAAGTTCATGGCGGTTCCTCGGCGGTTTCAGCGTGCTTGTTGCGCGTCTTGAATTGGTCAGGGCCGATGTCTCAATCCCCGCTCATTCCCGCGGAAGCGGGAATCCAGCTCTTGCGGCGAAAGAACTGGGTCCCCGCTTTCGCGGGGACGAGCGGAGACCACTTAACCCGACTCTCAAACCTTGGCGATGCCCTTGTACCAGTCGTAGATCTGCTCGCCGTTCCAGTGCAGCACGCCCTCGTGCTGGTTCACGTAGTCGTAGATCTGCTCGAGATACTTGATCCGGTGCGGTTGGCCGGAAATATAGGGATGGATCGCCAGCGCCACGAACTTGGCGCGATCCTCGCTCTCGGCATAGAGCCGGTCGAACTGGTCCTTCACCAGTTGCAGCAGGTAATCACTGTTGTGGTGCTGGACGATCATCACCGGGATGTCGTTGGTCTCGATGGTGTAGGGCAGGGTGACCAGCGGGCCGCTGGTGGTCTTGATCACCGTCGGCTCGTCGTCATAGACCCAGTCGCCGATGTATTTGACGCCGGCTTTGGCCAGCAGGTCCGGGGTCTCCAGCGTTTGGGTGAGGCCGGGCCCAAGCCAGCCGACCGGACGCTTGCCGCAGAACTTCTCCATGATGTCCATGGTGCGGTTGATCATGCCTTCCTGATCGGTTTCCTTGTGGATAGGGCCCTGCTCGTAGGCGTGGCCCATGAATTCCCAGCCGGCGTCGCGCGCCGCTTCCGCGACCCGCGGATAGTCCTCGCAAATGCGGGCGTTGGCGGCGAGCGTCGGCTTGATGCCGAGCTTCTTGTAGAGATCGAAGAAGCGCCAGCAGCCGACGCGCATGCCGTATTCGTGAAAACCCCAGTGCACCACGTCCGGCATCAGCGGCACGCCGGTCGGCGCGGGCAGCAGTTGCCGGGCCATCGGCTTGCCGATGTCCCAGACCTCGTAGTTGACGATGGTCCAGAATACGATGCGCGCCTTGCCCGGCAGCTTCAGCGGCGGGCGGTCGACGATGGCGGAATATTCGTTGCGTTCGCGGGGGATCATGGGGTTCGACAAGGCAATCTCCATTTACTCCCTCGCCCTCAGGGCAAGGAAAGGGAGAGATTGTCACGGCGTAGCGGCGACGCGCAACCCAACAAGGCGTTCGAGTGTAGCGGCGTCCTGCGACAACTGCGCCGAGGGCGCCGCATGCGCTACCGCGCCGCGTTCCAGCACGATGGCATCCGCCGTCAATTCCAGCGCGACCTCGGTGTGCTGTTCAACCAGAACGATGGCGACGCGGCGGTCGGCCAGCAAAAGCTTGATGGCGGCGATGAGTTCGTCGACGATCACCGGCGCCAGCCCCTCGCATGGCTCGTCCAGCAGCAGCAGCGCCGGATTGGTCATCAGCGCCCGCGCGGTCGCCAGCATTTGCTGCTCGCCGCCGGACAACTGGTTGCCCATGTTGCGGCGGCGCTCCGACAGGCGGGGGAACAGCTTGAACACCGCGGCCATGTCCCAGGGGCCGGGCCGCGATGCGACGGTGAGGTTTTCCTCGACCGTCAGTGAAGGAAACACCTCGCGCTCTTGCGCCACCCAGCCGATGCCCTGCGTGGCGCGGCGATGCGGCGGCATCCTCGACATGTCCTGCCCGCGCCACAGCACGCGGCCGGTGCGCAGTTGGGTGTAGCCCATGATGGTCAGCAACAAGGTTGTCTTGCCGACGCCGTTGCGGCCGAGCACCGCCAGGCTGCCATTCTCGGGCAGCGTCAGCGAAATGCCGTGCAGCACCACCGCGTCGCCATAGCCGGCGGTGACGTTGTCCAGTTGCAGCAGCGGTTGATCAGCCATGGTGGCGCTTGCCCAGATAGACTTCGCGCACGCCCGGATCGGCGGCGATTTCGGCCGGCGAGCCTTCGGTGAACACCGCGCCGCCGACCATGACGATGATATGGCTGGCGAAGCGGAACACCACGTGCATGTCGTGCTCGATGAACAGCAGCGTCAGGTCGTCCGAAAGCCCTGCCACCACCTCGAAAATATCGCCGCTCTCGTCCTGCGGCACGCCGGCGGCCGGCTCGTCGAGCAGCAGCACCTTCGGTTTGGTCGCCAGCGCCAGCGCGATTTCCAGCAAGCGCTGGCGGCCATAGGGCAGCTCGCGCGTGGTTTGGTAGCAAACATCGCCGAGCCGCAGCTTCACCAGGATTTCGTAGGCTTCCTCGATCGCGTCCTTCTCGTCGGCGATATTTTGCCAGAACTTGCCGGCAAAACCCCGCCGCTCAGCCACGGCCAGTGTCACCGCCTCGAGCGGGTTCAGCCCGGCGAACAGGGTGTTGATCTGGAAGGTGCGCGCCAGCCCGCGCCGCACGCGGTGCTGCGGCTCCAGCGCGGTGATGTCCTCGCCGCCGAGCAGAATCTGTCCGGCGTTCGGCGTCTGCATCCCGGTCATCAGATTGATCAGCGTGGTTTTGCCGGCGCCATTCGGCCCGATCAGCGCGTATCGCGCACCGACCGGCAGATTGAGTTCGATGTCGCGCGCCACCACCAGCGAGCCGAAGCTCTTGGACAGGTGGCGGGTGGACAGCGCGGGCGTGCCGCCGGAATGCGTCGTCATGGCCGCCTCCAGCGCGCGGTGATCTTGGCCAGTCCGCCGAGAATGCCGTTGGGCAGGAACATCACCACCGCCACCAGCAGCACGCCGATCCAGAAATACCAGAACTGCGGTGCGATGCCGGAAAACTGGTCGCGCGCGATCATGAAGATGGCGGCGCCGACCAGCCCGCCATAGAGGCGTCCGGCGCCGCCGAGCACCAGCATCACCAGCACGTCGGCCGAGCGCTGGAAGCTGATCGATTCCAGCGACGCGCTGTTGGTGGTCTGCGTCAGCAACGCGCCGCAGATGCCGGCGATGATGGCGGCGATGGTGTAGGCCTTGCGGATATGGGCGCGGCTGTCGGCGCCGATCGCCGGCATGCGGTTCCAGTTCTCGCGGATGCCGCGCAGCGCCAGGCCGAACGGCGAATTGATCAGCCGCCGCGCGCAGAGAAATACAATAAAAAGGACGCCCAGCGAATACGCATAGGCCGTCTGCCCATACAGGTCGAAGCGGAATACGCCGAAGATCGGTTGCGTGCGCACGCCCTGCAATCCGTCGCTGCCGCCGGTGAGCCAGTGCGCGCTGTTGGCCACTTCGTGCGCCAACAGGCCAAGCCCGAGCGTGATCATGATCAGCGGCAGATGGCGGAAGCGCGAGATGATGAACGAGGTGCCGTAGCCGAGCAGGCCGGCCAGCGCCGCGGCCACCAGCAGGCCGGAGAACGGTTCGCCCCAGACGTACTTGGAAAACAGGCCGGCGCTGTAGGCCCCGATGCCGAAGAAGGCGGCATGGCCAAGCGACACGATGCCGGCGTAGCCGAGGATGAGATCGAGCGAGAGCGCGAACAGCGCGGTGATGGCGATCTGGCTCGCCAGCGACAGGTAGTTCGGAAACAGCACGAAGGGCAGCAGCGTCGCCAGCCAGAACACGATCTCGAGTGGGTGCCAGCGGCCGCGCGCCAGCAGGTAGGATTGCGGTGTCACGGTGGTTGTCGGCTGGGCCATGGCTAGCGTTTCCCGAACAGGCCGGCGGGCTTCCACATCAGCACCACCACCATCACCAGATAGATCAGGAAGGCGCCCAGTTCAGGCACGTAATATTTGCCGGCGATGTCGCTGATGCCGATCAGCATCGCCGCCGCGAAAGACCCGGCGATGGAGCCCAGCCCGCCGACCGAGACCACGATCAGCACATAGACGAGATACGTGAAAGAGAAGTTCGGATCGAGCCCGACGATCTCGATCGCCAGCGCGCCGCCGAGACCGGCCAGCCCCGAGCCGAGCGCGAAGGTCGAGGCGAAGGTCCAGTCGACGTCGATACCCAGGCCGCGCGCCATGCGCTGATTGTCGACCGAGGCGCGGACCTGCGCGCCGAAGCGGGTGTATTCAAGCCCGATCACCAGCGCCAGCGTCACCACCAGCGCGACGCCGATCAGGAACAGCCGGTACTTGCCGAGGTTAAGGCCGAGAAACTGCACCGAGCCGCGCAGCGCCTCCGGCGTCGAGATGGGCTGCTGGATGGTGCCGAAGATGTAGGCGGCGACCGATACGGAAATGAAAGCCAGTCCGATGGTGAGGAGCACCTGGTCGAGGTCGCTGGCGCGGTACAGTCGCCGGTACAACAGCCGCTCCAGCACGACGCTCGTGACGGCGGCGGCGGCGAAAGCAGCCGGCAGCGTCGCCAGGAACGGCCAGCCGAACTGGTTGACCAGCGTGACGGTGACGTAGCCGCCGATCATGGCGAAGGCGCAGTGCGCCAGGTTGACGAAATTCATCAGCCCGAGCGTCACCGACAGGCCGACCGACAGCACGAACAGCAGCATCCCGTAGGCAATGCCGTCGAACAGGACGCCGAAGATCGGAGGAAGCATGGCGGCGGCGTTTCTCTCAGGCTGACGTTATGCGACCCAGATGCACGAATGGGGCGACTGTGACAATCGCCCCATTCGAAGCTTCCGAGCGGCGGGCGATCACATGCCCTTGACGTTCTCGACCTTGTCGAACTCGACGTTGACGATCTCGCTGCCGACCTTTTCGACCTTGCGGATATAGATGGTCTGGATCATCTCGCGGGTGGCCGGATCGATGCTGACCGGACCGCGCGGGCTGTCCCACTTCAGCTCTTTGGACGCTGCGAGCAGTGAATCGCCATCGGTTTTGCCGCCGGACTTCTTCAGCGCTTCGTAGATCAGGTGCATGCCGTCATAGCCGCCGACCGCGAAGAAGTCGGGATTGCGCTTGAACTCGGCATTGAACGCCTTGACGAACTCGGCATTCGCCTTGTTCTTGAGATTGTAATCGTAGTGCCAGCCGCTGATACGGCCGAGCGCCAGTTCGCCGAGAGCCTTGACGGCGGTTTCATCGACCGGTTCGCCGGTCGACAGGATGTTGATTTTCTTCGGGTCCATGCCGCGTTCGGCGAAGGCTTTGCCGAGCGCCGCTGGCTGGGCGCCGCCGGGCACGAAGACGAAGATCGATTCCGGGTTGAGATCCTTGGCGCGCTGCACAAAGGCGGAGAAATCCGGGTTGGCCACCGGCATGCGCACCGATCCGGCGATCTCGCCGCCGGCCGACTTGAAGGCGTTCTGGAAGAATTTCTCGGCGTCGATACCCGGACCGAAGTCGCTCACCATCGTGTAGACCTTCTTGGCGCCGCCTTTGGTGGCGGCCCATTTGCCGAGTGTGTCCGCGACCTGGCCGACGGTGAAGGAGGTGCGCACGATGTAGGGCGAGCGGCTGGTGATGATGCCGGTGGCGGCGTTCATCACCACCATCAGCTTCTTGGCCTCCTCGGACACGCTGGCGGCGCCGAGCGCTTCGGGCGTCAGCGTAAAGCCGGCCAGAATGTCGGCCTGATCGCGCACCACCAGTTCCTGCGCCAGCCGTTTGGCGACGTCGGGGTTCGGACCGCCGGTGTCCTTGCGGATGATCTCGATTTTCTTGCCGGCGACGGTGTCGCCATGCTGCTTCATGTACAGCTTGATGCCGTTGTCGATCTGGGTTGCGGTGTCGGCAAACTGGCCCGAATAGGCGCTGATAACGCCGATTTTGACGGTGCCCTGGGCCTGCGCGGCGCCCGGCAGCAGAGCCGCCGCGAGCATGGCCGTGCCGGCGTACATCATGTGTTTCATAAGGTCTCCCCTGATCGATACGGTTGTTTGAGTATCGTTGGCACCAGAATGCCTGAGGTTGCCAGCAAAGAAAAGCGCGGCGATGCGGTGCCCGCCGGACGAAAGGACTGGTGGGCCGTGCCCATTCCGCACCGCCAAACGCAGCCTGCGGCGGATTTGCGCAATGCCCCGATTCGGGGGCGGGCCGGGGGAATGATCCTTTTCGAAAGGGCGGGCCCTGCGATATGGTGCCCGGACGATAAACAAAGGTGCCGGAGAGCGCCGCCATGGGAGGATAAAGCATGTCTACGTCGCGCAGAACGTTTCTCAAGTCGACTCTCGCCACCGCGGCGGCTGCCGGTTTGCCGTGGCAGCAGGCGCAGGCGCAGGGCGTCATCGAACTCAAGCTCGCCAGCTTCGTGCCGCCCTCGCACAGTATCTGGGTCGATCCCATCCTGCCGTGGTCCAAGGCCGTCGCCGAGCGCAGCGGTGGCAAAATGACCATGCGGCTGTTTCCCTCGATGCAACTCGGCGGCAAGCCGCCGGAGCTGTACCGGCAAATGGAGCAGGGGATCGCTGATATCGTCTTCACGCTGCCGGGTTACACCTCGGGCGACTTCCCGATGCTGTCGATGTCGGAATTACCCGGCACTGCCGATAGCGCCGAAGACGGCACCCGCAAGCTCTGGGCGAACGCCAAATTTTTCGAAAAGGAATTGGCCGCGGCCAAGGTGCTGATGCTGTGGAATTCGGATACCGCCGGTCTGATGAGCCGCGAAAAGCCGATCCGCACGCTTGAAGACATGAAGGGGATGCGCATCCGCACGCCGTCGGCGGCGCAGTCGGCTCAGCTTGAGGCGCTCGGAGCGATCCCGGTCAGCATGCCGGTTACCCAGATATACAACTCGCTCGAACGCGGCGTAATCGACGCCACCATGATCCCGATGTCGGCGATGCTGGACTTCAAGCTGATCGAGGTGGTTAAGCACCTGACCATCAATGCCCCGCTTGGCCGCTCGCCTTTCATCGTGTCGATGAACCGGAAGCGTTACGAAGGCCTGCCGGCCGACATGAAGAAGATCATCGACGACACCACGGGTCTCGAGATGAGTCTGGGCGGCGCGCGCAGTTACGACAAGAAGAACGTCGAGGCGGTTAATCTCGCCAAGAAGGAGCGCGAGGTCTACTTGCTGCCCGCCGCAGAGCAAAAGCGCTGGCTTGGTGTCTTCCAGCCGGTGATCAAGGCGGCGGCGGAAGAAAACGACAAAAAGGGTCTGCCCGGCAGTGAGTTCATCAAGACCTACAAGCTCGTGAGCTGAAATCTCTGCGTGGAAGTCAGCAGGAGCCTGGCCGCGATCCGTTCCATTGGAACGGGTCGTGCGCCGGCAGCCTTGGGGCGCGGCATGATTGGGCCGTGAAATCCGTGGGGGAAGAAAGCGATGGCGGAGCACTTTGACCGCTTCCTGCGTCTGCTTGCGCTGGCATCCGGCGTCGTCCTGATTGCGCTGACGCTTTTCACTGTTGCGGATGTCATCCTGCGCTATGTCTTCAACGCGCCGCTGCGAAGCGTCTTCGAGTTCACCGAATTCTGTATGGCGCTGATTGTGTTTCTTGCGCTCGCCTATACCGGCCGGACCGGCGGACACATTGCAGTCGATGTATTTTCGAAGTGGCTGGACGTGCCGCGCCTGCGGTACCTCCCGGCCATTCTCGCCTTTATGGGGGCCGCGCTGTTTGCGTTGATCGCCTACCGGACTCTGCTCGAGACGATCTCCACTTTCGGCCAGTTCAGCAACATGCTGCGCTGGCCGCATTTTCCCTTTCGCTTCACCGTCGCGTTCGGCTCGGCCATGTTCTCAGTGGTGCTGCTGATCGAGGCGGTCCAGTCCTGTCGCGCGCGGCCGGCCAAGGAAACGCAGTAATGGATCCCGCCACGATCGGTCTGGCCGGCGTCGTTGTGATGCTGGTGCTTCTCGCGCTGCGTATGCCGATCGGCATCGCGATGCTGCTGGTCGGCGCTTGCGGATTTGCGATCCTGCACGGCGTGCAGCCGGCTTTGTTCATGCTCGGCAGCTACCCTTACGGTTACGCCGCGGTTTACGAACTGGCGGTTATTCCGCTGTTTGTCTTGATGGGGAACGCCGCTTCGGTTTCGGGTATGGGCCGCGATCTCTATTCCGCTGCCTATGCCTGGGTCGGGCATTGGCGCGGCGGCCTGTCGTCGGCGACCATTGTGTCCTGCGCGGGCTTTGCCGCGGTGTCGGGCTCGAGCGTCGCTTCCGCCGTCACCATGGGCCGCATCTGCCTGCCCGAGATGAAGCGCTACAATTACGACGACGGGCTGGCCACGGGCACCGTCGCGGCGGGTGGCACACTCGGAATTCTGATTCCCCCAAGCACGGCGTTCATCATCTACGCCATCCTCACCGAACAATCGATCGGGCGGTTGTTGCTGGCGGGATTCCTGCCGGGCCTGCTGTTGACCGTGTTGTTCGTCATCACGATCACGGTATGGGCCCGCTTCCGGCCGGAGATTGGCCCTCCCGGCCCGGTGGCGACCCGTCAGGAGCGGGTAAGAACGCTGGTCAAGGCCGGCCCGATGATTTCGATTGTTATCGCCACCATCGGCGGCATCTATCTCGGCGTGTTTACGCCGTCGGAGGCCGCGGCGGTCGGCGCCTTCCTTGCGATTTTGTATGCCTTCTACAAACGCTCGCTCACGGGCGAAACGATGCAGTTCGTTTTGCTGGAGACGGTCAAGACGACCTCCTTCGTCTTCCTCATTCTGATCGGCGCGCTGGTGTTCGGGCCGTTTCTCGCGCTCAGCGGCTTGCCGCAGCAGTTCGCGTCCTGGCTGATCTCGTTCGACCTGCCGCCCCTCGCAGTTCTCAGCATCCTGCTGGCGCTGTACATCTTCCTCGGAATGTTTCTCGAGGGCTTTGCGATGCTGGTGCTGACGTTGCCCATCGTCATTCCGATCGTCGAGGCGCTGGGTTACGATCTGATCTGGTTCGGCGTGCTGATGGTCATCGTCCTTGAAATGGGCCTGATCAGCCCGCCGGTCGGGATTAACGTGTTCGTGGTCAAAGGGCTGGTGCCGGACGTGCCGCTTAGCAAGGTATTTGCCGGCATTCTGCCGTTCTGGCTCGCCATGTTCGTGGCGCTCGTGCTTCTGATCGCGTTCCCGGACATCGCGCTGATCGTGCCCAACACGATGATCGGCAAGTAGCTTCGCGAACCCGAGGGGCGCGGCCAGTTGGACAAAAAAAGCGCCGCAGGGCGGGCCCCGTAACGCTGTTTTCGTGGTGTCCGGCGGTCACGCCAGCGAGAGCGTCGCCTGTTCGTATTGTCCTTTACCCATACTCCCTTCGGGAAAGATTCCGTGGGACGCGATCCACTCGAAGGACTCTTCGTACACTTCCTTTGTGTAGGGCTCGAACACCAGGCGTTCGCCGGGCCCCCAGCGCCGCGTATCCATCCGGGCGTGGAAACGGTCGGGAAACTCGTTCTTGTAGTAGTGGGTATAAAGCTCGGGCCTCAGGTCGATGTCGCGCTGGGCGCGGCGCAGCGCGCGGAAGAATTTACGTAGCTCCTCCGGATCGGGATCGCCATGGATCATCGTCCCGATCATGAAGGTGGCGTCGATCACCTTGCGGTAGCCGAGCTGCTCGGCGAAGTAATAGGGCCCGTTGAACAGATGCACGGCCGGCGCAGTCCCGTCGAACAGGTGCTCCATCCGTTTGAACAGCATGCCGGTCTCGTAGCGCAGGTTGATCTCCTCCGGCTTCAGGTAGGTCTCCAGCGCCTGTACCGTCGCGTAGTGGCTGCCGGACTGGAAGCCGACAGAAATCGGAACCCCGGCGAGATCGGCCGGCGTCTTGATGGCGGAATCCGGCGGCACGAAAATGCCGGCGGTCGCCACCGAATAGACGTCAGTGAGCATGCGGCCGTGACCGTTCGAAGCGGCGACGTTGACCGTCCAGTGGCAGGCGCAGGACACGTTGGCCTTGCGGCCTTCCTCGAATGACTGAAAGGCGCCTTTGGAGCCCTTGTCGTGCTGCTTGCCATCGGAGGCTCGCATCAGTTCGCGGAATTCGTAATCGAGGCCTTCTTCGGTGAAATAGCCTTTCTCGTCGGCCACCCACTCCTGCAAGCGGAAATGCGGTTCGATGATGAACTTGGCCATGGTGTTCCTCCGATTTTTGATCCCGGCCTCCCATGGTCCGGGCCGCGCGGCGACGACGAGGTTATCCTTGGCCGTCAGCGATGCAAACACCTCCTGCTCCCGCCCGGAGGGCGCCGGCGAAGGTTATCGGGCCGGACACGTCGACCCGATTGCCAATCCGGCGCCCGGCCCGCACAGTACCCGGCCAGACCGGGACCCTCTAGAACCTCATGACCGACGCGACACCGATCGACGGCGATTTCGACTACATCATTGTTGGCGCGGGCTCGGCCGGCTGCGTGCTGGCCAACCGGCTGTCGGCCGACCCGTCCAAGCGCGTGCTGCTGCTTGAAGCCGGCGGCCGCGACAATTGGATCTGGTTTCACATTCCGGTCGGCTACCTCTACGCCATCGGCAATCCGCGCGCCGACTGGATGTTCAAGACCGAGCCGGAGCCCGGCCTCAACGGCCGCAGCCTGAACTATCCGCGCGGCAAGGTGCTCGGCGGCTCGTCGGCCATCAACGGCATGATCTACATGCTCGGCCAGGCGACCGACTACGACCAGTGGCGCCAGCTCGGCCTGCCGGGCTGGTCGTGGGACGACGTGCGGCCGTTCTTCCGCAAGCACGTCGATCACTTCATCAAGGGTGACGCGCATGCCGCCGGCGGAGAATGGCGGGTCGAGCAGCAGCGGCTGTCGTGGGAAATCCTCGAGGCGTTTCGCGCCGCCGCCGTGCAATACGGCATTCCCGCGGTGCCGGATTTCAACACCGGCGACAACGAGGGCATCTGCTACTTCCACGTCAACCAGCGGCGCGGCCGGCGCTGGTCCGCTGCGCGCGGATTTCTCAGGCCGGTGTTGCACCGGCAGAACCTTCGGGTTGAATCCGGCTGTCTCGCCGAGGCGATCGAGTTTACCGGCCGCCGCGCCACTGGCGTGCGCTTCCGGCAGAATGGCGCACTGCGCAGCGCCCGCGCCCGCGGCGAGGTCATTCTCTCGGCCGGAGCGATCGGCTCGCCGCACTTGCTCCTGCTGTCGGGCGTCGGTCCCGCCGCGCATCTCGGCGAACACAGCATTCCTCTGCTGCTCGACCGGCCCGGCGTCGGCGCCAATCTGCAGGATCACCTGCAGCTGCGCACCATCTTCAAGGTGTCCGGTGTCAAGACGCTGAACGCCATGAGCGCGTCGGCCTTCGGCAAGCTGACCATGGGCATGGATTATGTGTTCCGCCGCCGTGGGCCGATGACCATGGCGCCATCGCAACTCGGCGCTTTCACGAAGTCCGATCCCGGTCAGGACCGTGCCAACATCCAGTATCACGTTCAGCCGCTGTCGCTCGACCGCTTCGGCGAACCGCTGCATGCGTTCCCGGCCTTCACCGCGAGCGTCGCCAATGTGCGGCCGACGTCGCGCGGCACGCTGTCGCTGCGCTCGGGCGATCCAGCGGCGGCGCCGAAGATCGCCCCGAATTATCTGTCCACGCCGGAGGACCGCCGCGTCGCGGCCGATTCGATCCGCGTCACGCGCGCGATCGTGGCGCAGCCGGCGCTGCGGAAATACGCGCCGGTCGAATATCTGCCGGGCGCGGGCGTTTCCAGCGATGACGAGGCGGCCCTGGAGAAGGCCGCCGGCGATATCGGCACCACGATTTTCCATCCGGTTGGCACGGCCCGCATGGGCCGTGATGACGATCCGCGCGCGGTGGTCGATGCGCGGCTGCGCGTCATCGGCGTCGACGGCCTGCGCGTCATCGACGCCTCCGTGATGCCCTCGATCACCTCGGGCAACACCAACTCGCCGACCATGATGATCGCGGAGAAGGGCGCCGCGATGATTGTGGAGGACAGGAGGTAGCGTTTATCTCCGCTCATCCCCGCGAAAGCGGGGATCCAGGGTCTCGGATGTCAAAGCCAAAGAACTGGATTCCCGCTTCCGCGGGAATGAGCGGTTGATGAATGCGGAGCCCTACAGCGCCTGCAGATACCGTATCGGCCGTCCGGGTGCGATGCCCTGCGCGGCAGCGACAATGGAATTGGCGTCGATCCCGTAGTGCCGGTACAACTCGGCCAGCGAGCCGGTCTGGCCGAAATGCTCGACGCCGAGCGCGCGGGTGCGGTGGCCGTTGACGGCTCCGAGCCAGGCCAGCGTCGCCGGATGGCCGTCGATCACCGAAACGATGCCGGCATGCGGCGGCACATCCTCGAGCAACCGTTCGATGTGCGAACGCGCATGCACGAGGCCACGCTCACGCGCGCGCTGCGCCGCGTTCCAGCCGGCGTTCAGACGGTCGGCCGAGGTGATCGCGAGAAGCCCGACGTCGCGGCGGTCTTCCGCCATCAGGCCGACTGCCTCGATGGCCTCCGGCGCGATGGCGCCGGTATAGGCGACAACGACCTGACAGTTTGGCCCTGGCTTGCGCAGCCAGTAGGCGCCGTCGACGATCTGCTGGCGCAGGTCTGGTGTCATCTCGCGCTGGATCTGCTCCACCGGCCGCGTCGACAGCCGCAGGTAGACCGAGCCGCCGGTCTCGTCGCGCAGCCAGTTCTGCTCCGAGGGTTCACCTTCGCCGCTCTTTTGTATGTAGGAGAACGACCATCCGAGAATGGTGGCCAGTTCATCGACAAAAGCCGGCTCGAAACTTGCCAGCCCGTCCTGTGCCATGCCGATCAGCGGCTGCGCGATAGATTGGTGTGCGCCGCCTTCGCCGGCCAGCGTGATGCCGGACGGCGTCGCCACCACGATGAAGCGGGCGTCCTGGTAACAGGCATAGTTCAGCGCATCGAGGCCGCGGGCGATGAATGGATCGTATAGCGTGCCGATCGGCAGCAGCCGTTCGCCGTTGATCGCATGCGACAGGCCGAGGGCCGACAGATTGATGAACAGGTTCATCTCGGCGATGCCGAGTTCGATGTGCTGCCCTTTCGGCGAGAATTCCCAGTTGAAGGTCGAGGGGATGCGCTCGCTCTTGAACGTGTCGGCCATGGCTTCGCGTGCAAACAGGCCGCGGCGGTTCACCCAGGGGCCGAGGTTGGTCGACACCGTGACGTCGGGCGCGGTGGTGACGATGCGCCGCGCCAGTTCGGTGTCGCCGCGGCCGATCTCGTTGAGGATGGCGCCGAAGCCGAATTGCGTCGACATCGTCGGCTGCATGGTCACCGGCAAGGTCTCCGGCACGGCTATCTCGGGCGCGGTCAGGCGGCGCTCGCCACCGGCCGCGAATGGCACACGGTCGAGGAAGCCCTGCAGCCGGTCTTCCGGCAGCGACATGCCCTCGAATTTGTCCCACTCGTGGCCGGACCGCACGCCCATCGCCTGCCGGAAGGTTTCCATCTGCGGCGGCGTCATGAGCCCGGCGTGGTTGTCCTTGTGGCCCGCCATCGGCAGGCCGAAGCCCTTCACCGTGTAGCAGATGAAGCAGGTCGGCCGGTCGCTGCCGGCGCCGTGAAACGCTTCCAGTACCGCCGGCAGGTCGTGGCCGCCGAGATTGTTCATCAGCGCGGCGAGTTCGGCGTCGGAGCGCTTCTCGATCAGCGCCGACACGGGGCCCTGATCGCCGATCTCGTCGGTCAGGCGCTTGCGCCAGGCGGCGCCGCCGGCAAACACCAGCGCCGAATAGAGCTGGTTCGGGCAGGCGTCGATCCAGGCCTTGAGCTTGTCACCGCCCGGCTCTTTGAACGCGGCTTGCTGCAACGAGCCGTATTTGACGATGACGACGTCCCAGCCGAAGTTCTTGAACAATTGCTCGTAACGCTCCCACAGGCCCTCGCGCACGACGGCATCGAGGCTCTGGCGGTTGTAGTCGATGACCCACCAGGTGTTGCGCAGGCCCTGCTTCCAGCCCTCCAGCAGCGCCTCGAAGATATTGCCTTCGTCGAGCTCGGCGTCGCCGATCAGCGCCACCATGCGGCCTTCGTCGCGCTCAAGGCCCCAGCCATGGGCGCGCACGTAGTCCTGCACGATGGACGAGAACAGCGTCTGCGCCACGCCCAAGCCCACCGAGCCCGTCGAGAAGTCGACGTCATCGGTGTCCTTGGTGCGCGACGGATAGCTCTGCGCGCCCTTGTAGCCGCGGAAGTTCTCCAGCTTTTCCCTGGTCTGCTTGCCGAGCAGGTACTGGATGGCGTGGAAGATCGGCGAGGCGTGTGGCTTCACCGCGACGCGGTCCTGCGGCCGCAGCACGTCGAAATACAGTGCGGTCATGATGGTGGCGAGCGAGGCGGAGGAGGCCTGATGGCCGCCGACCTTCAGTCCGTCCTCGTTGGCGCGCAGGTGATTGGCGTTGTGGATGGTCCAGCTCGCGAGCCACAGCACCTTGCGCTCCAGTGCGCTGAGGGTCTCGATCTTTTCGGCGGCGATGGTCATGGCGTTTGCTCGCTTGGCAATATGTCCCGTGCGCGCCGCACCGCGGTCCGCCACCGCAGAATGACGGATTACCGTTGGCGGTACCTGCCAAATCGGGCTAATAATCGGACTCATAGGGGTTTACCCTGCCAATTTTGACTAGAAAAAGAGCGGAATATGCCGATCCCGACGCTCGACGAACTGGACCTGAAAATCCTGCGCCTGCTTCAGGACGATGGCCGCATGAGCCTGGCCGACCTCGCCGGCAAGGTTGGGCTGTCGGCATCGCCCTGCCTGCGCCGTGTTCGCATTCTGGAGAAGTCCGGCGTTATCGCGCGCTATGTCGCGGTGCTCGACCAGCGTGCGGTGGGGCTGCCGGTCAGCGTGTTCGTGTCGGTAAAGCTGGAGAAGCAGAAGGAAGA
>LNFM01007613.1_pt1 | contig 16846 bp, 10 predicted proteins | sample 596031 | NCBI WGS metagenome assembly LNFM01 (sample SAMN04254537, study PRJNA301005) | activated carbon metagenome | isolation source: dual media filters at the Ann Arbor, Michigan drinking water treatment plant | place: USA: Ann Arbor
GTCGTGCGCCTGCCGCGCCGCGGCGAACTGATCGATCCGCTGCGGGCCGAGCCGGACCACGTGCTGTTCGGTAGCTACACGCGGCGGGGCGAGCTGATGGTCCACCGGGTCGACGTGTCGAGCCCGGAAAGCGCGCGCGCCTTCAAGGGCCGGCTGTCAGACCGCCTCAATCGCGGCGTCAGCAAGGACCTGACCTGGTTCGTCGATGGCCTCGGCCGCCTGCGCGTGGCGCTAGTGGAGAAGGACGAGAAGCGCGTGCTGCTGCACGGCATCGACGGCCGCTACGAGACCGAGATCGAACTCGACGACACGCTGGGCTTCACCCCCATGGCGCTGTCCTTCGACGGCGAAACCCTGTACGGCACCAGCGATCGAGACCGCGGCCAGCTCGACCTGGTGGAGTTCGATATCGCCACGCGCCGGATCACGCGCACCTTGTTCTCGCGCGAGGGCGTCGACGTGCACGGCGCCCTGTTCGCCGCCGACGGCAGCGTCAGCGGCGTCAGCTACTACCGCGAGGGACGCCGGCAGACCGAGTACTTCGGCGAGCAGGAGCGCCAGCAGGAGGCCGCGCTGCAGCGCGCCCTGCCCGCCCTCAGCCTGCAGACCGCGGCGCGCAGCGATGACGGTCGCCAGCGGCTGCTGTGGGCGGACGGCCCGGACGCGCCGCCGCAGCTGTTCCACTTCGACGTCGAGCAGCGCAGCCTGAGCCCGCTCATGTGGGCGCACCCCTGGCTCGAAGGCATGCGCTTCGCCTCGGCCCGCGCCCTGCAGGTGGAAGCCGCCGACGGCACCCGGATCGAGGCCTTCCTGACGCTGCCGGACGGCAAAGGCCCGCATCCGCTGATCGTCTACCCGCATGGCGGCCCCATCGGCATCGCCGACCGCCTGCATTTCGACAGCGAGCTGCAGTTCCTCGCCAGTCTCGGCTATGCCGTGCTGCAGGTGAACTTCCGCGGATCGGAGGGCTACGGGCGCGCGTTCCGCGAGGCCGGCAAGCGCAACTTCGGCCGGCTCATCGAAGACGACATCGACCTCGCCTTGCAGGCTGTGCTGAAGACCGAGCCGGTCGACGGCGAACGCATGTGCATGCTGGGCTCAAGCTATGGCGGCTTCTCGGCCCTGGTCGCCAGCGTGCGCTGGCCGGAGCGCTTCCGCTGCGCGGTGTCGATCAATGGCCCCACCGACCTGCCGCTGCTGTTCACCGCTTCCGACGCCGCCGCCCATGCCAAGTCGCGCGAACGGCTGGTGGAAGTCGTCGGCGATCCCAAGGACGCGCTGGACCCGCTGCGCGAAACCTCACCCGTCTATCGACTGGACGGCTTGCGCACGCCGCTGATGCTGGTCCAGGGCGGTCGCGATGCGCGCGTCGATCCGGAGCACGCGCGCCGTCTGCTGCGCCTGCTGCAGCTGCGCGGCGTGCCGGTCACCGGGCTGTGGTTCGAGGACGAAGGCCACAGCTTCGAATCGCTGCCCAACACCCAGCGCATGTGGCGCGGGATCGCCGGCTTCCTGCAGCAGCACCTCGACGCGGCCGAGTAAAGGCGGACAGATTTGGCCATGCGGCGCTGTGGCCAGCACTTTCTCTGCGCAAGACACCACTCGCTTTCCCTCCCCACATGCGCTGCGCTTCCAGTGGCCTGCGCGAACCCAGGCCCTCGGCTGGATTGCTCGCACTGCGTCGTTCGTTGTTCGAGGAGAAGAGCGCCGCGCGCGGGCCCACGGCTTCGATGATCGGACGGCGTCTCTCGAGTCGTACGGCGGATACGCGCAGCGCATCCGCCAGCGAGTCCCGTGGACGCCGAGCGCCAAACGAAGTCCGAGCCCTTGCACAGGCCCGCCGTGGCAGACACCGCTTGGGCTCACTCGCCCCACAGACCTCAAGGCGACGGCGCACGCAAGCGCAACAGTCGACTGTCGTGGTCACCCACCCGCCACTCGCCGGTATCGGCACGCAGCCGATCCAGAGCCGCCGAGGTCTGTGGCTGCGCGGCCCAGTAGCGCACGAAGCCGTCACCACGGGTCGAGTAGTGCAGCGTATGCACGGTGCCCAGCCACAGCGGGTCGGCGTGCGGCGCCAGCCGATAGGGCGCCGCCCACAGCCGCAGCACCACGCGTTCGCCCGCACGGTCGCCGGCATGCTCCAACAGCAGTGATTCCGGTCGGCCGAGATGCGTGGTCGGCATCACCGGCAGCTGCCGCGCATCGGCCTTGTCATCAAGCATGCGGAGCAGGCCGCGCCAGTCGCCGGGTTCGATGCGCCGCCAGCCACGTGCCTCAAGCATGGCCTGCAGCTGCGCGGGCTCACCGGCGTACTGCAGGTTCAGCGGCCAGGCATCGCGATCGCGCAGCTCGTTGCGGCGCTGCGGCAGGCGCAGCGCGGGATCGGCCTCCAGCCAGCGCTGCAGAGAGATGTCCTGCCGCTTGACCGGGCGCTCCAGCTGGGCCAGCTGCGCCGCCGAACGGTCGTCCGCGAGCAGCACTGCCGACACCAGGGCCGCACCAAAGAACAGCCCCGCCACCGGCGTCATCCAGAACGCGCGCGCGGTGCGGCGGCGATAGGCGATGCCAAGTGCAGTGGTCCACAGCAGGCCCAGCGAGGCCCCGGCCAACACCTCGGACAGCCAGTGCGTGCCGAGATAGAGCTGGGCGAAACCGAGCAGGCCCACGACCAGGGCCGCCACGACATAGGGCCAGACGCGTGCCCGCCCCGGCAGTTCGCGCGCGATCAGGACCGCGAAGAAGCCATACACGCTCGCCGCCAAGGTGATCGGCAGCGAGGGAAAACCGTGGCCGCTCGGCCCCACGGCGGTCGGCGGCGCCGGCAGCTCGATCAGCCAGCCCAGCAGCAGACTGATCATCGCGGCCGCGAGAGGCGCCACCAGCCAGTGCCAGGCGGCGACGCGCTGGCGCCGCCACCACAGCCAGACGAACACCAGCAGCACCGGCGCGATCAGCAGCAGCGGGTCGCCAAGCGTGGACAGCCCGCCCATCAGCGGATCGGCCAGCGGATGGCGCAGGCCGAACATGAGCTGGTTCACGTGGGTATCGAGCCGCGAGGGCGCGTCGCCGCCATCCACCGAGACCAGCAGCTGGAAGAAGCCCCAGACCGCGACCACCAGACCCAGCGCGAACACCAGCAGCGAGGGGGATTCGCGACGCCGTGGATCGATCAACGCCTCGGAATAGCGGCCCAGCACCGGATGCCGGTGCGACCAGTCAAGCGCGCCCGCGAGCAAACCTTCCGCATGCGGCACCAGCCAGCGCCACAGGTAGAACACGCTCGCCCACAGCGCGGCGACCAGCACCAGGACCAGCGCGACCACGATCGCCAGCCGCCCGGCGACCGCCGCGACCAGGTCCAGCGAGGCGCCGAACAGCCAGCCCGGCAGCAGGAAGGCCAGCGCCCACAGCAGGGCCGCCACGGCGGTGGCGAACGCGTAGCGCTGCGCCGGCATCGCCAGCATGCCGGCGATCGCGGGAATGAAGGGCCTTATGGCGCCGACGAAGCGGCCGATGACCAGGCTCTTCATGCCGTGCCGGCGGAACGAGGCGTCGCCGCGCGCCAGCCACTCGGGATGCTGGGCAAAGGGCCAGCGCAGCTTCAGTGAATCGCCGTAGCGACGCCCCGCCACATAGCTGACGCCGTCGCCACAGAAGGCACCGAGCGCGGCGCAGGCCACTGCATAGACACCATCGACATGCCCCAGCCCGACCAGGGTGCCGACCGCGAACAGCAGCGGCGCGGCCGGCACCACCACGCCGATGATCAGCAGGGCATCGCAGAAGGCGATCAGGAAGATCACCAGGCCCGCGGCCAGCGGATGGGCGGTGATCCAGTCCAGCAGTGCAGTCCAGTGCGAGGCGTCCATGCGCGGATTCTAGGCGGCGCGCGTGACGCCTGGACGCCGTCGCGGCCACGGCGACGGCGTGCGTGCGCGCCACTCGGCGCAGGCGCTCGCGGAGCCGGCCGCGCTCATCGCCCCGCCACCGCGTCGACCGCAAGCCGCGCGTCCAGCGCCTGCAGCAGTCGGGGATCGCGCTGGTAGAGGTCGTCAATCAGGCGCACGCCACCGGCGCCGTCCTCGACCGCGGTCAGGTAGAGCAGGTGCACCGGCAGGGGTTCGGACAGATCGACCCGTGTCTCGACGCCGCTGGCGATCACGGCGTCAATGCGGGCACGGTCGAAGCCACGCGCTCCGGCCAGCACCCAGTCGGTCAGCGCCAGTGCCTCCTCGACGCGGATGCAGCCGGAGGAGAAGCTGCGGCGCACCCGCCCGAACAGGCCGCGGCTGGGCGTGTCATGCAGGTAGACGTCATGGCTGTTGGGCAGGATCAGCTTGACCTGGCCCAGCGCGTTGGCAGGCCCCGGCTGCTGCCGCAGGCGATACGGAAAGCGATTGCGCGAGAGCTGGCTGAAGTCGACGCCGGCCACATCCACCGGCTGGCCCTGCGCATCCAGCAGCGCATAGCCGCCGCGGGCGAAAGCTTCGGGATCGCGCTGGAACAGGGGCAGCTTGTCTTGGGTGGCGAGTCGGCGCGGCACTTCCCACCAGGGGTTCAGCACGACATAGCGCATGCGCGCCGAGAAGCTCGGCGTCTGCCGGTAGCCAGTGCCCACCACCACCCGATGCACGCGCTCGATGCGGCCGGCATTCCAAGCCTCCAGACGGTAGTCGGCGATGTTGACGCGCAGATGGCGGGCGCCGAGATCCACCGGCAGCCAGCGCCAACGCTCCAGGTTGACACGCAGCTGGTCGACGCGCTCGGCTGGCCCGCGCGCGAGCTGGGCCAGGGTCATGCGTCCGGCCACGCCGTCGGGCTCCAGGTTGAGTCGCTGCTGGTAGGCCTTGAGAGCAGCTTCGAGGCCGCCATCAAACAGATCTTCCGAGACCCGGTTGGCCTTGAGCGCAGCTTCGAGGCCGCCGTCGAACTGATCTTCGGCGCCGCTGCCGCTCTGCTCCTCGCCGGTATCGAAGCCAGCGCCGAACAGCGACGCGCCCTGCGCCTCGGTAGCGCCGCGCGCAGCGGTACCCGCACCGGCGGCAAGGCCGATGTTCGCACCGGTCGCGTCCAACGATGTCGGCACCGTCGGCAGTGGCTCCGCCGCATGCCCTTCCGCCCGCAGCAGGGCGCGCAGCTGGGCCACGCGCGGCCCTTGATCGCCGGGCTTCAGGCTGTCGCCCGCCTCGACCGGCGGCGGCCGCGGCGCATCCAGCTGGGCACGCTCGCGCAGCAGGGCCTCGCGCAGCGCGCGGTAGAAGTCGTCCTGCGGCGCCAGGGCCTCCAGCGCGGCTGCCACCTGTCCTGAGTCGAGCGCGGCCTGCAGCGCCACCGGCGCATCCAGGCTGGGCCGCTGCACGGTCCAGTCGGGCTCCACGCGGACGGGATCGATGCGACCACCGCGCAGATGCGATGCCAGGCTCAGCCAGGCATCGCTGGCCAGCAGCTCCTCGGCCAAGGTGCAGGCCTCGGCCGCGCCCAGCACATCGAGGTGGTAATCGCGCGGCAGCAGGCCGTGCGTCTCGCTGCCGGCGATCGCGACCAGCAGCTCGCGGTAGTCAGGCCCGCAGCCCTGCGCGGTCCAGGCGCGCCGATGGCCCCGCGTCGCATAGAAACCGCGCACGGCATCCGCGGCATGCAGGGGCCTGCCCTGCACCTGCAGCACCTGGCCGGGCTCGCCCAGCAGGGCCTGCAGCGCAGCCTCGTCCGAAACCGCCTGCGGGAACGCGACCACGGGGTTCAACAGCAGGGCGACGACGCCAAGGCGACGGCAAGCGGGAAGCGAAAGGCGCATGGAACGATCGGAGCCGGGACGCGAAGGGCGAAGCGCGCATTGTGCCCTGTCGCGGTCCCTTCACCGCGGGCTGGCGCGGACCATCCAAGGCACCACGGGTCAAGTCCCTCCTGGCCTTGATCCGTGGTCGCGAGTCCGGCACCTGTCCGGACGCGTTCGGCCGCTACGCGGCGACGCCTTCGCTTCGCTCGGCCACGCTGGATCAAGCATCGCGTGCTCGATCCGCGGTCGCGCACTCCAGGGCGCGCGGCAACGCTGGATTCTTCAGCGTTGCCCTAATGCGCGCAGGGCCGGCCGATGCCGCGATGCAGCGCTCAGGGCGCCGCAGCCGCTCCCGCGGTCTGCCCCGTGCGGGCCAGCCGCAGGCAGGACAGGCTGCGCGCATTGGCCAGCCAGGCCGGGTCAGGGTAGTAGGCGAACAGCAGCTGGCCGTGGCGCAGCTGGTTGATCAGCGGTCGGGCCACCGCGTCACGCACCGCGGGACAGCCGTGGCTGCGCCCGAGCCGGCCCTGCGTCCGGGCGAACTCCGGGTCCACGTAGGGTGCGCCGTGCATGACGATGGCGCGCTGGCGGGCGAGATCGTTGAAGCCGGGGTCGAGGCCATCCATGCGCAGCGAATAGCCGTTGGCGCCATAGTAGGTCTGGTCGGTGAGGAACAGGCCCAGGCTGGTCTGGTGGCTGCCCTCGACGTTGGAGAAGTCGGTGGCCAGGTTCTCGCCGCTGCCGCGGCCGTGGGCGACGTGCTCGGCGTACAGCAGGCGCTTGCGCGCCATGTCGAACACCCACAGGCGCGGCTCGGTGGAGGGCAGCGAGTAGTCGATCACCGCCAGACGTCGCGCCTGCGGCGCCTCACCGCCTCGACGCGCGCAGTCGTAGGCGGACACTGCCAGCTCCAGCACTTCGGCCTTCAGCCCGGGCGCCTGCTGCAGCAGGCGCTTCGACAGGTCGCCGGCGAAAACAGGATTGCCGCTGCAGGCGAGCACCGCGAGGGCGGCGAGGCGGGAAGCTGAACGCAGGATCGATCGACGCATGGGGTCGGAAGCTTACGTGCCGCGCCGAGCCGCGTCGCGTGACCGCGGGCACAGCTGCAGGCGTCAGCAGTGAGGGCCTGCAGCACTCAGCGATCGACCGCCACTCGCCAGCCGCGTGCAGTGAGCAGGGCGAGCACCGCGTTCTGCAAAGCGACACACTCAGGCTCGGGAATCGGCTCGACGTGGCCGCCGCACAGCCAGGCCTGGGGCTGATCGCGATAGATCAGGAAGTCCAAGTCGCCAAGCCCGGGCAGGAAGGCCTCGCCCTGCAGCGAGGCCCTTCGATCGCCGAGCTCAATCTCGATCCGCGAGGGCGAGGTATAGGCGATCCGCAGCGTCGCCAACAAAGCCCCTGCCCCGCTCAAGCCGCCTCCACCAGGACCACGGTGCCATCGACCGCCACCACCCGCACGCGCGTGCCCTGCGGGAGGTCCGGTCCCTCGGCCCGCCAGAAGGCATCGCCGATCTTCAGCCGACCGCGGCCGTCGACGATCGCGGACTCCAGCGAAAAGACCTGCCCCACCAGCTGCGCGCCGCGGCGGTTCAGCATCGGATGATCCTCCGGCTTGGCATTGATCCGCCCGCGCAGCTTCCAGCCGATGCCCACCGATACCAGGCCCAGCAGCCCGAACAGGAACCACTGCACGGTGGGATCGATCGGCAGGGCCAACACCAGCAGTGCGGTGGCCACCGCAGCAAAGCCGAGCCACAGCAGGAAGGTGCCGGGCAGCAGGGCCTCGGCCGCGAACAGGGCCAGGGCCACGCCCCACCAGAACCACGGCGACTGCATCCAGTTGCCCATGGCGATCACTCCACCCGGAAGTTGGCCGCACCGGCCGGGCGCGGCGGCGGGGTCGGCGCCTTCGGTGCAGCCTCGCCGCGATTGGCCTGGGCCAGCTCGGCGATGCCGGCCAGCGCGCCGAGGATGCCGGTGCTCTCCATCGGCAGCAGCAGGGTCTTCTGGTTGGGGCTGCGCGCGAACTCCTTCATCGCCTCGACGTACTTCTGGGCGACGAAGTAGTTCACCGCCTGCACATCGCCCATGGCGATCGCCTGGCTCACCATCGTGGTCGCCTTGGCCTCGGCCTCGGCCAGGCGCTCGCGCGCTTCGGCGTCGCGGTAGGCAGCCTCGCGTCGACCCTCGGCTTCGAGGATGGCGGCCTGCTTCTCGCCTTCCGCGCGCAGGATCTCCGACGCGCGATGGCCTTCGGCATCGAGGATGTTGGCGCGCTTCTCGCGCTCGGCCTTCATCTGCCGCGCCATCGAGTCGACCAGGTCGCGCGGAGGCTGGATGTCCTTGATCTCGATGCGGTTGACCTTGAGGCCCCAGGGATGCGTGGCCTCGTCGACAACGGCCAGCAGCTTGGCGTTGATCTCGTCACGCTTGGACAGCGATTCGTCGAGGTCCATCGAGCCCAGCACGGTGCGGATGTTGGTCATGGTCAGGTTGAGGATGGCGATCTCCAGCTGGGCCACCTCGTACGCGGCCTTGGCGGCATCCAGCACCTGGTAGAACACCACGCCGTCGACCTTGACCACCGCGTTGTCGCGGGTGATGACGTCCTGGCTCGGCACGTCCAGCACCTGCTCCATCATGTTCATCTTTCGACCGATCGCATCGACCCAGGGAATGATGAAGCCGAGGCCGGGCGACAGGGTGTGCGTGTAGCGGCCGAAGCGCTCTACCGTGTACTCGAAACCCTGCGGCACCGAGCGCACGCCCTTGAACAGGGTGATGACGACGAAGCCGATCAGGATGACGACGAAAATGCTCATTGAATCCTCCATGGGGGCCCTCCGGGGGCGTGATGAGGCGGGTGGAGCGCAGGCGGCAGCGCATGCTGGGGATGCTACGTGAGCAATGGCCGCGTCGCGATGCGGCGACAGCCTGCGCGAGGACGCTGCCCCACGCGGATCGTGACTGCCTGCGCACTCGACGAGGGCTGTGCTTCGCCCCCGCCGATGCATTGGCTACACTGCGGTGCGACCCGCCAAGGGGTTGGGCTTTCGAGTACGGGGATGGGCATGGGGATTCTGGACGAACTCAAGCAGGAGGCCGAGCGCCGCCGCACCGGCGAGCACGCGGTGCTGCAGGAAGAGCCCAAGGAAGGCCTGTGGACCGATCGACTGGGCCCGAAGGTGCAGGACCTGTACGAGTTCCTGAAGCAGCTCACGACGCATCTGAACGAGCTCAAGAAGCGCATCCGCGTGGTCTACAGCCTGCCTGGCTATGGCGATGTGGTTGCCCAGGTCGAGCCGCCCTACAGCCTGCGCGCCACGCCGGGCTCGGACAGCGTCGAGATCGCTTTCGACTGCTTCGCCCAGGTGGTATCCGAGGAGTGCCCGGTTCTGGAGACCGAGGGCCTGGTCCGCACCCAGGCTGTCAATCAGGTCTTCACCAAGCACCGCCTGTCGGGCCTGCAGGAAAGCCGCAAGAACGCCAACGGCGAAGTGGTCGCCGGGCGCTTCCAGGCGCGCGGCCGGATTCCGCTGACCCTGGCCATCGAGGCCGGGCAGGCGCTCGGTGTCGCCCGCATCACCCTCACCAACTTCTACGGCTTCGCGGCGACCACGCGCAGCTTCCGGCACCAGCAGCTCTCCCCGGCCCTGTTCGATTCGCTGGGTCGCTACCTGACCCATGACGACGCCAGCTTCGGCCGCGAGAACGTCGACGAGGACGTGCGCCGCTCACTGGCGGCCAAGGTCCAGCGCGAGCAGGCCAAGCGCCGGATCGAGCAGGATCTGGCGGAACAGGCCGTCGAGGACGAAGAGCGCGTGCGCAGCCTGATGGCCGGCAGCCGGCTGGTGCAGATGATCCAGAAGCTCCTCGGGCGCTGAGGGCGCTGGGTTCGCGCCCACTCGCACGTCGGTCGACCGAGGCATCTCTGTGGGCTGGTGCGCCACAGGCGCACCCTACTCGAAGCTTTGGCCCGTCTCGAAGCTTTGGCCCGTCTCGAAGCTTGGCCCCGACTTCGATGAAGACAAGGCGTCTTTCGTGCTTGTAGGGTGCGCGTGTCGCGCACCGCGGCGCCCGCGAGCGACGCCATCCAGGCAACCAGGACCACCACGCGGCTGCGCGCAATTTCACGCACCGTCGCCCCCGACCTTCCGGAAAGCGGCATTCAAAGCCGCTCGGTCGGCTCCAGACCCGGCGCCTCGCCCGCCTGCGGCGCGTGCAGCACATGACGGGTCTCCCGCAGGTACAGCCGCCAGAATCCGATGGCCAGCAGGCAGCCCGTCAGCGCAGTCAGCGCAAGCCCCAGCACGCTGACGCTGACCAGGGGTGAGATCAGTCCGGCGACGCCGGCGTTGATCAGCAGGCTGACGAAGCTCTGCATCGACGAAGCCGCGCCGCGGTGGCGCGGATACAGGTCGAGGATGGCCAGGGTGACGATTGGGAACACCAGCGCCACGCCGACCGAGTTCAGCGCGATCGGCAGCACCGCCCAGGGAAAGCTCGGCGTTTCGACCAGCGCGGCGTAAGCCACGCCAGCGACGGTCGAGAACAGACAGATCGCAAAGCCGATCGAAGCCGCGCGCCGCGCGCTCAGGCGGCCAGCCGTGCGCCCGGAGAGGAAGGCCCCCAAAGCCATGCCGCCCACCGCGGGCGCGAAGAACCAGCCGAACTGCTGCTCGTTCAGGCCCATGTGCTGCATCACGAACACCGGCGCTGAGGCGATGTAGATGAACAGTGCGCCGAAGTTGAGCGTGCCGATCACGCTGAGCGTCATGAAGGTGCGGTTGCCCAGCATGGCGACGCTGGTCTTCCACAGGCTGCCGGCGGAGAACGGCAGGCGCAGCGGCGCCGGATGCGTCTCCGGCAGCGCGAACGCGGTGACCAGCATCAACACCGCGGCAAAGGCCACCAGGAACCAGAAGATCATCTGCCAGTTCGACCAGCCGAGGATCCAGCCGCCGATGATCGGGGCGATGGCCGGTGCGATGGTGAAGATCATCGAGATCTGGCTCATCAGCCGCTGCGCGTCGGGCCCGTCGCGCAGATCGCGCACGATCGCGCGGCCGACGATGATGCCGGCCCCCGAGCTCACGCCCTGCACGGCGCGCCAGACCAGCAGCTCGGTGAGCCCATCGGAAAGCGCACAGCCGATCGAGGCCAGCAGGAACACCGCGATACCGACCAGCAGCACCGGCTTGCGGCCATAGGCATCCGACAGCGGACCGTGGATCACGCTGGCCAGCGCATAGGCAAGCAGATAGACGCTGATGCTCTGCTGCATGGCCGCGGCGGTGATCGAAAAATCGCGCTGGATCACCCCGAACGCCGGAAAAATGCTGTCGATGGTGAAGGGCCCGAACATCGCCAGCCCACCGAGGATCAAGGCGAGGCGCAGCTGCGGAACCGTGGGGCGGGTGTGGGGCATGGGCTCTTGGCGAAGTCAGGACAAGACGAATCGACCCGACAAAGGCGCGGGGCCGCCGCAGTATGAGCGCAGATGCGAATCCCGCGAGCCTAACGGGGCGTTGCAGGCATCGTTAACGCCTGACATGGCGCGACCGGGGGCGAAGAGACCGGACATCGCCAACAAGGCCAGAGCCGCGACCGCGCAGCATGAGCGAAATACAGAGGATGGGGCCAGAGCCGGCGGATGCGCTGCGCTTATCCGCCCTACGCACCGCGGCGACCGGCTTCGATCGCGGCAATGCGTCACTCGAACTCGTAGGGCGGATAAGCGCAGCGCATCCGCCAGCAATTCCCGCAGACGCCCTGCAAACAGCGGAGCCCGCCGCTGCCACCGCCCGCGCAGCCTGCTTGTGGGACTCAGCACGTCCAGCGGACGCCTTGCCAACAGCGGAGCCCGCAGCTCCGACCTCCCCAGAAACGCGCCATGCAGCGCAGGCGCGGCCCCGCAAACGCTCACTCCACGCCCAGCTCGCGCGCCAGCGTCTCGGCCATCGCCCGCGTCACTTCCGCCGGCAGCACCGCCTGCCGCAGCACCGGCAGCGCCTCAATGAGCAGCGCCCGCGCCTGCGCACGCTCCCCGCGCAGCTGGTGCACGCGCGCGCGCTCAGCCTGCAGGCTGGCGACGTCGAAGGCGCTGCCCTTGACGCGCTGCAGATGCACGATGCCGGCCTCCAGGCTCGCGGCCGCGGCGCCCAGGTCGCCCTGCAGGGCCAGCAGATGACCGCGCACCCGCGCCATGTAGGCATAGATCGCATGCTCCGCGGGCAGCAGCAGGCGCATCCGCGCTTCCGCCACCTCCAGCGCCGCGAAACCGTCATCGGGCCGCCCGCGATGGCGCGCGAGTACCGCACGCTGCCAAGCCAGCATGGCCGGCTCGAAGGCGTCCTCGCCATCGAGCGCCAGCGCCTGCTGCTCGAGCGAGGTCAGCGTTTCCAGCGCCTCCTCACCCCGCCCCAGCAGGCCGAGCGTGCGAGCGCGGGAGCGTCGCGCCTGGCGCAGGCGCAGGCTGTCCATCTGAGGTTCGCTGGTTTCGAGCAGGGCGATGCCGGCATCGAACTGCTGCAGCGCGCGCGCATAGTCGCCCGCAGACTCGGCGACCGCCGCCAGGTTCAGGATCAGCGGGCCGCGTTCGGCCGGCACTTCGGCCAGGCTTTCGCTGGCCGCCAGCGACTGCTCGAACGCCTGCTGGGCCTCGCGAAAGCGCGCCTGTTCGTTCAGCGCCAGACCCAGCGCATTGAGCAGGAAGGCCATGCGCGCATTGCGTTCGCCGACCGTGCGCGACTGGATCTCGATCGCCTGCCGCGCCAGCGCTTCGGCTTCATCCGCGCGCCCCAGCTGCACCAGCGCCTCCAGCCGACCGCGCATGAAGTTGACACGCTCGGGCGATTGCGGATCCACCCTGCCCCGCATCAGCGCATCCGCGGCGTCGAGCACGGCGATGGCCTCCTGCGGCCGGCTCAGGTTGTTGTACATGCCGGCCAGCGCCTGGTGCGCATTGGTCAGCACGTCGAAGGGCGCATCCGCCAGCGTGGCGCCCGCCAGCACTTCGCGCCACAGCACTTCCGCCCGCTCGAAGTCACCCAGGCGGTAGTGCGCATAGGCGAGCTGGTCGGCGCTGCGCAAGCGCTGCAGCGGGTCGCCGGGCGCATGCAGCTCGCGCAGGCGGGCCGCCCGTTCGGCGTGGGCGAGCGCGACCTGCGGCTCGCCGAGCAGGCCGAGCACGCTCGACCAGGCGTCGAGATCCTGCGCCAGCGCAAGCGCCTCTGCCGGATGCTGCGGGTCTTCCGCAGGCACGCCGCGCGCGAACAGCGCCGCCGCGATGTCGGGCTCGCCGAGCGCCTGGTAGAGATGTCCAAGCACCCGCCGCACTTCGCCCTGCACGCGCGGGCGATCGCCCAGTACGTCCTCAAGATCGCTGCGCGCGGTGTCGGCGATCTCACGCACGCTGATCTCACGCTTGTGCACGCGGTCCGGCGTCAGCGCCACCAGGGTGCGCGAGAGAAACCCCAGCGCTGCGCGCGCATCGGCGGCTTCCTCCTCGGCGCGCGCGCGGTCGGCCAACGCCGTGGTCTCCGCCCGCAGCGCGCGGTCGCGCTCCACGTCCAGCCGCCAGACGAACAGCAGGGCCGCGACCAGCAGGCCCGCGGCGATCGCCACGCCGGTGCGGTGGCGACGCGCGAACTTGCGTAACCGGTACAGGGTGCTGTCCGGCGCCACGCGCACCGTCCGCCCGCCCAACCAGCGCCGCAGATCCGCGCGCAAGGCCTCGACCGTCGGATAGCGCAGGCCGGGGTCGTCGGCGCTGCCGGCTTCAAGAATGCCGCGCAGCTCGGCGTCGAGCTTGAGCCCGATGAAGCCCGGCGGCAGCGCCGTGGCCTCGCCGGGCTGGCGTTCGCCGGTGAGCATCTCGCGCAGCAGGATGCTGAGCCCATAGACGTCGGTGGCGGTAGTGATCAGCCCGCCGCTGCGTTGCTCGGGGCTGGCGTAGCCCGGCGTCCACACCCGCGTCGAGGTCTGCCGGCTGTCCTCACCCTGGCTCACGTCGACCAGCTTGGCGACGCCGAAGTCGAGCAGGCGCGGATCGCCGTCGGCACGTACCATCACATTGTTCGGCTTCAGGTCGCGATGGATCACCAGACGCTCGTGCGCGTGCTGCACGGCATCCGCGATGCGATCGAACAGCGCCAGGCGCTGGCGCAGGTCAAGCGGGTGTTCGGCCAGCCAGTCGAGCAGGGTCTGACCGTCGACATACTCCATCACCACATAGGGCTGACCGTCCTCGGTCTCGCCGCCGTCGAGCAGGCGCGCGATGTTCGGGTGATCGAGCTGGGCCAGGATGCGCCGCTCATGGCGCAGGCGCCGACGCTCGTCCTCGGTCGGAAAGCCGCGGATCAGCTTGATCGCAACCTTCTGCGCGAAGTCGCCGTCGGCGCGCTCGGCCAGCAGCACCGTGCCCATGCCGCCGGCGCCCAGCTCGCGCAGGACCCGCCAGGCGCCGATCCGCGCCCCCTGCCGCACCTCCTGCGCGCTGGCCTCGATGATCCGCGTCACCACGCGGCCGACGGGATCCCGCAGCTCTCGAGTGCCGCGGGCATCCAGCGCCAGCAGTCGCTCCAGCTCGGCGCGCTGCGCCTCGGGCAGCTCGGCCAGGCGCGCGCGCTGCTCGTCCACTGGCAGGTCCGCCAGCGCATCGAACAGCTCGGCCAACTGCCAGGAATCGCCCGCCATGTCGCCCTCCGGAAGTGCGCGCAGCATACGACCGTGGGGTTTCCCCCGACATCCGCCCCCCTCTGGGCCCGGAGGGCCGTGACGGCGGCCTTGATCCGCCCTGCAGACCTGCCCGGTATACTCCGCGGCTGTCCCGCCGAGGGGCGCTGCGACCGGGCAAGACGTGCCGGCCAGGCTCGGTCTGTGGATTTCCGTTCCAACGGCGCCCGGTGATCGCGACGCGAAGTCGCACGACTGGCCAGCAGGCCAGCACAACCCGGAGCTTCACGCATGAACGCACAAGTGAAAGAACTGCCCTTCACCGACTTCAAGGTCCGTGACATGGGCTTGGCCGACCTCGGCCGCAAGCGCATCCGCATGGCCGAAGAGGAAATGCCCGGCCTGATGTCGATCCGCGCCAAGTACGCACCGCTGCAGCCGCTCAAGGGCGTGCGCCTGTCGGGCTCGCTGCACATGACCAAGGAAACCGCGGTCCTCATCGAGACCCTGAAGGCACTCGGCGCCAACGTGCGCTGGGCCAGCTGCAACATCTTCTCGACCCAGGACGACGCCGCCGCGGCGATCGCTGCTGCCGGCATCCCGGTGTTCGCCTGGAAGGGCGAGACGCTGGAAGAGTACTGGGACTGCACCCTCGACATGCTGACCTTCCCGGGCGGCAAGGGGCCTGAGCTGATCGTCGACGACGGCGGTGACGCGACCCTGCTGATCCACAAGGGCCTGGACATGGAAAACGGCGACACCTGGGTCGACAGCCCCGGCGCCAACCATGAAGAGCAGGTCATCAAGGATCTGCTGAAGCGCACCCGCACCGAGCGCCCCGGCTTCTGGAAGGTCGTGGCCGCCGAGTGGAAGGGCGTGTCGGAAGAAACCACCACCGGCGTGCATCGCCTGTACCAGATGATGGAAGCCGGCAAGCTGCTGGTGCCCGCCATCAACGTCAACGACTCGGTGACCAAGTCGAAGTTCGACAACCTGTACGGCTGCCGTGAGTCGCTGGCCGATGCCATCAAGCGCGCCACCGATCTGATGATCGCCGGCAAGGTCGCCCTGGTCTGCGGTTACGGTGACGTTGGCAAGGGCTCGGCCCACAGCCTGCGTGGCCTGGGCGCCCGCGTCATCGTCACCGAGATCGACCCCATCAACGCCCTGCAGGCGGCGATGGAAGGCTTCGAGGTCAAGCGCTTGGACCAGGTGCTGGGCGAGGCCGACATCTTCGTCACCACCACCGGCAACCGCGACATCATCACCCTGGAAAACCTGCAGGGCATGAAGTCGAACGCGCTGGTCTGCAACATCGGCCACTTCGACAACGAGATCCAGGTGGATCGCCTGAACGCCGAAGTCGCCGCCGGCCGCGTCGAGCGCGACACCATCAAGCCGCAGGTCGACCGCTACACCTTCAAGGCCACCGGCCGCAGCCTGTACCTGCTGGCCGAAGGCCGCCTGGTCAACCTCGGCTGCGCCCACGGCCACCCGGCCTTCGTGATGTCGAACTCGTTCTCGAACCAGACGCTCGCGCAGATCGACCTGTGGGCCCACAAGGACACCTACGAGAACACCGTCTATCGCCTGCCCAAGAAGCTGGACGAAGAAGTCGCCCGCCTGCACCTGGAGCAGATCGGCGTCCACCTGACCACGCTTACTGAGGATCAGGCTGCGTATATCGGCGTGCCGGTGGAAGGCCCGTACAAGCCGGATCACTACCGGTATTGATCGGGGCTTGCGCCGGTGCTTTTGGGCGCTGGCGCGGGTTGAAGAGGTTCTAGCAAACGGGCGCCCTTGGGCGCCCGTTTGCTGTTGCATTTCCACTAGGGTGTCGCCTACGCTTCGATCGGGGCTGCAGGCAGATTTTTTTGCCGCTGATTCGGCGGCATTTGAAACGATTGCGGGGCGGATTGCTCCTGGTGGATCCGTAGTACGCTCTTCGTCCAGTACTGCGTAAGAGTGCCTGCAGCCCTTTCTCCCGAGACCACAAATGTCTGCGATCAAGCGCCTTCGAGAAGCCACTTCGCTGAGCGACGTAGCTCAACTTCTTGGATTTAAGCCAAGTGCGGTTTCATATCTAATTCGAAAAATGCCTTCAGATCAGAGATATTCGAAGTTTGAAATAGAGAAGCGAAGCGGTGGAAAACGGCTTATATGCGCCCCGAATAAGGGGCTACGACTTCTGCAACAGAGACTCGCCAAGCACCTGACGTTGTGCGAATCAGAAATACACGAGATCCGCAAGGTTAAGAGACCCTTGGCACATGGCTTCAGGAAAGACCACTCGATCATGTCCAACGCGGACCGCCATCGTAGTCGTCGGTTCGTGTTCAACATCGACCTAAGGGACTTCTTTGGGACAATTAACTTCGGCAGGGTTCG
>LNFM01007614.1_pt1 | contig 16846 bp, 20 predicted proteins | sample 596031 | NCBI WGS metagenome assembly LNFM01 (sample SAMN04254537, study PRJNA301005) | activated carbon metagenome | isolation source: dual media filters at the Ann Arbor, Michigan drinking water treatment plant | place: USA: Ann Arbor
CTGGTCCGGATGGACCATGAACACGATTTCATAGTGACGCATGGGTTGTTTCCTTGTGGATGCGGCCGGTGATTCGGCCTGGCAGCCCCCGGCCTCAGATGGCGAGCCATCTGCCGTGGAGCAAGGGTCTCCCCGGGATGGGGAGCCGCGCATTATGCCCGAGCCCGGCGCGCAGGCGCAAGCTACTGTCGGAAAAGGGATTTGGCCCGGCTATCGGCGCGCGGGCGCGGCGCCGGGCGCGGGCAGGCGGGCCCGGGCCGCCCCCGGCCGCGCCGCCACGGGGGGATCGGGCGCAGGCAGGGGGGCGGGGTCCGGGGCCCTGGAAACCACGGTGCCGCACTGGGCCCGCGCCAGGCGGGCCTCGCGGTCGGACCGGGTCTCGACCCAGTCGATGCGGCATAGCGTGGTCATGGCGAGCGCGCAGCGAAGAAGCTGAGCACCTCGGCCTCGGCCTCCGCGTGGCTGATCTGGTAGCGCTCCTGCAGCAGGGCGGCCAATTTCTGCACGTGGCCGTCGGTGGCCACCAGGTCCGCCACCGAGGCGCGCGGCCAGACCGCCTTGGCCTCGGCCAGCTGGCGCTTCCAGCGGCCGGCGCTGCCGGCGATGCGGCGCAGGTAGTGCAGGTCGGGGTCCGGCGTGATGGGCAACACCGGCTCGTCCCGCGCCGCGGGCTCAGCCGGTGCCGATCCCCAGGCCCAGCCCCGCAGGGCGGCGCGCAGCGCCTGGAACAGGCCGGGCGCGCCGGCGGCGGGGAAGTCGGAAGAGTTGGCGCGCGGGCTGGTCCGGCTGCTCATGGCGACCTCGGCAGATGGCGGGGCCCGGTGGCTCTGGCGCAGGCTGCACAAGGGGTCCGGGCAACGCCACGGTGCCGGATCGGGCCCGGCGCGTCGGTGCGGTGTCCAACAGAAGCCGCGGCTCAGGCGGCCTGGTCAGCGTCCGTGCTGAAGGACTCGCCGCAGCCGCATTCGGCCGACACGCGCGGGTTCCGGAACACGAACTGCTGGTTCAGGCCCTGGCTGACGAAGTCGATCTCGGTGCCGTCCACCTGGGGCAGGCTCTCGGCATCCACCCGGACGGCGACGCCGTCGGTCTCGAACACGTGGTCATCGGGGCCGGCGGCCTTGGCGATGTCGACCACGTAGGCGAAGCCGGTGCAGCCGGACTTGCGGACGCCGAAGCGCAGGCCGATGCCGCCCGGCGTTTCGGCCAGGTAGCTGCGGACGCGGGCGGCGGCGGCGGGGGTCAGGGTGACGGCCATGGGAAAGTCTCGCGGCGAACGGGGATGGGACCGGGGCAGTATACCGGCGCTGCGTGAACCCACGCCTGCGGGTATCCTTGCGGTCTTCCGCAAATTGGCCCGTCCGGGCAGGGATTCAAGAGCATGGCAGTGGTCAGCGTCCAGCAGGCGCTCTCGGGGCAGCACGCGCCCGGCAGCGAAGTCACGGTCCGCGGCTGGGTGCGCACCCGCCGCGATTCCAAGGCCGGGCTCAGCTTCGTCAACGTCAGCGACGGTTCCTGCTTCGATCCGATCCAGGTCGTGGCCCCGTCCACGCTGGGCAACTACGAATCCGAGGTCAAGCGCCTTTCGGCCGGCTGCGCGGTGATCGCCCACGGCGTGCTCAAGCCCTCGCAGGGCCAGGGCCAGGCCTTCGAGCTCGAGGCCACGGGCATCGAAGTGGTCGGCTGGGTCGAGGACCCGGAGACCTACCCCATCCAGCCCAAGCCGCACTCACTTGAGTTCCTGCGCGAAGTGGCGCACCTGCGCCCGCGCACCAACCTGTTCGGCGCGGTCACCCGCATCCGCCACTGCCTGGCCCAGGCCGTGCACCGCTTCTTCCACGAGCAGGGTTTCTACTGGATCAGCACGCCGATCATCACCACGTCCGACGCCGAGGGCGCGGGCCAGATGTTCCGCGTCTCCACGCTCGACATGGCCAACCTGCCGCGCACCGCCAAGGGCGAGGTCGACTTCTCGAAGGACTTCTTCGGCAAGGAAACCTTCCTCACCGTGTCCGGCCAGCTCAACGTCGAGGCCTACTGCCTGGCGCTGAGCAAGGTCTACACCTTCGGCCCGACCTTCCGCGCCGAGAACTCGCACACCACGCGCCACCTGGCCGAGTTCTGGATGATCGAGCCGGAGATCGCCTTCGCCGACCTCAAGGCCGACGCCGACCTGGCCGAGGCCTTCCTGAAGTACCTGTTCAAGGCCGTGCTGGCCGAGCGCGGCGACGACCTGGCCTTCATCGCCGAGCGCGTCGAGAAGACGGCGGTCTCGCGCCTTGAAGCGATGGTGGATTCGCCCTTCGAGCGCATTGACTACACCGAGGCGGTGTCGCTGCTGCAGAAGTCCGGCCACAAGTTCGACTTCCCGGTCGAATGGGGCCTGGACCTGCAGACCGAGCACGAGCGCTGGCTCACCGAAGTGCACGTCGGCCGCCCGGTGGTGGTGATGAACTACCCCGAGCAGATCAAGGCCTTCTACATGCGCCTGAACGACGACGGCAAGACCGTCGCGGCGATGGACGTGCTGGCCCCGGGCATCGGCGAGATCATCGGCGGCAGCCAGCGCGAGGAGCGCCTGGACGTGCTGGACGCGCGCATGGCGCAGTTCGGCCTCGACGGCGAGCACTACGGCTGGTACCGCGACTTCCGCCGCTACGGCACCGTGCCGCACGCCGGCTTCGGCCTCGGCTTCGAGCGGCTGGTGGTCTACACCTGCGGCCTGGCCAACATCCGCGACGCGATCCCCTACCCGCGCGCGCCGGGCCTGGCGACGTTCTGAACCATGGGTACCGGCGCGGGTTCGCTGCTGCTGTTCCTGTTCCTCGGCCTGGCCGGTTCGGCGGCGCCGGCGCACTTCGGCTTCCGGGTGCTGGCCTTCAGGCACCAGCTCGACAAGCAGATCCCGTTCGCGCCGGGCACCGAGGACGGCGGCTGGGGCTATAGCTGGTGGCTGATGCGCTGGCAGCACCGCGCCGCCAACGACAAGAACCTGAACTTCTTCGCCGGCATCACCGCCGGCAGCGGCTGGCTCAGCCTGGTCGGCGCCGTGGGCGTCGTCGCGCTGATCGCCCTGCAGTAACCAAGGAAACCCCGCATGTCCCAGGAAAACGAGCTCGACAACGGCCCGCGCGATTCCGACCAGTGGTGGCTGGCGGCGCTGCCGCGCATGCTGGTGTGGTCGCGGCTGCGGGTGCTCGAGAGCGGCGTGGCCGAGGTCTTCGACTGCGATGGCCGCATCAACATCTACGAGAGCGAGGACGTCGCCCGCGCCGCCCTGATGGACGCCGAGTTCCGCGCCCTCGACGGCATGGACGCCGATGACGCCGAGGCCTGGGGCCTTGACCTCGAGGAGATCGAGCCGCCGCGGGCCGAGGACGATGAGACCCTGCGCGAGCTGATGGTGCAGCCGCTGAAGAACCCGCTGACCGGGGAAGACCGGTGAGCGCGTCCCTGCGTGGCCGCCACGCCCTGGTCTGCGGCGGTTCGGAAGGCATCGGCCTGGCCACCGCGCAGGCGCTGGCCGCGCTCGGCGCCGACGTCACCGTGTTGGCGCGCCGCCCCGGCCGGCTGGCCGAGGTGGTGGCCGCCCTGCCCCGCGCCGAGGGCCAGCAGCATCGCCACGTCGCCGCGGACTCCTCCGACAGCGCCGGCCTGTCCGCCTCGGTGGCCGCGCTGTGCGCGAAGTACCCGGTGCACATCCTGGTCAACAACACCGCCGGCCCGCCGGGCGGTCCCGCGCACGCGGCCGCGCCCGAGGATTACCTCGCGGTGTTCCGCCAGCACCTCGTCGCCAACCAGGTGCTGGTGCAGGCCGTGCTGCCGGGCATGCGCGCCGCCGGCTGGGGCCGCATCGTCAACGTCATCTCCACCTCGGTGAAGGAGCCGATCGCCAACCTAGGCGTCTCCAACACCATCCGCGGCGCGGTCGCGTCCTGGGCCAAGACCCTGGCCAGCGAACTCGGCCCGCACGGCATCACCGTCAACAACGTGCTGCCCGGCTACACCCGCACCCAGCGCCTGGACCAGATCCTGGCCGAGCGCGCCGCCGCCACCGGCAAGCCCGCGGAAGAGATCGCGCGCGGCATGCTGGCCACCGTGCCGGCGGGCCGCTTCGCCGAGCCGGCCGAAGTGGCCGCGGCCATCGCCTTCCTGGCCGGAAACGCGGCCGGCTACGTTAATGGCATCAACCTGCCGGTCGACGGCGGGCGCACCCGTTCCCTCTGAGGCAACCGAGCATGGACGCCAACAACCGCTGGTCCGACCGCGTTCCCTTCGCTGCCCGGGTGATGGTGCTGCACGAGGACCAGGCCTGGGTCGGCGAGGTCAAGGACCTGTCCGAAGGCGGCTGCGGCCTGTTCCGCCCGGCCACTTGCCAGCTCGAAGTCGCGGCGATCGTGCGGCTGGTGTTCTTCGATGTCTCCGGCCCCGGCGTGGTGGTGGATGCCAGGGTGGCGCGGGTCGAGAACGGCTCGCTGGGCTTCGAGTACCACGAAGTGCAGGCCGTGCCGCCGGTGCTCAAGCGCTGAGCCCACACGCGGCCTGCACGGGCGCGCCGGCAGCCTTGCGCGATGCCCGAAGGTCCTGAAATCCGCCGTGCCGCCGACCAACTCGCCAAGGCCGTGGTCGGCCAGCCGCTCACCGATGCGTTCTTCGCATTCCCCGCACTCAAGCGCTACCAGCGCTCGCTGGTGGACCACCGCATCACCGCGATCGAGCCGCACGGCAAGGCCCTGCTCACCCACTTCGACCACGGGCTGACGCTGTACTCGCACAACCAGCTCTACGGCGTCTGGAAAGTCGCGAGGGCCGGCGAGCGCCCGGACACCACGCGCTCGCTGCGGGTGGCACTGGAGACGGCGAAGAAGGCGATCCTGCTCTACTCGGCCTCCGAGGTGGAGATGTGGAAGACCGCCGAGCTGCCGCGCCATCCCTTCCTGGCCAAGCTCGGCCCCGACGTGCTGGACCTGTCGCTGGACGAAGCCACCGTGGCCGCCCGCCTGCGCGACCCGCGCTTCGCCGGCCGCGCACTGGTGGCGCTGCTGCTGGACCAGGCCTTCCTGGCCGGCATGGGCAACTACCTGCGCTCGGAAGTGCTGTTCATGGCCGGCATCGCCCCCAACCGGCGGCCGCGCGACCTCGACGACGACGAGACCCTGGCCCTGGCCCGCGCCCTGTTGGCGGTGCCGCGCGCCAGCTACGCCACCCGCGGCATCCGCCGCGCCAAGGGCATGGCCGAGGACTACCTCACCGACACCCCGCGCGGCTTCCGCTTCGAGGTCTTCGACCGCGAGGGCGAACCTTGCCGCCAGTGCGGCGACGTCATCGTCCGCCACGAGCTCGGCGGCCGCCGCCTGTACTGGTGCAAGGTCTGCCAATCCTGACCCGCGCCCTGTAGGAGGGGGTTCTGTACCTGTCCGTATCGGCACCTGCGCGGGTAAGCTTGCGGGCATGGAAATGCCGCTGACCCACCTGATCGACGGCGAAGCCCGCGGCACCGCGGGGGGCACGGCCATCGACGTTTTCGAACCGGCCACCGGGCGGGTCTACGCGCACTGCCCCGATGGCACCGCCGCCGACGTGGACGCCGCCGTGGCCGCGGCGCGGCGCGCCTTCCCGGCCTGGTCCGCCCTGCCCGCCGCCGAGCGCGCCGCCTGGATCAACCGGCTCGCCGACGCGCTCGAAGCCCGGCTGGACGAATTCGCCGCCGCCGAATCGCGCGACGTCGGCAAGCCGCTGGCGCTGGCCCGCAACCTCGACATCCCGCGCGCGGTCAGCAACCTGCGCTTCTTCGCGGCCGCCGCCACCCAGTTCGCCAGCGAATCGCACTCCACCCCGGGCGTCGTGAACTACACCCTGCGCCAGCCGCTGGGCGTGGTCGGCGTCATCAGCCCCTGGAACCTGCCGCTGTACCTGTTCACGTGGAAGTTCGCGCCGGCGCTGGCCGCGGGCAACTGCGTGGTCGGCAAGCCGTCCGAAGTGACGCCGGTGACGGCGTGGATGCTGGGCGAATTGGCGCGCGACATCGGCTTCCCGGCCGGCGTGTTCAACATCGTGCAGGGCCGCGGCGCGATTGCCGGCCAGGCGCTGGTGGACCACCCCGACGTCAAGGCCATCAGCTTCACCGGCAGCACCGCGGTCGGCGTGCGCATCGCCGAGAGCTGCGCGCGCTCGCTGAAGAAGACCTCGCTGGAGCTGGGCGGCAAGAACGCCACCCTGGTCTTCGCCGACGCGCCGAGGGAAAAACTGCTCGACACCGTGGTGCGCTCGGCCTTCCTCAACTCCGGCCAGATCTGCCTGTGCGGCTCGCGCCTGCTGGTCGAACGCCGCTACTACGCGGAATTCCGCGACGCGCTGGTCGCCCGCGCGCAGGCGCTGGCGATCGGCGACCCGGACCTCGCTGAAACCAATATCGGCCCGGTGGTCTCGCGCGCGCACTACGACAAGGTGCTGGGCTGCCTGGCCCTGGCCCGCGAGGAAGGCGGCACGATCCTGTGCGGCGGCGAGGCCGTGCGGCCCGCGGGCCGCTGCGCCGACGGCTGGTTCATCGCGCCCACGGTGATCGAAGGCCTGGGCCCGCACTGCCGCACCAACACCGAGGAGATCTTCGGCCCGGTGGTGACGCTGCAGCCCTTCGATACCGACGAGGAGGCCTTGGCGCTTGCCAACGCCACGCCGTACGGCCTCTCGGCCAGCGTCTGGACCCGCGACCTTGGCCGTGCGCACCGCCTGGCCGCGGCGCTGGAGGCCGGCGTGGTGTGGGTGAACACGTGGATGAACCGCGACCTGCGCACCCCCTTCGGCGGCGTGAAGCAGTCCGGCATCGGCCGCGAAGGCGGTTGGGAAGCGCTGCGCTTCTTCACCGAAGCCAAGAACGTCACGATCGACCTGGGATGACACGATGCCTTTGAAGGAACTGCTCGACCGCAACCGGGAATGGGCCGCGAAGGTGCGCGCCGAGGACCCGCAGTTCTTCAAGCGCCTCTCGCAGCTGCAGGCGCCGAAGTACCTGTGGATCGGCTGCTCGGATTCGCGCGTGCCCGCCAACCAGATCACCGGGCTGCAGCCGGGCGAGGTCTTCGTCCACCGCAACATCGCCAACGTGGTGGTGCACACCGACCTCAATTGCCTGAGCACGATCCAGTTCGCCGTGGACGTGCTCAAGGTCGAACACATCCTGGTGGTCGGCCACTACGGCTGCGGCGGCGTGCACGCGGCGCTGACCGGCGCCCGGGTCGGCCTGGCCGACAACTGGCTGCGGCATGTCGGCGACGTCGCGAACAAGCACGCGTCGATGCTGGCCGAGGTCGACCTGGAATCGCTGCGCCACGCCCGCCTGTGCGAACTCAACGTGGTCGAGCAGGTGGTCAACGTCTGCCAGACCACCATCGTCCAGGACGCCTGGGCCCGCGACCAGAAGCTGAGCGTCCACGGCTGGGTGTACTCCCTGCTCGATGGCCGCGTGCGCGAGCTGGGCATGGGCGTGGACGGCAACGAGGAACTCCCCGTCGCCTACCAGATGGCGATGCAGCACATCCGCGGCAAACTGCAGGACGCCTCATGAGCGAGATCATCCACGCCACCTCCGCGCCGCACCCGGTCGGCCGCTACCCGCACGCCCGCCGCGTCGGCAACCTGCTCTTCCTCTCGGGCATCGGCCCGCGCACGCCGGGCACCAACGCGGTGCCGGGCAACGTCTACGGCGCCAAGGGCGAGCTGGTGGACTACGACATCGTCACCCAGTGCCACTCGGTGTTCGCCAACGTGCGCGCGGTGCTGGAAGCGAGCCACTGCCGCTGGGACTGGCTGGTGGACATCACCGTGTACCTGACCAACATCCAGCGCGACTTCAACGCCTACAACGGCGTATGGGCCGAGTACTTCCCGAACGTGGACAAGGCGCCCTGCCGCACCACGCTGGGCATCACCGCGCTGCCGACGCCGATCGCGATCGAACTCAAGTGCGTGGCGGCCTTCCCGGAGCCCCGCTGACATGCTCGCGCCGGCCTTCAACCTGCAGCAGTGGATCGACAAGCACCGGCACCTGCTCAAGCCGCCGGTGGCCAACAAGTGCATCGTCGACGGCGACTTCATCATCATGATCGTCGGCGGGCCGAATGCGCGCACCGACTACCACTGGGACGAAGGCCCGGAGTTCTTCTACCAGCTCGAGGGCGAGATGGTGCTGAAGGTGCAGGAAGACGGCCGGTCCCGCGACATCCCGATCAAGGCCGGCGAGGTCTTCTACCTGCCGCCGCGGGTGCCGCATTCGCCGCAGCGCAGCGCCGGCGGCATCGGCCTGGTGATCGAGCGCAAGCGGCTGCCGCACGAGAAGGATGGCTTGCTGTGGTTCTGCGAGCAGTGCAACCACAAGCTCTACGAGGAATTCTTCTTGCTGGACAACATCGAGACCCAGTTCGGCGCCGTGTTCGACCGTTTCTACGGCTCGCGCGCGCACCGCACCTGCGGCGCCTGCGGCCACCTCAACCCGGCGCCGGCGCGCTACGACGCGGAGGCCTGAACCATGGCCCCCTCGCTCGACCTGCTGACCGCCAACCTGCTTTCGCCCGTGGTCCTGGCCTTCGCGCTGGGCATGATCGCCCGCGGCCTGCGCAGCGACCTGGAAATCCCGTCGGCAATCCAGTCCTACCTCTCGATCTTCCTGCTGCTGGCGATCGGCCTGAAGGGCGGCGTCGCCCTGCACCAGGGCGCGCCCGACAACCTGTGGCTGCTGCTGGGCGTGACCATCGTCGCCGGCATCGCCACCGCGGCCAGCGCCTACCTGCTGGCGCGCACCTGGCTGCGCGACAACGCGCTGCAGGCCGGCGCCATTGCCGCCCACTACGGCTCCGTCTCGGCAGTGACCTTCATCGCCGCCCAGCAGTTCGTCGAGCGCACCGGCGATACGTCGCCGGCGGTGCTGGTGGCGCTGGTGGTGGCGCTGGAGATCCCGGCCATCCTGCTCGGCATCGGCCTGGCCCGCGGCGGCGGCCGCCCCAGCTGGCACCAGGTGCGTGAAGTGCTGACCGGCCGCACCGCCGTGCTGCTGATCGGCGGCCTGGCCATCGGCGCCATCGCCGGCAAGGACGGCGTGCAGGCGGTGGACGCGATGTACTTCCAGCTGTTCCAGGGCATGCTGATGCTGTTCATGCTCGACATGGGCCTGGTCGCCGCCAGCCAGCTGCGCCAGCTCACCCGCGGCGTCGGGCGGCTGGTGGTGTTCGCCACCGTGCTGCCGCTAGCCCACGGCCTGGCCGGCACGGCCATCGGGCACGCGGTCGGGCTCGGCGTGGCCGGCGCCACGGTGTTCGGCGCCATGCTGGCCAGCGCCTCGTACATCGCCGCGCCGGCCTCGGTGCGGGCCTCGCTGCCGGAAGCCGACGCGGGCCGCTGCATCACCGCCTCGCTGGGCCTGACCTTCCCCTTCAACCTGGCGCTGGGCATCCCGACCTACGCCGGGTTCGCGCGCTGGCTCGGCGCCTGAGCCCGGCGGGATAGAATCGCCGCCATGCTCAAGATCGACACCCACGCCCACTACCTGCCCCGCACCTGGCCCAACCTGGCCGAGAAGTACGGCGACCCCCGCTTCCCGGTGATCCACCACGAGGACGGGCGCGCGCGCATCTACAAGGACGGCAAGTTCTTCCGCGAGATCTGGTCCAAGACCTGGGATCCGGCGGAACGCATCGCCGACTACGCCCGGTTCGGCGTGCAGGTGCAGGTGCTGAGCACGGTGCCGGTGATGTTCAGCTACTGGGCCAAGCCGCAACACGCGCTCGAGCTGCACCAGGCGCTGAACGACCACATGGCCGAGGCCTGCCGCGACCACCGCCGTCACTGCGCGGGCATCGGCACGGTGCCGATGCAGTCGCCGCGCCTCGCCGTGCAGGAGCTTGAGCGCTGCGTCGACCAGCTCGGCCTGCAGGGCGTGCAGATCGGCTCGCACATCGGCGACTGGAACCTGGACGCGCCCGAGCTGCTGCCCTTCTTCGAGGCGGCGCAAGACCTGGGTGCGGCGATCCTGGTGCACCCCTGGGACATGATGGGCAGCGAGTCCATGCCCAAGTACTGGATGCCCTGGCTGGTGGGCATGCCGGCCGAACAGTCGCGCGCGGCCTGCGCACTGATCTTCGGCGGCGTGCTCGAGCGCTTCCCGCGCCTGAAGGTCTGCCTGGCCCACGGCGGCGGCAGTTTCCCTTACACCATCGGGCGCATCGAGCATGGTTTCAACATGCGGCCCGACCTGGTGGCCACCGACAACCCGCACAATCCGCGCAGCTACCTGCCCAGGCTCTACTTTGATTCGTGGGTGGCCGACAACCGCGCGCTGCGCTACCTGCTCGACACCGTGGGCGTGCCGCGGGTGATGCTGGGCACCGACTACCCGTTCCCGCTGGGCGAACAGGTGCCGGGCGCCGGCATCGCCGCGCTCGGACTGGGCGAGGCCGACGAAGCGCGGCTCTACCACGGCACCGCGCTGGAATGGCTGGGCCTGCCGCTGTCGAGGTTCGAATGACGATGGAACTGGCCGCCGCGCAGGCACTGGACGCCGCCGATCCGCTGCGCGATTTCCGCGCGCGCTTCCACATCCCGCAGCATGAGGGCGTGGACCAGGCGTATTTCTGCGGCAACTCCCTGGGCCTGCAGCCCAAGGCCGTGCGCGAGGCGCTGGTGCAGGAACTCGACGACTGGGCCGCGCTCGGCGTCGAGGCGCATTTCCGCGGCAAACACCCGTGGATGCCCTACCACGCCGAGGTGCGCGAAGGCCTGGCGTCGCTGGTCGGTGCGCTGCCGTCGGAAGTGGTGGCGATGAATTCGCTGACCGCCAACCTGCATTTCTTGATGGTCAGCTTCTACCGGCCGAAGCGCGAGCGGCCGGCGATCCTGATCGAGGCCGGCGCCTTCCCGTCCGACCGCTACGGCGTGGAGTCGCAGATCCGTTTCCACGGCTTCGACCCGGCCACCGACCTGATCGAGCTGGCCGCCGATGAACCGGGCGGCACGATCTCGATGGAAGCGATCGAACGCACGCTGGCCGAGCACGGCCACCGCATCGCGCTGGTGCTGTGGCCGGGCGTGCAGTACCGCACCGGGCAGGCTTTCGACCTCAAGCGCATCGTGGAGCTGGCGCATGCGCGCGGCTGCATGGTCGGGTTCGACCTGGCGCACGGCGCCGGCAACCTCAAGCTGGCACTGCACGACAGCGGCGTCGATTTCGCCGCGTGGTGCCACTACAAGTACTGCAACGCCGGCCCCGGCGCCGTCGCGGGTGCCTTCGTGCACGAGCGCCACGCCGTGTCCGACCGGCCGCGCTTCGCGGGCTGGTGGGGCCACGACCAGGCCACGCGCTTCAAGATGGGGCCCGAGTTCCGGCCCACGCCGGGCGCCGAGGGCTGGCAGCTCAGCAACCCGCCAATTCTGGCGCTGGCGCCGCTGCGGGTATCGCTGGAATTGTTCGCCGAGGCCGGCATGGAGCGGCTGCGTGCGAAATCCGAGCGGCTCACCGGCCACCTCGAGGCGCTGATCGCCGCCCGCATTGCCAACGTGCTCGAGGTGGTGACGCCGGCCGACCCGGCGCGCCGCGGTTGCCAGCTATCGCTGCGGGTCCGGGGCGGGCGCGAACGCGGCCGCGTGCTGTTCGAATACCTCGAGGCCCGCGGCATCGTCGGCGACTGGCGCGAGCCCGACGTCATCCGCATCTCGCCGGTGCCGCTCTACAACCGCTTCACCGACCTGCACCGCTTCGTGGACGCGGTGGAAAGCTGGCGCGACGGCGGCTGACCGTGCCCCACCTGCGCCGCGACTCGTTCACCCTGCTGCGCGAGCTGATGCGCTGGCGGGTGGCGATGGTGCTGTCGGTGCTGATCTTCGTGCTGATGGTCGTGCTGGGTACCATCAACACGCGGCTGGGGCTGGCAGACACGGCGCTGCTGGCCTGGATCACGCTGGCGGTCGCCGGCGGCTGCATCGCGGCGCTGCTGGCGCTCCCGAAGCACCTGGGCGGCACGGTGTTCTTCGTCAGCATCGCGGCGCTGCTGGTGGGCGTGATGGTGTTCGGCCTTTACCATGAACGGTCCATGCAGCACTGGGCCTACATCTTCCCGCCGGTGCTGGTGTTCCTGGTGTCGTCGCGCCTGGCGCTGGCCGGGATGCTCGCTTTCGGGATCTACGCCACCGCGATGCTGGCGCCGCTGGTCCCGGGGATCGACGTGGTGCGATTCGCCAGCGGCTACGGGCTGCTGGTGTGCTTCATGTTCACCTACGCACTGCTGCAGGAGCGCGCGGCGGTCATGCTGCGCTACCACTCCGACCACGATGCGCTCAGCAACTGTCTCAACCGCCGCACCTTCAACGAGGCCGTGCAGCAGCTGGCCAACGGGCGCAACCCCGCGGCGGGCTGCGTTTTCCTGCTGATCGACATCGACCATTTCAAGGCCATCAACGACCGCCATGGCCACCTCGCCGGCGACCGCATCATCACCCTGGTCGCCGCCGAGCTGGGCCGGGCGCTGGAGGCCGACATGCCGCTGTTCCGCTACGGTGGCGAGGAGTTCTCGGTGCTGCTGGCCGACCACGACCTGGACGCCGCGCGCGCCATCGCCGAGCGGCTGCGCGCCGCAGTGGCCGCCGCCGATTTCCAGGGCGTGCCGGTGACCATCAGCATCGGCCTGGCCGCCTGGCGCCGCGGCGACGGCAGCATCACCGCTGCGCTCGACCGTGCCGACCGCGCCCTTTACGAAGCCAAGCGCGGCGGCCGCAACCGCGTCGTCGCCGACGCCCCGTCCCCCTGAATTTCCGGATACCCCCCGTGCAGCCAAAGTCAGATTCTCCGATCACGATCGCCGGCGCCGGCCTCGCCGGCGCCCTGCTGGCCACCCTGCTCGCCCGCCGCGGCTGGTCCGTGGATGTCTTCGAGAAGCGCCCCGACCCCCGCCGCAAGGGCTACGAAGGCGGGCGCTCGATCAACCTCGCGCTGGCGGAACGTGGCCTCGACGCGCTGCGCCAGGCCGGGCTGCAGGACGTGGTGATGGCGCAAGCGGTGATGATGCGCGGGCGCATGGTGCACCCGCTGGGGGGCGGCGAGCAGCTGCAGCGCTACGGCCGCGACGACAGCGAGGTGATCTGGTCGGTGCACCGCGGGCGGCTCAACATCGCGCTGCTGCAGGCGGCCGAGGCGGCGGGTGCGCGCATCCATTTCCACCAGCGCCTGGACAGCGTCGATTTCGATCGACGTGTCGCGCTGTTCGTCAACGACCACGACCGCACGGCGCGGCCGCAGCCGTTCGAGACGATGCTGGGCGCGGACGGTGCCGGCTCCGGGCTGCGCGAGGCGATGCGCCCGCGCATGGGGCTGGGCGAGCACTTCGAGCCGCTGCGCCACGGCTACAAGGAGCTGGAGATCCCGCCGGCGGCCGACGGTGGCTTCCGCATCGAACCCCATGCGCTGCACATCTGGCCGCGCGGCGGCTACATGTGCATCGCGCTGCCCAATACCGAGAAGACCTTCACGGTGACGCTGTTCCTGCCGATGCAGGGCGATCCCAGCTTCGCCACCCTGCCCGACCTGGCCGCCGCGCGCGAGTTCTTCGCCCGCGATTTCGCCGATGCGCTGCCACTGCTGCCGGACTTCGACGCCGACTGGACCGACAACCCGGTCAGCGGCCTGGGCACGCTGAGCCTGCAGCGCTGGCACCTCGACGGCCGTGCAGTGCTGCTGGGTGACGCCGCGCACGCGATGGTGCCCTTCCACGGGCAGGGGATGAACTGCGCCTTCGAGGACTGCATCGCGCTTGACCGGCATATCGCCGCGTCGACCGACTTCGAGACGGCGTTCGCGGGGTTCGAGGCCGAGCGCCGGCCCAATGCCGATGCGATCCAGGCGATGGCGCTGGAGAACTACGTCGAGATGCGCGACAGGGTGGACGACGCCGATTACCTGCTGCAGCGGCAGCTGGAAGTGGAGCTGGCCGAGCGGCATCCGGGCCACTTCATGCCGCGCTATTCGATGGTGAGCTTCACCACGATTCCCTACGCCACGGCGTTCGAGCGCGGCAAGGTGCAGCGGCAGATCCTGGTCGAGGCCACGCGCGGCCGGGCGTCGCTGGACGACGTGGATATCGACGCCGTCGATGCGCTGGTGCGCGAAAGGCTGGCGCCGCTCTGATGGCCGCGAGCTTCCTCTGGTACGACCTCGAGACGTTCGGGCGCGACCCGCGGCGCACGCGCATCGCCCAGTTCGCGGCGATCCGCACCGACCTGGATCTCAATCCGGTCGGCGAGCCGATCAGCCTGTTCTGCCAGCCCGCCGACGACCTGCTGCCCTCGCCGGGCGCGACGATGATCACCGGCATCACGCCGCAGCAGGCGAAGGCCGACGGGCTGCCGGAAGCGGCGTTCATGGCCAGGCTGGCCGAGGAGTTCATGCAGCCGCAGACCTGCGCGGTGGGCTACAACTCGATCCGCTTCGACGACGAGTTCGTGCGCTTCGGGCTGTACCGCAACTTCCACGACGCCTACGAGCGCGAGTGGCGCAACGGCAATTCGCGCTGGGACCTGCTGGACGTGCTGCGCCTGGCCGAGGCGCTGCGCCCTGAAGGCCTCGCATGGCCGCTTCGCGAGGATGGTGCGCCCAGCTTCAAGCTCGAGCACCTGGCCGCCGCCAATGGTGTGCGCGAGGGCGACGCCCACGAGGCGCTGAGCGACGTGCGTGCGCTGATCGGCCTCGCCCGCAAGTTCAAGGCGGCCCAGCCCAAGCTCTGGGACTACGCCTTCGCCCTGCGCGACAAGCGCAAGGTGGCCGCGCTGATGGACGTGGCGAACATGACGCCGCTGCTGCACATCTCCTCGCGCTACCCGGCCAGCCGGCACTGCGCGGCGCTGGTGGCGCCGATCGCGCGGCACCCGAAGATCGAGTCGCGCATCCTGGTGTGCGGGCTGGAAGAAGAGCCCGACGCGCTGCTGGCCCTCGAACCCGACGAGATCGCGGACCGCCTGTACACGCCCGCCGCCGACCTGCCCGAGGGCGAGCGCCGCATCCCGCTGAAGGAAGTGCACACCAACAAGTGCCCGATCCTGCTGCCGCTGGAGCACCTGCGCGACGCGGATTTCGAGCGCCTGGGCATCGACCGCGACGCTTGCCTGGCCCGCGCCGAGCGCCTGCGCGCCGCGCCCGGCCTGGCCGAGAAGGTGCGCCGCGTGTTCGCCATCGAGACCGCGCGCGAGCCGGCCGATGCGGATGCCGCGCTCTACGACGGCTTCCCCAGCGACGCCGACAAGCGCCTGTTCCCGCGCGTGCGCAGCGCCTCGCCTTCTGAATTGCCCGACCTGGGCCCGCGCTTCGACGACCCGCGCTACGCCGAGCTGCTGTTCCGCTACCAGGCCCGCAACTGGCCCGACACGCTCGACGCCGCCGGCCGCGAACGCTGGATCGCCTACCGCCGCACCCGCCTCGGCGGGCCCAGCGGCCTGTCGGAATACGATTTCACGAGTTATTACGCCGAAATCGAGACACTGCGCGCCACCACGGAGCCCGGCCCGAAGCAGGCCTGGCTCGATGCCCTGCAAGACTGGGGGCAAGCCCTGGAACGCGAACTGGCATGAGCACCTACTTCAGCGACAAGACCTTCAAGTTCCTGCGCGCCCTGGCGCGCAACAACAGCCGCGAGTGGTTCAACGACCACCGCAAGGACTACGAGCAGTACCTGAAGGAACCCTTCCAGGCGCTGATAACGGACATTGCGCCGGACCTGCTGACGATCAGCCTGCACTACCGCGCCGACCCGCGCGGCAACGGCGGCTCGCTGTTCCGCATCCACCGCGACACGCGCTTCTCCAACGACAAGACGCCCTACAAGACCTGGGGCGGCGCGCGCTTCTTCCACGCGCGCAGCAAGCAGGTGGCGGCGCCCTCGTTCTACCTGCACATCCAGCCGGGCGACTGCTTCCTGGGCGGCGGCATCTGGCATCCGGAGCCGGACATCCAGCGCAAGATCCGCAATTTCCTGGTCGACAACCCGGCCGGCTGGCAGGCGGTGTTGCACAAGCCCGCGTTCAAGCGCCGCTTCACGATGTGGGGCGACGCCCTGACCCGCCCGCCGCGCGGCTTCCCCGCCGACCACCCGCTGATCGAAGACCTCAAGCGCAAGGACTTCACCGCCGGGGAAGCGCTCGAGGATGCCGTGGTGCTTGGCCCGCGCCTGCGCCAGGCCGTCGTCTCCGGCTTCACCGGCGTGGCGCCACTGGTCGACTATCTCTGCGCTTCCCTCGACCTGGAGTTCTGAGCGCCGGGGCGCCTAAGGGCACCGAGCCTGAATGCCCGGCTACCAGGATCGGGCCAACTACCTGAAATTCTTGCGGCGCGGTTGCCGTACGGTGCCGCATTGCAGCATCGAAATGTGTTGACCATCACGCTTTTGGGCAGGCAAGGTCGGTCCCCATACGCCGGCGCAGGGGAGCACCGGTTCAACCGGACGTGGCCACTCAGGGAAGGGGCAATCGCGTTTCGCATCGAGTTCCTGGGGAGGGATCGTGCGCTATCTACTCTTGGCTGCCCTGGCGGCCGCTTCAAGCCTGTGCGAGGCCAATACCGGCGTCGCCTTCGTCCATGGCACCGGCAAGCAGACCAATGCCGCCGCTGATTACTGGCAGTCGCCCTTCATCAACAACGTCCGCGGCGGGCTGGTGGATCCGAACAACTACGTCGTCATCAACTGCGACTTCGAGAAGTACATGTGGGACAACGCGGCTGCGGGGTGCCTGGCCGGCCAGCTGACCACCTTCATCAACAACCGCGGCATCACCCGCCTGATCGTGATCACGCACAGCAACGGCGGCAACGTGATGCGCT
>LNFM01009890.1_pt1 | contig 16846 bp, 14 predicted proteins | sample 596031 | NCBI WGS metagenome assembly LNFM01 (sample SAMN04254537, study PRJNA301005) | activated carbon metagenome | isolation source: dual media filters at the Ann Arbor, Michigan drinking water treatment plant | place: USA: Ann Arbor
AGAAAAAGCCGTTGGAAAACGTCAAACCCGAAGATCTGGGTGTGGACGTGACGCCGCGCCTCAAGACACTCAAAGTCAGCGAGCCGGCCAAGCGCGGCGCTGGCATCAAGGTGGCCGATGTGGCCGCTCTCGTGGAAAAACTCAAAAACGAAGCCAAGGTGATCTGATCATGACCGCACTCGTCATTGCCGAACACGACAACGCCACCCTCAAGGGCGCGACCTTCAACACCGTCACCGCCGCTGCCCAGTGCGGGGGTGATGTGCACGTGCTGGTGGCTGGCCACAATGCCGGTGCTGCTGCAGCGCAGGCTGCCCAGATCGCCGGCGTGAGCAAGGTGATTCATGCCGACGCCGAAGGCTTCGCCCGCGGCCTGGCCGAGAACATCGCCGCCCAGGTGCTGGCCATCGCCAGCGGCTACAGCCACATCCTGTTCCCTGCCACCGCCGCCGGCAAGAACGTCGCGCCCCGCGTGGCCGCCAGGCTCGATGTCGCGCAGATCAGCGAAATCAGCAAGGTGGTCAGTGCCGATACCTTCGAGCGCCCGATCTACGCCGGCAACGCGATCGCCACCGTGCAGAGCAGCGACACCACCAAGGTCATCACCGTGCGCGCCACCGGCTTCGACGCCGCAGGCCAGGGCGGCTCGGCCGCGGTGGAAACCGTGGCCGCAGTGAGTGGTAACGGCAAGAGCGCCTACCTGGGCAGCGAGATCGCCAAGAACGACCGCCCCGAACTGACCGCCGCCAAGATCATCGTCAGCGGTGGCCGTGCGCTGGGGAGCAGCGAGAAGTTCAACGAAGTGATGACGCCGCTGGCCGACAAGCTGGGCGCGGCCATCGGCGCCAGCCGCGCCGCAGTGGATGCGGGCTACGCGCCCAACGACCTGCAGGTCGGGCAGACCGGCAAGATCGTGGCGCCGCAGCTGTACATCGCCGCCGGCATCTCGGGGGCCATCCAGCACCTGGCGGGCATGAAGGATTCGAAGGTGATCGTGGCGATCAACAAGGACCCCGAGGCCCCGATCTTCAGCGTGGCCGACTACGGCCTGGAGGCCGACCTGTTCACCGCCGTGCCGGAACTGGTCAAGGCGCTGTAAGCCGCTCGCACCGACAAGGGCATCGTTCGCGATGCCCTTTTTTTGCACTCTCATTCGATTCAGGAGACACCCCATGAGCTACACCGCCCCCCTCAAGGACATGCTGTTCAACATCGAGCATCTGGCGCGCATCGACCAGGTCGCCGCCCTGCCAGGTTTTGAAGAGGCCGGTCTGGACACCGCTCAGGCGGTGCTGGAGGAGTGCGCCAAGCTCAATGAAGGCGTGATTGCTCCGCTGAACTGGGAGGGGGACAAGTACCCCTCTTCGTTCCACGATGGGAAAGTCACCACCACGCCGGGTTTCAAGCAAGCCTTCACGCAGTACGTCGAGGGCGGCTGGCAAGGGCTGCAGCACCCGGTGGAATTTGGTGGCCAGGGCCTGCCCAAGACCATCGGCGCGGCCTGCGGCGAAATCCTCAACAGTGCGAACATGAGCTTTGCGCTGTGTCCTCTGCTGACCGACGGGGCCATCGAAGCACTCATCACCGCCGGCTCTGACGATCTCAAGGCGATCTACCTGGAAAAGCTGGTCAGCGGCCAGTGGACCGGCACCATGAACCTGACCGAGCCGCAGGCCGGCTCCGACCTGGCCGCCGTGCGCAGCCGTGCCGAACCGCAGCCCGATGGCACCTACAAGGTCTTCGGCACCAAGATCTTCATCACCTACGGTGAACACGACATGGCCGAGAACATCGTGCACCTGGTGCTGGCCCGCGTGACCGGTGCGCCCGAGGGTGTCAAAGGCATCAGCCTGTTCGTGGTGCCCAAGTTCATGGTGAACAACGATGGCTCGCTCGGCGCGCGCAACGACGTGCACTGCGTGAGCATCGAACACAAGATGGGCATCAAGGCCAGCCCCACGGCCGTGCTGCAGTACGGCGACCACGGCGGCGCCGTGGGTTACCTGGTGGGCCAGGAAAACCGCGGCCTGGAATACATGTTCATCATGATGAACGCCGCGCGCTACGCCGTGGGCGTGCAGGGCATCGCGATCTCTGAGCGGGCCTACCAGAAGGCCGTGGTCTATGCCAAGGACCGGGTGCAGAGCCGTCCGGTCGATGGAACGCTCAGCGCGGCCGCTCCCATCATCCACCACCCCGACGTCAAGCGCATGCTCATGATGATGCGCGCCACCACCGAAGGTTGCCGCGCCATGGCCAGTGTGGCCGCTGCCGCCTACGACGCGGCTCACCACCACCCCGATGCAGACGTGCGCAAGCAGAACGCAACCTTCTACGAATTCCTGGTGCCACTGGTCAAGGGCTACAGCACCGAGATGAGCCTGGAGGTCACCAGCCTGGGCGTGCAGGTGCACGGCGGTATGGGCTTCATCGAAGAAACCGGCGCGGCCCAGTACTACCGCGACGCCAAGATCCTGACGATCTACGAAGGCACGACCGCGATCCAGGCCAATGACCTGGTGGGTCGCAAGACCGCCCGCGATGGCGGCACCAGTGCCAAGGCGATTGCCGCGCAGATCCAGAAGACCGAAGACGATCTGAAGGCCCGTGGCGGCGCCAACGCGCTGGCCGTGGCCAAGCGCCTGGGCGCAGCGCGTCAGGCCTTTGTGGAGGTGGTGGATTTCATCGCCGCCAACACCCGCAGCAACCCCAATGCGGCGTTCGCGGGCAGCGTGCCTTACCTGATGCTGGCAGGCAACCTGATGTCGGGCTGGCAGCTGGCGCGCGCGCTGCTGGTGGCCGAGGACCTGTCCGCCAAGGGACAGGATTTGCCGTTCATGCAGGCCAAGATCACCACCGCCCGCTTCTACGCCGACCACCTGCTCAGCCGGGCGCCGGGCATGCGCGATGCGATCGTCGAAGGCGCCGAGGCCGTGACATCGCTGCCTGCCGAAGCGTTCTGAGAAAAGCCATTGGAGACCACATGACCCAACGCCAACGCTACCTGCCCCCGGTCCTGAAGGGCATCCGCTTTCCGGTGATCGGTTCGCCGCTGTTCATCATCAGCAACCCCAAGCTCGTCATCGCCCAGTGCAAGGCCGGTGTGGTGGGTTCGATGCCCGCGCTCAACGCGCGCCCCGCCTCGCAGCTGGACGAATGGCTGGCCGAGATCACCGAAGCCCTGGCCGCGCACGATGCAGCCAACCCGGACAACAAGGCTGCGCCGTTTGCCATCAACCAGATCGTGCACAAGAGCAACGACCGGCTGGAGCACGACATGCAGCTGTGCGCCAAGTACAAGGTGCCGATCATCATCAGGTGTTCAGTCCTGGGGCGGTGTGGTGCTGCACGACGTGATCAACAACTTGTTCGCACACAAAGCGATCGAGAAGGGCGCTGACGGCCTGATCCCGGTGGCGGCCGGTGCTGGCGGCCACGCCAGCGTGAAGAGCCCGTTCGCGATGATCCAGGAGATCCGCGAGTGGTTCGACGGCCCGGTGGCGCTGTCGGGCTCCATCGCTTCGGGCGGCGCCGTGCTGGCCGCGCAGGCGATGGGTGCCGACTTCGCCTACATCGGATCGGCCTTCATCGCCACCGAAGAAGCGCGCGCGGTGGACGGCTACAAACAGATGATCACCGAGAGCAATTCGGACGACATCGTCTACAGCAACTTCTACACCGGCATCCACGGCAACTACCTCAAGGGCAGCATCCGCAACGCCGGCATGGACCCGGACCACCTGCCCGAGAGCGACCCGAGCAAGATGAATTTTTCCACCGGCGAAGGTGCGAACGCGGCCAAGGCCTGGAAGGACATCTGGGGTTGCGGCCAGGGCATCGGCGCGATCCGCGAGGTGGTGCCCGCGGCCGACCTGGTGGCGCGCTTCAAGCGCGAATACGCCGAAGCCAAGGCACGCATCTGCAGTATGCAGTAACCCCCCTGCGCCGCTTCGCGGCTTCCCCCCAGGGGGACCACGCTGGTGGCCCGGCCAAGCCGGTTCCACGGCGTGTACTGGATGGATCTGTGCAGGCCAGCGTTTGTGCGCTGGCCTGTTTTACTTGAACAGTTCCCGGATCGCGTCCAGCAGCGTCGGCGGGCCGGCGTAGGCGGTACCGCCGCCGTCGCTGAGGCTGGCCACAGCGCCGCCGCCGGTCCATTCACTGTAGAGCCAGTCATCGTTCACCCGCGCCAGACCCGGTGGCGCCTCCGGCGCCGCTGCCACCGGCACGCCCTTGAGCGCGGCGGCCATGTAGTCGGTCCAGATCGGCAGCGCCAGGCGGCCGCCCGATTCGTGGTCGCCCAGGCTGCGCGGCTGGCTGTGGCCGAGCCAGACGACCGCCGCCAGGCCGGGCTGGTAGCCAGCGAACCAGGCGTCCACCACGTCGTTGGTGGTGCCGGTCTTGCCGTACAGGTCGGGCCGCTTGAGCGTGGCCTGCACCCGCGCGGCGGTGCCGCTGCGGGTCACGTCGTTGAGCAGGCTGCTCATCACGAACGCATTGCGGGCCGGGATGGCACGGTTGTCGTCGGTCTGCGGCACCGGCGGCGGCGCTTCAAACAAGGTCTTGCCTTGCGCGTCGGTGATCTTCTCCACCACCACCGGGTCCACCAGCCAGCCGCCGTTGGCCAGGGTGGCGTAGGCGCGGGCCAGCTGCAGCGGCGTGGTCTGCCCGGTGCCCAGCGCCAGCGTCAGGTTGTCGGGCTGCTTGGCCACGTCCAGTCCGAAACGGCCCAGCCATTCCCGCGCACGCGGGGTGCCGGTGTGCTGCAGCACGCGCACACTCACCAGGTTGCTCGATCGGGTCAGCGCTTCGCGCACGGTGATGGGGCCGCCCGCACCGCCTCCGCCGCTGTTGCCCGGGCTCCAGCCGTTGGGTGCGGTGAAGGGCAGGTCGTCGACCAGCGTGGCGGGCATCACGCGCTCTTCGAGCGCGGCCGAATACAGCAGCGGCTTGATGGTGGAGCCGGGCTGGCGCCAGCTCTGCGTGACGTGGTTGAAGGGCTGGCGGGTGAAATCGAAACCACCCACCAGGGCGCGCACCCGTCCGGTTCGGGTGTCCAGCGCCACCAGGGCGGCTTCGGTTTCGGGCCACTGGGAGATCGACCAGGTCTTGCCGTTCTGCACCAGTCGCAGCACCGAACCGCGGCGGATTTTCAGGGCGTCCTTCGCCTTGGACGACAGGGCGGGCTGGGCCCACTTCAGGCCTTCGCCGCTGACGCGGACCGTCTCGCCGTTGGCCAGCTGGGCCCGCACCTCTTTGGTGCTGGCCGCCAGCACGATGGCCGAGCGCAGCAGGTCGTCGTCGCGGATGTCCTTGAGCGCATCGGCCGCGGCGCGCTCCACGTTCGGGCCGTCCCCACTGGGCAGGTCTTCGTGCGCTTCGGGGCCGCGCCAGGGCTGGCGCCGGTCTTGTGCCAGCACGCCGCGCTGCAAGGCGGCATGGGCGGCGCGCTGGTCGGCCGAGCGCAGGGCGGTGTAGACCTTCAGGCCATTGGAGTAGGCGCTTTCGCCAAAGCGGTCCACCACCGCGCGGCGCGCCATTTCGGCCACGTGGGCGGCGTCCACGCTGCGCTGGCCGGGTGTGCGGAGGACGAGTTTTTCGGCGCGGGCCGCGGCCAGCTGGGCGTCGTTGATGACGCCGACGGTGCGCATGCGGTCCAGCACCACGCGCTGGCGCGCCACCGCGCGCTCGAAGTTGGCCACCGGGTTCGCGTAGTACGGGTTCTGTGGAAGACCGGCCAGCATGGCGGTCTCGGCGATGGACAGCTTGTCCATCGGCTTGCCGAAGTAGGTTTGGGCCGCCGAAGAGAAGCCGTAGGCGCGCTGGCCCAGGAAGATTTCGTTGAGGTAGATCTCCAGGATGCGGTCTTTGGGCAGCGCTTCCTCGACCTTGAGCGCCAGCCAGATTTCTTTGGCTTTGCGCTCCACGGTGAATTCGCGCGTGAGCAGCATGGTGCGCACCAGCTGCTGGGTGATGGTGCTAGCACCCTGCTTGCGGCCGCCGGTGAGCATGGCCAGCGCAGCGCGTGCCATGCCCTTGGGGTCCACGCCGCTGTGTTCACGGAAGCGGGTGTCTTCAATCGCCAGCACCGCGTCCTGCAGCAGCTTCGGGGTGCGCGCCAGCGGCACGTAGTCGCGGCGCTCGGTGCCGAACTGCGCCAGCTCGACCCCGTCGGCCGTGTACACCTGCAACGGCAGCTTGGGCTGGTAACGGACGATCCGGTCGATCGGCGGCAGATCGACCAGCGCCGCTTGGGAAGGATTGGGGATGGCCAGCAGGGCCAGACCAGGGAGGATGGCCAGCGCGGCGATCACCCGGCGCACGGTGGGGCAATACATGGGCGAGATTATCCCGGCCGGGCGTGAAGTGGGCGTGAAGTGGGCGGTCGAGCCTGTAACGGCTTGTCAGGCCGCGGTCACGGTGTCGTTCGGCAGGTGCAGCACCGCTCGCCGTGGGTCGTCGCCCAGTTCGTCCAGCGCCTGGTGCAGCCGGTCGAGCAGCCGGCGGGCTTCCTCGCGTTCGTCCTCCTCTGCGGCCACCGCGCGCACGTCGGGCAGCAAACTGGTGACCATGCGAAAGCGCAGGCTGGTGTCGTCGGGCAGCATCGAACCAGGCTCCAGGCCTTTGGCCACGATGTGCTGGGCCAGCAACCGCAGCTGCTCTGGGCGGCAGGGGCCTTCCACCAGCACAGCAAAGCGGGTGTCGGTGACTCGGCAGACCGTGTCCACGTCGCGCACCACCCGGGTCAGGCGGGCGGCGGACACCACCAGCGCGCGGTCTGCCACTTCGCGGCCCAGGCGCAGCCGCAGATCGGCGTGGTTGGACAGATCGACCAGCAGCAGAGCGCAGCGGTGTTCGTAGCGGCGAGCGCGGCGGATCGCATCGCGCAGCCGCAAATTGAGTACGGTGGTGATGGTCAGCCCCGTCAGCGGGTCGGTGCCTTCAATCGCGCGCAGGCGCGCGCGGTTTTCGCTGAAGTGTTTGGCCCTCTGGTGCAGGATGTACAGCAGCAGCGGGATTTCAATCGCCGATCCGATGAGCACCGCGTACTGCGCGGCCCAGCTGTCGGGCAGCATTCCGGCAGCGCGCAGCGCGGGAAACGGGTAGCCCAGGTGCACCGGCAAGAAACCCAGCGCCATCCAGCCCGCGTAGCGTTCGCCTTTGCGCCAGGCCCACAGGCACAGGCCGATGCTCAGCAGCACCGAGAGCAGGCCGTAGAGATTGAGCAGGGCAAAAGCCGGTGCGTTCTGCAGTGCCAGATAGGCCGCCGGGTAGAGCAGGCCAAACACCGACCAGCCGAGCACGAAGCGGTCCAGCCCGCGGTGGTGGCGCTGGATGGCGCAAACCTCCCGCACAAACCAGATACCCGATGCGGTCAGCCAGAGCATGAAGACCGCTGGAGCCGCGCTGTTCCATCCTGCCGCATGAGGCCAGAAAAACAGCCCGCCGATGCCGGTGTAGGAGGTCTGGAAACCGAGCATGCAGGCCACATAGACCACGTAGGCGACGAAGGCCCGGTCGCGATAAAGCCGGGCATGCACCCAGCCCAGGAACAGCACCAGCAGGCCGAAGCCGAGGTAACCGCCGATCAGCAGAAACGTCCAGGAACGGGTGTGTTGCAGTTCGTCGGCGGTGACCAGGTAGGCGCGTGCGCTCAGCGGTGCGGGGTGGTTGTCCAGGCGCAGCCACACGCTGCGGGCCGAGGTAACAGAATCCAGCGCGAACACCGGAGAACGGTCGGGGATGGCCCATTGCGCCACCGGCACGTGATCGCCCGCGTGCTGCGCGTGCCAGCCGCCGTCCGGGCCCGGCTGGAAGAGGCTGGCGTGGTCGGTGAAGGCCGAGCCATCCAGCAGCAGGAAGCGCGGCCCGTCCGGTGTGGTGGCGGGCAGGTCGAGCCGCAGCCACAGCGCACCCGGGCCCAGCTTGAAGCTGCGGTGCTGGTCCAAGGGCCGCAGTTCGCTGGTCGGCAGGGCGGTCACCGTTTCCAGCGTTGCCCGTCCGGTCGGGTCGATCCAGTGCAGGCTGCCCTGCGCAGCGTCCCGCCGCTCGGCGGCGTGGGCGGTGCCCATCCAGCCGATGGCCAGTGCCAGCAGCAGGGTGCCAGCGAACCAGCGAAGCAGGGAATGAAGCGCGCGCATCGGCGCTATCGTAACGAAATGTGATTCCTTCGCTGCAGAAACCGGAGAACGAAAGGGCATCGCCGCAACGCCGGTGCGCACCGTGGAAGGGGATGGGACGGGGTGGCGCTGGCGGGGTTTTCAGCGTCTGTGCGCGCTCAGCTGCTTTGACGCACGCGCAGCTCGAAACCCAGGTCCACCGCGTGTTCGGCCGGGACTTCCCCGCGCATCAGGGCCAGCAGCATCCGTGCGCCCGCCTCGCCAATGGCGCCACGCGGTGTGGCCACCGTGGTCAGAGGCGGCAGCATCTGGTCGCTGCCCGAGAGGTCGTTGAACCCCGCCACCGCCACCCGCTGCGGCACCGCCACGCCCAGCCGCAGCGCGGCCAGCAGCCCGCCTTGTGCCAGGTCGTCGTTGCAGAAAAACACGGCGTCGCAGTCGGGGCGCTCGCGCAGCACCTGTTCGAGCAGTTCACCGCCCAGCGCCATCGACGAAGGCCGCGGGTCCAGCCATTCAAGTGCCGGGTCGTGCAGGCCCGCCGCCTGCAGCGCGCGGCGGTAGCCCTCGGCGCGCTGCAGGGTGCGCGGGTCCAGCTGCGCGGCCACGAAGGCGATGCGCCGGCGACCCCGGTCCAGCAGGTGCTGCGTGATGGCCGCGCCCGCGTCGGTCTGCGAGAAGCCCACGCAGTGCACCTCTGGCAAGGGCGACAGCGCCATCACGTGCACGCACGGCACGCCGCTGCCGGCGATGAGGTCGCGTGTGCGCTGGTTGTGGTCGATGCCCGTCACGAGCAGGCCCGCCGGGCGGTGCTGCAGCTGTTCGCGCAGCAGCTGCTCTTCTTCCTGCGGGTCGTAGTGGGTGATGCCGATCAGGGTCTGGTAACCGGCCGGCCGCAGCGTGCGCTGCACCGCTTCGAGCAGGTCCACAAACAGGGCGTTGGACAGCATGGGAATGAGCACCGCCACGTGCGAGCTGTGGCGCGAGGCCAGCGCGCGCGCGGCGGGGTCGGGCATGTAGCGCAGCTGCTCGGCGGCGATCTTCACCCGCTCGGCCAGCGACGGGTCCACCGTGCGCTCACCGCGCAGCGCGCGCGACACGGTGATGGGGCTGACCCCGGCCAGCGCCGCCACATCCGCCAGCGTGACGCGACCGGTGGCTCGGCGGCGGGCGGCAGAGGGCGGCGCAGGTGTCAGGGTTTTCACCGGTTTGGGGATTCGTGGCATGGCCATAAGATAGCGCTGTCTTTGCACGACGTACAGCCTCGAAAACCCGCACAGCGCCCGTTGTGCCAGCCACGGTCTGAACACCAGGCCGTTTTTTTACAGATTTTAAAGATAGCGCTATCTCAAACATGTCAACCCACACGAACGCATCGCTGGTGGTCATGGGCGTGGCCGGTTGCGGCAAGTCCAGTCTGGGCACCGCGCTGGCTCAACGCCTGGGGTTTGAGCTGATTGAAGGCGATGACCACCACAGCGCCGCCAACCGCTTGAAGATGCAGCAGGGCACGCCGCTGACCGACGCCGACCGCGCTGGCTGGCTGGTCGGCCTGGGGTGGCTGCTGGCCCGCCGCCCGGGCGGCATGGTGTTGACCTGTTCGGCTTTGCGCAAGGCCTATCGCGATCAGCTGCGGGCGGCTTCACCGGGCCTGCGGTTTGTGTTTCTTGAGATCACGCCGGAGCAGGCGCGCGAGCGTGTGGCCAACCGCGCGGCCCATTTTTTCTCCAGCGCCCTGGTGGACAGCCAGTTCGCCACGCTGGAATCGCCCGATGGCGAACCTGGCGTGCTGCGCGTGGACGCGGACGCGCCACTCGGCGAATTGCTGCAACGGGTGGCCGCCTGGGCACTGGGGCCGGTCGCTTCCCAGAACCCGACCCAGGAGGCGACGTGAACGCTCCCGAGCATCCCAAAATTCACCCGCTGCAACGGGTGGTCCATGGGCTCATGGCCGCCTGCCTGGCGGTGATGGCCTGTTCGGTCTTCCTCAACGTGGTGTTGCGCTACGGCTTCGGCAGCGGCATCGCTGCGAGCGAAGAACTCTCGCGTCTGCTGTTTGTGTGGATGGTGTTCCTGGGTGCGGCTGCCGCCTATCCAGCGGGTGAGCACATGGCCTTCACCAGCCTGGTGGGCTTGCTGCGAAAACGCCCACTCGCTTTCAAGGCAGCGACGCTGACCATCCGCCTGCTGGTACTGCTGGCCTGCGTGTTGCTCGCGCGGGGCGCTTGGCAGCAGGTGGTGGTGGGGCTGGACAGCACGTCGGTCGTGCTGGGTTACCCGGTGGCGCTGCTGCCACTGCCGGCTTTGCTGTGCGGGGCGGCCATCGGAGTGATGGTGGTGATCGAGATCGTGCAATCGAAGCCGCTGGACCTCGGTCATGGCGTGGACGTGGAGTGATCCGATGACCGTCGAAGCGCAAGCCTTCATCGTCTTCATTCTCGGCATGCTGGTGCTCATGGGCATCGGCATGAACATGGCCTTTGCCCTCTTGCTCACCGGCGCAGCCATGGCATGGGTGATGGACTTCTTTGACACCCAGCTGCTGGCGCAGAACATGGTGGCGGGGGTCGACAGCTTCCCGTTGCTGGCGGTGCCGTTCTTCATCCTGGCCGGCGAGCTGATGAACAGCGGTGGCATCAGCCGACGCATCATTGAAATGGCGCAGGCCTGGGTCGGTCACATCCGCGGCGGCCTGGGTTATGTGGCCATCGGCGCGGCGGTGCTCATGGCCAGCATGAGCGGCTCTGCGCTGGCCGACACCGCCGCACTGGCCACCATCCTGCTGCCCATGATGCGGGAGCACGGCTACCCCATGCACCGCTCGGCCGGGCTGATCGCCTCGGGCGGCATCATCGCGCCCATCATCCCGCCGTCCATGCCGTTCATCATCTACGGCGTCACCACCAACACCTCGATCTCGGCGCTGTTCCTGTCGGGCATCGTGCCCGGGTTGATGATGGGTGCCGCCCTCATCGTCACCTGGAACATCGTGCTCAAGGGCATGGACCTGAAGGACAACCCGCCCGTGCCAATGGCCGGCCGCCTGCGCGCAACGGTTCGGGCGGTGTGGGCCTTGCTCATGCCCATCATCATCATTGGCGGCATGAAGACCGGCGTGTTCACGCCCACCGAAGCGGCGGTGGTCGCTGCGTTCTACGCCCTGGTGGTGTCGATGTTCATCCACCGCGAAATGAAGGTGTCGGCGCTGCACGGCGTGCTGGTGCGCGCTGCCAAGACCACGGCGGTGGTCATGTTCCTGTGCGCTGGCGCTGCGGTGGCGAGCTACATGATCACGCTGGCCGACCTCCCGTCCACCCTCTCAGGTTGGCTGGGCCCGCTGGTCGACAACCCGCGCCTGCTCATGGCCGTGATGATGGTCGTGCTGGTTCTGATCGGCACCGCGCTGGACCTCACGCCCACCATCCTGATCTTCGCGCCGGTCATGCTGCCTATCGCCGTTAAGGCCGGCATCGATCCGGTGTACTTCGGCCTGATGTTCGTGCTCAACGGAGCCATCGGGCTCATCACCCCGCCGGTGGGCACGGTGCTCAACGTGGTGGCCGGTGTGGGCCGCCTGTCCATGCACCAGGTCATCAAGGGCGTGAATCCATTTCTGTTCAGCTACGTGCTGGTGCTGGCCTTGTTGGTCGTTTTCCCGCAGATCGTCACCGCCCCTGTGGCGTGGATGCGCTGATTTCCATTCGCCTGTTTTCAACTCAACACAAGGAGACTGTCATGTCCATCTTCCGTCGTACCCTGATCGCCGCCACCGCTGCGGCTGCCTTCGCCGCGCCTTTCGCAGCCTTCGCACAAGACATCAAGCCGCGCATGATCCGCTTCGGCTACGGCCTCAACGAAGTCTCCAACCAGGGCCGAGCGGTCAAGTTCTTTGCCGAAGAGGTGGATAAGGCGTCTGGTGGAAAGATGAAGGTGCGCGCCATCGGTGCCGCCGCGCTGGGTTCCGACGTTCAGATGCAGCAGGCCCTGATTGGCGGCGCACAGGAAATGATGGTCGGCTCCACCGCCACGCTGGTCGGCATCACCAAGGAAATGGCGATCTGGGACACGCCCTTCCTCTTCAACAACACAAAAGAAGCCGACACCGTGCTCGACGGCCCGGTCGGTCAGAAGGTGATGGACAGGCTGCAGGACAAAGGTCTGGTCGGCCTGGTCTATTGGGAAAACGGATTCCGCAACCTCACCAACAACAAACAGCCGGTCAACAAGCTCGAAGACCTCAACGGCATCAAGTTGCGCGTGATGCAGAACAACGTGTTCCTCGAATCCTTCAAGACCCTGGGCGCCAATGCCATCCCGCTGCCGTTCTCCGAGCTGTTCACCGCGCTGGAAACCAGGACCGTGGACGGCCAGGAGAACCCGTACAACACCATCCTGTCGAGCAAGTTCTACGAAGTGCAGAAGTACCTGACGGTGACGAACCACGTCTACAGCCCGTGGATCGTCACCGTGAGCAAGAAGTGGTGGGACGGCCTGTCCAAGGACGAGCAGAAGATCCTGGCGGATGCCGCGAAAAAGAGCCGCGACTTTGAGCGCAAGGACACCCGGGCCGAGGCCGGCAAGGCATTGGGCGAACTCAAGGCCAAGGGCATGCAGATCAACGAACTCTCGCCCACCGAAGCCAATCGCATGCGTTCACAGCTCACCCGTGTGAACGCCAGCATTGCCACCAACGTCGGTATGGACCTCTGGAAGGAAGCCCAGGCCGCCGTGGCCCAGGCGCGCGGCAGGTAAGCCAGGCACCCGTTATCCGAAAAGCCGGTCTTGCCCAGGACCGGCTTTTTCACTTTCATGGGCTTCACAGAACCCCTGGGTATCCGCCAGAAGTGCCTGCACACGCCGCATCGCCTGGGGAAGCAGGCGATGTCCGGCCTATGATCGCGGGCAGACCGCTCACCACCCCCACCACGCACCCATGGCGCACCGCATCCTGCTGCTGGAAGACGAACAGGCGATTGCCGACACGCTGCTCTACGCACTGCAGAGCGAAGGCTTCGAGGTGCAACACGTGCGGCTGGCCATCGACGCGATCGCCGCTTTCGGCGCGAAGGCTCCGGACCTCGCCATTCTCGACGTCGGCGTGCCCGACGGCAACGGATTCGACGTCTGCCGCGCCATCCGCAAGACGAGCGAGTTGCCCATCGTCTTCCTCACCGCGCGGGCCGAAGAGATCGACCGCATCCTTGGCCTGGAGCTGGGGGCGGACGACTATGTGACCAAACCTTTTTCGCCGCGCGAAGTCTGCGCGCGGGTGCGCGCCATCCTTCGGCGCAGCGCGGGCCGGACCGCCACCGCAGTGAACGACAACGCTCAGGCCTTGCTGCAACTGGACGAAATCGCCCAGCGCATCCGATGCGGTGGCCAGTGGCTGGCGCTCACCCGTTACGAATACCGGTTGCTCGCCACCTTGCTCAAGCGGCCTCAGCGCATCTTCTCGCGAACCGAGCTCATGGACCTGGTCTGGGCCGACGCGCCCGACACCGCCGACCGCACGGTCGATGCACACGTCAAGCTGCTGCGCGCCAAGCTGCGCGAGGCCGGCGCCAGCGCCGAGCTGATCCAGACGCATCGCAACATGGGTTACTCGCTTCAGCTGGCCGCTTGAACATGCGCATCGGCCTGCGTCTTCTGCTGGGGTTTTTTCTGGTGCTGGGCCTGGCGCTGTTCGTGGTGCTGCGCATTTTTCTGGAAGAGGTGAAACCCGGCACCCGCCTGGCCATGGAAGACAGCCTGGTGGACGCGGCGTACAGCCTGGCGCAACTGGCCGCCCCCGACATGTTGGCCGGCACCATGGCCAGTGGTCCGTTTGCCCGCGCCATGCGGGCACTGCCCGATGTGAAGCCCGCCGCCACCATCTGGGGCTTCAAGAAGGACCGCATCGACTATCGCATCAGCATCACCGACGCGCGCGGCATCGTTGTGTTCGACACCCGGGAAGAGGCGATCGGCGAAGACCATTCGCGCTGGAACGATGTCTACAAGACCCTGCGCGGCGAATTCGGCGCGCGCTCCAGCGCCGAAGGCCCGGAGTCGCCCGACAACACCGTGATGCACGTGGCCGCGCCCATCCGCGATGGCGAACGCATCATCGGCGTGCTCACCGTCTCGCGGCCCAACCAGACGCTGGAACCCTACATCCAGCGCAGCCGCGACCGCATCCTTCAATGGTCTTGGGGTCTGCTCGGTTTTTCGCTGCTGATCGGCCTGCTGTTCACCTGGTGGATGGCCAGTTCGCTGTCGCGCTTGCGCGGCTACGCGAATGCGGTGGCGCAGGGTGAGCGCGCCGAGTTGCCGCGCATGGGGCGCTTCAGCGGCAACACCGAGTTCAGCGACCTCGCGCAGGCGGTGGAGCGCATGCGCCTGAAGCTCGAAGACAAGGCCTACGTTGAAAACTATGTGCACACGCTGACACACGAGCTCAAGAGCCCGCTGGCGGGCATCCGAGGCGCGGCCGAGTTGCTGCAGGAGCCCCTGCCCGAGGCCGACCGCGAGCGTTTCGCCGCCAACATCCAGCGCCAGACCGAGCGTCTGCAGCAGCTGATCGACCGGCTGCTGGCGCTGGCCGACGTGGAGCAGATGCGCGGGCTGGGCAAGGTGGAGCCAGTGGACCTATCGGCGCTCACGCGCGACACGCTGCAAACGCTGGAGCCTCGACTGCGGCTCAAGAACCTGAGCGTGAACGACGCGCTGGGCCGGGCCGTCACCGTGAGTGGCAACCGCTTCCTCATCGCGCAGGCGCTGCAGAACCTGCTGGACAACGCGATCGACTTCTCACCCGCGGGCGGCGCGCTCACGCTGCGCCTGGTGCCCGAGGGCAGCCGCGTGGTCTGGTCGGTGCGCGACGAAGGGCCCGGTGTGCCCGACTACGCGATCGGGCGCATTTTTGAACGCTTCTATTCCCTTCCGCGTGGTGAAGCGCAGGACAAGAGCTCCGGTCTGGGCCTGTGTCTGGTGAAGGAGGTGAGCGAACTGCACGGCGGCGAGATCCGCGTGGAGAACGTCGACAGCCCGCGCGGCTGCCTGGCCAGCCTGACATTTCACACCCGCTTCACACCGCCCGCGTGAGGGTTGCACACCGGTTTTCAAGAATCGCTCCGTCGTCACAACCCCGGAGCAAACAGTGAACCGATTCCCCCTGCTGAGCAAGCTGCTGATCATCGGCTTTCTGATGGCGCTGCTGGCCATTCCCCTGGCCCTCGTTCGCGAAGCCATCGCCGAGCGCACCGCCTACCGCGACAGCGCCACCAGCGAGGTGGCCCGCGCCCATGCGGGTCCGCAGACCATCACCGGCCCTGTGCTCTGGCTGCCCTACACCGAGACCTTCCTGCGCACCGTGAAGGTCGATGGCAAGGTCGGCGAAACGCGCGAAGAGCTGGTGACCGAAGAACGGGTCTCGATCCAGTTCCCCAAGACGCTCAACACCAGCGGTCAGCTCGCCACCGAAACCCGCCTGCGCGGCATCTTCCCGGTCACGGTGTACACCAGCCAGCATGCCAGCACCGGCCGCTTTGTCTGGAGCGAGATCACCCCCAGGCACCGCAGCGGCCAGATCGGGCTGGGCCAGCCCTGGCTGCTCATGGGCGTGAGCGATGCGCGTGGCCTGCTGAGCGCGCCCCAGCTGCGCTTCGCTGGCAGCCTGCTGCCCGTGGGGCAGGCACCGAGCAGCGCGCCGCTGCCGCTGGCCGCGCGGGTCGACATGGCCCAGCTCAAGCCGGGTGCGGTGCTGGACTTTGACCTGAAATTCGACCTGGCCGGCACCGGCAGCATCGGCTGGGTGCCGCTGGCCGACGAGAACAGCGTCACCCTCACTTCGCCCTGGCCACACCCGAGTTTTGGTGGCGACTTCTTGCCGCGCCAGCGCAGCGTCAGCGCCAGCGGGTTTGAGGCCACCTGGCGCGTCACCTCGCTCTCCAGCCAGGCTCAAGCGCAGTTCGGCCAGCGGGGTGAGCACGCGTCAGTGCCGGAACAGTTCTCGGTGTCGCTCGGCAACCCGGTGGATGTCTACCGCCTCAACGAGCGCGCCACCAAGTACGCCAGCATGTTCATCGTGCTCACCTTCGCCGCCTTCTTTGTGCTGGAGATGGTCAAGCGCTGGCGCATCCACCCCATGCAGTACCTGATGATCGGCGCCGCGCTGGTGTTGTTCTTCCTGCTGTTGCTCTCTCTATCGGAGCAGATCGGTTTCTTGAGCGCCTACCTCATCGCCAGCCTCGCCTGCATCGCGTTGCTGGGGCATTACCTGCGCCATGTGCTCGGGGGCTGGCGCCCGGGTCTTGCCATGAGCGGCCTGCTGGTCGCGCTGTACGGCGTGCTCTACGGCATCCTGGTGTCGGAAGACAACGCACTCATGATGGGCTCGCTGCTGCTCTTCGGCGTGCTCGCCGCCATCATGGTGATCACCCGCAAGATCGACTGGTACAGCGTGATGGCAGCGGACCCGCCCGCACCCGTGGCGGACCGGGCCGCTTGAGGCGTGAAGCGCGTCCATGGGGACCGCGGCTTCACCCAAACCTGCGGTTTCGCCAGGTCACCTCGCAGGCAGAACGCGCGATAGCAATTCGGCGTCCAGCACACCGGCACCTTGCGGGTGCGTCGCCGAACGCTCGACATGGCGCTTGATCGTCGCCAAGCCCTCGGCCGGGTTCAACCAGCGGGTTTCCACCTCGCTCTGGTTCAGGGTCCAGACCACTTTGAAGGCTTTGAAGGTGCCG
>LNFM01007616.1_pt1 | contig 16843 bp, 15 predicted proteins | sample 596031 | NCBI WGS metagenome assembly LNFM01 (sample SAMN04254537, study PRJNA301005) | activated carbon metagenome | isolation source: dual media filters at the Ann Arbor, Michigan drinking water treatment plant | place: USA: Ann Arbor
TTATAAGGCGGTGAAAAACCTCACGCTTTGCACCGTCATCGGTGATGAGCGCGGCGTCACGGTCTCCACGGTGGAGCACCTCCTGTCGGCCCTGCGAGGGTTGTCGGTCGACAATTGCTACATCGAGATCGATAGCCGCGAAGTTCCGATCATGGATGGTAGCGCCGCTCCGTTCGTTGCCGCGATCGACGAGGTCGGGCTGCGCGAGCTCTCGGCGCCCCGCAAGTTCATCAAGGTGCTGAAGTCCGTGACCGTTGCCGAGGGCGATGCGTTCGGCGAAATTGCGCCTCACTCGAGCTTCCATCTCGACGTCGAGATTGACTTTCCGAGCGCTGTGATCGGCCGGCAGCGCATGAGCCTCGATCTCAATCCAGGGACGTACCGGAACGAGGTTGCTCGTGCTCGCACGTTCGGCTTCATGCATGATGTCGAGAAGTTGTGGAAGTCGGGTCTCGCGCTCGGCGCCTCTCTCGAGAACACCGTGGCGATCGGTGAGGATCGCGTTATCAATCCCGAAGGGCTGCGTTTCCCGCAGGAGTTCGTCCGCCATAAGCTCTTGGACGCGGTTGGCGACCTGACCTTGGCTGGCTTGCCACTGCTCGGCGCTTTCCGCTCGGTTCGTGGTGGCCATCGCCTGAACTCCATGGTTCTACAGGCTTTGTTCGCCGATCCTGAGGCGTGGTCGCTGGTTGAGGCACCTCGAGTTCGCGACGTTGCGGCACTCGACCGTCCATTCGCCCACTCGAGCATCGGATTCGCTGCCGAGCGGACCTGAATGCCGACTTTCTTCGCTTCTTGGCAGCCCTGGAAAAGGCGGGAAGATCCTGGGGGCTCCGTTTGTATGCCGTGTTTGCTCATGCTACGAAAAGCAACGCGGCCGAATCGAATCGGCTGGGCATGTCGGCCTCATTGATGTCGCCATGTCATTTGAGACTGGCGATGCGAGCACGCAAAGTGCACGGGGCCGGGCAAATGCAGCGGCGACACGTGGCGCCAACCTGCAAGTCCAACGACCGTGCGGGCGGGGTCGGGCTAGGGACAGCTCGAGGCACAAGGGCACCAAGATGACATTCCTGACGATGTCGAGGAGCCGCCGCGCGCAACTTTCGTGCGCCATCGTAGCGGTGTCACTGATCGGCGGGTGCGCATCGTCGAGCGATGTGACCAAGGCGCTGAATCCAGATCCGCCCGGCAAGATGTATGCCGAGGCCGACGCCTACCTCGCCAAGGGGTTTCACGAGGAGGCTGCAAAGCGCTTCGAGGAGTTGGACCGCGATCACCCCTACGCACCGGAAGCCCGTCGGGCCATGGTTATGGCCGCCTACGCTTTCTACAAGGCCGGCAAGCATCCCGAGGCGATCGCCTCTGCCCGGCGTTTCACGTCTCTGCATCCGGGATCCAAGGACGCCGCACTCGCCCATCATGTGGTCGCTTCCGCCTACTTCGACGACATCAAGGACCCGACCCACGATCAAACGGCCGCCCGCCGCGCATTGGCCGAGCTTCGCATAGTCGCCTCGCGCTATCCCGAGAGCCCTTACGCCAAGCAGGCCGAGAATCGCATGCGAATCGCCGAGGATTCGATTGCCGCTTCGGAGATGAACGTCGGGCGCTACTACCTCAAGAAGGGCCAGTACGTCGCGGCGATCAATCGTTTCAAGGTGGTCGTCGGCGAGCACCAGACGACGCAGCACGTCGAGGAGGCGTTGCATCGTTTGGTCGAGGCCAACGTCGCCCTCGGTATCATTCCCGAAGCGCAGTCGGCAGCCGCCGTGCTCGGCTACAATTACCCATCGTCGAAGTGGTATCAGAACTCCTTCGCGCTTCTAGGCAAGCAAGGCGTCAAGCCTCAGGAATCGCAGGGCAGCTGGATCAGCCGCCAGTGGAAGACGCTGACGCCGGGCAGCACCGCCCCGAAAGCAACGCCCGCTTCCCAGCCGCCGCAGCCGACGCCCGAGCCGCTTCCGCCCGAGCGCGCAGTGCCAAGGTCCGATCTCCCCACGGCCAGCACGACACGGCCCACGCGTCCGATGGGCCTGACTGCCATTCAGTGACGGGACTTCACCGTCTCAAGCCGCGCAGCGGGGCTCGATAGTCGTCATGATCACGTGACGTCGAGAAGCCTGGAGCCGCGCGCCGAGTTGCGGCAAAATCCAGAGCATGAGCCCGAAACCAACCTCAACGACGGACAACTCCCCGGGTGACCTGTCACCGGCCGAGGCGACAGCAGAACTAGCGCGTCTTGCTGCCGAGATCGCACGCCACGACGCCCTCTACCACGCCAACGATGCTCCGGAGATCACCGACGCCGCCTACGACGCGCTCGTCGGACGCAACGCCTTGATCGAGGCAGCGTTTCCGGATCTTGTTCGGCCCGACAGCCCGTCCAGGCGCGTCGGCGCCGCCCCCGCCGATGGCTTCGGCAAGATTCGCCACCTCGTGCCGATGCTCTCGCTCGGCAATGCGTTCGCTGACGCCGATGTCGCCGATTTCGCGGCCCGCGTACGTCGCTTTCTGAATCTGGGCGCCTCCGACCCCGTCGCCTTCACCGCCGAGCCTAAGATCGACGGCCTTTCGATCTCGCTCCGCTACGAGGCCGGCCGTCTCGTCGAGGCCGCGACGCGTGGCGACGGCACCGAGGGCGAGAACGTCACCGCCAACGTTCTCACCATCAAGGAAATTCCCCATCGCCTCCAAGGCAAGGACATTCCGGAGCGCATTGAGGTGCGCGGCGAGATCTACCTCGGTCACGACGATTTTCGGCGCCTCAACACCGATCAGGAGGCCGCCGGCGACAAGGTCTTCGCCAACCCGCGCAACGCCGCGGCAGGCTCCCTCCGACAGCTCGATTCATCGATCACCGCGCGCCGCCCCCTCCGCTTCTTCGCCTATGCATGGGGCTTCGCCACCTCGCTTCCCGCCGAGACGCAGACCGGCGTCGTCGAGGCCTACAAGTCGTGGGGCCTGCCCACCAACCCGTTGATGCGCACCTGCGCCTCCACCGACGAGATGCTCGCCTTCTATCGCGAGATCGGCGAGCGCCGCGCCTCCCTCGGCTACGACATCGACGGCGTTGTCTACAAGGTGGACCGCCTCGATCTCCAGGCCCGCCTCGGCTTCGTCTCGCGCAGCCCCCGTTGGGCCATCGCGCACAAGTTCCCCGCCGAGCAGGCGACGACCGTTCTCGAAGGCATCGAAATCCAGGTCGGTCGCACGGGTGCGCTCACGCCCGTCGCCAAGCTGCGCCCAGTCACGGTCGGCGGCGTCGTCGTCTCCAACGCCACTCTCCACAACGAGGACGAGATCGCCCGCCTCGATGTCCGCGTCGGGGATACGGTCATGGTCCAGCGCGCCGGTGACGTCATCCCGCAAGTGCTGGGCGTCGTCCTCGACAAGCGCCCGAGCGACGCCGTCCCTTACGCCTTCCCACACTCTTGCCCGGTCTGCGGCTCGACCGCCGAGCGCGACATCGACGAGGCGACCGGCGAAGCTGATGTCGTCCGTCGATGCACGGCCGGCCTAGTCTGCCCCGCCCAGGCGCGTGAGCGCCTTCGCCATTTCGTATCCCGCAACGCCCTCGACATCGAGGGCCTCGGCGAGGAGCGCATCGCGCTCTTCTTCGACGAAGGCCTGATCCGCACGCCCGCCGACATTTTCACGCTGCAGAGCCGCGATGCCCAGAGCAACGCTCCGCTCAGTCAGCGCAAAGGCTTCGGCGCCAAGTCCATCGAGAACCTGTTCAAGGCCATCGACGCTCGCCGCCGCGTGCCGCTCGACCGCTTCCTGTTCGCGCTCGGCATCCGCCATATCGGCGAGACCACCGCCCGCGACCTCGCCAAGGCCTTTCTCGCGTGGGATGGGGTTCGCGCCGCGATTGAGCGCGCCGTCGCCGACGCACCAGGCCTCGTATGGCACCGCTTTCATGGCTTGCCCGGCGTCGGCGAGAAAACCGCCGAGGCCGCCGTCAAGGCTTTGGCGGCAGCCGGTGGCGATCGACTCCTGGCTCAGGCCGATCTGCTCGACGATCGCCCCCTCGCCGACCGCATCGTGGCGGCAAAGCTCGCGCCTGCCCGCGCCGCGTCAGCCTTGGCAAACGCGTTCGGCGGTGATGCCAAAGCTCTTGTCGCGGCCGCCCGCGAGGCCGCCGGACAGATGGCAGGCGAGGGCTACACCGAGCTTGCCTCACTCTCCGGCGTCGGTACCGTCGCAACGGATGCACTCGTCGATTTCTTCAGAGAACCGCACAACCAGGAAGTCCTGGCGGCCCTTCTCGTCGAAATCGAGATCCTGCCCTTCGAGCGCCCGGCAGCCACCCAATCGGCGGTCACCGGCAAGACCGTCGTCTTCACTGGTACGCTCGAGCGTCTGGCCCGCAACGAGGCCAAGGCCCAGGCCGAGCGCTTGGGCGCCAAGGTGTCCGGCTCCGTCTCGAAGAAGACCGACTACGTGATCGCCGGCGCTGATGCCGGCTCCAAGCTCACCAAGGCCCAGGAGTTGGGCGTGACCGTCCTCTCCGAGGAGGAGTGGATCGCCCTGATCGGCGGCTGAGGCCGTCAACGACCAAACGTAAGCCGGCCCTTCAACCCGATATCCCGCTGGGTCGCTCCAGCCCATAGTGCTGGCGCAGTGTCCGGCCCTCGTACTCGGTCCGGAATCGACCCCGCCGTCGTAGGATGGGCACGACCTCCTCGGTGAACACGTCCAGCATCCAAGGCAGCAGCGGTGGCATGACGTTGAACCCGTCCGCCGCGCCGCTGTCCACCCAGTCCTCGATCGTATCCGCCACCTGCTCCGGCGTGCCCGCCATCACGAAATGCCCGCGCGCTCCGGCGAGCTTGCCGAGAAGTTGCCTGAGCGTTGGCTTTTCGCGCCGTACTGCGCCGACGATCAGCTCGGTACGCCCGCGCGAACTCTGATTGTCCGCCGGATCCGGGAAGTCCTCCGGTCGCAGCACCTGGTCCAGCTTGAGGTGCGAGAAATCGTGACCGTCGAACCGGTCCGAGAGCCGCGACAGCCCGATCCGTGTGTCGGCGAGTTCGTTCAGCTCCTGCTGTAGCCGGTTCGCCTCCGCTTCCGTGCCCGCGATCATGGCGCTGATCCCCGGCAGCACGAGCAGCTGGCTCGGAGCCCGGCCTGCAGCCACGACCCGCGCTTTGATATCGCGGTAGAACTCGACCGCAGTGCTCTTCTCGATGTGCGCGGTGAACACCGCCTCGGCGTGCCGCGCCGCGAAGTCCTTCCCCGTATCGGACGAGCCAGCCTGAACCAGTACCGGCCAGCCTTGCGGCGAGCGCGGCATGTTGAGCGGCCCGGCGACCTCGAAGCTCTCGCCTTTGTGATTGATCGGCCGCACCAGCGCCTTCTTGACGAACACGCCGCTGCTCCGGTCGTCGACCACCGCCCCGTCGCCCCAGCTGTTCCAGAGCGCCTTCATGACCTCGACGAATTCCTCGCCCTTCGCGTAACGATCCGCGTGCGACAGGCGGCCGGCCCCGCCGAAGTTGCGGCTGCCCGCGATGCTGAACGAGGTCACGATGTTCCACGCCGCCCGGCCTCGGCTGATGTGGTCCAGCGAGCAGAGCTGGCGTGCCAGATTGAAAGGTTCAGTGTGACTGGTGGATGCGGTGCCGATCAGCCCGATGCGGCTCGTCGCAAACGCGATTGCACTGAGCGCCGTCAGCGGCTCGAGCCACAGCCGCGCCGAACTGTCGACGTCCGGCGGCAGGTTCAAGACGTCGGCGAGAAAGATCGAGTCGAAATGTGCCGCCTCCGCCTTGCGTGCGCACTCGACGTAGTGGTCGATGTCCGTCAACGCGCGCGGCGTCGAACGCGGATGCCGCCACGCCGCCTCGTGATGGCCACGCCCATAAATGAAGAGATTGAGATGCAGCCGCCGCTTCATGGAGCCCTCGAAGACCGTTGCAGGAGCGATGCTAGCAGAGGAGGCGTCCGGGGCAACGCATGCGCGCGTCGGGATCTGTCCATCAGTACGTCGCCTTGATCTGAGCAAACCCTGCGCTCGCCGTCCGAGCCTCGGCCGTGCACGCGGCGAGGTCCGACAGATACTGTTCCATCGACGGCGCATGCAGCAGTGACATCATCCGGTGCAGCCCCTTCGGCCGCTGCGTCAGTCCCGCCACCCAGCCCTTCGCGGCCATCAGCTCGGCCACACGGAACACGTCCACCTCGTCCGAACCCACCGCCACGATCGAGAGGTGCGGGTCACCGATCACATGCAGCCCCGCAATGGCGCCGATGCCCTCGCGGTAGCGGTCGATCGCCGCCATCAATTCGCCGGCAAGGCGCCGGTAGCCCTCGCGCCCCAGATGATTGATCACCGCCCACGCACCCGCCACCGCACCGCCCGGTCGCGTGCCGACGATCGTCGTCGTCGCGAACCGGCCATTGGGCCACACGTCCGCATCGAAGCCGTGGTGCAGGGCGTGGGCCGCGTCGCGATAGAAAACCGTCGAAGCGGGCTTCGGCGTGTAGCCGAACTTGTGCAGATCGGCCGAGAGCGACATGACGCCCGGCAGATGCATCTCGAAGTCAGGGACGTTCCGCCCGAGATCGCGCACGAACGGCGCCAGATATCCGCCGACGCAGGCATCGACGTGCAGCCACAAACCCTTGCTCACGGCCAGCTTGGACAGCGCCTCGATCGGGTCGATGATCCCGAATGGAAAGCACGGCGCCGAGCCAACCAGCATGATCGTATCGCCATCGACGTGCCGAGCCAGCGCAGCCACGTCGGCGCGATAATCCGAACCCGCCGGGACCCGCCGCACCTCGAGGTCCATCAGCCGCGCCGCCTTGTCGAACGCCGGATGCGCAGTCTCTGGCATGACGAGGTTGCCACGGTGGCCAGCATTGCCCCGTTCGGCGCGTGCCAAATTGCGGGCCGCCTGCACGGCCATGATGATGCTTTCAGTGCCGCCGGTGGTCATGAACCCCTGCGCGCCGTCCGGTGCCCGGAAGAGGTCGAGCCCCATTTCGACCACCTCGCGCTCCATCTGCCCGAGGCTGAGGAAGGCCCGCTTCGCGCCGAGCGCATTCTCCGCGAACATCTCGTTGAACGCAGCCCGCCCGATCTCGTCGACGGCGTCGTCGGCCTTGAACACGAACAGCGGCACGCGCCCGCCGCGCCAGTCGGCGTCGCCCGCCTTGCGCGCCCGAATTTCAGCGAGCACGTCGGGATGGCTGCGACCAGCTTTCGGAAACGTCTTGCGCATTGGCCTCTCCTCGCGCCGGATTTCTTGCCAGCATGGCGCGATGCGAGGCGCGGCGCTACCGGCTAGGCGTGCACTGCAGGCTTCTCGGCGCTGATCGCCAGGAACGCCGCGCCAATCTTCGTCACGCGGCCGAGCACGCCATCGATCGGATCCATCCAGCGTGCCGCGATCCCGATCCGCGGATAGTAGACGGCCCCGTGCACCGGGCCGGGCACCAATCCCGCCTGCTCGGCAAGTCGCTTAAGCTCGCCCGGAGTCCGGAAGTGCCCGCGCTGCCAAAGCGGCGACCCGAGCCACGCGCGAACCCGTCGCTCCGCCGCCCAACTGCTCCACCGGCCAAGCTCGCCGATCACCAGTCGCCCACCGGGCTTCAAGACACGCGCGATCTCGCCGAACGCCGGGCTGCCGTCAGCGACGAAGCACAGGATCGTCTGCGCGACGACCATGTCGAAGTCCTCGGCCTTGAACGGCAGCGCCTCGGCTGGCCCCAGATGCAAGGCGAGCGGCACGCCGGCCTCCCGCGCCCGTTCGCGTGCTGCAGCGATCATGCGCTCGGAGGCATCGACCCCCGTCACCTCGGCGCCGCGCTTCGCCAACTCGACGGCGAGTGCCCCGTCGCCGCAACCGACCTCGAGCAAACGCTTGCCCGTCACGTCGCCGATCAACTCCAGCATCAGCCGCCGCTCGATCCGCTCCGTGATCGCCCCCAGCTCGGAGGCCCGCCACTTGGCATAAACCTGCGGATCAAGGCCAGGAAGGGCGCGCCGATCGCACTGTGCCGGAGCATTTGAGGACTGTTCCATCGGATCAGCCTAGCAGTCTCCGATGCGGCTCGCTTGATCGCCGTCAGCTGCAACTTGTGCCGCTATCCCCGACGGAATGGCCCCGACGGAATGGGTTGCGCCGAGCGCCCGCAGGCGCGAGCATCTTTGAACTGGTAGCGACCGACCACGATGGAGTAGCCCACCATGCACGAGACCTACATGCGCCGTGCCCTCGAGATCGCGCGCGAAGCCCTGGATGAGCCCGGCGCGCTCCCCTATGCGGCGGTCGTCGTCAAGGACGGCCGAATTGTCGGCGAGGGCCTGAACCGCGCCAACGGCCGATACGACCCCACCTCCCACGGCGAGGTCGAGGCCATTCGCGATGCCTGTGCGAAGCTTGGCACGCTCGACCTCTCAGGCTGCGATCTCTACACCACCGCAGAGCCCTGCTCGATGTGCGTCGCGACCATGTATCTCTCGGGGATAGAGCGCCTCTATTACGCGCTTGCCGTGCCGGATTCCGCCGCTTTCATGGCCCGCCTCGCCGCCCGCGATCCGAAATGGCAGCGTCGCATCTCAGCCGCCGACCTCCGCCGCGAGGTCTCACTCCCGATGCATCAACGCCAGATGCCCGCCGAGCCGGTGCTGCGAGACGAGACAAGCGCCGTGTTCGAGGAGTTTGCGCGGAAGGTGGAGGCTTGAACTAGGAACGTCGTTGCAGGGCACTCAGTCGGGCGTCCCAAGCCATGGATTGAGCAATGCAACGCCCATGGGCTCGAAATCGCTCGTGTCGCGAGTGACGATCGTCAACCCGTGCGTCAATGCCGTCGCGGCAATCAGTGCATCGCGCTCGGGTCGCGGGTCGGGCACGTGCAAGCTCGCAGCAGTCCGCGCGACCGCAGCACTGACGTCGAGCAACCGACCTTCGAACGCAACCAGGACGACGTGGTCGAGCCAACGACGGAGCAGGGCCCCTTGGGCAACGTCGCGACGTTCGATCCGCAGCACGCCGATCTCCAGCTCGAGAAGCGAAATCGTCGAGAGCCAGAAGTGATTAGCGGGAATTCTTTCGGCCCAGTCGCGGACCAATCGATCCGCACGCGCAGCCTTGCGCAGCTCGGAGACGACGTTCGTGTCCAGCAGGAACATCAGTCGAGATCGATCGGCTTGGCCCGCGGTCCGCTCAGCTTCGGTGGCTCGAATTCGATCTCGTCGTCCCCCAGCATGGCGAGTGCTGCGAGCAGGCTTGGCCCTTTGCCGCTAAGGCGTAGATAGTCGTCAAAGCTGAGGAGCACATGCGCCGGGCGGCCGCGATCGGTGATGATCACGGGACCCTTTTCGGCAGCCTTCTTGGCGCCGCCGGCGTCCTGGTTGAACTCGCGGCTCGAGATCGTGGTGATACCCATGATCGGACCTCCACCCCATAGCAACGTTGCTACCAGACGCGAGCTAGCTCGTCAAGAAAATGTAGAAACATACCTACATTACTCCCACTCGATCGTCCCCGGCGGCTTCGACGTCACGTCGTAGACGACGCGGTTGATGCCGCGCACCTCGTTGATGATGCGGGTAGCGGCGCGTCCCAGCACGTTCATGTCGAACGGGAAGAAATCCGCGGTCATGCCGTCGGTCGAGGTGACGGCGCGCAACGCACAGACGTGGTCGTAAGTGCGCGCATCACCCATGACACCCACCGTCCGCACCGGCAGCAACACCGCAAACGCCTGCCAGATTGTGTCGTAGAGCCCGGCCTTGCGGATCTCGTCGAGATAGATGGCGTCGGCTTTGCGCAGAATATCCATCTTCTCGACCGTGACTTCGCCCGGACAACGGATCGCCAGTCCTGGCCCCGGGAACGGATGCCGCCCGACGAACGCCTCTGGTAGCCCTAACTCGCGGCCAAGCGCGCGCACCTCGTCCTTGAACAACTCCCGCAGCGGCTCGATCAGCTTCAGGTTCATACGCTCGGGCAGCCCGCCGACATTGTGGTGCGACTTGATCGTCACCGACGGCCCACCCGTGAACGACACGCTCTCGATCACATCCGGGTAGAGCGTGCCTTGGACCAAGTAGTCCGCGCCTCCGATTCTCTTGGCTTCCGCCTCGAAGGTCTCGATGAACAGCCGCCCGATCGTCTTGCGCTTCTGCTCGGGATCGGAGATTCCAGCCAGCGCGCCCAGGAACTGCTTCGAAGCGTCCACGTGGATCAGCGGAATGTTATAGGTGCCGCGGAACAGCCGCACGACCTCCTCGGCTTCGTTGAGACGCATCAGCCCGTGGTCGACGAAGATGCACGTCAACTGGTCGCCGATCGCCTCGTGCACGAGTACCGCCGCCACCGCGCTGTCGACACCGCCGGACAGCCCGCAGATCACTTTGGATTTCCCAACTTGCGCCCGGATCTTCGCGATCTCGCTCGAGCGGAAATGGCGCATCGTCCAGTCGCCGGGGAGCCCGGAGATCTTGCGCACGAAATTCTGGATCAGCGCTGCACCCTTCGGCGTATGCGCAACCTCGGGATGGAACTGCACGGCGAAATGCTGTCCATCGGCATCCGCGATCGCCGCGAACGGCGCCCCCTGGCTGACTGCAACCACGCGAAACCCATCCGGCAACCTGGTCACGCGGTCGCCGTGGCTCATCCAGACCGTGTCGCGCTCGCCCTTGGCCCAAACGCCCTCGAACAGCGGGCAATCGTCCACGACCTCGATCTCGGCCCGGCCGAACTCGCGGTGATGCCCGCCCTCCACCTCGCCGCCCATCTGGGCGACCATGGTCTGCTCGCCGTAGCAGATGCCGAGCACCGGCAAGCCCGACGTGAACACCCAATCGGGCGCCCGTGGCGTGCCCATCTCGGTCACACTGGCGGGGCCGCCGGAGAGAATGACGGCCCGCGGTTTCAGCCGCTCGCGCGCCTCCTCGGCCTTGTTGAACGGTACGATTTCCGAGTAGGCGCCAGCCTCGCGCACGCGACGCGCGATAAGCTGCGTCACCTGGCTGCCGAAGTCGATGATGAGCACGGTGTCCATGGTGCTTGTTAATTCAGCCGTCGCGCGGAGGCAATGCGGCGGGATAGAAGGGGCCGTGGCCGCGGTTGATCGCAGCCCTCCCGCCGACATGGGCACTCTGCGCCTCGAAGCGGTAACGTCACAAGAACCTGATCCTGACCGGGAGCCGCGACAATGGACAAGGCAGAGGACAAGGCAGAGCTTGGCCGCCAACAGCTGCTCGAGCTGCTCGGCGAGGCGGGTGCAAGGCCCGCCGACGAGGTCATTGCCGACCTTGCCTACCGCGAGATCGGAGTTCTCCCATCCGTCCCGCTGGCGGTCGTCATTGCGCGCGCCGACGAGTTCAAGGACCGCCTGCTCGCCGAGCTGGCACTCGATGCCGACCAGATCGAAGCCAGGATGCTGGCGGCCCGCGATGACCGGCACGCCTACTTCCTGCATACGTTCGCGCTTTATCTCCTTGCCCTGTGGGAGGACCCACGCGCCTTTGCGCCACTGGTCGGCTACCTCGCCGCCGATACCGAGGCGGCCTTCGACCAGCTCGACGATATCGTGACCGAGGACCTGCACGCCATCCTGGCACGCGTCTACGACGGCAGCGATTTGGGTCCCCTGAAGGCGATCATCGAGGCCGAAACGGCCGACCCCTACGTCCGCAGTGCCTGTTTGCAGAGCGTTCAGGTCATGGCTCGTCTCGGCAAGCTGCCGCAAGCGGAGGTCGTCGCCTACTTCGAGGCCTTGGCCGAAAGGCTGGAGAGCGAGGCGGACAGCGCGTTCCGGACGCTGTTCGCCCTGGACCTTGCCTACTTCCAGGACGACCGGTTGCGCCCCCTGATCGAACGCTGGTTGTCCGAGGGCCTTGTCGACGAAGACTATGTATCGACCGAGGAGATCGATGACATATATCGCTCCGACTATGCGGATTTGAACGAGGAATTGACACGCCGCGAGCGCTTCGATGGCCTGATCGACTACCTCGGCGAGTGGGCGTGGTTCACGGTGAGCGACCCGAGTGAGCTGGAATGGAACCCCGACGAGCTCGAATCGGACTCAGCCGATGAGATTGGCCAGCCCTTCGTCCGCGACGGCCGCAAGATCGGCCGCAACGAGCCTTGCCCCTGCGGCAGCGGCAAGAAGTACAAGAAGTGCTGCCTCGACCAGCAAATTGAGTGAGCCCAGAACGGTCTTGAATCGCCGAAGGGGATGCGCACGGCCAGGGTCGCATGCTATGAATGCGGCAACAGGAGCAACCGATGACCGATACCGAAACGACGCGCAAGGCGGCAGCAGATGTGCCGCATGTTCACGGCCCCGACTGTGATCACGATCATGACCATCAGGGCCACGTGCATGGCCCGAACTGCAATCACGGCCACCACCATCACGCGCCCGTGGCCAAGTATCATCGGGCCGCACCCAAGGTCGGTCGCAACGACGCGTGCCCGTGCGGCAGCGGCAGGAAGTACAAGAAGTGCTGTATCGAGGGCGCGCACGCCTGAGTGAGGGCGACGGCGTCGGATTGGCCGGGATCACCCCTGGCCTCATGGAGCCGAGCCTTATGGAACCCGTCACCAGCAAGCTCCGCAGGACCCGCCTTTTCGCCAATCTGCCCGAGGACGGCCTCGCCGATCTGATCTCGGACCCTGGCGTCAGGCACGGAGAGCTGGCCGAGGTGGTCGACGCTCGCCCCGGCGATCTGGTGGTGCTGCTGGAGGGCGGCCTGCACATGATCGCCAAGGACGGCGCGGGCGAGCACTTGGCCATTCTCTCGGTCAACGAGACAGCCCCCGAGCCGGCCATCCTCTACACCATACCGGCGGGCGCGGTTCTGCGCCTCACGCGGTTCTCGACCTACCTGGTCATCGACGGCGCTCGCCTCGACTGGCTGCTCTCTGCAACCCAGGAGCAAAAGAGCCTCGCCTCTCTCGACGACCGCGTCCGCGAGCGCACCGCGGCACTGATCCGTTCCGCCCCCTTCAAGCAGCTGAGCTTCGACCAGGTCGTGTCTTGCGCCGAGGCGATGGAGGCCTGGACCGTAGCGGCCGGCGAGGACGTGGTGCTGGAGGGCCAGCCCGGCGATTACTTCTATGTCGTCGAGAGTGGACAGGCCGAGGTCGTGCGGCGGGGCTCGCCGGTCGCCCGTCTCGGTGCCGGCGGCTCCTTCGGCGAGGAGGCCTTGTTGCAGGAGGTCGCCCGGAATGCCACCGTCCGCATGGTGTCGGAAGGCCGGCTGCTTCGCCTGGCCAAGTCGGATTTCGATCGCCTGTTGAAGGCCGAGCTCGTCGACGTCATCAAGCCCGACGCGGCCTATCGCCTTATCGAGGGCGGCACCGCCGAGATGATCGACTGCCGTGGCGAGGAGGAATGGGAGCTGTGGCGTCTGCCGCGCTCGCGCCTGATGCCGCTCGACCAGATCCGCGAGCGCGCCCGGGGCCTTGATCGCTCGCGCACCTACGTCGTCTATTGCCGTAACGGCCGCCGTGCGTTGGCAGCCGCTTTCCTCATGCACCAGCTCGGTCTCCGGACCTACGCGCTGGATGGAGGGATCGCCGCTTGGCCCTACGAAATCGAGGGCCAGCCGCTCGGCGCTTGAGGTTGCCTGTGTAGTGAACAGGAACTGGGTCATTAATCATTGGTTTCAGCTTATTACTGGAGTTGGCTAAGAAATCGTCTAGAATTGGGGGCTGGTTGTCCCTTCCGGAGCGTTCTCAGTCATGCGCAACGCGTTTGCCCTCGCCATAGTCGCCGCGATGTTGGCGCCCACCGCCGCCCTCGCCCAGTCGCCCACGACGACGCGCATCGAGACGCGCCCGTTCTACGGCGCCACCGTCACCCTGGAGGAGGGCGTCCGCGTCTTCCGCCCGCTGCCGCCGCACGAGCGCGTCATCATTAATCCCGGCGGCGCTACGCCGTTGAGCCTCGGCTTCGAGGAGAAGCGCTCCGTCTCCCACAACTACCACTATGGTGCCGCCGGCGCCGCTGCGCCCGCTAATGCCGGTGGTAGCTACGCCGGCATTCCCTACTACGGCCGCAAGCTGCATCGCGACGGCCACCACCACCGGTCGGGAACGTTCCTTCGCGGTGGCGGCCGGGGCCATGGTGGTGGTCACGGCGGACGTCGCTGAGGTTGCGGCCCGCGAAGCGCGCCCTTATTCCGGTGAAGCGGCCGAGAAGAGACCGCTAGATCCGCAATGAGGCCGTGTCGCCCGCATGCCCCGCTACCGAATCACCATCGAGTATGACGGAACGCCTTTTGTCGGCTGGCAGATCCAGGCCAAAGGGCGATCCGTTCAAGGCTGCCTGACCGAGGCTGTCCGCCGCTTTACAGGCGAGACTGTGAGCGTGCGTGGCGCCGGTCGCACCGACGCTGGAGTCCACGCCCGAGGCCAGGTCGCACATTTCGATCTCGTGCGTGACTGGGAGCCGTTCAAAGTCCGTGAGGCCTTGAATTTTCATTTGAAGCCCGACCCGATGGTGATCCTCGATGCGGCCGTCGCAGCACCCGATTTCGACGCCCGTTTCTCGGCGACCGGCCGCGGCTATCTCTACCGGATCCTCGCCAGGAAGGCCCCGCCGGCCCTCGATCGCAACCGTGTCTGGTGGGTGCCGCGCCCGCTCGACCCGGCGGCGATGGCCGAGGCCGCAACCCACATGCTCGGCCACCACGACTTCACGACTTTTCGTGCGGCTGGCTGCCAGGCCGCCTCCCCGGTGAAGACACTCGACCGCCTCGATGTCTCGGTCGTCGGCGAGGAGATCCGCATCGAGGCCGAGGCCCGATCGTTCCTCCATCACCAGGTGCGCTCTATCGCCGGCAGCTTGAAGCAGGTCGGCGAGGGCCGATGGACGCCGGCCGACATGAAGGCCGCACTCGAGGCTCGCGATCGCGCGCGGTGCGGGGCCCTGGCGCCGTCGAGGGGGCTCTACTTGATGGATGTGATGTACGGCGCGCTATGATGCGGTCTTCCGTGCTGGCCACGAGCGCGAGGATTTGCCTGAGGCGTCCGCAAAGGCGCCGTAGGCGGGAGGACGAACTCGATGAGCACGATCTACAACGCAGCGACCGACATGATCGATCGCCACCTCGCCGAGGGCCGCGCCGCCAAGGCCGCGTTCATCGACGCTACTGGCACGCTGACCTACGGTGGGCTGGCCGAGAACTGCAATCGCATGGCCAACATGTTGGGCGCTTTCGGCATCGGCCGCGAGGCCCGCATCGCGCTGCTGCTTCACGATACCCGCGACTTCCCCGTAGCCTTCTGGGGTGCCATCAAGGCTGGCGTGGTTCCGGTTGCCTTGAACACGCTGCTGACGACCGAGCAGTACGCCTACATCCTCGCCGACAGTCGCGCCAAGGCGGTCCTGGTGTCGGCGCCACTTCTGCCGGTCATTGAGCCGATACTGGGCCAGCTTCCCTTTCTCACGCACGTCTTTGTGGCAGGAGGCGCCGCCCCGCCATTTGCGCTCGATCTGGCGGCAGAGCTCGGTGCCCAGCAGGCCGCGTTCACCGCCGCCGATACCTCTCCGGACGAGACCGCCTTCTGGCTCTACTCGTCGGGCTCGACCGGCATGCCCAAGGGCGTTCGCCACGTCCACACCAGCCTTATGGCGACCGCGAGGCTCTACGGCCAGGCCGTGCTCGGCATCCGCGAGGACGACGTCGGTTTCTCCGCGGCCAAGCTGTTCTTCGCCTACGGTCTTGGCAACGGCATGAGCTTTCCGCTCGCGGCCGGCGCCACCACCATCCTGCTTGCCGAGCGTCCGACGCCGGAAATCGTGTTTCGCACCCTGCAGCAGCACCAGCCGACCATCTTCTACGGCGTCCCGACACTCTATGCGGCCATGCTGGCGCATCCGGATGCCGGGCCCGAGTTGTCGTTGCCCCGTCTCAGGGTATGCGTCTCCGCTGGCGAAGCCTTGCCCGCCGAGGTCGGCGAGGCATGGAAGCGCCGTTTCGCGGTCGACATCCTCGATGGTGTCGGCTCCACGGAGATGCTCCACATCTACGTCTCGAACCGTATTGGCGATATCAAGTACGGGAGCACCGGCAAGCCGGTCGAAGGCTACCGGGTGCGCCTCGTCGACGATGACGGCGGCGACGTCGCGCCGGGCGAGGTCGGCGAGATGCTCGTGGCTGGTCCGTCGGCCGCGGAAGGCTACTGGAATCAGCGCGAAAAGAGCCGCCGCACCTTCGAGGGTGAATGGTTGCGCACCGGCGACAAATACGTCTGCGATGCTGATGGCTGCTACACCTACCAGGGTCGCACCGACGACATGTTCAAAGTCTCCGGCATCTGGGTCTCGCCATTCGAGGTCGAAAGCGCACTCGTGGCCCATCCGGCGGTGCTCGAGGCGGCCGTCGTACCGAAGGAAGATGGTGACGGGCTGTTGAAGCCGCGCGCCGTCGTCGTCCTGAAGCCCGGAGCCTCACAGGAAGGGCTAGTCCCTGCGCTCCAAGACCACGTCAAGGCCAAGGCCGGCCCCTGGAAGTACCCGCGCTGGATCGAGTTCACAGATACGCTCCCCAAGACCGCGACCGGCAAGATCCAGCGCTTCAAGCTGCGCGAGACGTAACGCGGCCCGCGCTTCCATCCGAGCGAGAACCTCGGCCCCGTTACCTGCGGCTTCGGGCGCCCGCGTCTTTACCCATCGAATCGCTCGTCCTGCTGCTATACCGGCTCCGCCCGCTAAGTAGTTGGGCCGGATCTCGCTCCCGGCCCCCATCCCGAGCTGCCGGAAGCCTACGTTGGCCAATGTGATCGCAAACCTCTTTCGCCTCGCGCGCGCCGGCCTGACGCTGGCCCGCTACGGCGTGAGCTTCGTACCCAAGGGCATGAAG
>LNFM01007618.1_pt1 | contig 16841 bp, 12 predicted proteins | sample 596031 | NCBI WGS metagenome assembly LNFM01 (sample SAMN04254537, study PRJNA301005) | activated carbon metagenome | isolation source: dual media filters at the Ann Arbor, Michigan drinking water treatment plant | place: USA: Ann Arbor
TCTCCGCAGCCCCGCACACAGCAGACCACAAATCTGGGTAATGAGAAGGTCTCAGGCGGGGGCGGGGCGCGCGGCAGCGCGGGTGGGGGCCGCCCCGCGGCTCGGTGGCAACCGTCGTTCTGCTCACTCGGGGCCGCCCCGCGGCTCTGTGCACAACGTCGCTATCCCTGGATTTTCACAGGCACAATTCGGGTCGCGATGAGGAATGAATTCTGCGGCAGACCACGCGCGCACGCTCGCTGGCTGAGCTCCTGTAGACATCGAACATGGCCTCCGTAACTTCCCAACAGCGGCATGCCTGACCGGCTAGTGGAAATGGCCTCATGATTTGCAGCATGAATCGCGCATGGTCCAGGCATCGCACTTCGCGGCCTCCGACAGCGCTGCGAAGACGTCTGAAACGAGGTGGGCCTGTCTTGGATTTAGGTGCCTCGATTCATGTGTGACGAGTCGGGCGATCGCGCTGAAGTCGATCGCGTGCATCTCCCTCGCTCCGACCACGGCGCCGCGAAGGCCGGACCTCCCTTGTTGCTCCGCGCCTCCCTGCTGCGCGAGGGCGAGGCGCTGGACGGCGACGGGCGTCGTGCCTCGATCCGATCCGCGTTCGGGGACAGGATGCGCGCCGTGTACGTCGCGTTCTTCCCGTCGGTCGCTCCGCTGCTCGCTCACTCGGGCCACGTGCGAGTGCGCGTCAGCGCGAGGCGTAGCTCCTCGAGCTCTTCGCCGCTCATCGCTTCGAGCCGCGCTCGACGCGCGTCGTCGACGTCGATCTGCAACAGCTCGCACAAGTCGGTGATCCACCGAACCGCCTCCGCGCGCCCCTCCACGCGCCCTTCGCTGCCCGACGCTTCCAGGTCGTGCTTCCACGCAGAGAGCTCCATGGCTCGGCGCTCGGCGATGCGACGCGTCTCGGGATCTTGCGCGCACTGCATCTCGATGTCGATTCGCCGGTCGTCGTCCAACTCGGCGAGGATGTCGAGCGCCGTGCCGTGCTCCGTGAGCGCCTCTCGAGGAATCTCGGGGTTGCGCACGATGACCTTCTCGAGCCCGCTTCTTCGGCCGCAGCACCGCTGCGAGCAACGCGATCAACCGCTCCGTTGCTCTCGGGGCGGCTCGTGAAGAGCCGCTTGAACACCACGTCGAGCGACGGATCCAAGGTGCTCAGCTTGCTCACGGATTCAACGTGATCGTGCGCCGCTGCTCCCGCGCCGTTGCGCGCTACGGCGTCCACCGCTGCGCGGCCCCATAGCTGCCCGAGCCGCTCGCCGCGGGGACGAAACCATCGCGAGTCGATGGCTGCACCCGCGGCGTGGTCGCTGTGGTCGATGCGCTCGATCCTGTCGGCCCTGTCGTCGCTGCGGTCGTCGTTGCGGTCGTCACTGTTGCCGCCGTTTCCGTCGATGTCGCCACGGTCGCAGGGCGCGCTGAGCTCGCGTCGCGGAGAGAGCGCACCCTCGGCGCGCGGCGCGCGGACGCTTCGCGCGCGGAGAGCTCGGCGAGCGCACGAACGCACTCCACCCGAATCGTCGCCGCGTCGAGGTCCGTCCGCGACGCGACGATGCTCGATGATGACTCGAGCTCGACGCGCGCTTCGCGCAGCGATCCCGCAGCGAGCAGCGCGAGCCCGAGCACCTTGCGCGCGCGGGCGACGCGAACGTCGGGCCATAGAATCGCACGTCGCGGGCCAGCGCGTCGCGCGCGTGCGCCTCGGCGCTGCCTGGTTGTCCGCGGCCCAGCGCGACGAGCGCGCGGTTGAGCGTGGCGAGCGGCCGATCGATCGTGTCGCCCAGGATCGACTCGGCCTCGACCAGCAGTCGCTCGGCCTCGTCGAACGAACGCTCGTCGAGCGCGAGCAGGCCGAGGCTGTTCAGCTCGAGTCCTCGCTCGATCGCGCGCGGCCCGAGCCACCGCTCTTCGAGATCGAGCGCGCGTCGATAATGCTCGCGCGCTTCGTCGCGCCGGTCGAGGCGACGAAGCACTCCGGCGATGTTGTGAAGGTGTCGCGCCTGATCGGGATGGTCTGCGCCCGTCCTCGCGCGATCGAGCTGCATGGCTTCGCGGTGCAGGGCGAGGGCGCGATCGAGCTCGCCGCGCTCGCGGGCGATGTTGGCCTGCGCCGAGAGCACCGGAGAGCGGTCCCCGCCGTGCTGCGCTCGAAGCGCGAGGGCGCGATCGAGCGCGGTCGATGCGCGCTCGAGCCGGCCCATGTTGCTCTGCGCGAGGCCCTCGAGCAGCGCGACCGACGACTCGAGCGACGGGTCCGCCGTTCGGCGAACGGACGCCGCGGCCTGGTCGATCGCTGCGAGGGTTTGCTCCCACGCGCCCCGCGCGCCCTCCGAGGCGACGAGCTCGAGCCACGATCGAGCGGCGCCGTCGTCGTCCCGCGCTCCTTCGGCGAGCAACGCGGCGCGCCTCGCGCTTCGAATGGCCTCGGTGTGTTCGCCGAGCAGCCGCAGCGCCCTCGCGCGCGTCCGCGCGGCGCGCGATCGAACGGGAGCCCACCGCGAAGCGCTCGCGGCGAGCTCCGCCTGGGCGGCGCGCTCGGTAGCCTCGCGATAGTGACCGTTGGTCATGCTGGAAATTGACTGTCGAATGAGACTCTCGGCTCGCGTGATCTCCCGCGCGCTCGCCGCGTCCGCCGGCCGCGCTTCCGTGCTCAGAAGCGCCCTCGTGTCCGCGCACCGCTCGATCGACGGAAGCTCGAACGCGATCGTCCCCGACGCGAGGATCGCGGTTCGGTCCGCGCCCTCGAGGGACGAGACCACCGCGAGAAAGTCCCCGCGCGCGGCGTCGAGGCAACGGCGCCGGGCCTCGCGAAGCTCCGGCGACGGTGCCGCGGTGGCGAGGTTCGACGAAGGTCCGGCGCAAGCTGCGCTGCTCGCGGACTCCCAGCGTTGCGCCCAGCGGGCGAGGGCGGCGCACAGCTCTCGCGCGAGCGTCGGGCCCGAGCGCGGCTCTCTCTGCGAAAACACTCGCTCGATCGCGCGCTGCGAGGCCGCGTCGAACGGCGAGGGCGCCGACTGGCACAGCGCGGCGGTCGGCGACGACGAGCGCGCCGAGCGCAACCCGACACCAAAAGACACCGCGAGGGTCGCTGCGAACGCGAGCGCGGCGAACGAAGCGACCGGCGTCGAGCGACGCGGCGCGCGCTCGAGCTCGGCGATCCACGCGGCGACCGACGCAGGGCGCTCGTCGGGCTTCGGCGCGAGCGCGCGGAGGACGACCCGCAAGAGAGCCCGATCGACGTTGGTGCGCTTGGCCGTCGGTCCCCGCGCGATCGACGCTCGAAGCTCGGCGATCGAGCTCGCGACGAAGGGGCGCTCGCCCACGAGGGCTTCGTAGGCGACGACGCCCAGCGAAAACAGGTCCGAACGCTCGGTCGCCGCCGCCCCGTCCAGCGTCTCGGGAGCCATGTAGAGCGGCGTTCCCAGAAGGACGCCGCTCTGCGTGAGCGACGGAGAAAGCTCGCCTCCCTCTGCGTCGCTGGAGGGCAGCGTCGGAGACGCAAGGCCGAAGTCCGCGAGGCGCACGCGATCCTCGCCGATCACGATGTTCTCGGGTTTGACGTCACGGTGCAAAACGCCCCGCGCGTGCGCCGCTGCGAGCCCGCGCCCCGCAGCGACGACCACCGCCAGCGCCTCGCTCGCAGGCCGCGCGCCAGCGTCGAGCCACGCGCGCAGCGTCGGTCCGCGAACGACCTCCATCGCCACGAACAAACCGCCGCGCGCCTCGCCGACGTCGAAGACGGTGACGATGTTTTCGTGCGCCAGCCTGGCGAGCGCCGTCGCCTCGCGACGAACGCGCTCGCGCTGTATGGGGTCTCTGGCGCGCTCGGGCCGGAGGATCTTCAGGGCGACCTCTCGCTCGAGCCGCGGATCCCACGCGAGATACACGAGCCCCGAAGCGCCTTCTCCCAACAAAGAGCGCAGCACGTACGGCCCGACTTCTGCGCCCGGCTCGAGGGTCGCCGAGTCGGGGATCGGCGCGCGCTGCGAGCGGGCGAGGAGCCCCACGAGCTCCGAGCAGCTCTCGCAGCGATCCATGTGCTCGTCGACCGACCGCGTCGTCGCGGCGTCGAGGTGACCGCGAACGAACTCGTCGAGCACGACATCGTCGGGACACTCGCTCGCGTTCACAGCGAGCTCCAGCGTAGCAAGATCGCGTACCATCGCCTCGTGGCAGACGACGCGATCGACGAGGACGAGCTCGAGTTCGCCCGCGAGGTCCTCCGCGGATCACCGGCGGCGGTCGACCGATTCGAGCGCGAGATCCTCGGCGCGATCGACGGAGCCCTCGCGACCATGCAGCTCGACGCGACCGTGATCGACGAGGTGAAACAGCGCGTTCGGGTTCGACTGCTGGTCGCCGAAGAAGGAGCCTCGCCCCGAATCCTCGCGTACGCGGGGCGCGGAAGGCTCGACGGGCTCGCGTGCGTGACCGCTTCGCGGATCGCGCTCGACATCGTTCGCGCGAAGAAGCGCGACCCGGCCGCGCCCGTCGATCGCCTCGCAGACGACCTCGGCGCGGACGTAGCGCCGAGGACCGCCGCGAACAACGGCCCGGAGGACGCGCTGTTTCGCGAAGAAGCGCACCGTCGATTTCGTGTGTCGTTCGCAGAGGCCGTCGACGCGCTCGAGCCGCGAGAGCGCGCGGTGCTCAAGCTGCACCTGCTCGAGGGCGTCACGCTCGAGCGCCTGGCGTCGATGTACTCCGTGCATCGCGCGACGGTCGTGCGTTGGCTCGCGGACGCCCGATCCAAGGTCCTCTCGCGCACGCGGCGCTCGCTCGCCGCAGCGCTCGACACCGCAGACGTCGAGGGGACCATCGCGCTGCTCGAGAGTCGGCTCGACGCGAGCATCGAGCGCCTATTTCGCACGCGCAGTTGAGCTCGGGGTCGCGTAGAGGCTGACGATCCGCCACGCCCCGTCGATGGACCGAAGGACGTACGTCTCGCTCCAGCGACCCTGCTCGCCGTCGCTGACCGCCGTGACGGTGAGCGAGCTGGGCGACGAGCTCCTGACCGCCGCGATGCTCGAGAGGCGATAGCGACGATCGCGGATCCGCTCGGAGATCCAGTGCGCGGAGGAGATCGGCTGCGGCGGAGAGCAGCAGCTCATCGGATTGCCGACCGTGACCGTGCCAGAAGCCTCCCAGGACGCCGTCGCGCGCGACGCGCTTCGTTGCGCGAGGGCGCGGGCGTAGCGCTGAACGATCGCGACCGCTGCGTTGGCCTGCTCGGGGTCGAGTCGGGCCACGCCGTAGCCGCCGCACGCGTGAGCGGCGTTCGGCGCGAGGATCGCGAGCGAGAGAGCGAGGGCGAGAGAGCGGACGGCGAAGGTGCGGGTGTTGATCATGGTGCGTTGGGCCTTTCGCTCCGAGAACGAAGGCCCCACGCGACCGGCGCACGAAATCGACAACGGGGTGCTTTCGCTCCGCTGGCGCTACTGCGGCGCGCCCGCGTCGGGCGGGGACCAGCCGCGGATGGGGACGACGACCGGCGTTCCGCCGATGATGTTGACGCGCATGGTGCCCTCTTGCTCGGGGTTGCGCTCGTAGCGGACGCGGCGCTGCATGGGCGGGGTCCACACCGACGGGCTCACCGGAGTCACCTCGGGAAAGATCCTGCGCGCTCCGGTCCATGCGCGCGCCGTGAGCGACAGCGTCGGGGCGAGCGTCGCGGGCGCGCTTTCGCCGAGCGCTCCCTGACCTGTTGGCAGCACGAGAATGCTGTCGCCGAGGGCGATGCGCGTCGGAGCGCACCCCGCGAGGTCGAGGGCTCTCTGGATGAGGTCTGGCGTCGCGCGATCGGTGACCGCGATGACGAGGTAGCCCTCGCCGTCGATGCCCGCGCCGCGAAGGACGGCCATCCCCGGCCGCAGCGCTTCTCCCGCGAGGCCGTCGCCGTCATTGGCGATGCTCCAGCGCGCGCCGCTTGCGCCGGTCGTCATGGTGATCCTGGGCGCGCCCGCGCCGCGGCTGATCGAGCCGCCCACGAAGCGAGCGACGAGCCGCTCTTGCGTGTCGGGCGGCGCCAAATTGACCCGCCTCGCGTCGATGCGAATGACGTTCACCCATCGATCCGCGCGCGCAGGGTCCGGTCGAATTCGTGTGCGCGCCATCGGCCAGGGAAACGCGTGCGATCCGAGCCCGCTGACGTGCCATGCTCCCTCGCCGGGCTGCGCGGGTGTGATCGGAGGGCTCAGCGCCTGTCCGGGCAGCACCGAGCGGAGCAAGAGGTAGAAGAAATCGCGCGGATCGCGGCGGATGTACCGCGGGAGATTGTGGCTCATGCGTCGGACGAGCTTGCGTCCGCGAAAGGTGAGGTTGGGCAGGCCCGAGATCGTTCCTTCTGCCTCGAAGCCGGGGACCAGCGCGTGCTCGAGCGGCGGATGTTGGGCCGGCGGCGAGACGCGATAGAGCTCGAAGCCTGTGTTCGAGCCGTTCATGTCGAGGTGAACCGCGTATGTGCAGCGCGCCGCGACGAGCGCGCGTCCGAGCGTCTGCGGCTCGAGGTGATCGCCCCACGCGTAGAGCACGTGGTTGTCGCGCGTCAGGCAGAGCGCGGTGCGCGTGGTGTGCGTGTCCGTGGTCTGTCCGTGGATCCCCCCCCAATAGCCGCGGCGCCACGGGTTGTAGGTCCCGTCGTCGACGATGGCGGTCATGTTCTGCCGAAACTCGACCACGTCTTGAGGAATCTGCCTCAGGCCGCGAGGCCACGAGCCGAAGCCGATGTCGCCGTCAGCCATGAGCGAGATGGTGGCGGCGTACGGCTTGGCGGGCAGCAGCACCATTCCCTCTGCGAAGACGCCGAACTCGCCGTGAATCGCTTGAAACGCGCCGTTGAACGCGCCCACGAGCCGCGACATCGTCCGCTCGTCGCGCGGGATCGCGCCGGTGCCGGTCTCGCCGGTCGCGCCGATGGGCTCTTCGCTCCCAGGAACGACGTGCATCTCGATCTGCCTGGGATCCCAGGCGGCGAAGAAAGTTCGGCCGTCGAGGCGCTCAGGATCGGGGCGCAGAAACGTGATGTACATCGGCGCGGGCGCGCCGGGATTGGCGCGCGAAAACGGGTCGCCTTCGCGCGCGAGCGGCGACCACTCGCCCTCGCGCGGGAGCGAGGGCTGCACGAGCGGCGTGATCTGCTGCGGGGGCCAGTTTTCGACGGGACCTTCGAGGTTCGCGCCGGAGCCCGTGTTTCCGCCGGACAACACGTCGGCGAGGTCTTGCGCGTCGTCCTGTCGATTGCTGGTCCCGACGGTCGACTGCCGAAGCCTGGCGAGCTGGTGCTCTGCGCCGAACGCGACCGACTCGAGGAGCTCGATCGGCTCTGCGCCGATCCACGGCACTGCGCGCACGGTGTTCACCGCCCAGGGAACCCACGCGTCCATCTGCGCCGCGACGCGCGCCCGGTGGCGAACGAGCTCTCGATGCGCGCCGATCGCGAAATCCCTCGACGGCTCGATCGTGACCCTGGCGCGGCCTTCCACGGTGGCAGCGAGGCTCGTCCCCTCGAACGCGAGCGTGATGTCGCGCGCGGGTCGAACGAGGTCGAAGCGTTCGATCCCGTAGCCTCCGGGGCGACCCGAGCGCTGCCATCGCGTGACCGCGAGCCGCAGCCGCGCGCCGGTCTCCGCGGCGACCTCTGCGCGCTCTCCGCGCCCGTCGAGGATGGAGATCGCGTCGGCGCGTCCGTCCACGCGAGTGACGTACGCCGCGAACGTCCCCGAGGGATCGACGGTGAGCCCGCTCTCTTCTGCGGCGTTGGACTGGGTGAGGTTGTACAGGCCGCTCAGGGAGATCACTCGATCGTCTGGGCCGGTGCGCATCTGCGCGACGAAGACGTCGTCGAGCGCCCCTGCCTGCTGCCCGTTCTTCGCGAGAAAAATCGCTCGCCGCGGAACGATCTCCGCCCCGTCCAGCCATCGCATCGACCCCTCGCGCAAGGTCAGCCCTCGACGCGCGAGCACCTCCGGCAGCGGCCTGAACTCGCCGTTGATCAACGACGCCGCCGCGCCGATCGCGCTCAGCGCGACGATCGAGCGGAGGAGCGCGCGCGCCTTGCGCGTGCTCGAAGCAATTGCGTTGGATGACGGAGCAGACACGGAGGACGCCTTCGAAGCGCGATGTCTATACAACGTTCGAGCGCGCCCGTCGCATTGCATACAGCACGAGAACAACCTCGAAGGGTGGGCAAGGGGCGCTCTGCCGCGCTATGACCGTCCGCGATGCGGTTTCCGTTGATGGATCCGGCCTTCTTCGAGCGGGCGCTCGCTTCGATCCGGCCCGTCCCTTACCGGGACGCGTTCGTGGCGCTCACCTCGCGGTGCCAGCCCCAGGCGTTCGAGCGATTGGTGAGCTCCGAGCTGCTGGGCGAGCGGACGATCTGGGATCCGCGGGCGGTCGCCGAGGACGTCGGGCCCGCGATGGCAGGGGCTGGCGTCGCGATCCGCGAGGTCAACACCGGAGGAATGCCGCGCCTCTCGGGGCTGGTTCCCCGCGCCGCCGCCGTGTTTCGAGGGCTGATCGAGTTTCGCGACGACCGGTGCGAAGCCGCGCCGCCTCCCGCGTTCATCGGCGGGGCTTCGTTTGCGCCCCGCGTCGCGACGGACGTCGAGTGGGGATGGTTCGGCGACGACATGTTCGTCTTGCCTCGTTGGCGCGTGGCACTGACGAGCGCCGGAGCGTTTTCGACCTGGGTCTTTCCCGTCGCCGAACTGTCGGATCGCGCGGAGCTGCTGCGCGAGCTCTCGACGGCCAACGACGTGATCATGCGCAGCCCGACGATGAGGATCACCTACGCGACCGTGCGAAAGCGCGAGGACCTCTCGCGCCAGCGGTGGCGCGCGCTCGTCGAGCGAGCCCTCGAAGCGCTCGCGGATCCGTCGGCAAATTCGCTGAAAAAACTAGTTCCCGTCCGGCGGACGCACATCGAGTTCGAAAACACCATCGACCCGGTCGCGTGCGTCGCGCGCGCGGGGGCGAAGTTCAAGAGCTGCACGCGCTTCATGATCGAGCGCGAAGAGCGCGCGTTCGTCGGCGCGACGCCCGAGCGGCTGATCCGCGTGAAGGGGCGCGAGATCGAGACCGACGCGCTCGCGGGAAGCTTGCCGCGCGCCGCCGACAGCGACGTCGAAGCGCTCTCGAAGGAGCTCCTCTCGAGCGAAAAGAACCGCCGCGAACACGACGCAGTGGTCACGGCGATCCGCGCCGCGCTGGAGTCAGTGTCCGCGTCGGTGAAGGTTCCAGAGACCCCGTCGGTGCGCGTGCTGCCGAACCTCGTGCACCTCTGGTCGCCGATTCGCGCACGGCTGCGCTCGCGGCTGCACCCGCTCGACCTCGTGAGCCTGCTCCACCCCACGCCCGCCGTCGCCGGCGCGCCGCGCGAGCTCGCGGTCGACTGGCTCCTTCGCAACGAGCCGCACCCGCGCGGCTGGTTCACCGGTCCCATCGGTTGGTTCGACGCGCGAGGCGATGGCGCGTTCGTGGTGGGCCTTCGCTCGATGCTCTTGCATCGCAACCACGCGTGGCTCTACGCCGGAGCGGGGGTTGTCGCGGGGTCCGATCCCGACAGCGAGTACGAAGAGACCGCCGCGAAGCTCTCGACGATGACCACGGCGCTCGGGCTCTGAGCGCAGCGCTCAGCGCTCGTCACCCCGGTCGATCGCTTCGCCTCCCGGCCACGTCCGTCGCGCTCGAGACGTCATCGTGGACCGTCGGCATCGCGCTCTCTCCGCGAGCGTCGTTCGCCCCGAGGTAGTAGAGCTGCGTCCGTCCCGTTTTTGTCTGAACGTCGACGATCCCGCCCGGCGCGAGCACGAAGGACTTCAGCGCCTCGCCGTTGTACGAAACCTTACCGACCGCGCGCACTTGCACGACGTAGTGCTGCGCGATCGCCGTGCTCGACTCCGCTCGGCCGAGGCCGATCGCTTCGGGCGCGCGCGCTGTGACGGCTCGTTCGTAGACGATCCACCCGAGGGCGGCTTCGTCGTCCGAGCCGCTGATGATCGCTCCCGTCCCTGCGTCGATCACGCTGCTCGCGAAGAGCGGCTGCACCCACATGCTGTTCTCTCGCACGGTGAGCACCAGGCCCAATCGTCCGGGCGGCAGGTGCTCGCCGCCGTAGAGCATCCTCGACTCGATGCGAAGCGGCTGGTCGCTCTCGACGTCGGCGTCGGCCACGATGATCCCGTCTCGCCGCGCAGGAACCCACACAATCAACTCGCCCTGCGCGCTCAGCAACGGCCAGCATCCGAGCGACCAGAGCTGCACGAGGGGACCCCAGGGCGATGAGCCGAGGCCCTCTTTCTCCATCACGCGACCGACGTGGACGTGACGGTAGAGCGCGAAGAAGCCCGGCAACACGAGGTTCCACGCGGGGCGCCACGCGGGCGGAAGCGGCACCGACGCGTCGGTCAGCCTCGCCCTGAACGAAGCGAGCGCGTCGAGCATCGAGGGCCCCTTGGGCTCGATGCGCATCCGGTGAGACATCACGGCGTCCATCGCGCCGAGCCAGCCTGCGTGCGGACTTCGGCTCGCGCGAAGCTCTCGCGTCGCCGCGCTGTGCTGCCGCGTCCATCGCACGGTCGCCTCGCGCGCCGAGCGCGTGACGAACACCGTGAGCGGGTTCAGCTCGCCCCGCGCGTGGCGCTCGAAGCACGCGGTGAGCTCGTCCGCGCAACGGGCGAAGAGCAGCTCCGCTTCGCGATCGAGGCGATCGAGCTCCGCGTCGGGAGAGAGCCAGCGAACGCCGTCGAGCGTCGCTTCGAGTTCGTCGGTCATCAGCGCGGACGATAGCGCGTCGCGCGCGAGTTGCTCACCGCGGTCGTCGTGGCGCGACGCCGAGGGGGGCGTAGCGCTCGTCTCGATCGCGCAAGATGTCGTCGAGGATCGCCGCCACCTTCGCGACGCCCTGGGTCCGCACCGTGTCCAGGTTCGCCCGCGCGATGCGCTCGGCGAGCGGAACGCGCTCCTCCACGGTCCGCGACGCGAGCGAGCGGACGTACGCTTCGAGCTGGTCGGGCGGGACGTACTTCGTCTCGGCCGGGTCGCGCGAGCGCATACGAACCAGCACTGAATGCCGCACGAATTGAATTGTGGGGTCGGGCGTTCGACGCACGAACGACACGAGCCGCGCCGGTGACCCGAGGTCCGGCTCGGCGTCGGGGTGAAACGCGGCCGCCGCGAACTGCTTGGACAACGGCCGCGCCGTCTTGGCGTCCAGGTCGTGCAGCTCGGCCACGAAGCGATGCCAGTCCATGCGTCCGAGCGACACTCGGGTAAACAGCACGAGCCCGATCTCGATCGCGCCGTCCGAGGCCAGCGCGTCCGCGATCGACAGCACCCGCTCGTGCGTCGGCTGGGCCTCCCCGCACACCGTCACGCGAACGGCGCCGTCTTCGCGCGCCCTGGCCGCGAACGGACAGAAATCGAGACCCTCGACGATCTCGGATTGGTATCGCGCGTAGACGAGCCGCGCCGCCTCGTCGAGCGCTCGCTCGATCTCTGGGTCTTCTTCGGGCTGACCTCGCGTCTCGGACAAGGGTCAGCCCTCGGGCGGGACCAGCGCTTCGGCGTCGAAGAGCGAGAGCTGCGACCAGGGCTCGACGTTTCCGCCCGCCAGTCGCTGCGCCAGCTGCGCAGCTTGCTTGTACAGGCGCCCGAGCTGCCGCGTTCGCGCGGTGCGTTCGCGCTGCGGTTCGACGCGAAATTTCCACACCGTCGCGCCGCCGTCGTCGCGCGCAGGCTTGAGCCAGTCCGCCCACTCGTACGCGGCGGCCTCCGAGAGCACCTTTCGAACGAGGTCCGCGTGCCCTTGCGTCGCGCGCCCTTCGCCGAGCATCTGTTCGAGCAGCGATTGAACGCTCACCACGGGAGCGCCGCGCAGCCAGTGCGCGACGGTCTCTGCCAGGATCGCGGCTGCGACGCGGTCGAGCGCGTCGCGCTCGGCGAAGGGCGGCTCGGGCTTCGCGAGCACGCCCCCGGCGCGGATCTGCAGCAGCGGATCGAGCGAAAACTCCGCGTGAATGTGAAACTGCACGTTGGACAAGAAGCGAAGCGCGACGCAAGCGGGCGTTCCCGGCGGCAGCTCGATCGCGAGCCCCTCGCGCGACAGCTCGACGACGGCGGCTCGCGCCGTGTCCAGGTCGACCACCCGCGCGCGAAACGTATGGTCCCCCACGCGCTCGGGCAGGCCCCACAGCGCGAACGGGTCGGCGCCGACGAACATCCGCGCCGCCGCGGGCTCGATCGCGTCGGCCCTCCACGGAACGGGGATCGACACGCGCCGTCCCTTCTGCGTGATGGCGTCGACGAGCGATCGAAGCTCTTCGTACTCGGCGCAAATGGCGTCGAGGAGCTTCTCGAACTGCGCGGATGAGTTGCCGACCGCGGTGCACTTTCCGTCGTGGTAGACCTCGACCCGCGCGTAGTTTTCGTCTTCGCCGACGCGCAGCTGCACCGAGCTGACGCTGGTCGCGCCGGGGAGCACGTCCTTTTCGCGCAGGGCCGCGAGGGTCTTGGCCGCAGTGGCCGCCCAGAACCGCAGCGTCACTACATCGATCCCGTCTCGTCCGTCCTTGCCGTCCGCGCCCTCGCCGCTTCCGCGCAGGGGACGGCGATCGTGCTTGAGCGAGAAGAGCACCAACGGCGACCCGGTCGCGTACGCGAGCGACTCGAGCCGCGACGGAAGCAGCCTCAACGGCGTGAGAAACGGCGTCGCCGTCGTGAGCAGCTCGTGGACGCGATCGGCGTCCTTGACGCTCGCGGCGACGTGGAGCCTCCACGGACGACCGGGCGTCGCGTCGAGCCACGAGACCTGCTCGCCGGCGACGAGCGCGATGAGCTCGGGCTCGTCCGTCGCCTCGACGGCGATCCCTTGCGTGGCCAATGCAGGCGCGAGCAACGCGCGAGGGTCCGACTGCAGAGGCCCGTGCGCCTCGAGGAGGTAGGTCTTGAGCGCGGCGCGCCCTTCGATGTCTTCTTCTCCGCTCGAGGCGCGGACAGAAGCGGACAGCTGGCGCGCGAGGAGCACCGAGAGATCAGCGCGGGTTCGTACGATGGCCATGGGCGCGCGGACGATACCTGCGATCGAGCCGTTCACGCCAAAACGCTGACGCCTTTCGTCGTACGCTCGGCGAACACGCGTTATGGCAAAGCTCCAGCTCCACACGCACGCGGCGAGGATTCCTGAAATCGGGACCTCCCCGCGCCACGCCTTCGCGCTCATCGAGATCGCCGGAGAAATGACCGCTGCAGAGCTCGCGCAGTCCACGCGGGCTCCCCTCTGCATGGCGCTCGCGATCGACGCGTCGAGCTCGATGCGCGGCGCCCGCTTCGCGCTCGCGGTGCAAGCGGCGCGGGACGTGATCGACGCCCTCGGGCCCGACGATCGCTTCGCGGTGATCACGTTCGACCGCGTCGCGCGCGTGGTGTGCGCCCCGTCGGCGGCGGACCCCGAGAGCAAAGCCGAGGCGCGGCGCGTGCTCGATCACATCGCCACCGCGACCGGAACGAACCTTTCCGCGGCCTGGCGCGAGTGCGACGACGCGCTCTCGCGATGGATGATCCCCGACGCGGCGCGCAGGATCGTGCTGCTCACCGACGGCCTTCCTTCGCACGGCGAGATCGAACCCGAGGCGCTGCGCCGCCTGGTTCGCGCGGGGCTCGACCGCGGCGTCGAGACCAACGTCGTGGGCGTGGGAGACGCGATCGACGAGCGGCTCTGCGCGCTGCTCGCCTCCGCCGGGGGAGGGCGGTTTCACTATTTGCGGGACGCCGCGCAGGTCGCGCCAGTGATCGCGTACGAGGTCGAGGGCGCTCGGAGGCTCGTGGCGACGGACGTGTCGCTCTACATTACGTTTACCGCGCGAGTGACCCGCGCGGAGGTGATGCACAAGCTCCCCTGTCGACCCGATCGGCGGACGATGGAGGTCTCGATCGGACCGGTCAGCGCAGGGTCACCGCGCCTGGTGCTCTTGCAGTTCGAGCTCGACGACCCCACGACAGAGGCCCCTGTGTTCGAAGCATTCGCCCGAGGCAACTGGGCCGCTCCTCGCCCTGCACGCGCCACGAGCACCGGCTTTGCGCTCGGCGCGCGGGCGCTGTTGGAGGGACCTGGCGGCGACCCTCGCGAGGGAATGGCCGCGCCGGCGATCGCCACGTTGCCAGAGGGCTTCGGCGCCCCCGAGGCGCGCAAGCGCGTCGCCAAGGCTGTCCTCTGGATGCGCACCGTGGCCGAGATTCGCTCGGCGTGGGACGCCGTCGAGGCCAACGACGAGCCCGCGGTGCGGCGGCGCATGGGCCGCGCGAGCACGCTTCGAAAGCAGCTCACGGAAGCTGCGTTGCTCGAAGGCGACGAGATCGCTGCCCTTCCGGACCTCGAGGCGCTCGAGAGGGTGATGCTGGGCCCGAAGGACGCGCGTCGAGAGGTGCTGCGCCGGACGTGGCACGCGATCGATCACAACACCAGCTCGTCGCTCGTCGTCGAGCGGGGCGGCAGCGTGATCGATCCGGGCGAGGACAAGCCGAGCTGACCGGGCGAGACGCCCGTTCTACATCGACACACACAATCAAAGAGAACTCATGGCTTCTGTTCGCGAATCGAAAGAGATGATCCGCTCGATGCTCGACGGATCGCACGACCCCTCGGGGCCCCTGACGCTCATGCTCTGGGGCGCCCCCGGCATCGGAAAGACCTCCCTCGTCGCGCAGGCCGCGCGCGAAGCGGGCGTGGGATTTCGCTCGGTGATCTCGCACTTGTACCAACCCGTAGACGTGCTCGGGTTGCCCTACATCGTCGATGGGCGCTGCGAGTACGCGCCGCCTGCGGCGTTTCCCGAGGTGGTGCGGGACGGTGAGCGCGGGGTGTTCTTCTTGGACGAGCTGCCCAACTGTGTTCCTGCGATGCAGTCGGCGTGGGGCATCGTCGTGCTCGAGCGCAGCACCAAGCACTTCAAGTTTCCGCCGGGCTGGTTGATTGTATGTGCTGGAAACCGAGAGAGCGACCGCGCTGGCGCCTCGCGGCTCGTCTCGGCGCTCGAGAACCGGCTTTGCCACGTGCAGGTGGAGCCGTCGCGAGACGAGTTTCTCAACTACGCGGTCGCGCGAGGGATGCACCCGAGCGCTCCGGCCTTTCTGCAAGAGCGCCCGGACATGCTGCTCAAGTTCGACCCCAAGAGCGCCGAGCGCGCGTTTCCCTCGCCGCGCGCGTGGGAGCGGGTCTCGGACGTGATGAAGCTGCGCGTCAACGAGGCGACGCGGGTCGAGATGCTGAAGGGCTGCGTCGGCACGGGCGCTGCGGTCGAGTTCTACGCGTTCTGCAAGGTGTTCGACGAGCTGCCGAGGCTCGAGGACGTGCTCGCCGGGACCGTAGATCTGCGGGCGATTCTGCGGCCGGATCTCTTGCGCGCGATCGTGTACTCCGTGCTCGCGTGGGTGGGCACTGCGCCGAAAGAGCGGATGAACACTGGCTCGGCCGTGGCGCTCAACATGTCCGACGAGTGGGCGATGCTGCTCGTCACGAGGCTGTACGAGCTGGACCGAGGCGGCTTCGTGAAGACCGAGTCGTGGCCGAAGATCTCCGCGCGCCTGGGGAGGTTTCTCACGTGAGCGGCGCGAAGAACGGCCCCAAGGGAGAGCCCGTTCCCCCCGCGCTGCGCGAGAAGCTGCTCGAGGCGCGAGCGCGGCTGCTCCTGAGGTTTCCGTTCTTCGGATACCTCGTGGCGCACCTCGAGGATCGCGTCGGCGAGCACACGCTCGACAGCTCGTCGACCGACGGTCGCCACGTGTTCTGGTCGGAGAAGTACCTGTCGTCGCTCAACAACGACGACGCGCAGTTCGTCCTGGCGCACCAGGCGCTGCACTCGGCCCTCGCGCACCTGTCGCGCCGGGCCGAGCGCAACAAGGACAACTGGGACCTCGCCGCGGACGCGACGGTCAACGCGATCCTCTTCGACGCAGGAATCAAGACGCGTCGCGACGTCGTGAAGGGCGACGCGCAGAAGTCCGCAGAGGAGCAGTACGTCTATGCAGACCAGCTCCAGAAGCAAAAGGGCGCGAAGGCTCCGATCGACGACCACGGCGATTGGGACGAGAGCAAAGACCCCAACGATCCCGAAGAGAGGCAGCTCGCGGACCTCTGGCGCGCGGTGATCGCGCAGGCCAAGCAGTTCGGAAGCGTTCCCAAGTCGATGCAGCGCGCGATCGAGCTGCTCGAGCCCAAGCGCGACTGGCGAGACCTTCTTCGGCAGGGGCTGCATTTTCCCGAGGACTACAAGTGGACGCCGACGGACCGACGCTTTCGCGACGTGCTCTTGCCGACGCTCACGGGCGAGAAGCACCGCGTGGTCATCGCGGTGGACACGTCGGGATCGATCCTCGGACAGCAGCTCAACGAGTTCTGGGCAGAGCTCGTCGCGATCCTGCGCAACAACCAGTGCGAGGCTCGCGTGCTCGCGTGCGACGCAGAGATTCAAAACGAGTGGGACGAGAACCAGTTCGACCCGCAAATGCTGCGAGAAGTGCGCGGCGGCGGCGGAACGAGCTTCGTCCCCGTGTTCGATCGCGTGGCCGAGTACGCGACGATGGGCTGGCGCCCCGAGGCTGTTGTGTACCTGACGGACCTGGACGGGAGCTTTCCCGAGCAAGAGCCGGACGTGCGAACGATCTGGGTGGTGGGTCCCAAGGACGCGAAGAAGACCGCGCCGTTCGGCGACGTCGTCAGCGTCGAGTGACAGCGCGCGGCAGCGCGGGTGGGTGGGGTGTGATTGCGAAGCGTGCGGCCGGGAGCCAAGGGGCCAACGTTACCCAAGTTTGGCGAGCGAAAATCGTCGTGGAACGCGATC
>LNFM01007619.1_pt1 | contig 16841 bp, 17 predicted proteins | sample 596031 | NCBI WGS metagenome assembly LNFM01 (sample SAMN04254537, study PRJNA301005) | activated carbon metagenome | isolation source: dual media filters at the Ann Arbor, Michigan drinking water treatment plant | place: USA: Ann Arbor
CGCCCGAGTTGATCGCCAATCTGGGCTGGACCTACGACTTCCCGATCGGCGACATGGGCAACATCAGCATCGGCAACAGCTTCGGCTACACCTCGAAGATGGTGACGACGGGCGTGCCGCTGCCGCGCGGCGACCGCCGTTCCATGCTGCTGGTCGACGCCCAGATCTCCTGGGAGTCGCCGGACAGCAAGTACCGCATCTCGCTGTGGGGCAAGAACATCACCAACGACAGGCAGCGCCTGTCGGTCACCCCGGTGGCGTTCCTGTTCTCGTTCGAGCAGTCGACCCGGCCGCGGACCTACGGCATCACGCTGTCCGCGGACTTCTGATCTCCAGGAGGGGGACGGCCGGCATCGCCGGCCACTCCTGATCCAGGGCGCCGGTGGCAACACCGGCGCCCTTTTTCTTCTCCGCTTGCGGTCGGCCACGCGCCCGTTATCCTCGACGGCGGGAAACGGGAGACGCCACATGACGGGATCGGACCCGCGCCTTGCCGCGCTCGCCGACAAGCAGGAAATCGCCGAAGTCCTCTACCGCTATGCGCGCGGCTGCGACCGGGCGGACGAGGCGGCGCTGCGCTCGTGCTTCCATCCGGAGTCGGCGCACAATCACGGCATGTTCGTCGGCAGGTCGTGGGATTTCGTCGGCCGGGCGATGGCGATCTGCCGGCCGCTGAAGGCCTGCAAGCACATGATCTCCAACGTGCTGGTGACGCTCGACGGCGACCGTGCGGTGTCCGAATGCCATTTCTGGGCCCATCACCGCCGGATCAACGAGCAGAGCGGCGCCGAGGAGGACTATTTCACCGGCGGCCGGTATCTCGACCGCCTCGAGCGGCGCGACGGCGAGTGGAAGATCATCGCCCGCACCGGCGTCAGCGATTTCGAACGGTTCGATCCGCCGTCCGACCGCAACATGTGGACGATGCCGGCCGAGAAGATCGGCGGCAAGCATCCGGACGATCCGGTCTACCGCCTCGAAGCGAGCATGGGAAAGGGCACCTGATGTCGCGCGACGACCAGATCCAGGCGCTGCTCGACAAGCAGGCGATCACCGACCTCAGCTACCGCTATTCCCGCGCCGCCGACCGGCTGGACCGCGAGCTGCTGGCGTCGGTCTACTGGCCCGACGGCACCGACGACCACGGCGCCTTCGTCGGCAGCGCGCCCGACTATGTGGACTGGGTGATCGGCCTGCTGTCCGGCTGGATCGCGGTGCATCACGACAACACCAACATCCTGATCGATATCGACGGCGACACCGCCTTCGGCGAGGTCCATTGGACCGGCTATTACACCTACGAGGTGAACGGCCAGCCGCACGACCAGCTCGCCGTCGGCCGCTATATCGACCGGTACGAGAGGCGGGGCGGCGAATGGCGCATCAAGCACCGCACCTGCCTCAGCGACTGGAGCCGGATCGAGCCCAGCGTCAACTGGCGCACCGACCCGGCGCGCAGCCGGCTCGCCGGCAAGCGCAAGCCCGACGACCTGCTCTACAGCGCCCGCCGTCTCGGCGCCGCCGACTAGATCTTCCATCCGAACCGAGGGACGACCGAATGACCATCCAGCACATGCTCCAGGCCGGCAGCGTGGCCAGCGTTTCCGATCCACATCTTCAGATGCTGCTCGACAAGCAGGCCTGCGCCGAGGTGATGATGACCTATTGCCGCGCCATCGATCACCGCGACGAGGAGCTGCTGCGCAGCGTGTTCCATCCCGGCTCGCAGCACCGGCACGGCTTCATCGGTCCGTCGTCCGATCCGGCGCGGCCGTCGAAGCCCGGACAGCCCGGCGACTTCGTCGCCTATGCGCTGGGCGTGCTGGCGACGCATTTCCGCACCCACCACCAGCTCGGCAACATCTTCATCGATGTCGAGCCCGGCGCCACGGCCGCCTACACGGAAGCCTACTTCACCGCGTACCACCGCATGCGGCCCAAGGGCGACCCGCAGGCCTCGGCCACCGCCCATGACACCGAAATGGATTACTGGGTTGGCGGCCGTTACATGGACCGGATGGAAAAACGCGACAACGTCTGGAAGATCACCTACCGCACCGGCATAACCGACTGGCAGCGCATCGAATCTCCGTCGTCGCAGGGCTACTACGGCATACCGCAGGAAATGCGCATGCAGCAGAACCGCGACGACTTCCTGTATCACCGCCGCGCGTTCTATGGGTGATCCGCAAAACCTCAGGCAGCCATTCATCGCTCGCCGAACCCGTACAAATTGATATAGTCCCTGCCGGAAGTGACAGGGGAGGCAGACGCCGTGGCTGAATCGCAAGGGGCGCCGGCGCAGGCCGCTTACCCGAAACCGCTACTGGCATGGGCGGTCGTCGGCGTGCTGATCATCGCCGCGCTGATCGCCTATATCGACCGCCAGGTGGTGGCCATCGTCGTCGACCAGATGAAGGCCGACCTGAACGTGGGCGATGCCCAGATCGCCTGGCTCTACGGCGTCTTCGCCGTCTTCTATGCCATCGCGGGACTTCCCATCGCCTGGATGTCGGACCGCAAGAGCCGCAAGCACATCATCGCCATCGGCATCTTCTTCTGGTCGCTGATGACCATGGCCTGCGGCCTGACCAAGAGCTTCTGGATCGTGTTTCTCGCCCGCATCGGCGTCGGCGTCGGCGAAGCGACGCTGACCCCGGCGACCAACTCGCTGATCGGCGACTATTTCCCTCGCGACAAGATTCCGCTGGCGCTCAGCGTGGTGCAGGCCGGCCCGATCATGGGCTCGGGTATCGCTTTCATCATCGGCGGCTACGTCTATGGCATGGTCGAGCAGGCCGATCCGTTGCATCTCCCGTTCTTCGGCGAGTTGGCGCCCTGGCAACAGACGTTCCTCTATGTCGGCGCGCCGGGTCTGTTGCTGGCGTTCCTGTTCCTGCTGATCCGCGAACCGGTACGCCGGACCGTCGCCCGCCCGGCCGACGCCGCGGCAGGTACCGGCGCCGACATCTCGATCATGAATTTCTACCGGCGAAACGCCAGGATGACGGTGTTCCATCATCTCGGTTTTCTGTGCTTCGGCCTGCTCGGCTACGCCTTCGTGTTCTGGACCGTTTCCTACTTCGTCCGCGTGCACGGGATGAACAATGCCGAGGCGTCGCAGATCTTCGGCTGGATATTCCTGGTGACGGGACCGCTGGGGCCGATCTTCGCTGCGCTTTACGCCGCGCATCTGACGCGGCGCGGCAGGAAGGACGCCAACATCCTGGCACCGCTGGTCGGTGGCCTGATCGGCGTCGCCTCGGTTCTCGCCATCCAGGTGATGCCCAATCCGGTTTGGGCGTTCGTCTTCTACGTGCCGGCGCTGATCTTCGTGAACTCTCCCTTCGCCATGGCCTATGCGTCGCTCACCTATGTCACGCCGCCGCCGTTGCGGGCGCGCGTGGCCGCCGTGTACATGTTCATGGTGTCGTTCGGCATGATGCTGGGGCCGCCGATCGCGGGAATGTTCAACGAGCACATCTTCCCCAGCGACCAGGGCGTGCGCTACTCGGTCATGTCGGTCACCGTGATCTTTGGCGCGCTCGGGTTCCTGTTCCTGACCCTGGCCCGCAAGCACTACATCCGCACGGCCCAGGACGCCGAGGAGTGGAGCGCCGAAGAGGACGCTCGCGACCGGGAGGACGCTAAGGGCCTCGCCTGAGCTTACCAATCGCGCCCGGCCGGCGCATACTCACCTGCTGCAACGGGAGGACGAAGATGCCGATGCGGCCACGCGACAACACCAAGGACCTCGACGACTACAGCCTGCTCGACCCGAAGGTGCATGCGTGCCCCTACGAGTTCTTCCAGCGGCTGCGCGGCGAGTGCCCGGTCTACCGCATGCCGGAGACCGGCACTTATCTGGTCACCCGTTATGACGACATCCGCGCCATCAAGAAGAACTACCAGGACTTTACCTCCAACATCACCCTGCAGGAGCGCGGCCGGCGCGATGTCCACAAGGAGCACGACCGCATCCTGCAGACCTATGGCTGGGACAACGTCCAGACCCTGCAGCGCACCGATCCGCCGGGCCACAGCCGCTGGCGCAACCTGATCGACCGCACCTTCACCGCCGGCCGGGTGCGCGAGATGACGCCCTATATCGACGCCATGGTGGCCGAGCTGATCGACAATTGGATCGACGACGGCGAATGCGAGTTCGTCACCCAGTTCGCCATCCCGCTGCCCTGCAAGGTGATCGCCGACCAGCTCGGCGTCGACCGCGACAATTTCTGGAAGCTGAAGGCGTGGTCCGACGCCATGCTCGAGCCCGGCAGCCCGACATGCCCGGACGAGCGCGTCGTCGAGTGCGCGCACCTGGTGGTCGAGTCCCAGCACTATTTCTACAAGGTGTTCGAGGACCGGCGCCGCGAGCCCAAGGGCGACATCATGTCGGCGCTGGTGCACACCGACATGGGCGGCGAGCCGCCGCTCACCATGCATGAGCTGCAAAATCTCATGAACCAGCTGCTGACCGGCGGCAACGAGACGACGACCAGCGCCATCTCCCACGCGCTTTGGAACCTGCTGAAGTTCCCGGAGCAGATGACGCGGCTGCGCGCCGACCGCTCGCTCTTGAAGAACTTCGTCGAGGAGACGCTGCGCTTCGAGACGCCGGTGCTGGGCCTGGCCCGCAAGACCACGCGCGACGTGGAGGTGTCCGGCACGACCATCCCAAAGGATTCGCTCGTGGTGCTGACCTACGCCGCCGCCAACCGGGACGAGGACAAGTTCGACGACGGCGAGACCTTCGACGTCACCCGCAAGAACGCCGGCGCCCAGATCGCCTTCGGCATGGGCGCGCATTTCTGCCCAGGCGCCATGCTGGCCCGGCAGGAAATCCTCAGCACCTTCGAGGCGCTGCTCGACCGGCTGGACGACATCGCCCTTGCCCGGCCGCTGCCCGAGGACACCCACCAGCGCAGCGTGTTCCTGCACCAGATGAAGGAACTGCCGATCCGCTTCAGAAAGCGGTAGGGCTTGCACGCCTTGGCAATTTGCCGTATATACTAGGGCAAGTTGCCAAAGGAGCATGACGATGCCCGAGACGCCGTATGGATTTTCCGAGGGGCCGGTCGCGAGACTGGACTTCATCGACCAGATTCGCACCGGGCTTTCGTTCGACGCCGTCGCCGCCGCCGCGCAGGCACTGGGCCTTACCGTCAACGATCTCGCCGCGTTCGGCGTGATTCCCCTGCGCACCCTGTCGCATAGCCGCCAGGGCGGACAGTTCAGCCCGGCGCAGTCCGACCGTGTCGCCCGTTTCTTTCGGGTCTGGCGGCGGACGCTCGATACTTTCGGCGGCGCCGACCAGGCGCGGCGCTGGCTGGAGCGGCCGACGCGGCCGCTGGGCGGGCAGGCACCCATGACGCTGCTTGATACCGAGGAAGGCGCCCGCTTCGTCGAGGACGTGCTCAGCCGCATCGATCACGGCCTCGCGGCCTGATGCCGCCAGCCACCGCGTGGCGGCTGACGCGCCTGCCATGGGCCGATCTGTCCGGCGAGGGCGCGCGGCGCCACGGCGGTCGCTGGAATTCCCCTAGCCGGCCCGTGGTCTATCTGTCCGAGGAGGCCGCGCTGCCGCTGCTCGAGGTGCTGGTTCACCTGGATCTGCCGCCTGACCTGCTGCCACCCGACTACGTTCTGATGCGCGTTGACCTGTCGCCGCTGGAGCGGGCCGCGCCCGGAGCCTGGGCCGAGAACGGCCCCGCCGAGTTGCTGGACGAGCGCGACAGCCGCGCCTGGGGCGACCGCTGGATCGCCGAGGCACGGACGCCGGTGCTGCGGGTGCCCTCGGTGCTGGTGGCCGAATCCGCCAACCTCGTCCTCAACGTGCGACATTCATTGGCGGCCGCGATCCCCGACCCCGGCCGGCGCGCCTTCGCCTTCGACCCGCGGCTGTTATGAAAGCGCGGGCTTGATGCGGTCATCCACGAATGTAAATATCCCTGTGACGCTTTCAGCGCATCAACGGGGACAGGTCATGAGCACGCTCGCCGAAAAGCCGGTCATGGGAACGGCGCTGCCGATCGAAGGGTTCAACCCGCTGGACCGCAAGGTGCAGGGCTGCCCCTATCCCTACTACCAGACCATGCGCGCCCAGTGCCCGGTCTATCCCAGCCCGCAGACCGGCATGTATTACGTCACCAAGTACGACGACATCCGCTTCATCAAGAAGCGGCCGGACCTGTTCACCTCGGACATGACGCACAGCTCGCGCGGCGGTCCGCGCGAAGCGCTCATCCGTCACGAGGACATCCTGCGCACCTATGGCTGGGCCCATGTGCAGGTACTGCAGCGGACCGATCCGCCCGCCCATAACCGCTGGCGGCAATATATCGACCGCACCTTCACGGCCAGCCGCGTCAACGAGATGAAGCCCTATGTGGACCAGATGGTCCACGAGCTGGTCGATGCCTTCGTCGATCAGGGCGAATGCGAGTTCGTCGGCGACTTCTGCGTGCCCCTTCCCTGCAAGGTCATCGCCGACCAGCTCGGCCTGCCCAACGACCAGTATCTGCGGCTGAAGTCCTGGTCCGACGCCATGCTGATGCCCGGCGGTCTGATGGCGACCGACGCCGAGATCGAGCGCTGCGCGTGGACCGAACTCGACGCCCAGCATTTCTTCTACAGGGTGTTCGAGGACCGGCGGAAGCAGCCGACCAACGACATCATGTCGGTGCTGGTCAACACCCGCTTCGAGGGCGAGGAGCCCATGTCGATGCACGAGCTGCAGAACATGATGCACCAGCTCATCACCGGCGGAAACGAGACCACCACCAGCGCGCTGGCGCATGGCCTTTGGAACCTGCTGAAGAATCCGTCCGAGATGGCCAAGCTGCGCGCCGACCGGTCGCTGATCAGGAACTTCGTCGAGGAAACGCTGCGCTACGAGACGCCGGTGCTCGGCCTGTTCCGCCAGGCGACGCAGGACGTGGAGCTGAGCGGCACCGTGATTCCGGCGGGCACCATCGTGTTCATGGCCTATGGTTCGGCGAACCGCGACGAGGAAAAGTTCGACGACGGCGAGAGCTTCGACGTCAGCCGCAAGAACGCCGGCGCCCAGATCGCCTTCGGCATGGGCACCCATTTCTGCCCGGGCGCCATGCTGGCGCGCCGCGAGATGGTCTCGGCGTTCGAAATCCTGCTCGACCGGGTCGACGACATCCAGCTCGCCCGCCCGCTCGACGAGTTCACTCACGAGCCGAGCATCTTCCTGCACCAGCTAAGGGAACTGCCGATCCGGTTCAGGAAGCGCTGATCAGCCCTTCGCCGCCCGCTTCGCCTTCTTGCGTTCCAGCAGCTGCTCGCGGGTCTGGCCGTAGAGCAGGTTCTTGGCTTCCTCGGAAATCTTGCCCGGCGTCGCGGCGATCTCGCGGCCCAGCGCATAGGCGCGCTTGACCGCCGGGCGCTCGCCCATGGCCTCGAACCAGCGCTTCAGGTGCGGCGTGTCGTTCAGGTCCTGGCCCTGCAGCTCGTGCAGCGTGATCCAGCCCCAGCACGCCATGTCGGCGATGGAGTATTCGTCGTTGGCGATCCAGTCGCGGTCCTCGAGCTGGTCGTCGAGCAGGCCCCACAGCCGCGCCACCTCGTTGGTGTAGCGGTTGATGGCGTAGGGCAGCTTCTCCGGCGCATAGGCGCGGAAGTGATTGGCCTGGCCGCCCATGGGACCCAGGCCGCCCATCTGCCACATCACCCACTCCATGACCTTGGCGCGCTTGAAGGGGTCGGTGGACAGGAACTGGCCGGTCTTCTCCGCCAGGTGAATCAGGATGGCGCCGGATTCGAAGATCGACAGCGGCGCGCCGTCCGGTCCCTTGACGTCGTGGTCGACGATGGCCGGCACCCGGTTGTTGGGGCTGACCTTCAGGAAGTCCGGCTCGAACTGCTGGCCGACCATGATGTTGACCGGGATGACATTGTAGGCCAAGCCGGTCTCCTCCAGGAAGATGCTGACCTTCCAGGTGTTCGGCGTCGGGAAATAGTAGAGGTCGATCATCGTCCGGTCCTCACGCGATCAGGATGTAATAGGCGGATGCCACCACCATGTAGCACAGCGCCAGCAGGGTCGCCTGGATGCCGACGATGCGCCCGAAGCTGGCCATCTCGTGTTTGCTGTAGCCCCAGGCATGCAGGTAGCGGGCGACGGTGAACAGGGCGCCGCCGAAATGCACCATCAGCGACGGCGCGCCCGACCATTCCAGCGCGATCAGCAGCGCCAGGCCCGTCGGCACATATTCCGTGTAGTTGGCGTGTACGCGGGCGATGCGGTCGGCGGTCTTGTCCTCGTTGCCGAAATTCTCGACGGTCGAGCGGACCCGGTGATGCAGCACGTTGTAGGTCAGGATCACCAGCAGCAGGCCCAGCGCCGCCGTGTAGTACAGCGTCACCGGCACCTGGGCGAGGCCGCGGCCGATCGGGATGCCGGGTCCCAGGACGATGGACACGACCACCAGGCCGATGCCCACGGCGAAACAGGCCCAGGCGCCCTTCATGAACCCACCGAAGATCGGGATCAGCGTCGGCGGCGGCTTGTGGGGCTGCGCCTCGGGATCCTTCAGATAAGGCAGGATGCGGCGATAGGCATAGGTCAGGCCGATCCCCACCATGATCAAGGCAAGACCGACAGCCGTGCCGAACACGCTCAGATTGACGCCGTGCATCTCCTCCCCCTGTGCCGTTTCCGCTCGCACTATAATGCATGGCGACATCCGCCTTACAATCGGCATCCGGCAGGTTTCTGCAGCCTTGCAGGCGAGGCGCGAGACGCACTAAGTTGCAGGCCACAAATCCGGCGGCGAACCCGACGCGTACAGCGCCTGTCCGATCCGAACCTCCAGGGGAGAGCCATGACCACAGCCCTCACATATCCGCCACGCACGCTCGGGCCGGAACAGGAGGCCATGCGGGCTGAAGTGCGCGCGTTCCTGCAGAAGGAATACGCCGCGGGCGGCTTCGGCCGCGGTCAGGAGGCCATGGCCCGCTACGACTTGGAATTCTCGCGCCGCTGGGGCCAGGCCGGTTTCATCGGCATCACCTGGCCCAAGCAGTATGGCGGCCGCGGACTGACCTTCCTCGACCGCTACGTGGTCACCGAGGAGGCGCTGGCCGCCGGCGCGCCCGTGGGCGCCCATTGGGTGGCCGACCGCCAGAGCGGTCCGCTGCTGCTGAAATACGGCACCGAGGAGCAGCGCCAGCGATTCCTGCCGAGGATTGTCGCCGGCGAGGCGTTCTTTTGCATCGGCATGTCCGAGCCGGACAGCGGCTCGGATCTGGCCTCGGTCCGCATGTCGGCGACGCGCACCGACGGCGGCTGGCTGCTGAACGGCACCAAGCTGTGGACCTCGCTCGCCCATATCTGCCACTACATGATCGCGCTGGTGCGCACCTCGCCCGTCAATCCGGACAACCGGCACGAGGGCATGAGCCAGATGATCGTCGACCTCAAGGCGCCCGGCGTCGAGGTCCGTCCGGTCTACAACCTGTCCGGCGAGCACCACTTCAACCAGGAAGTCTTTACCGACTATTTCGTCCCCGATGAGAACGTGGTCGGCGAGATCGGCGCCGGCTGGGAACAGGTGATGAGCGAGCTGGCCTATGAGCGCAGCGGCCCCGAGCGCATCCTGTCGACGTTCCAGACCCTGGTCGAGCTGGTCCGCCAGGTGGGCGACGACCCGTCCGAGGTCGAGGCGCGCGCCATCGGCCGGCTGACCGCGCACCTGATGACCCTGCGCGGCATGTCGGTATCGGTCGCCGGCATGCTGGCCGACGGCAAGATGCCGGTCACCGAGGCGGCGCTGGTCAAGGACGTTGGCACCAACTACTGCAAGGAGGTGCCCGAAGTGGCGCGGCTGATCTGTCCGCCCGAGGACGGCGCCGGCAGCAATTCCAGATACGAGAAGATGCTGAGGACGGCGACGCTGATCGCGCCGTCGCTCACCATCCAGGGCGGCACCCGCGAAATCCTGCGCGGCATGATCGCAAGGGGGCTCGGCCTACGATGAACGACATGCGCACGCTGATCCTCGACACCGCGGAACGCATCTTCCGCGACCTCTGCGACCAGGCTCTCGTCGACAAGGCCGAGAAGGGCGAATGGCCCGCTGGCCTGTGGCAGACGCTGGAAGACTCCGGCCTGACCCAGGCATCCGTTCCCGAGGAACGCGGCGGCGCGGGCGGCACCATCGGCGACGGCCTCTATTTCCTGAAGACGTCGGGCCGCTATGCGGCGCCGCTGCCGTTGGCCGAGACGCTGATCGCCGGCGTGCTGCTGGCCGAGGCGGGCGCCGACGTGCCGGCCGGTCCGCTCACCATCGCGCCGGTCCGCGCGGGCGAGGTCATCGAGTTCAGGGACGGCACGCTGTCGGGCACCGCCTCGCGGGTGCCGTTCGCGCACGCCGCCGCGGCCATCGTGGTGGCGACCTCCGCCGGGCTCGCGATCGTCGATCCCAAGGCGGTCAGGATCGAGCGGGACAAGAGCATGGCCGGCGAGCCGCGCGACACCGTGATCTTCGACGGGGCGTCCGCCACCATCGTCGGCAAGGTCCCGGCCGGCCGCGTCTGGCAGCTCGGCGCCCTGGTGCGCTCGGTGCAGATGGCGGGAGCCCTTGAGGGCATTCTCGCCATGTCGGTGCAGTATGTGCAGGACCGCAAGCAGTTCGGCCGGACCCTGTCCAAGTTCCAGGCCGTCCAGCAGTCGCTGGCGGCCATGGCCGGCCAGGTGGCGGCGGCGTCCTCGGCCGCCGACACGGCCATCGAGGCGACCGAAGCGGGCGACCCGGGCGTCTCCATCGCCGTCGCCAAGGCCCGCGTCGGCGAGGCGGCGGGCATCGCCGCCGAACTGGCCCACCAGGCCCACGGCGCCATCGGCTTCACCCATGAATACGCGCTGCACCAGTTCACCAGGCGGCTGTGGGCATGGCGCGACGAATTCGGCGGCGAGCCCTACTGGCAGGCCGAGATCGGCCGCCAGGTGGCCAAGGCCGGCGCCGACAATCTGTGGAAGTTCGCCTCGCGGACGTGACATTCTCCATCGCCGTCTTTGCGAGGAGCGAAGCGACGCGGCAATCCAGACGCCGGTGCCTCTACACCAACGCCTGGGTTGCTTCGCTGCGCTCGCAATGACGGCGAGGGTTGTTATTTCTCGCTAGCTTTATCGACTCTCCGATCCAGTTTGCTGGTGATCAGGAGGGTCGTGTCATTATGCGTCAGCTCAAATTATTTCGAATGGGTACTCATCAAGTCACCCGCATCCCGCGCGAATTCGAAATCGAGGGAGATACGGTTACGATACGGAAGCAGGGTAACCGCCTAATCCTCGAGCCTGTTAGGCCCAAGTCTCGGTCACTTCTGGAGTTTCTCGCGACTTTGGAGCCAATTGACGAAGAGTTCCCGGAAATCGACGATCCACCTCCGGAACCGGTCGACCTGTGACCCCTCAAAAAATCGGCCCGATGATTCCGAGCTGCGCGGCTTTCGCCACGGCCTGGGTTCGCGTCACCGCGTTCAGCTTTCCGGCGGCGTTCTCGATGTGGAAGCGGGCGGTCGAGGGCGAGAACGACAGGATCACCGCGATCTCCTGGTCGGTCTTGCCGCGCGCGGCCCAGGTCAGGCACTCGATCTCGCGGCTGGTCAGGTAGATGAACGCGGTTTCCGGGGCGCTGATGCCGCGCGCGGTGTCGGCGATTTGCATGAACTGCAAGGCGGCAAGCAGCAGCGCGCGACGGTGCTCGCGCCAGATCGGCTCGATGTCCAGCGCCGGATCGCGGTTCAGCCACGACACCGAACCGACCCGGCCGCGCGACAGATGCGTCGGCACGATGATGGCGCCGTGGATGCCTTGGCTCACCTGCCAGTCCAGCACCTTGCGCTGGATCGGCTCCAGCGCCTGCTCCTGCGGGAACGGATGGTTCGCCTGCCAGAAAAACGGCAGGTGCTGGAAGCGGCAGGCGTGCGTCGTCGGGCTGATCAGCGTGTAGTTCTGATCGACCCATTCGTCGATCGCCGCCTTGTTCCAGCCGAACAGCTCGGCGAGGCGGTTGCCGTCCTCGTCGGTCAGCGGCACGGTGGTCGAGATGTCGTCGAGGGCAGCAACCAGCGGAATGCCGATCAGTTCGCCGATGCGCCGCAGCAGGCCGACGCCCTCGGCGAGCCGGGTCGCGCGCTCCAGTGCGTCGAGGCATGCGGTGACGTCGTTCAGGCTCATCCTCGCGCGGCGCTCCCCACCTGTCGATTCCGAGAGGTAGACGTTACAGGCGCGTTCGCCCAAACTCCATGGCATCGGGAATACGGGGAAGCGTACCCACATGAACAAGCCAGAGCAGTTCAGCCTGCTGGACCCTGCCGTGCAGCAGTGCCCATTCGCCTATTACAAGGTGCTCCGCGAAGAGGCGCCGGTCTATCTGATGCCCGAGACCGGCATGTATATCGTCACGTCCTATGACCTGCTCCTGGAGGTGATGAAGAACAACAAGGTTTACTCGAACCTGGCGCCGTCCGGCCGCCGCGCCGGCCTCTATTGCGAGGAGGCCGAGCGGATCATCAACGAGAAGGGCTATGGCCGGTTCATGCCGACCATCGTCAACAACGACCAGCCCGGCCATACGGTCTATCGCGGTCTGGTCAACGACGCGTTCCGCGCCGGCCGCATCCGCCAGATGGAAGCCTACATCACCGAGGTGGTGGCCGGCCTGGTCGAGACGTTCGCCGGCAAGGGCGAGTGCGACGCTGTCGCCGACCTGGCCGTGCCGGTGCCCATGTACGTCATCGCCGACCAGCTCGGCGTGCCGCGCGAGGACTTCCAGAAGTTCAAGGAATGGTCCGACGCCTGGGTCATCGGCCTCGGCATGAAGGTCCCGGACGCGGTGCTGATCGATGCCGCCGAAAAGGTGGTCGAGATGCAGCACTACATGATCGCCCGCATGGCCGAGCGCCGGACCCTGCCCCGCGACGACATCATGAGCGACCTTGTACAGGCCACCTACGACGGCGAACGGCCCTTGACCGACAAGGAAGTACTGTCGATCGTCGAGCAGATCCTGGTGGCCGGCAACGAAACCACCACCAACGGTATCGCCAACGGCCTCCAGCGCCTGGCCGAGGATCAGGACCTGCAGGCGCGGCTGCGCGCCAGTCCCGAGCGGCTACCAAAGTTCGTCGAGGAAATCCTGCGCATCGAGTCGCCGGTTCAGGGCCTGTTCCGCTATGTCGCCGAGGACACGGAGCTCGGCGGCGTGCGCATCCCGAAGGGCGCGACGGTGATGATCCGCTATGCCGCCGGCAACCGGGACGAGGCCAAGTTCGACCGGCCCGAGGAGTTCGACCTGGACCGCAAGAACAACGGCGCCCACATCGCCTTCGGCTCGGGCATCCATCACTGTGTCGGCTCCCAGCTTGCCCGCGCCGAGATGCTGGTCAGCTTCCGCGCCGTTCTCGACCGCTTCAGCCATTTCGAGCTGGCCGTGCCGTCATCCGAAATCCACTACCACCCCAGCTTCGCGCTGCGGGGGCCGACGAAGCTGCCGCTTCGGCTGACGCCGAGGGCTGGCTGATACCGACGAATCCCTGTAGAAGATGCACCAGCGCATAAAATGCCCAGCCAGGAGACCATGACATGCTGACGCAAGAGCAGATCCGGGATATCCGCCAGCAGATCGACTTCGAGTTCAAGCGCAAGTCGCCGCCTGAGGGCTTCCCCAAGTTCCCCGACCTGCCCGCCGGCCGCTACAACGACGAAGAGTTCTTCGAGCTGGAGAACAAGCACTACTGGAGCAAGGTCTGGATGCTGGCCGGCACGCTCGACGAGATTCCCGAAGCGGGCAACTACATGTTGTGGGATATCGCGCGCCAGCCCATCGTCATCGTGCACGGCAAGGACGGCGTGGTCCGCTCGTTCTACAACACCTGCCGTCACCGCGGCGCGCCGGTCGTCACCGAAAAGTACGGCACCGCCGAGCACGGGCTGGTGTGCGGCTATCACGGCTGGACCTACAACCATCAGGGCGAGCTCGTCGGCATGCGCGACAGACGCGACTTCGTCGACTTCGACATGGAATGCCGCAGCCTCTATGCGGTGAAAACCGAGATGTTCGGCAAGCTGATCTTCGTCAACTTCGACGAGGATGCGCCGTCGCTGCGCGACTACATGGGTCCGATCTACGACGAGCTGCAGGAGTTCCAGTTCCAGAACCTGCGCCTGGTCGACCACTACATCTGGGACCTGCACTGCAACTGGAAGATCGCCATGGAAGCCAACATGGAGGTCTATCATGTGAAGTCGATCCACCCGCAGACGGTGGACCCGAGCCTGGACTACCGCGGCAACGTCAACACGCTCTATCCGCACGGCCATTCGCGCATGGTGGCGCCGAACCGGGTCGTGGGGCGCAAGTCGGGCTATGCCCAGGTGGGCCAGGGGCTGCCTGAGATCGACACGGTGGGCGAAATCGGCCGCACCTGCACCCAGTCCTACCACATCGAACCCAACTGGGTGTCGCCGCTGGGGCCGACCCTGTTTCCGGTGCTGCACTTCTGGCCGGTGAACATCCGCGAGACCAAATACGAGATCCGCTGGTTCGCCATGGATTGGGGCACCGGTCCGGTGCCGGAGATCTGGCGCAAGCAGATCGAGTACTTCAACGTGGTGATCACCGAGGACACCCAGTTCGGCGACGCGATCCAGAAGTCGGTGGACTCCTATGCCTTCAAGGGCGTGCCGCTGTGCTACCAGGAGGCGCGCATCTACCACATGCACCAGAACATCGACAAGACCATCGGCGCCAACATCGTCCCGGCGCACCTGCGCGCCGAGCCGGTGATCGGCGACGAATGGATCCACCCCAACGACACCAACGAACGGCTGCGCCAGCAGCAGTCAATGGCGGCGGAGTAGCAAGCCGGGTTATCGTCGGAGCGGGCGGTGGAGCCATCCGCCGCCTGCGTCGCATGTCCAACGGGGAGACGTACCGATGAGCCTGATCCGCTATCCCATCGAGCAATATGCCTATGTGGTCGACGACATCGAGGCGGCGTGCATGCGCTGGGTCGATCTGGTCGGCGCCGGGCCGTTCTTCCTGATGCCGCACCACAAGTCGCGCGACACCGTCTACCGCGGCAAGCCGTGCGACGTGGACGTGTCCTATGCGTTCGGCCAGGCCGGGCCGGCGCACGTCCAGCTCATCCAGGTGCATAACGACGAGCCGTCGTGCTACGGCGACATGTACCGGAAAGGCGAGCAGGGCTTCCATCACTTCGCGATCCTCGTTCCCGACATCGACGAGGAGAAGCAGCGCTTCGAAAAAGCCGGCTGCGAGACGGTGACCGAGCTGTTCTCGTCTGCCCGTGTCGCCTACATGGACGCCCGCCACCTGTTCGGCTGCTTCGTCGAGCTCTATCAGGACAACCCGCAGGTCCGCGCCTCGTTCAAGAACTGGCGGGATGTGCATGCGGCGTGGGACGGCAAGACCGACCCCATCCGCCTGGTGACCTGGACACCGTCGAAGGACTGACTCGCCCTTTTGCCGGTCGGCCTGATCCGGCAATATTGCGAACACATGCCAAACCAGAAGCGGGGTAAAGATGACTGAACCCAAGCGCGGGCCGCTGGACGGCGTCCGGGTGATCGATATGTCGACCGTGCTGCTCGGTCCCTATGCCGGCCAGATTCTCGGCGACCTGGGCGCCGACGTGATCCGGGTGGAATCGCCCAAGGCCGACATGACCCGATGGGCCGGGCCGTCCGCCCATCCGGGCTTCTCGCCCATCTTCATGAACTGCAACCGCAACAAGCGGTCGCTGTGCCTCGACCTGAAGAAGGACGGCGCCAGGGGGGCACTGGTCGAACTGATCCGCACCGCCGACGTGTTCCTGCACAACGTCCGGTTGGAGGCCATCGAGCGCCTCGGCCTGGGCTACGAGGCCGTGCGCGCCATCAAGCCGGACGTCGTCTATGTCCATTGCGTCGGCTTCGGCACCGAGGGCGCCTATGCGGGCCGGGCCGCCTATGACGACCTGGTGCAGGCGGCATCCAGCGCGGCCAGTCTCAACCGGATGGTCGATCCGGACGAGGAGCCGCGCTACATGGCGACGCTGGCCGCCGACAAGACCACCGGCCTGCACGCGGCCTACGCCACGCTGGCCGCGTTGTTCCACAGCCAGCGCACCGGCGAGGGCCAGTTCGTCGAGGTGCCCATGCTGGAAAGCTTCACCTCGTTCCTGATGATCGAGCACATGAACGGCCATACCTGGGAGCCGCCGCAAGGCGACTACGGCTATCACCGCATCATCAACATCAACCGCAAGCCGTACCGGACCAGGGACGGCTACATCTGCATCATGCCCTACTCCACCGAACAGTGGCGCCAGGCGCTGCGCCTCGGCGGCATCCCGATCGCCGACGACGATCCGCGCCTGCTGACCATGGGCGGCCTCGCCCGCCATTTCCGCGAGCTCTATGGTCTGCTGGTCGATGTCACGCCGACCCGGACCAGCGACGAATGGATGACGTTGCTGACCGAGCGGGACATCCCGGTGATGCGGGTGAACCGGGTCGAGGAGCTGAAGACCGAGGAGCATCTGTCCAGCGTCGGCTTCTTCGAGCAGCGCCGGCATCCCACCGAGGGCGTGTACCGCTCCATGCGCCAGCCGGTGAAGTTCGCCCAAACACCCGCCTCGATTCGGCGCGATCCGCCGGGCCTGGGCGAGCACAACAGGGAGGTGCTGCTGGAGGCGGGGTTGAGCGCCGAGGCGGTGACCGCGCTGGAGGCGTCAGGGGCGCTGCATAGCTTGATGCCGAAGGATTAGTTGGCGGGCTCGGTCGGGCCCCCTCTCCCCTCGTG
>LNFM01007622.1_pt1 | contig 16839 bp, 13 predicted proteins | sample 596031 | NCBI WGS metagenome assembly LNFM01 (sample SAMN04254537, study PRJNA301005) | activated carbon metagenome | isolation source: dual media filters at the Ann Arbor, Michigan drinking water treatment plant | place: USA: Ann Arbor
TTGAATCCTTCGGTGTGAGAGCCTGGATTCTACCGGTGGCTGACTCTCTGACTATCGTTTCAAACGTTGCACTTATTCTATGAATTCAGGGGATATGTAGCGAAAGGATTGACCCGTTTTATTTACTTGCGGCATTCAGAGCATCAAAGCAGTATTTGATTGCTAAAAGTACGGGGTCAACGCACAAAACGATCTACTTTCCAGTAGCAAAACGGTTTCATGTCTATCTACCACCGCTTTCAGCACAGGCCAAATTTACCGAGTTGTTGAAGCTTGCTTGGCGACAAAAGGATGCAACGGAACAGCAGGCATTAGCAGCTGACCGCTTGTTCAATTCGTTGCAGCAAGCAGCTTTTTCCTCGCAACTCTAGTAAGTAGGATGGATCACGCGTCACCGATCCATCGGGCTCCGTCACGGTGGATGAAAAAGCGTCATCCACCCTACGCACTACCTGAATTCACCAGTGCCCCCGGCACGCCAAGGAACAGGCAACCCTCAATGGCTCAATTCTTCCCCGCCCGCACCACCTGCCGTTTCGACACCCCTGGCGAACGCCGGCTGGCCGAGCGCCTGGAGAAGAAGCTCGAAGACGACTACCTGTGCTGGTTCAATATTCCGGTGGGGCCAAAGGCCTTGCAGCCGGATTTTGTGGTGATGCATCCGCTGCGTGGGGTGCTGGTGCTGGAAGTAAAAGACTGGAAGCTGGACACCATCCAGAGCATGGATCGCGGCCAGGCGAAGATTTTTGCCGATGGCGTGCTGAAAACCCAGAAGAACCCGATGATGCAGGCGCGCGCCTATGCCATGGAAGTGGTGATGATGCTGCAGCGCGACCCGGCGTTAAAGCAGCCCGCTGGTTCGCCACGGGCCGGCAACCTGATCATGCCGTTCGGCTGGGGCGTGGTGCTGACCGCGATTACCCGCAAGCAGTTTGAGAGCACCAATCTGGCCGAGGTACTCAACCCGCAGCAGGTGATGTTTCAGGATGAAATGACCGAAACGGTGGACGCCGAAGCCTTCCAGCAACGGCTGTGGGACATGTTCCACCACGTGTTCCCCTGCCAGTTGAGCCTGCCGCAGATCGACCGGGTGCGTTATCACCTGTACCCCGAGGTGCGGGTCAACGTACTGCCGGGGCAGTTCGGTTTGTTCGCCGAACAGGACGCGCCATTGCCCAGCCTGATCAAGGTCATGGACTTGCAGCAGGAGCAACTGGCGCGTTCGCTCGGCGAGGGCCATCGAGTGATTCACGGCGCGGCCGGCAGCGGCAAGACCATGATCCTTGGCTACCGTTGCGCGCACCTGGCGCAGGTATCGAGTAAGCCGGTGCTGGTGCTCTGCTACAACAAGTCCCTGGCCGGCCGCCTGCAGCAGGTACTGGCCGAGCGTGGGCTGAGTGAGAAGGTGGTGGTGCGTAACTTCCACGCCTGGTGCTCGGATATGCTCACCGCCTTTAACGTCGACCGCCCGGACCATAAGTTGTTGGTCAACGCCAAGATGGCGCAGATGGTCGAGAGAACCATTGATGGCGTCGACCGGGGGCAAATCCCCCGTGCGCAATATGCAGCGGTGCTGATCGACGAGGGCCATGACTTTCAGCCTGAGTGGTTCAAGCTGGTGGTGCAGATGATCGACCCGGAGAGCAACTCGCTGCTGGTGCTGTACGACGATGCGCAGTCGATCTATCGCGGCAAGGGCGGCAAGAGCGGCATGGATTTCAGCTTCGCCAGCGTCGGCATCCAGGCCCAGGGCCGCACCACCATCCTGCGCATGAATTACCGTAATACTGTGGAGGTGCTGTCGGTGGCGCGGGCTTTTGCCATGGAGCTGCTGACCGCCCGCGATGCCGCCGAGGATGGTGTGCCCATCGTCGCGCCACAAAGCGCGGGCCGGCGTGGCGCCTTCCCCGAGTTGCTGCGTTGTGAGTCGGATTGGCAGGAACACAACTGCATCGTCGAGCGCATCCGCGATGAACAAGGCCAGGGCCGCGCGCTGGATGATATAGCGGTGATCTACCGCAGCACCGCCCAGGCCCAGCGCATCGAGCGGGCCTTGAGCGAGGCCGGCATCGCCTTCGCCTCGGGCCAGTCGGCCAAGGGCCGTGGCGCGTTGTATGGCAGCGAGGATGCAGTCAAGATCGTCAGCATGCATTCGAGCAAAGGCCTGGAGTTCGGCCTGGTGCTAATCCCCAACTTGGGTGAAATGCCGAAGAAAGGCGAGGACGAAGTCGACGAGGCGCGCCTGCTGTATGTAGCCATGACCCGCGCGATTGATCGGCTGGTGATGACCTACCGCGAACCTTCCAGCTTTACCCGCAGAATTCAGGACTCAATCGGCAGCGTGCGCCAGCACCTGGACGAGATGGACGCACAGAAGGCAGTCGGTTGATATGAGCAACTTTGCATTTCTCATCCCCGAATTCAAAACCCTGTTCGAGCCGGCCAAGGGCGCGGAACAGCTGGTGTACTCCGACCCGCGCGCCTGCTGCATGCGCACCCGTCATGCCCTGGAGCAAGCCGTGCACTGGCTGTACGAGCATGACCGCGACCTGCGCATGCCTTACGACAATGGCCTTAATCTGCTGCTGACCCAGGTGGAGTTCGTGCGCCTGCTGCCGCCGCAGATCCATCAGAAGTCGCGGTTGATTCAAAAGCTGGGCAATCAGGCCGTACATGGCAATCAGCCGATCAGCTACAGCGATGCGATGAAGCTGGTGCGTGAGCTGTTCCATCTGCTGTTCTGGCTGGCGCGTACCTTTACCCGCGCCAGCGACCCGAAAAGCATCGACGCGGCGTTCGACGAACAGAACGTGCCGAAACTGGTCAGCGTCAGCGATGCAGCGGCCTTTACCCGTGACGAGCTGAAAAAGCAGGAAGCCAAATTCCAGCAACAGATTGCCGCCCAGCACGGCACCCTGGAAGCACGCGAGGCGGCGATTGCCGAACATGCCGCCAGCCTGAGCGAGCGCGAGGCGCTGCTGGCCAAGCTGGATGCCGAGCTGGTCGCCACCCGCGCGGCACTGGCCCAGGCCAAGGCGGCGAATATTGCCGTGCCGGACAGCCATGATTACGACGAGGCCGACACCCGCCGTTTGTTTATCGACGTGCTGCTGCGCGAAGCCGGCTGGGAGCTGGGCAAAAACGCCGACGCCGAAGTGCCGGTCAGCGGTATGCCCAACACCCAGGGTGAGGGCTCTGTCGATTACGTGCTGTGGGGTGCCAACGGCAAACCGCTGGCGGTGGTGGAAGCCAAACGCAGCCTGAAAGACCCGGACGTGGGTCAGCAGCAAGCCAAGCTGTATGCCGATTGCCTTGAGGCCGAGAAGAGCCAGCGCCCGCTGATTTTTTACACGAATGGCAACCACACCTGGCTGTGGGACGACCGTCGTGCGCCGCCTCGTGAGGTGCAGGGGTTTTATACCCGCGATGAGCTGGAGCAGGCGATCCAGCGGCGCAGCCTGCAAACTGACTTGCGCGAACTGCCGATCAACAGCGAGATTGTCGAGCGGACTTATCAGCACCGGGCGATTCGGGCGATGACCGAGTCCCTCAGTCAGGGTCGCCGCGCCGGTTTGCTGACCATGGCCACCGGCACCGGCAAGACGCGCATGTCGATTGCCCTGGTCGAGCTGTTGATGCGCGGCAACTGGGTCAAGCGCGTGCTGTTCCTGGCCGACCGGGTGGCCTTGGTCAATCAGGCGACCGGCGAATTCAAGAAGCATTTGCCTGACTCCAGCCCAGTCAACTTGGTGACCGATAAGAACGGCCAGGGCCGGGTGTATCTCTGTACCTATCCAACCATGATGGGCTTGATCGAGCAGATGGAGGGCGACCGGCGCAAGTACGGCGTTGGCCACTTCGACTTGATCGTGATCGACGAGGCGCACCGCAGCGTGTACCAGAAGTACGGTGCGATCTTCCGCTACTTCGACAGTTACCTAGTGGGTCTCACCGCCACACCGCGTGACGAAGTAGACCGCGATACCTATCACCTGTTCGGCCTGGAAACGGGCGTGCCGACCGATGCTTACGGCCTGAATGAGGCGGTGGAAGACGGCTATCTGGTGCCGCCCACGGCCTATTCGGTGCCGATCAAGTTTGTCCGCGAGGGCATCCGCTACGACCAGCTCAGCGATGACGAGAAAGAGCACTGGGAGTCGCTGGACTGGGGTGATTACAGCGCCGAGGGTGAAGCGCCCACCGAGGTGCTGGCCTCCGAGGTCAACAAACAGCTATTCAATGAGCCCACCGTCGACCTGATGCTCAAGCACCTGATGCAGAACGGCTTGAAGGTGGAGGGCGGCGACAAGCTCGGCAAGACCATCATCTTTGCGGTGAACCAGAAGCACGCCGAATTTATCGCCCGGCGATTCAACCATCACTATCCGCACTTTAATGGCGAGTTTGCGCGGGTGATCACCCATGCAGTGAGTTACGCGCAGACCCTGATCGACGACTTCAGCAGCAAGCTCAACAAGCTGCCGCAGATCGCCATCTCGGTGGATATGCTCGACACCGGCATCGACGTGCCGCAGGTTCTGAATCTGGTGTTCTTCAAAGCGGTGCGCTCGAAGGTGAAGTTCTTGCAGATGATCGGCCGTGGCACGCGGCTTTGCCCGGACCTGTTTGCGCCGGGCGTACACAAACGCGAGTTCGCCATCTTCGATTTCTGCGGCAACTTTGAGTACTTCAACGAAAACCCCAAGGGCGCATTGGGTGGTGTGGCCGAGCCGCTGGGCAAACGCTTGTTCAAGGCGCGGTTGGATCTGCTGGCGTTGTTGGCCTCGAAGAACGTTCGCGAGCCTGGGGTGCTGGCGGAAACCCGCGGCCAGTACGATGCCTTTGTTGAGCTGCGCACGGAGTTGACCGACGAGTTGCACGACGAAGTCGCGGCAATGAACCCGGACAACTTCATCGTGCGTACTGAGCTTGAACACGTGGCCCGCTTCGCCGAGCGTGGCGTGTGGAATGCGCTGGATGAGGCGGCGCTGGGTGATCTGCGCAGCCACGTCGCCGGCCTGCCGAGTGAGCGCGCGGCTGAGCACATCACCGCCAAGTTGTTTGATCTGGTCTGCCTGAACTTGCAGCTAGCGTTGCTGCGTTCAACCAGCGACTTCATTACCTATCGCGACAAGGTGGTCGAACTGGCCAGCCAGCTTGAAGTGATGGATAGCATTCCGGCGGTGCACGCCGAACTGGCGTTACTGCAGGACGTGCAAACCGACGAATACTGGCAGGACATCCGTTTGCCGATGCTTGAGCAACTGCGCCGCAGGATGCGTGAGCTGATCAAGTTTATCGAGCGCCGCCCGAGTAACCCGGTGTACAGCGTGCTGAGCGATGAGATTGGGGAGGCCAAGGTGGTCAATCTGAAAGACTTCAACACCGGCATCAATCTGGAGCAATACAGGAAAAAGGTTGAAGCCTATATTCGCGCCAACGAGAACCATGTAGCCATCGCCAAGCTCAAATTCAATCGGCCGCTGACAGCGAGCGACCTGAGCGAGTTGGAGCATTTTGTCTACGAGTCGGAGCCGGTGCAGAGTCGCGAACAATTCGAGCAGTGCTATGGCGCGGACCAGCCGCTGACCTTGCTGATTCGCTCATTGGTAGGTTTGGACCGCAACGCTGCCAAAGAGGCTTTCGGTCAATTTCTCGATGAGAATCGCTACAGCAGTCAGCAAATCCGCTTTGTCGAAATGATCATCGAGCGCCTCACTCGACAGGGTGTGATGGAGGCCGGTCAACTCTACGAACCGCCGTTTACCGCACTGCACCATGAGGGATTGGACGGTGCGTTTGGCGATGCCGATGCTAATGCGATTGTGGCGGTGATCGCCGCTATCAAACGCAGTGCGGCTGCGTGATGGCGTATCAGCCCCCCTTTACGCTGAACGGCAGCATTCTGTCGTTGGTGACGGAGATTGCACAAAGCGTCGGCCGCTTAAGTGCGCAGCCGGAGCATGCTAATGCGCTGCGCTTGCGGCGGATCAACCGTATCCGCACTGTTCAGGGCTCGCTGGCGATTGAGGGCAATACGCTGAGCGAGGAGCAGATCACCGCGATTCTCGACGGTAAGCGCATCATCGCCCCGCCCAAGGATGTGCAGGAAGCGCGAAATGCGCTGACCGTTTACGAGCAACTGGAGGCTTGGCAGCCCGCGAGTGAACAGCACCTGCTTGAGGCTCACGCGTTGCTGATGAAAGGCCTGATCGATGATGCTGGGCATTACCGCCAGGGCGGTGTTGGCGTGATGAAGGGAGATCAGGTGGTACACATGGCTCCACCGGCCAATCGCGTCAGCAAGCTAATGCGTGACCTGCTGCAGTGGCTGGAGACAACCGATCAGCCCCCACTGATTGCCAGTTGCGTCTTTCACTATGAATTCGAATTTATCCACCCTTTTGCCGATGGCAATGGGCGGATGGGGCGGCTGTGGCAAACCCTGATTCTGAGCCGCTGGCAGCCACTGTTCGCGCATGTGCCGGTGGAAAGCCTGGTGCACGCGCATCAAGCCGAGTATTACGCGGCTATTAATGACAGCACCCAACAAGCCGATAGCACGCCGTTTATTCGGTTTATGTTGAGCATGCTGCGTGATGCGATTCTTAGCATGAGCCCCCAAGTCGAGCCCCAAGTCACCCCCCAAGTCGCTGAACTGCTCAAGCATGTGGTCGGCGAGGTCAGCCGTGAGAAGCTTCAAGCTGCGCTAGGCCTGGCTGACCGCAAATCTTTCCGCGAGCGCTATCTGCGTCCGGCGCTGGATGCAGGCCTGATTGCCATGACTCGTCCGGACAAACCCAATAGTCGTCTGCAGTGTTATTACCTGACGGAGTTGGGAGAGCAGGCTTTGGGGTAGTATCTGGTTCGGGTGCTTGTGGCTACTGGCGCCGAAAGCCCCCGTATTTGCTGGATTTCAGGCACAAAAAAAGACGTCCGTGGACGTCTTTAGATGTTGAATTGGTGGAGCCGGGGGGATTAAAGAATTGTATGTAAAGTACTGTTTTAAAACACTTTTTAATTAGTTTTTCTGTGTATGTGCCCCCATAAGTGCCCCCGCACACGTATTTTCGACGAGCGGCCTATTTAAGGAGTTGAACTGGCGTCCTGAATTATCGTTCTGCGACAGGGCGAGGGCCAGTCAGCCATCGGCGGGCATTAGATGAAGTCGGTCGTGTACAGCATGATATCGGTTATCTGGCGACCAGGGCTTGAACCCAGCTCAAACCGGGCGCTGAGTAGCTGTCGAGTCATGCAGTTGGGTTTTTTCCGCGGTAGCGCACCATGGGCTCATCTAGGACGATCTGAGCTGAGGTGCGGTATGAGACATTCGACGGTTATTTGTCACAACTGTGGCAAAGCGATGGTTCCGAGAGCGACATATAGCCGTGGCTTCTGGGGATATTCGCCTTCGTCGAATCACTGCCCCTTTTGCCTGAGTGAGAACTGGCACGGCGGAAGTCCAGGGTTGGGGACTCGGCTGTTTGCGTTGGTTGGTCTGGCTTTGGGTATTCTGGCCTGTGTCCTGATGGCAGCGCTTTTGTTCAAAGTGCAGTGGTGGCTCGGCGTTGAGGGACAGTGGCCTCTATTGAGCCTCGGAACCTGCGCTGTGTCAGTTGTTGTTGGATATCGTTTTTACAACTGGCTTGTAGCGTGCTGATAAGAGCGAATCTGCCGGCATCCTTGAACTCCGGGAGCTTAGAATTTTAAGCGACTTTTAGATTTTGAAAAAAATCTCAAAGTATCCTTGGGTCTAATATCTAAACTCTAATGGCGTCCTCTCATATGCCGATGCCTCCAGTAGATAGAGCTCATTTACAAGCATAAACTCCCTGATTTCCGATGATCGATCAGTTTCCACCTCCCGATGAGCTCTCGGATTTCGATAGGCCAAATACGCTCCGATAAATAGGTTGGCTCTTCCTTCACTCTCACCACTATCTACGCCCCAAGTTAACGCAGCGTCTTTACCTTGAAAGGCGCGAGCCAACAACTTGCGTGCTGTGTCAGAACCACCAATGCGATCACGAATAATTTGCTCCAGCCTTTTGTAGGCCGCATCAATTGCATGCCCCGGATTTATATCAAAATTTAGTGCCAGATCAATTAGTCGATCATCCAAAAGACCAAAATTAACTAAGGCTGGAAAATACTCCTTAAGACGGTCATTTCTATACTCCCCATTAAATCTTGACTCGTCAATATACTCATAGATCCTTAGCGGTCTTACGGGGCGTGCATGTCCGATTTTCTCTAGATCACGACTCAACAGCACGCCAGTTTCGATCCGCTGATATATCGAGGCATCAATCACATACTCTTCCACTTCAGCGCCATGCCTGATGAGCATTTTTAGGGCTGTAGACAACCCCTCAGGCCCCTCACCTTTATATCCAGAGGTAAATCCAGGTCGCACCATAATGGTTGTATATTCGTTCAAGCAGAGAAGAAAAGCGTGATGGCTAACTCTGTCGTACTTATAAGTTAATAGTCGGGCCTCTCTGATCTTTCCGCCAAAAGAAATTATTCTAGAGATCGCCTGGAGGCACTCTTCAGTGATTCCACTTGTTCCGTGATATTCAATGCCAGACAACTCGCTCGTCCGAATGCAATCCGGGAATATCAGTCCCAATAACTTTTCTATTATGAAATTCAAGGTTCAGCGTCTCTTTGATTTAATAATCTATACGCTCGCCATATAATCCATCACCAATGAAGCCCCTAAATATGGGCCGGCGACAAATTAGCGTGCCGCATAATAGTTCAGCAGTTAGCGTTGAGGCTTAAACCACCCATGGTATCCCCCTACGGGTAGATAGGGGCTCCTTAGCTAGAGCGCAACCAGTTCGGCGATCTTGGCCGCTATCACCGACATCGAATCTTCTGCCGTGTCCAGGCCACTTCGGGAAGCAAGTAACGGGCTGACGTTGCGGAGAGAATCGTATGTCGTGTTGTGTACGATGGGAACTAGTTGGTTACCTGCCAAAAGTGCCGAAAGTTCTTTGTCGGCGACGCTTTCTTTAGGAAGGCGGGTCAGCAGAGCAGGGGTCACTAGCACAAGTCCAATTCTTGAGTTTGCTAAGCCTTTGTCGATGGCTCGCATCATCGGAACGCCGAGACCAAGATCCTTTTCGCTGAACCAAACTTTTACACCAGCCGCCACTAGAAACTCGTGCAGCTCCCTGGCTGGCCCCTGTCGGTCATCCCACGCGTGGCACAGGAATACGTCACGTAGATCAGGTTGCTCCACTGCCCGCCTCTCAACGGTCTGGCGGATTGGCTGGAGTGACTGCACCTGGGTGAATGTGTATGACACGGATGAACCCGCTTTGGACCAGCGCGGCCTTGAGCCGCCGCTAGACCTGCCACCACCGCCACTGTTGCTGTAACTGCTTCCGCTGCTGCCATGTGATGGGTAGTAGGAGCGAGAGCTGGTGCGGTAGCGGCATGCAGGGCAGGCAGCTGCGGCTGCAGCTGAGCTATGTCCGCGTACTGGCGCTGTGCATCTAGACATGTTGTGATCCTTTCATTAAGGAGCGACCGGCCTTCAGGGCACTAATGTGCCCTGGGCTCTGTTTAAGCGATCAAGTCAATTGGTCGATTTGGGGCGAATGACGATGCGGAACGGTTGGCCGTTAGCACGTCGAATCGCCTTCCCCGATTTGGTGGTGATGGTCATACGGTAGATGACCTCGCCTTCCACATCGGTTTTTTCAAACATCTCAAGCTGGGACATATAACGTCTCCGGTGAGATGGCTCGAACACAGAACTCGCTCCCTTGCGAAAGGAGCCCATAGGGGCTACCATCCACAAGCTTTTTTCCACAAAGCGCGAGAGACATCTGGAGCCTGTTCAGACGTCTTTTCCCGAAGGCCGGTCAAGTTCGTACCTTGACCGGCCTTTTTGTTTCTGGCGCTCAGACATTTCATCTAAGCACCTTTTCTGAGTCACTTGATATGCTATGAATTGATACCTATCAAGACCATAATTAAATCCTATCATCATCATTTTGATGACGTCAAGTGCTCGTGTGTTATCATGCCTACCATGGTTGCCCGATCAGAGTTTGGTTCGTTCGACAGGGCAGGTAAGACGGTAACGCCGTAAGAAGGTAAGACGGAGAGCACATGATTGATTTGAGCGAATACAGCCAAGCGCAGCGGGAGCGCCTGGTATACATAGATTTTCGCCTTTACTTCACTGGGACCGTTTCTCGAACTGATCTAATGGATCGATTTGGGGTGGGCGCGGCAGCTGCCACTCGTGACTTCGCTCAGTATCGAGAAATTGCTCCTGAGAACACTGAGCTCGACACAGTGACCAAGCACTACGTGATGCGTGAAACGTTCTCGCCTCTGATCGCTCATTCGCCTGAACGCGTGCTTACGGCGCTTTCCCAAGGATACGGATACGGTCTGGATGGAGAGAAGCCGCTCATCCTAAATGAATCTGTTTCGCTGCTCAGCAAGCCGAAGGTGGACGTTCTGGCACCTATCTCGCGCGCGATCAACCTCAATCAGGTGGTAGAAATAAGCTATACCTCTGTGTCAGGCGAGTCTGAGCGGGAAATCGTTCCGTTCGCGATCAGTTGCGATGGCTTGCGCTGGCACGTCCGAGCTTTTGATCGGAAACGCCGGAAGTTTGGGGACTTCGTTTTAGCCCGAATTGGAGCTGTTCAGACTCCGTGGGATGCTAAACCCAAGAGCGAAGAAGACAAAAAACACGATGATCAGTGGAATCGAATGCTGGATCTCCCTCTCGTGTCGCATCCTGATAAAAATTGTGAGCAGGTCGTGAAGCTCGACTACGAGATGCCTGGCGGCGTGCTCAAGCTTCGAGTGCGCGCTGCGATGGCTGGGTACGTCCTGCAGCAGTACCACGTGGATTGCTCACCTGATCACAGCATTGAAGACAAGGCATATCGCCTATGGCTCAGCGATCCCTTGGCTCTCTATGGGGTGGAAAGCTCAATCTTTGCGCCGGGATACGAAAGCCCAAATGTTGAGCTGGGCGGGACTCGCAAAGTTTAGGCTAGCTAAAAACTACGCTTAATGTTGCGAGCATAATTGGTACGCTTTTAGGCGACTGAACCGTTTCGATTTGCGAAAAAATTGAGCGTCAGTTTTCATCATTTCGCTAAGAACTGGTATACGGTCAAGCGAGCATAATTTGTTGACCTGATAAAACTGCATCGAATTCGGACAGATAACATCTAATCCCAGAAAGACAAAGGCGCCTTACGGCGCCTCGGTCTCGGGCAGTTACTGCCTGAAATTTACCGCTAGCTCAGTGACACAGCATTCGCGATAACCTTGATCGGCAAGAACATTGGAATGCACCCGGCCGGAGCCGAGGGGTTATCCAACTTCTTGAATCCCAACTTAGAATAAAACACTTCCGCGCTTTCCACCGCGTCGAGATACAACCCTTTTACGGGAATGATCTCGTGAACACGCAGTGTGTTTTCCAAGGTATGCATCAGCAGTTCAGTACCGATACCAAGGCCTTGATACTTGCCATCCACCGCCAGCACGCTCAGCTTCACAGCTGGCACTTCGCGGGGTTGGTTGCTCTGCGGGGCCACGGCGGCCACTGCTTCGCGATCAAGAAACTCGAAAGTGTACGTGCAGAATCCGAAAAGCTCACCCTGCTCATTAACGACGCCGAGAGCTCCCACATTTTCGCTTTTCAGTGCACGCTTCAACTTAGAAACAAAGTAGTCATCAAGGGCCGGCTGGCCACAAGAAAAACTTTTCGAGAGTTTATAATTCTCGATATTGTCCTTCAGCTGAGTATCAACTACGTAGTTTCCGTTCTCTTGCTCTTGCGCGTTCATTTTTCATCCTCATTAGTCGCACCAACTCATCTGTTGGCGTTGCATCAGCTTCACTCTCTCGTAAAACCTCATGCAGTCTTTCGAAAGCCCTGCTGGATAGCTGGAGCCTGTTGTAACTCGACATGACGGCTTCTGCTTTTTCAAACGCAGAAGACATTATGAACGAGGTCATATCTAAACCTGAGATAGCAGCTGCTTTACGGATAAACTCCTTTGCAAATTCGGTCGTTTTCAGATCTAAACGAGCACTTTTGCTTGCGTCTAAGCTATCGACTATGGTTGTCATCTTTTTCACCTACATATATATAAAAGTAACTTCAGAATTCCTTCTTCTAGTTAAATCCAGAGAGCGCAACTTCGCGCCTCGAATACTGGTCTATTGCACATTGCATTTTCCTCTTCCTAGGTTTGAAACAGCCCTTGTGGCTGTATACGTACAATACCCGTACCGGCGACGCGTGTCAATGCCGTACGGGTAACGTACGTACGGGATTGGCTCGTTCGGCCGCGCGGTCACAACGCTGTTGACCCAAGCTCAGCTGATAGCAACATCGCTTTCGCCGCATCAGCAGTGAACACTGCCGCGTTCGTGGGGGGGGGCTGAAACTATGCTCATGCAGGGCGAGCTGCGCATCTCTTCAACGAGATCAACCAGGTCACCCAGCACACGGAGCTCATTCACGTTGGAGATCCAACCCACGTTTTGGGCGCCTGTATCCGCTGGCTGACTCCAGCGATGCTTTTATGCAGCCCCTTTATTTTCTTCTGCATGTCACCGCCAACCGTGGTGTTGTGCTTCTGCCCAACCGCCACGTTAAGGTCGCGACCAGTGGCATAGTGCAGATCATCCACCGCCGCCAAGCTCCCCGACCCTCCCGACAGCAGCGTCAATGCTCCCAGTGCCTCGATCTTTTTGGCGCCGCACACTTACTCGGTCGAATGGTCATCCACCGTCCTGATGTGTTTCTGGAGGCTTTCGGTGTTGTCCAGGGCTTCTACTTCAAGCTCGATTTGCCTTGTCTTGGATCTTGCGATCCGTCTGGCGCAACCAATTTCCATCAGCGTCGACGCGCTGCTGGCAGGTCTCACTGTACTGCCAGACCAGGTCGCGTTTCGGCACCCGGGGCAGGCTCAAGCCATGAGGCAGGATCTGGGTGATGGAAGGCTTGTACCGTAGTCCATAAGCAAAACTGACCACCGCCATGGTGCCTTCCTCCGGAAAGCCAAATATGCCCGCGTCCGCACCATCGGTGCCGGGAGTGACAAACCAGTGAGGATAAGTAGATCCGGATCCGCCTCACCATCGGGCAACAGGACTTCGATGTCGACGCCAGAGTGCGGCCGAAAGTCGTCGCACAGCCCGGGCGCTTCCGGCACATCTGGCACCCAGACTACGCGGCCAATGCGCGGTAAGTGTTAGCACAGCACCCAGTTGAAGCTGCTTACTGAGCAGACGCAGGCTTGGCGTAGCAGCACTCGTTGGAGTACCACCAACGGAAATCGTAAATGGCTTCGGGGAGGTAACAGATAGGAAATTGTCGCTCACCTGCGACAGCTTTTGACCGAGGCTGTGTAAAAACGTTTTCGAGCACGACAGGTACTCAATACCGTACTGGAAATCGCGCATCTGCGCGAAATCCACCTCTGCTGACGTACCGATAATTCAGATTTTATGTCGACGCGCGCACTTCATTTTGACGGAGCGTTTTTACACACTCTGCACCGATTTCTGCCTGTCTTAACTGGCAGGGATACGTGCGCGCTCGCTATCATCTGCTTCTAACATGTTGATCTTTTTCCGCCCAGGGTAAAGGCTGCCGTCGTCATCTATCGTGCATCCTTTGCACGTTATGTTTTTCTGCGACTGACATGTCGTCATCCGTCGTTCATCTGATGCGAAGCTGGGTCACAGCCTGAGTCAGTCCGCCCACTTTCCGTAGATTTCCGACGGTAGAACGGTCTGAAATCGAATCCCGGGTGCTCAGCGATCGGTCACCATTTTGGCTCTGACAGCGAAGAGAGCCTTGGCCATGAGTAAAGACGCACAGACGATAGTCACCCTGCTAGATCAGCAGTACGAGCAGCTGCTTACGGACGCGAGATGCTTGGTAGCAAGCTATGTGGATGCGTCCATGAAGCTGTACAAAAAGACCGGGGTCAAATCTGTTGTGGCCGGCGTATCAATCAAGCAGGTGAGCCCGAATGCGTATTCGATCTACTGGTGCAAGCTGGTGCCGCTGCAAGGACAAAAAAACAAATTCGCGCCCTTGACTATTGCGAAGGGGAATGGCAAACATAAATACCCGGCTTCCTCGTTTGAGTTTGTTGAATATCCATACCGTCACCTCGTTCTGCAAGTTGAGGGGCGGCTTGCAGAGATTCGCCGCGTTGCGAGCGAGAATCGTCAGCTACGTCGGACATTGGTCGCTTATGAGAAGAAGCTGTCTAGATACCAAGCGCTTAATCATGGCGTCCTCTATTCGGCAGGGTAGCGGCTGAGTACCTATAAGCAGTGCCGAACAGATTTGACCCGATTGTAAATCCCGAAAGCCCGTGCAGCTTGGTCTGGCGGGGCTTTCTCGTATCAGCAGTGAACTACGGCGAGATATATTGCTGCGCTTGATCAGGGAAGGCGACGGGTTCGGGCTATAAGCAGTGTCGGGCGCTAAATCTACTCGTTGTCAGCCAGCAGGCCGATGCAGGCGGGGGCGGAGGCCGTATTTGCTATTGGCAGTGACGCTTACGACCAAGTCAGCCGGCCAGCTTTGATTTGTATTAGTAGTGAAAGGCTTCACTTTCATAAAATAAACATTGGTAGGTGCCGTTCCAGCTGGTACCTGTGTCGCGCAGCGGGTGGTGACGGTAACGCGCTACCCCTCGCTGCCTCGCTGCTGTTCGAATGCAATGCGGTTCATTACGCAGATGGGGATGGGGTAGCCCTGGATTTGGGTCGTGAGAGCCTCGTTGCCTGCGATCACCATGATGCAGGATAGGCCTCTGCGGAAGCGCATCCCTCGTCCCGAGTAGTTGCGCGGGATGATCTCCCATGATTCGTCGTCGTAGTAAAAACCAACGATTTCTGACCAGTGCGATTTGATGCCTGCGCCCATGATGCCCAATTGTGTCAGGCAGAAAATCTCTACCTGGGTTTCCTGCCCAAGAGGTACAGCGTAAACCCGACCGTTGGGCGCAATAGGTGGGAAGTATTGCCCGTTACCGAGGTGACGAAATTCCATGCTTGTGCTCCGGATAGATGAGGTCGCTAGACACTCTCCGGTAACTTCCTGAAAACCCAAGGTCAGCTGTTGTCAGCGAGTCGGCGCACGAGTTTATCTTGCTGGGCAAGCTAGCTCGCCACATGGCGTGCGTGCATGTAGCTGACCTAAACGCTTCGGCGCTTTGCTCACTTTCGCTAGGGTGCCGAAACTGACAGCCCTTCCGAAGTCATCCCATGACCTCACAGGCTTGGGAAAATACTGCGTATCGCAGCGGTAGGGTGCCCTGCCGTTGGATTTGGATCAGCGCCCGCTGCCAAAAGAGGCAGCGGGCAGTTTGCTGCAGGTAGCTGGCCGTACCGCTGAAGACTCAGTCGTCGCCACGCTTTTTGTCCAGACGCGCTGCGACCATGTAGCCAATAGCGCCTGCGATGGTCAGCGCACTGACGACGGCAAGCACGGCATATACAAGCAGCTCAAAACGATCCATGCCCTTACTCCTTTGATTTGAGGTCTAAAGGTTAAGGGCTTTTGATCGAATCCCAAATCTACTGTGTGACGGCTTTGCGACCGGTGCCTGCAGGCTCTTTCCGCATGTAGGCCCTGGCACCGACGTACACATCAGTTTCCCAAATATGCAAATGCCCTAACTCGTAGGCGACGTCATTCCGAGCCTCCAGATCCTCATCGTCGGGTGCTTTTCCTCCAAGAATCGGGGCGTGGTGACCAGACGACCGCTGGTAGAGCTCGCAGGCATATGCTGCGCGACAGTCATCAATGTTTAGTCCGTGAGAAAGTAAAAGCTCTTGCGCAGCAGGTAGGTTCTTTGATTTCCATGTACGCCAAGCAGCAGGCTTCGGGCGCCTGCTGCCCTGTCGTTTTTGAAATGCTGCGGCCTTATCCAGAATGACAATTTGCTCAGGATCAGAAATGTTAATGATCCGATGCTCACGCTTGTCTTTGCTGAACGCATAAAAGATGTTTTCCGCCTCGGCTTCTTTATGAGCATCTTCTGCGTCGAAGAAAAAAGCGTCTAGCAGTGACATGCCGAGGTATCGAACCAATCTGATCAATGTTGCTAGCTGCTCTGAGTGGAGAGCCTGAATATCTACCATCGCGGCTTCAAACCTAGTTCGGTCAAGACCGCGAGGTACCGTAATCCGTGCATGGCTTGGAAAGCCTAGCCGGCTACCAGCATCAGCCGCTGAGCCCTTCCAGCGTCCATCACTTGCGAAGCTCATTACTGAATGTACAGTCTCAAGCAGAGCGATTACGTTTTGCTGCGGAAGGTTCCCTTGGTATGCCTGGATGTAGAGCTCTTCCCCGTACTCCCTCACAAGTTTTTTATTGACGAATTCCAGGATATCCACCTCATGAGAGTCCCTGGCATAAACACAAAACTGCGCCCATTGCTGGTCGTGGATCATGGCCTCGTGTTGCCCAAGTAGCCCGCGTCGGACTGCCTCCCCGAGTACCGCCGAGCCGGCCTTGGTCAAGTCCCGATCAAAATGTGCGTGGAAACTCTGCTTCATGGTCGTTCCTCCATTCAGCTCAGGTGCTGAGCTGCTGAAGGAAATGTTGAGCGAGGAAAAATATCCTGGGGTTCGGTTTCGGTCGCTTTCAGCGCCTGAAATTGACGAGCCCATCCGTCCCTTAAACGGTCGTTTATGGAACGCCTATTCCCGATGAGCTTTTTGTCGTTTTCAGAAGACGACCGCACCATCTGACTGGATGTAACGCCTGGTGTGCATACGGCTCCTGACAGCCCAATATCAGGAGTCGTCTGC
>LNFM01007623.1_pt1 | contig 16839 bp, 17 predicted proteins | sample 596031 | NCBI WGS metagenome assembly LNFM01 (sample SAMN04254537, study PRJNA301005) | activated carbon metagenome | isolation source: dual media filters at the Ann Arbor, Michigan drinking water treatment plant | place: USA: Ann Arbor
TGGAGTTCCTCACCGGCTATCTCATCGAGAAGAGCCTGGCGGTGGACAACATCTTCGTGTTCCTGATGATCTTCACCTACTTCGCGGTGCCGCCCGAGTTTCAGAAGCGGGTCTTGATGATCGGCATCATCGGCGCCATCGTGCTGCGCACGGTGATGATCCTGCTCGGCGCGTGGCTGATCGCGCAGTTCCACTGGGTGCTTTACGTCTTCGGCGCCTTCCTGGTGCTCACCGGCATCAAGATGTGGTGGGCTGCAGACAAGGAGCCCGACCTCGAGAGCAACCCGGCGCTCAAGCTGCTGCGCAAGCTCATGCCGGTAGGCAAGAACTTCGACGGCGAGAAGTTCTTCACCGTCGAAAACGGCAAGAAGCTCGCGACACCGCTGTTCCTGGTGATCTGCCTGGTGGGCCTGACCGACGTGATCTTTGCGGTGGACAGCATCCCGGCCATCTTCGCCATCACGATGGACCCCTTCATCGTGCTGACGAGCAACATCTTCGCCATCCTCGGTCTGCGCGCGATGTACTTCCTGCTCGCCGCCGTGGCCGCCAAGTTCCACCTGCTGAGCTACGGCCTGGCCGTGGTGCTGGTCTTCATCGGTACGAAGATGCTGCTGATCGACGTCTACAAGATCCCGGTGCTGGTGTCGCTGGGCGTGGTGGTGGCCATCCTCGCCATCACCATGGTGTGGAGCCTGAAGACGGCGCCGAAGATCGCCCCGAAGCCGGGACAGTGAGGGCCTGAGGGGCGGGCGGGCGGCGCTCCTGCATGGTGGCAGCACGGCTTGGTGGCCACGCGGTTCTCGACCGTCGCCTGCCGCCGTCAGCCGCTGCCCTGCCACCCGTTGCCCATCGGCCTCAATCCAGCCTCGATTCGACCGCAGTCTGTCGAATTAACGCAATTGCGAATCATTCGCATTGCTGTTACGATAGGCGCTGTTGTTTGCCGAAGCTGCACCTGCCCGCTCGCCCTGCCCCCATGCCCGCCACACCGCCCTCATGCCCCGCCACGCTGGCTGCCGCCGGCGCGCCCGACTGGGCCCAGGTGCTGAAGCGGCCCATCGAGCTGTCGCCGCGGCAGACCCGCAGCCTGGCAGCCTCGGTGGCCGTGCTGCACCTGGCGGGCGGCTGGGCGCTGCTGCAGGTGCCGGCCGTGCGCGCAGCGGTGCTGGAGGCCGCGCCGATGATGGTGGACCTGCTGGCTGCGCCCGCGCCGCCCGCGCCGCCCACGCCGCCCACGCCGCCACCGCCGGCCCAGCGACCGCGGCCCCGGCCGCCGGTGGTGGCGCCAACGCCGGTCCTGGCCGCACCCAGCCCGGCGCCGCTGCCGCCCGAGGCCTTCACCGCGCCCTCGCCCGTGCCGGCGCCGGCGCCTGTGGTGGTGGCCGCCGCGCTGGCCAGCCCCACCCCCCCCACGGCGCCGGCACCGGCATCCCCCTTGCCCACGCGCAGGCGCCTGTCGGCCGACGCCGTGGGCTACCTCGTGACGCCGCCGGCCGAAGTGCCGCTGGCCTCGCGCCGTGCCGGTGAAAGCGGCGTCGTCTGGCTGCGGGTGCTGGTGGATGAGCGCGGGCTGCCCGGCCAGGTGCAGGTGCAGCGCAGCTCGGGTTTCCCGCGCCTGGACGCGCAGGCCGTGAGCGCCATGCGCCAGGCCCGTTTTCGCCCGCACACCCAAGACGGCGTGGCCGTCGAGGTAGAGGTCATCGCGCCCATTGAATATCCGCTTGAGTGAGCACTGACATGGAAACTCCCTCCCCCACCTTGGGCTTGGTCCACCTGCTGGCGCAAAGCGACGCCGTCGGCAAGGCGCTGCTGGCCGCGCTGCTGCTGATGAGCATCGCTTCCTGGGCGCTGATCGCCGTCAAAGGCTGGGCGCAGTGGCAGCGCAGGCGCCGCAGCGAAGCCTTCCTGCACCTGTTCTGGAACGCGCGCACGCTGGACGAGGTGCAGCACGAACTCGCCACCCACGGCGCGCGTGACCCGTTTTCGCACCTCAGCGCCCACGCGCTGCATGCGCAGCAGCACCACGCCCGCCACGGCGCCACGCGCCTGGCCGAAGCCGGCAGCGCCAGCGACTTCATCACCCGCACCATCAAGAAGGTGCTGGACGAAGAAACCATGCGCCTGGAAAGCGGCCTGGCGGTGCTGGCCACGGTGGGCGCCACGGCGCCTTTTGTCGGGCTCTTCGGCACCGTCTGGGGTGTCTATCACGCGCTGGTGGCCATCGGCATGAGCGGCGCCGGCACGCTGGACAAGGTGGCCGGCCCCGTGGGCGAGGCGCTCATCATGACCGGCCTGGGCCTGGCGGTGGCCATCCCGGCGGTGATGGCCTACAACGCCTTCACGCGCGGCAACCGCGTGCTTGCCGGCCGGCTGGACGCCTTTGCGTTCGAACTGCACAGCTTCCTGACGCTGGGCCAGGCGCCCGGCGCCGCCGCGCAAGCCCCGGCCCGCAAGGCCGAGGTGCGGGCGCTGAAGCCCGTGGCCTGAAGGGGCGCTGCCATGGCCTTCGCCGCTTTCGACCGCCAGCGCAGCGCCGCGCCGCTGGCCGAGATCAACATGGTGCCGCTCATCGACGTGATGCTCGTGCTGCTGGTGATCTTCATCGTCACCGCGCCGCTGCTCACGCATGCCGTGAAGCTGGACCTGCCCAAGGTCAGCGCCCAGCCCAACCTGCCGCCGCCGGAGAAGGTCGACTTCGCCATCGACGCCGCCGGCCAACGCCATTGGAACGGCGAGCCCGTCACGCGCGCCGCCGCCGCCGAACGCTTCGCCGCGGCCGGGAAGTTGCCCGTGCAACCGCAGGTGCACCTGCGCGCCGACCAGGCCGTGGCCTACCGCCACGTCGCTGAAACCCTGGCCGATGCCACCCGCGCGGGCTTGAGCCGCGTGGGCTTCGTCAGCACGCCGGAAGCACCCTAGATCCGCCCCGCTGCGCAATGCCGAACGGACGCTCTGGCAGCGCCCGCTGGGCAGCGCCTGGCTTGAACACAAACCACCACGCCGACATCATGAAAACACCAGCCACACCCTTACGCCTGCAACCGCTGGCACTTGCCGCCGCCATCGCCGTGTTCAGCCTGGGTCTGAGCGGCGCGGCGCTGGCGCAGACCGTGGTCGCAGCGGCGCCGGCGGCCAGCGGTGCCAGCAACAGTGCGAGCAGCCGCGACTCCAGCGCGGGCAGCGCGGTGATGCCCATGGTGCGCGCCCGGGTGCAGGCCGAACCCGCCGGCAAGGACAGCCTGCAGGCCACCACCACCACCATCGGCAAGGGCCGGCAAGAGCTGCGCGACGTGCCGCAGAGCGTGACGGTGGTGACCGAGCGCCTCATCGACGACCGCAACCTCGACACGCTGAAAGACACGCTCAAGAACACCTCTGGCGTCAGCTTCTTGGCCGCCGAAGGCGGCGAAGAAGACATCCGCCTGCGTGGCTTCTCGCTGCAGGCCGCGGGCGACATCTTTGTCGACGGCTTGCGCGACCCGGCCTTCTACGAACGCGACACCTTCAACTGGGACCGCCTGGAAGTGCTGCGCGGCAGCGCCAGCATGCTGTTCGGGCGCGGCAGCACGGGCGGCGCCGTGAACCAGGTGAGCAAGCTGCCCACGCTGTTTGCCGGCAACGAGGTGGCCGTGACGCTGGGCAACCAGGGTTACCTGCGTGGCACCGCCGACCTCAACACCAAGACCGGAGACAACGCCGCCTTGCGCGTGAACGCGATGGTCAACCTGGGCGACAACCACGGCGCGCAGATCGACAAGGTGGGCATCGCTCCGAGCTTCCGCTGGGGCATCGGCAGCAGCGACGAATTCCTGGTGAGCTTCTATCACCTGGACAACGACAACGGCATCAACTACGGCCTGCCCTGGCTCAACGGCAAGATGCTGCCGCTGGACCCGAGCAGCACCTACGGCGCCTTCAGCGACCGCAGCGCCGGCAGCGCCACGATGACGACGCTGGGCTACACCCAGCGCCTTGCCGACCGCAGCGTATGGAAGTCGACGCTGCGCGTGGGCCGCTACGAACGCGACCAGCGCGCCAGCACCATCCGCTTCGCGCCGGCAGCGGTGCAACCCGGCGGCATTGCCGTCAGCGAGGCCACCTTCGGCCCCGACACCGTGCTGCGCCGCAGCGGCGGCAACGGCACCATCGCCAAGATCCAGGACCTGGACACCATCACCTTCCAGAGCGACTACGACACCAAGTTCCAGGCCGGGGGCCTGAAGCATTCGGTGCAGACCGGCCTGGACTTCACCAAGGACAAGTTCATCGGCTACGGCGCGGCCAACCCGGCCAGCGGCGCGCTGCTCAAGCCCGACGTCAGGGTGGCGCAGAACCGCGGCAGCGGCTCGGTGGACGAGGCGCTGCGCATCATCAGCAAGAACCGCGACTTCAACAGCGACGCACTGGGCGTCTACCTGCAAGACCTGGTGCAGCTGAGCCCGACGTGGAAGTTGCTGGCCGGCGTGCGCTGGGACCGCTTTGAAGGCAGCTACCGCAGCTTCAGCACCGCCACCGCGAACTTCGGTGCGCTGACGGGCGACCGCGGCCGCGCCGATGCGCTGTTCAGCGAACGCGCGGGCCTGCTGTGGCAGCCCACGCCGCTGTCAAGCTTCCACTTCAGCTACGGCACCAGCTTCAACACTTCGGGTGACGCCTACCAGTTCGATGCCCTGGGCAGCAACACGCCGCCCGAGAGGAGCCGCAACTTCGAGCTGGGCGCGAAGATCGACAGCGAGAGCGGCAAGGCCACGCTGCGGCTGGCCCTGTTTCACGCCACCAAGTACAACGAGCGCAACCGCGACGAGACTTCGGTCAGCCCCACCAACTACGTGCTGTCGGGGCAGCGCCATGCAGCGGGCCTGGAGGTGGACCTGGCCGGCCGCCTGACGCCGGAGTGGGAGATCTTCAGCTCATGGTCCTACATCCCCGATGCCGAAGTCGACAAGGCTTCTGCGGTGCTGGGCACCACGCTGACCGGCGAAACCGTGGGCCAGCGTCCGGGCCTGACGCCGAAACACAGCGCCACCCTCTGGAGCACCTACCAGCTGTCGCCCAAGCTGCGCCTGGGTGGCGGCCTGAACGCCCGCAGCAGCGACAAGCCGCAGCAGAGCACCATCGTCGCGCGCGGCTTCGTCACGGCCGACCTGATGGCCGAGTACGACATGGGCGGCGTGCTGTTCAAGCTGAACCTCAACAACATCACCAACAAGCTTTACGCCGACACCCTGTACCGCGGCCACTACATCGCCGGCAAGCCGCGCACGCTGCAGCTGACGACGGCGGTGAAGTTCTGAGGCGCACACGATGATGAACCGACGCAAGGCCTTGCTGGCGCCGCTGATGGCGGGCCTGCCTGCATGGGCGCAGCCGCCAGCGGCGGACGCGGCCACAGCCACCTCCGGAACGGGCGTCGAGGTCCTGCACATCGCCACCGCCTGGCGTGAGCCGGGCAGCATGGCCCCCGACCAGGGCTACCGCGTCGGCGTGCTGCGCGTGGATTGGCCGCAGGGGCGTGTGGATGCGCTGTGGGCCCTGCCCCTGCCCAGCCGTGCGCACGGCCTGCTGGCCCTGCGCGGTGGCGGTTTCATGGTCGTGGCCAACCGCCCCGGGCGCTGGATGCAAGGCTATGGCGCCGACGGCCGGCTGCGGCAGCGCCTGGCGATGGACGACGAAAAGCCTGCACGCACGCTGAATGGCCATGTCGAAGCCAGCGCCGACGGCGCGTGGCTCTACACCACCGAAACCGACCCGCACACGGGCGCGGGCTGGGTCAGCGTGCGCTGCGCGCAGACGCTGGCGCGCGTGGCGCAGTACCCGGCGCAGGGCATCGACCCCCACCAGTTGCTGCACGGCACCGGCGCGCTCAGCGGCACGCTGATGGTGGCCGTGGGCGGCATCGCGCGCGATGCGCTGGGCCGCAAGCTCGACGAGCCCATGGTCCCGGCGCTGGTGCAGTTGAACGCCAGCACTGGTGCGCTGCTGGGGCGCTGGGTCCTGCCCGACAGCCAGCTCAGCCTGCGCCACATCGCCTGGGCCCGAGCCGAGGGTGGCGACGACGTGGCGCGCCTGGGCGTGGCGCTGCAGGCCGAACACGCGCGCCCCGAGGAACGCGCGGCAGCGCCGGTGCTGGCCGTCTGGCAGGCCGCGCCGGCCGCACCGGGCGGCGGGCGGCTCGTGATGGCCGGCACCGGGGCCGCCGCCGTGGCCTTGAGCGGCGGCTATGCCGGCGACATTGCCGCCGGACCCGGCGGCGGTTTTGTCATCAGCGCACAGAAGCAGGGTCGGGCCCTGTGGTGGCACCCGTCCGAGCCCGAGGCCTACACCACCATCGCCCAGGTCACCGAGCCCTGCGGCCTGCTGCCCCTGCCCGACGGCCGCGGCGTGGCCCTGAGCGCCGGCCGCGGCCTGGCGCGCTGGCACACCCGGTCGGCACCTCGCATGCTGCCCTGGCACGCGGCGCTGGCGCCTGACAACCATTGGGTGGCGCTGGCGGTGGCGTGAACCGGCCGGCCGGCCAGCGTCGCCACCTCGTCCGCGCGGCGCGCGGGGTCGTCGCCGAAGCGCCAGGAGCCCAGGCCCAGCACCGGCCGGGGCTCGCTGCTGGGAAAGCGGGTCGCGCGCGGATGCATGACGCCGGTGTGCATGCGCGAGCGCCAAGCGCGGGACCATGCCGAGCCAGCTTGCCGCCACGAAGGTGAACGCGGATTTATCATCGGGCGTGATGCAAGCCAGCCCCCAAGACCTCGCCCAGGTCCTTGCGCAGATACGCCTGGACAACGCGCTGGCCCTCTTTGAAGAGTTCGTGCGCGCCACCGCGCGCCACGCCGACGCCGCCACGCTGCGCGGCCTGGAGCGGCGTTTTGCCGAGCGTGTGCAGATCCAGCCCAGCTACTGGAGCCAGATCAAGAGCCGCAGCCGCCAGATCGGCGAGAGGCTGGCGCGCCAGTTTGAACACCTGTGCCACAAGCCGCGCGGCTGGATGGACGTGGACCATGGCGTCGGCGCGGCAATGCCGCTGGCCGAATCCGGCGTGGCCGGCAGCCGCGCAGCGGCCGACGAGTCTGCGCCGCGTGACGACGACGAACGCTTCATCATCGGCCTGGTGCTGACCTACTACCGCCGCCACCCGCAACGCGCCCGCACGCGCTTGCTCGATCTTCTGGGCGAGGTGCTGGACCCGACACCGCTGCCGCCGCCCTTGCCCGGCACGCCGCCCGCGGTGCACCACGTGCCCGGGCCCATGGTGGCGGTGGCCCCGGGCGTGATGCGGCCCAGCAAGGTGCCCGCCGCGCCGCTGGCACCGCAGGCCGAAGACGCACATTCGCTGTGGCTGAAGTCGCAGACGGGCGTGGCGCCGCTGAAGCGCAAGAAGTAGCGGGCCGCAGCGCCCGCTTTTGACCGTCGGTACGCCACACACCCCACGTTTGCAGGGCTGCGCTGATCAATTTCACTTGCCCACTGATAACGGCGTGTTTATCATCTGAGCAAGCCTGCAGCGAAAGGCCTTGGCCGACGTCGCTGCAGCCCATCCACCCCACCGGACACCCATGAAGCGTCAGCTGTTCCCCAACGCACTGCCCGTCTGCCCCTTCGTGGTGGCCGCGCAGCGTGAACGGGCTTCAGCCCCGGCAGCGGCTTCACGCGGCAACGGTTTTGATGGCGCCCACCCCGGGGCGCCGGTGCCCTGAGCGCCACGCACCGCGTGGCACGCCAGCCACCACGGCCCGGGATGCAGCAGCACCCGGGCCGTTTGTCTTTCTGGCCCCGCCTTTCAGCTTCCAGCCCGCCACCCACTCAGGAGAACCACGATGAAGATGCACCTCAAGACCATCAAGCTGCGCAATCCCTTCGTGGCCGCCAGCCTGCGACGCGTGGCCGGCAGCCACCGACCTGGCACCGGCGCCCAGCGCCAGAGCCAGGCACGGGCCCTGCGCGAAGAACTGCAGCGCCTGCGACACAGCCCCTGAAATGACCCCGAAGCTGCCCACTGCATGACAGGCGGCGGCTTCACACGGAGACCCACCATGTCGATCCATGAACTGTCCCTCGATGCGGCCACACCCGGAGAGCGCCGCGCCCGAGACCTTGCAGCCGCGCTCTTGCGTGTGCTGAGCCGCGCTTTCGGCCTGCTGGCCGAACGTGTGGCCCCCGCCGCCCGCGCACCCGCGCTTGAAACGGTGGTCGAGTACCACGCCGACGCCGGCGCACCCGAAGGTGCGCTCTACGTCAATGGCAAGCTCGTCGGGCACGTGCTCGGCGTGCAGCGCCTCTAGCCGTGGCCCCGGCTGCACCCCTGCGGCGAGATGCTCGTCGCAGGGGTGACAGCCACCCCGGCGCGCCCCGCGCATGCTGCGGCGCTTGCCCGAGAGCGCAAGAAGCCCGAGACCCGCCAGGAGCCCGCATGCCCGAACCGACCACCCGCGCCACAACAGGCCACCGCCTCTACATCCGGCGCCAGCAGCTGGCCCAGGCCCGCCTCGGCCCGGACCCCGACGCCCCTGCGGCGCGCACCCTGGCCGCCGGCGAGGCCCGCCTGGAGGTCCACCACTTCGCGCTCACCGCCAACAACATCACCTACGCCGCGTTCGGCGAGGCCATGAAGTACTGGCAGTTTTTTCCTGCGCCGGATGCGAGTGAAGGCTGCTTGCCGGTGTGGGGCTTTGCGACCGTGGTGGAGTCGCGGACTGAAGGCCTGCCCACGGGCCGCCGTGTCTGGGGCTATTTCCCGGCCGGCACCCACCTGGTGGTGGCGCCGGGCCGCCTGAACGCAGGCGGCTTCAGCTGCACCGCAGCCCATCGCGCCGAGCTGGCTGCGGTCTACAACCACTACAGCTTCTGTGACGCCGACCCCGGCTGGCAGCCCGCGCTGGAAGGCCTGCAGGCCGTGCTGCGCCCGTTGTTCATCACCTCCTTCCTCATTGACGACTTTCTGGCCGAAGCCCGGGGTTTTGGGGCCGCGCAGGTGCTGCTGAGCAGCGCGTCGAGCAAGACCGCCTTCGCCACTGCCTTCTGTCTGGCGCAGCGCCGCGGCCAGCCAGGGGCCCTGCACGTGGTGGGCCTCACCTCGGCGGCCAATGCCGCCTTCGTGCGCTCGCTGGGCTGCTACGACGAGGTGAAACTCTACGAAGAGCTGCCTTCGTTGGACGCCAGCGTGACCAGCGTGTATGTCGATTTCGCCGGCAATGCCGCGCTGCGCCGCGCGGTTCACGAACACTTCGCCGACCGGCTGGCCTACAGCTGCTCGGTCGGCGGCACGCATTGGGACGCGTTGGCCGCGCCCGGCGCCAGCGCCGGCCTGCCCGGCCCGCGGCCGACGCTGTTTTTTGCCCCGGCCCAGGTGAAAAAGCGCAGCGCGCCCCCGCCCGAAGGCTGGGGTCGCGCCGGCCTGGAAAGCCGCATCGGCAGCGCCTGGTCGGCCTTCGTCACGGCCGCCCAGACCGGCACGCCCTGGGTCCAGATCAGTGAACGCCGAGGCCCTGAAGCGGTGCTGCAGGCCTACGCAGAAGTGCTGGCGGGGCACGGCGACGCGCGCCAGGGCTTGATGCTGGCCCTGGCCTGAAGCGCTGCCTTCGGCCGCGCTCAAGCCCGCCCGACGCGGGCCGATAACGAAGCTGCGACGGCCCTCACTTTGCAGGCCCGCGCAATGCCCATGCCCCATGACCTGCCGCTGATCACCCGAGCTCCACGCGACCTGGCGGGCTGGGCGGCGCTGTTCGAGCACCAGAGCCTGCCGGTGCTGGGCGAAACGCTCGAGTCACTGCGCGAGCTGGCCGCGAATGAAGATGCGGTGGACGCGCGCCTGATTGCCGATGCGGTGGTGAACGACCCGCTGATGACCATCAAGCTGCTGGCCCACGTGGCGCAGCTGCGCCGCGGCCGGGATGGCAGCGATACCGAAACCGTCACCGAAGCCCTGGTGATGCTGGGCGTGCCGCCTTTTTTCCGAGCCTTCGCCGACGAAAGCGAAGCCGAAGTGCTGCTGGCCGGCGAACCCGTGGCGCTGGAAGGTTTCCAGCGGGTGCTGCGGCGGTGCAAGCGCGCGGCCCGCTTCGCGATGGGCTTTGCGGTGCACCGCATGGACCACGACGCGGCCGTCATCCACGAGGCCGCATTGCTGCATGACTTTGCCGAGCTGCTGCTGTGGCAGCGCGCCCCGGCGTTGGCCCATGCCATCGAGCAGCGCCAGCGCGCCGACCCCACGCTGCGCAGCGCCGTGGTGCAGCGTGAGCTGTTGAACATCGAGCTGGACGAGCTGGAGCACGCGCTGATGCTGAAGTGGCGCCTGCCCGCGCTGCTGGTGCAGATCACCGACGAACACGCCAGGCACCTGACGCCTCAGATGCGCAACGTGCAACTGGCCATCCGCGTGGCGCGACACAGCGCGCTCGGCTGGGACAACGCTGCCCTGCCCGACGACGTGCATGACGTGGCGGTGCTGCTGAACCTGTCGGAAGACGCCACCCTGCGCCTGCTGCACGAGATCGCTGCCGACGGCGAGTGAAGGAAGCGCGGCCGGCAGGCAAGGCGCAAGGACCTGCTCGAATCCGTCGCGCTGCCGGCTGTGACGAAACTACAAGGGCAGCGCCGTCGTGCCCTTCAGGCGGCGCAGCATGAAGCTCGTCTTGCAGTCCTGCACGGCCGCATGCTTGAGCAACTGGTCCATCACGAAGCTGGAGTAGTGCGCCATGTCATGCACCAGCACACGCAGCAGGTAGTCCATTTCACCGCTGAGCGCAACACATTCCACCACTTCGGGCCAGGCCTGCACGGCCGCGGTGAAGCTGTTCAAGGGGTCGACGGCGGCGCCCGGGCCGCTGTGTTTGGCCAGGCGCACGTTGATGTAGGCCGTGAGGGTCAGGCCTACACGCTCCGGCGCCAGCAGCGCCACGTAGCCGGCTATGACGCCCTCTTCCTCCAGCCGCTTCACCCGGCGCAGCGTGGCGCTGGCCGATAACCCCACCGCCGTCGCCAGTTCGTCATAGGTGCTGCGGCCCTGCCGCTGCAAGGCAGCAAGAATGCGCCGGTCTATGGCATCTAGCGTTGCTTCGGTCTGCATGAGGTGAATTCTGCAGCTTTCCTGCGTAGCAGTCTGGCGCTACGCCGTACGACGCCGACAAACTGCGGCGCGCCGCCTCTACAGTCCGGCATTCACATCACCCCGCGAGACGGCGCATGCAATTCACTCCCTGGGACAACCCGATGGGCACCGACGGCTTCGAGTTCATCGAATACGCCGCGCCCGACCCCGTGGCCATGGGTGCGCTGTTCGAGCGCATGGGCTTCAAGGCCATTGCCAGGCACCGGCACAAGAACGTCCTGCTCTACCGCCAGGGTGAGATCAACTTCATCGTCAACGCCGAACCCGACAGCTTCGCGCAACGCTTTGCGCGCCTGCACGGGCCCAGCATCTGCGCCATTGCCTTCCGCGTGCAGGACGCACGCCATGCCTTCGAGCGCGCGAAGGAACTCGGCGCCTGGGCCTATGCCGGCACGGCAGGGCCGGGCGAGCTGAACATCCCGGCCATCAAGGGCATCGGCGACAGCCTGATCTACCTGGTGGACAAGTGGCGCGGCAAAAACGGCGCGCAGGCAGGCGACATCGGCAACATCGGTTTTTTTGATGTCGACTTTGTTCCGCTGCAAAGCGACTCCGGTGCATCGCTGAACCCGGTTGGGCACGGCCTGACCTACATCGACCACCTCACGCACAACGTGCACCGCGGCCGCATGACCGAATGGGCCGAGTTCTACGAGCGCCTGTTCGGCTTTCGTGAAGTGCGCTACTTCGACATCGAAGGCCAGGTCACGGGCGTCAAGAGCAAGGCCATGACCAGTCCCTGCGGCAAGATCCGCATCCCGATCAACGAGGAGGGCAACGAGAAGGCCGGGCAGATCCAGGAGTACCTGGACAAGTACCACGGCGAAGGGATCCAGCACATCGCGCTGGGCTCTGACGAATTGCTGGCCACGGTGGACCAGATGCGCGCCAGTGGCGTGAAGCTGCTGGACACCATCGACACCTACTACGAGCTGGTTGACAAACGCATTCCCGGTCACGGGCAGGACGTGGCGGCACTGAAGCAACGCAAGGTGCTGATCGACGGCAAGGCGGGCGAGCTGCTGCTGCAGATCTTCAGCGAGAACCAGCTCGGGCCCATCTTCTTCGAGTTCATTCAGCGCAAGGGCGACCAGGGCTTCGGTGAAGGCAACTTCAAGGCACTGTTCGAGAGCATCGAACTGGACCAGATGCGCCGCGGGGTGCTGGAGAAGACATGAAAGGGGTGAATGCCGGTGTTGCGCCGGTGACCTACGGTACCGGCAGCCGCCCGCCGCGTGGCGACTACAGCCGTGCGCGCAGCGACTACACCTGCGCGCAAGACCATGCGCAGTACTCGCAAGCCGATCACGCCACGTACCGGCGCCTCTACGAACGCCAGCTGCAACAGCTGCCCGGGCTGGCCTGCGATGAATTCATCGACGCGGTGCAGCGGCTGGGTGCGCCCGAGCAGATTCCGCGCTTTGACGACATCAGCGAGAAACTGATGAAGGCCACGGGCTGGCAGATCGTCGGCGTGCCGGGCCTGATTCCCGAAGAGGCGTTTTTTGCGTTGCTGGCCGAACGGCGCTTCCCGGTGACGGACTGGATACGCAAGCCGGAAGAGTTCGACTACGTGGTGGAGCCCGACATCTTCCACGACCTGTTCGGCCATGTGCCACTGCTGTTCAACCCGGTCTTCGCCGACTACATGCAGGCCTACGGTGTCGGCGGGCTGAAGGCCAGCCGGCTGGATGCCTGCGAGTTGCTGGCGCGCCTGTACTGGTACACGGTGGAGTTCGGCCTCATCCAGACGCCGCATGGCCTGCGCGCCTACGGTGCCGGCATCCTGAGCTCGGCGGGTGAATTGCGTCACAGCGTGAAGTCGCCCGAACCCGAGCGCATCGGCTTTGACCTGCAGAGGCTGATGCGCAGCCGCTACCGCATCGATACCTTTCAGGCGAGCTACTTTGTGATCGACAGTTTTCAGCAGCTGTTTGAAGCCACCGCGCCGGACTTCACGCCGGTGTACCGCAGTGTGCGCGAGCGCATTGCGCGCGATGGCGAGATCAACGCTGGCGAGGTGTTGCCTGGCGAACGCGTTTATGCCGTCGCCTGATCCAGCAGCGCCCTGAGCGCCAGCCACGGCGCGGGATGGTCGGCCATGTGCACATGGGCCACGCCAGGCAGATGCCGGTTGTCGGCGCCCGGCAGCGTGGCGGTGCTGGGTGGGAAGACGATGTTGTCGCAGTGGCTGTAGAAACAGGTGAAGTGCTGCGCGCGGCCGGCCGGCTCGCGCGCCGCCAGCGTGGCCAGCCAAGGCGAGCGCAACTGCATCTGGCGCCCGTTGAGAGACAACGCAAAGCGTGCCAGCCAGGTGCCCTGGTGCGGCGTGCCGATGGTGATGACGTGGCGCACACGGGCTTCGTCGCCGTGCTCCGCCCACCAGCGCCGCAGCGCCAGGCCGCCCATGCTGTGCGCCACCATGACTGGCGGCACCCCGGTGCTCGCCTCCAGGCGGCGCATGCCTTCTTCGATGGCGCTGATGCCATCGTCGATGCTGCCGAACGGCGGTTCCATGGTGACGGCGACAAAGGGCACGTCGGCGGCCTTCAAGCGTGCCAGCCAGGGGTTCCACAAGCCGCGGTTGCAGACAAAACCGTGCACGAAGAGCACACCGCGCCGACCGCGTGCCTTGCTCGGCAGGTGGTCAGGGTAGCGCTGGCTCTGGAACGGCTGGCGCCAGCAAAAGACGCGGGGCGCCGATAGCACCTCTCCCCACCATGCGCGCAGCAGCTGGGCGCCGGTGGCGCGTGGCGCGGGGTCCGCGCCGTGAACCCAGCTGAGCAAGCTGAATTCGAGGGCCAGGACGGCGGCGTAAGCACCCAGGATCAGCAAGACGCCGAGTAAGGCCCAGCCAGGGTGCCCGGCGCGCAGGGACCAAGCTGCCCACAACACGGCCAGCAGCAATGTAACCAGGGTCAGGGTCTGTTGTAGGCGGGCGAGCATGTGGTGGTCGTGCCGTGTGGCGTGAGAGGACGCGCGGCCGGCAGTGTTGCATCATTGAGCATGGCCCTGAGCATTGCTGGTGAAGAGATCCTGGTCTGCCTTGGCGAGGTGGCCTCGCAGCGTGCACAACGACGGCAGGATCCGGCACTTGAACACCAGGTGGGTGCGGTGAAGGCCTACCAGCACGCGCGTTTCATGCAGACCTACGCTGACATGTTGGCCCACCCGCGTTTTGGTGCGGCAGCGCGTTTTTTCCTGGAAGACCTGTACGGCCCGGGGGACTTCACCACGCGTGATGCCCAGTTTGTGCGCATCGTGCCGGCCTTGGTGCGGCTGTTCCCGCGCGACATCGTCGACACGGTGCTTGCGCTGGGTCGCCTGCATGCGCTGTCAGAGCGTCTGGACACCGAGATGGGGCGCCGCGCCATGCGCTTGGACTGCAGCGAAGTGCCAGCGCCGCTCAACGGGCGGAGTTACGGGCAATGCTGGCGCGAAGTCGGGGGCGTGCTGGAGCGCGAGCAGCAGATCTCGCTGATGGTGGCAGTCGGTGTGGCGCTGGAGGGCTACACGCGCAAGCCGCTGCTGCGCCACAGCCTGCGCCTGATGCGGGGGCCGGCGCAGGCGGCGGGCTTGGGTGCGCTTCAGACCTTTCTGGAAAGGGGCTTCGACACCTTCCGCGCGATGCAGGGCTCTTCGGAGTTCATCGACACCATCGCGCGGCGTGAACGGGCGCTTGCAGCTCAATTGTTTGCAGGTGCTGACGCGCCCGTGCTGTCACGCTGACGACACGACAGCCTAGGACAAGCACCGAGCCGTCCAGGTGCCTGGCCGAGCCACCATAAGCGGTTACTTACGTTGGAGCGCAGGTCCGTGTCATTTCCTTGGCTTGATCACTATCCCCCCGGCGTGCCGGCCGAAGCCGACGTGCATGCTTATCGCAGCGTCGCCGAGTTGCTGGAGTCAGCCTTCCGCCGTCACGCGCAGAACGACGCACTGTGCTGCATGGATACAAGGCTGAAGTACCGCGACATCGACGAGATGTCGCAAGCCATGGGGGCGTGGCTGCAATCGCGCGGCCTGGTAGCCGGCGACCGGGTGGCGGTGATGATGCCCAACGTGCCGCAGTACCTGGTCGCCATTGCGGCCATTCTCCGCGCCGGCCTGGTGGTGGTGAACGTCAACCCGCTGTACACGGCACGTGAGCTGCAGCATCAGCTGAAGGACTCGGGTGCTGTTGCGGCCGTGGTTCTGGAGAACTTCGCGATTACGCTGGAAGAGGTGATCGAACAGACCGAGGTGAAGCACGTCGTGTTGGCCTCGCTCGGTGACCTGCTCGGGTATTGGCGCGGGCGCCTGCTGAATTTTGCAGTACGCCATGTGAAGCGCATGGTCCCCGAGTTCAGCCTGCCGCTGGAAGGCGGGCGTACGGTGACGCGCTTCAATGACATGCTGGGCGACGGCAGTCGCATGGCACTGCGGCGCGTCGACATAGGACCGGAGGACATCGCCTTCCTGCAGTACACCGGCGGCACGACCGGGGTGAGCAAAGGCGCCGTGCTCTTGCATCGCAATGTTGTGGCCAACCTGATGCAGGTGGACGCCTGGTTCCGGCCCAAGTTGGTCGAGCTGGGCGCTGGGCCCGCGACGGTGGTGTGTGCCCTGCCGCTGTACCACATCTTCGCGCTGACTATTTGCGCTCTGTTTGGCGCGCACATGGGGGCCATGAACCTGCTCATCCCGAACCCTCGCGATATCCCGGGTTTCGTGCGAACGCTGTCCAAGCACCGGTTTCACATGTTCCCGGCGGTGAATACGCTGTTCAATGCGCTCGCCAACGATCCGGACTTCGCTCGGCTGGACTTTTCCGGTCTGTTGGTGTCCAACGGCGGCGGCATGGCCGTGCAGCAGGCCACGGCTGAAAAGTGGCTGAAGGTGACGGGCTGCCCGGTCGTCGAGGGTTATGGCTTGTCCGAAACCTCACCGGTTGCGACGTCGAACCGGCTGGACGTGACCGAGTTTTCCGGGACTATCGGTCTGCCCTTCCCGTCGACGACGATTGCGATCCGCGACGACGAGGGCAAGGACTTGCCCTTTGGAGAGCCCGGTGAGATCTGCATACGCGGCCCCCAAGTGATGGCAGGCTATTGGCAGCGCGACGATGAGACCGCGAAGGTCATGACTGCCGATGGTTTCTTCAAGTCTGGCGATGTTGGCATCATGGACGAGCGTGGCTATGTCCGCATCGTCGACCGCAAGAAGGACATGATCCTGGTCTCCGGTTTCAACGTCTATCCGACCGAGATCGAGCAGGTAGTGAACCTGCACCCTGGCGTGCTGGAGTGTGCCGCTGTGGGTATCGCCGACACCAAATCAGGTGAGGCCGTGAAGTTGTTTGTCGTGAAGTCCGATCCGACCTTGTCAGAAGACGACATCAGCTCCTACTGCCGCGACAACTTCACGGCCTACAAGCGACCGAAGTACATCGAGTTTCGCGAGGAGCTGCCCAAGAGCAACGTCGGCAAGATACTCAGGCGGGAATTGCGGCAGTCTGAATGACCTTGGTGGCAGAAGCCAGGCCGGCGGCTCAGGTGACCGAACATCAGAAACCGTTTTACGCGGCCGATTGGAAAACTCAGTCGACAAAATCGTTGTCGCAAAGCAAAAAGGCCCAGTCAAATGACTGGGCCTTTCGCTTATAAATAGCCTGACAATGTCCTACTTTCACACGGGAACCCGCACTATCATCGGCGCAAAGGCGTTTCACTGTCCTGTTCGGGATGGGAAGGAGTGGG
>LNFM01011682.1_pt1 | contig 16838 bp, 15 predicted proteins | sample 596031 | NCBI WGS metagenome assembly LNFM01 (sample SAMN04254537, study PRJNA301005) | activated carbon metagenome | isolation source: dual media filters at the Ann Arbor, Michigan drinking water treatment plant | place: USA: Ann Arbor
AAGAAAATAACATCAGGCACTTACGGCGGCAAGCTTAGAAGTCGCAGTAAGTGACGGGAAGGCGGGAGAATTCAACCATTCGCCCTGTTTGCCCGTGCAAACGACCCATTTCTGCCTCAATTCACGCTCTCGACGACTCACGCGCCCATCAGCCGAGCTTGCCAAGCAGGATGCGCAACATGCGTCGCAGGGGCTCCGCAGCCCCCCACAGCAACTGATCGCCGACGGTGAACGCACTCAGGTATTCGCCACCAAACTGCCCCGAGCCCATCGCCAGTTTGCGCAATCGTCCGATCGGCACATCCATCGTGCCGCTCACCTGCGCGGGCGACAGTGCCCGGATGCTGTCGTCGCGGCGGTTGGGAACGACCTTGGCCCAGCGGTTAGCCGACGCCAGCCTGTCTTCTATCTCGGCCAACGGCAGGTCCTGCCTGAGCTTGATCGTCAACGCCTGCGAGTGGCAGCGCATCGCACCGACCCGAACGCACAAGCCATCGACCACGATGGCACCGGGTTGACCCATGGGCGGCCGGCCGAGGATCTTGTTCGCCTCGGCCCCACCCTTCCATTCTTCCTTGCTCTGCCCGTTGCCGAGATCCTTGTCGATCCACGGGATCAGGCTGCCGGCGAGCGGCACGCCGAACTGCTCGGTCGGTAGCCCGCCTGCACGCAGCGCCTCGCTGACGCCGCGGTCGATATCGAGGATCGCCGACTTCGGATCGTCCAGCAGCGGCTTCACCCGGCCGTGCACGTGGCCCATCTGCGCCAACAGTTCGCGCATGTTCGGCGCCCCGGCGCCCGATGCCGCCTGGTAGGTCATTGCCGTCACCCACTCGACCAGATCGGCCTTGAGCAGGCCGTCGATCGCCAGCAGCATCAGGCTCACCGTGCAGTTGCCGCCGATGAAGTTCTTCGTGCCTTTCTTCACTGCGGCATCGATCAGCGGACGATTCACCGGATCAAGGATGATGACCGCATCGTCCTTCATGCGCAGCGACGACGCCGCATCGATCCAGTAGCCATCCCAGCCGGTAGCACGCAAGCGGGGATAGACATCGCTCGTGTAATCACCCCCCTGGCAGGTGACGATGGTGTCGCAGGCGGCCAGATCGGCGATGTTGCTGGCGTCCTTCAGGCCCGCCGCGGCACGTTGCACCTGTGGTGCGGTGCCGCCAGCGTTCGAGGTGCTGAAAAACACCGAGTCGATCAACGCGAAGTCCTGCTCGGCGCGCATCCGCTCCATCAGCACGGAGCCGACCATGCCGCGCCAGCCAACGATTCCGACCTTCATTTGCTGCCCTTGCTCGTCATTCGAATCTTCGTATTCTCATCAGCGCCGCTGACACGGCGCTGACCGGGTTTGGCCCACACCCACCGCGTCATCGCAGTTCCGCGACCACCGCATCGCCCATTTGCACTGTGCCAACCCGCGACGTCCCCTCGCTCCAGATGTCGGCTGTGCGCAGGCCGCGTGCCAGCACCCGCTGCACGGCGGCGTCGATGCGGTCAGCCTGCTCGGCCTTGCCGAGCGAGTAGCGCAGCATCATCGCCGCCGACAAGATGGTGGCCAGCGGATTGGCGATGCCTTTGCCGGCGATGTCCGGTGCACTGCCGTGGCTCGGCTCGTACAGCCCGAAGCCTCGTTCGTTCAGCGACGCCGAAGGCAGCATGCCGATCGAGCCCGTGAGCATCGAGGCCTCGTCGGACAGGATGTCACCGAACATGTTGCCGGTGACGACGACGTCGAACTTCTTGGGCGCGCGCACCAATTGCATCGCGGCGTTGTCGACATACATGTGCTCGAGTTCGACGTCCGGATACTGCGCATGCACCTCGGTCACCACGTCCTTCCAGAACTGGAAGGTCTCGAGCACGTTCGCCTTGTCGACGCTGGTGAGCTTGCGACTGCGCTTGCGCGCTGCCTGGAACGCCACGTGGGCGATGCGTTCGATCTCCGGGCGCGAGTACCGCATCGTGTCGAACGCTTCGGGCTGGCCGGCGAACGGACCATCGGGGGCGGCTCGCCGGCCACGCGGCTGACCAAAGTAGATGTCGCCGGTGAGTTCACGCACGATGAGGATATCGAGCCCGGCCACCAGTTCCGGCTTCAGGCTCGACGCGTGGGTGAGTTGCTCGTAGCAGATTGCCGGCCGGAAGTTGGCGAACAATCCCAGATTCTTGCGCAGCCCGAGGATCGCCTGCTCCGGGCGCAGCGCGCGCTCCAACTTGTCGAACTTCCAGTCACCCACCGCCCCAAACAGGACCGCGTCGGCTGCGCGCGCGAGGTTCAGGGTGGCGTCGGGCAACGGGTGGCCATGCGCTTCGTAGGCAGCGCCGCCCACGAGCGCGGGCTCGAGTTCAAAGTGCTCGTCGAGTGCAACGAGCACCTTGGTCGCCTGAGCGACGATCTCCGGGCCGATGCCATCGCCCGCCAGGACTGCGATCTTCATCTGCGCAATCCTAGGAGGCTGGCGCCGCCGCCAGCCAGGGCATGCGCTTGAGCCGCTCCGCCTCGAACGTACGGATCTTGTCGGCATGGCGCAGCGTCAAGCCGATATCGTCCCAGCCGTTGAGCAGGCAGTCCTTGCGGAACGGATCGGCCTCGAAACGATGCACCGCGCCGTCGGCCAACGTTACCGTCTGCGCCGGCAGATCGATGGCCAGTCGGTACCCTGGCGTGGCGAGCACAGTGCCGATCAGCCGATCGATCACCTCTTCGGGCAGCACGATCGGCAGCAGTCCGTTCTTCGAGCAGTTGCTGAAGAAGATGTCGGCGAAGCTCGGCGCCAGGATCGCGCGGAATCCGTACTCGGCGATCGCCCAGGGCGCGTGCTCGCGGCTCGAACCACAGCCGAAGTTGCGACGCGCCAGCAACACCGATGCGCCGGCAAAGCGCGGCTGGTTGAGGACGAACTGCGGGTTGAGCGGTCGACTGGCGTTGTCCTTGCCTGGTTCGCCGCGGTCCAGATAGCGCCACTCGTCGAACAGGTTCGGACCGAAGCCGGTGCGCCGAATCGACTTGAGAAACTGCTTGGGAATGATCTGGTCGGTATCGACGTTGGCGCGATCCAGCGGCGCCACGAGTCCGGTATGGGTGCGGAATGCTTCCATGGGCGCCTACTTGATCGAGCGGATGTCTACGAAGTGGCCAGCGACCGCGGCCGCGGCCGCCATCGCCGGACTGACCAGGTGCGTGCGTCCGCCCGGCCCCTGCCGACCTTCGAAGTTGCGGTTCGAGGTCGACGCGCAGCGCTCGCCCTCCCCCAGCTTGTCTGCGTTCATGCCCAGGCACATCGAGCAGCCTGGCTCGCGCCAATCGAAGCCCGCCGCCTTGAACACGCGGTCCAGGCCCTCGGCCTCGGCCTGCGCTTTCACTCGGCCGGAGCCCGGGACCACCAGTGCCAGCTTGACTGTGGGCGCCACCCGCTTGCCCGCGACGACCTGAGCGGCAGCGCGCAGGTCCTCGATGCGCGAGTTGGTGCAGGAGCCGATGAACACCTTGTCGATCGAAATCTGCGTGATCGGCTGATTGGGTCCCAGCCCCATGTACTTGAGCGCACGCTCGATGCCGTCGCGCCTGACCGGATCGGCCTCACGCGCCGGATCAGGCGTGGCGCCGTCCACGCCCGTGACCATCTCCGGCGAGGTGCCCCAGCTGACCTGCGGCGCAATGCCCGCCGCATCGATTTCGACGATGCGGTCGAAACGGGCGCCTTCGTCGGAATGCAGGGTGCGCCAATGCGCCACCGCCACCGCCCAGTCGGCGCCACGCGGTGACATCGGGCGGTCGCGCACGTACTCGAGCGTCTTGTCGTCCACCGCCACCATGCCGGCGCGGGCGCCCGCCTCGATCGCCATGTTGCAGACCGTCATCCGCCCCTCAACGGACAGCGCGCGGATCGCGCTGCCCGCGAACTCGATGGCGCAGCCGGTGCCGCCAGCCGTACCGATGCGGCCGATGATCGCCAGCACCACATCCTTGGCGGTGACGCCGGACTGCAGATCGCCCTCGACCCGCACCAGCAGGTTCTTCGCCTTCTTGGCAAGCAGTGTCTGCGTGGCCAGCACATGCTCGACCTCGGAGGTGCCGATGCCGAATGCCAGCGCGCCGAGCGCGCCGTGCGTGCTGGTGTGCGAATCACCGCAAACCACGGTCATGCCGGGCAGCGTCGCACCCTGCTCGGGCCCGATCACGTGAACGATGCCCTGGCGCTTGTCGAGGAACGGAAAGTAGGCAGCAGAGCCGTACTGGCGGATGTTGGCGTCGAGCGTGACGATCTGCTCGCGCGAGGTCGGATCGACCACGCCATCGATGCCCTTGTCCCAATCAGTGGTCGGCGTGTTGTGATCCGCCGTCGCCACGATCGACGACACGCGCCATGGCGTGCGCCCCGCCAGTCGCAGGCCTTCATAAGCCTGGGGGCTGGTCACCTCGTGCACCAGATGGCGGTCGATGTACAGCACGGTGGTGCCGTCGGGCTCCACATGGACCGTGTGCTCTTCCCACAGCTTGTCGTACAGGGTGCGCGCTGCCGTCATTGCTGAACAATCCGGTATCGATGCGGTGTCGACGCGCCGTCGGCGGCTGCCGAGGCGAAGACTGCGGCCGGACGCGGCCTGTTCGACTGGCGATCGGATCCGTCCGGCGCATGCAATCAGCGCGGCGTACGACGTACGTCTCGCGCTGAAACGGCGGCGATTATGCCATCCGCCCTCTGGCAAACCCGGCCCTTGCGAGTCGTCCGCGCAGGACAAGGATCGGACCGTCACGCGGAACCGGCGTCGCTGCCACCGGTCAGAGTGCCCGTCACCACCACCGCCTTCCTGCAAGGAGCCTGCATGGCCGACCGACCGAACAACGTGCGCCTGCTGGCCCGGCGCCAGACACTCGCCGCTTTGGGCAGCCTGCCCGCGGCGCTCGCGGCGCCGGCCGTGGCGCAGCCGGCCATGACCGGCGCGCGGCCGACCCCGCGCCAGACACTCGGTCCGTTCTATCCGCGCAACGAAGCCGAGCAACCGCGCGAGACCGATGCCGACCTGCTGGTGGTCGACGGCGACCGCGTGCGCAGCCGCGGCGAGCCGCTGTACCTGACCGGCCGCGTCAGCCGGTGGCCGACGCGATGGTCGAGGTCTGGCAATGCGATGCCAACGCCGTCTATCACCACCCGGCGGGCGGTGCGCCGAGCGAGCGGGATCCGCACTTCCAGGGCTACGGCCGCATGCAGACCAGTGTCGACGGCGCGTTCCACTTCCGCACCATCCGGCCGGTCGCCTATCCGGGCCGCACGCCGCACATTCACGTGCGCATCGCGCCGCGTGCTGGTGCCACCCTGGCGACCCAGCTGTACCTCGCCGACGATCCAGGCAATGCGCGAGACTTCCTGTTCCGCCAGCTGTCCCCCGAAGAACGCACGCAGCTAAGTCTCGTGCTGCAGCCGTCCAGCAGTCAGCAACATGCCAGCCATCCGCTGGCTCGCGCTACCCGTTGGACCGCCCGCACCGACCTCGTGCTCGCCTGACGCGCGTCAGCGGCGCGCCTTCTCGTACAACGGCATCACGCGCTGTGCGTAGTCCTGCAGGTCGCGGATGCGTGTGTCGTGCGACGGGTGCGTCGACAGCCATTGCGGCGGCGCGCCGCGGCTGGTGCTCTCCTTGGCCATCTTCTGCCACAGCGTTACGGCGGCGCGCGGGTCGTAACCAGCCCGGGCCGCCAGTTCGACGCCGATGCGGTCGGACTCCTGCTCGTTTTCGCGCGAATTGGGCAGCACGAACATCGCCTGGCCAAAGGTGTTGCTGACACCGCCGAGGCGCACGCCGGTGAAGATCTCGACGCCGAGTTCGGCAATCGCCGCGGCCGCCCCGGTTGCCTGCGCCCGCCCCATCCGCTCCCGCGCATGCTCGCGCAGCGCATGCGCGATCTCGTGCCCCATTACCGCCGCCAACTCGTCGTCGGTGACGTTCAGGCGCTCGATTAGTCCGCTGTAGACCGCGATCTTGCCGCCGGGCATGCACCAGGCATTCACCTGGTCGCTTTCCAGGACGTTGACTTCCCACTGCCAGCGTACGGCGTCGTCGCGGAACACGGCCGTGTGAGGCACCAGACGCTGCGCGATCGCTTGCACGCGTGCCACCTGCCTGGGGTCGTTGTTGACCGCCCCTTTCTCGCCGGCGGCCTGCAGCACCTGCGCATACTGCTGGCGTGCGGCCTGGTCGACCTGCTGCGGCGACGGCGTCAGCATCGACATCTGCTGTTTGCGGTCGACGCCGACAGTACCGCCGCGGGTCGTCTGCACCGTCTGACATCCCGTCGTCAAGGCGACGACAACTCCAGTGATCCACAAGCACCGTGTCAGAGGCGAAAACATCAGCAGCTCCTTGTAAAGGCTGACCTCAGGCCAACGCTGGCTGCGGCGTCCGTGCGTCCAGCGCGCGCGCCCGCTGCACGGCCCACCATCCAAGGGCGGCTGCCGCGCTGCTCGACAGGAACGCGGCGGACGGCCCAACCGCCGACCAGAGCCATGCAGCAAGCAGGCTGCCCGCAGTCCCGCCGAGCCCGTAGCCGATGCTCACGTACAGCGCCTGCCCACGCGCAGCGGCGGCGCCGGGGAACCACTGCTGCACCGTGAGGATGGAGGCGCTGTGATGCACGGCAAAGGTCGCCGCATGCAGGACCTGCGCGATGAACAGCAGCACCCACCAGTGCGCAAACTCGGCGATCAGGAAAAAGCGCAGCACCGCCAGCAGGAACGCCACATTCAGCAGCGCGAACGCGCCGAAACGCCGGAAGAACCGCCCCTGGGTATAGAAAAAGGCGATCTCGACCACCACGCCCACGACCCAGAAAACACCGATGGCCGTCGTGCTGTAGCCAAGCTGCGCCAGGTAAAGCGACAAGTACGTGTACAGCGCCCCGTGCGCGAACACCATCAACGCCACGGACAGGAAGAACCACTGCACGCGCGGCTCTGCCAATCGGCTGCGTACCGACACCCGCGCATGCGCTGGCTCCGGCACCGCATGTTCTCGCACCCGAAACGCCGCCCAGGCCGCCAGCGCAAACAGCCCGAGCGTCAAGACCGGTTGCCATTCGATGCCGGCAACATCGAACAGCACTCCTGCCGCCAGCACCAGCACGATGAACCCGATGGACCCGCAGGCCCGCAAGCGCCCATACAGGCGGGCCGCGTGCGGCGCGGCGGCATCCGTGCGCAGGTAGGCAGCCGTGATCGCTTCGCCCAGCGGCATCTGCGCCGTCATGAAGAAGTTGACGAACAGCATCACCGTGAACAGCAGCACAAAGCCGCCCGGCACGAAGATCGTGGCGAACGACAGGCAGGCCGCCAGCGCGGTCCAGCGCAAGATCAGCAGCCGATGGCCGCGGCGATCGGCCAACCAGCCCCACAAGCCCGGACCGGCGAGCCGCATCGCCTGCCCCATCGCCAGCACGATGCCGATCTCGACCGCACTGAGGCCGCGGTGCTGCAGGTACAGCGGCAGGTACGGCGCCAGCACGCCGGCGGTGGCGAAGTAGGCGGCAAACAGCAGCCCCAGGCGGGTGTCGATCGGCGGCGGGCCGTCATCTGCCCGGCGGGCAGGTGTCATGCGTCAGCGCGGCGCAAGGCGGGCAATCGGCGGCACCGGCAGTTCAACGTCGCCGCACTGCGCCCGGTGCAGCAGCGCGTGGTCGATCAGCACCAGCGCGAGCATCGCCTCGGCAATCGGCGTGGCGCGGATGCCGACGCAGGGGTCGTGCCGACCATGCGTCTCGACCGTCACCGGCTGGTTGTTGGCATCGATCGAGCGGCGCGGCAGGCGGATGCTCGAGGTCGGCTTGATGGCGATCGACACCTCGACGTCCTGCCCGGTCGAGATGCCACCGAGCACGCCGCCCGCGTGGTTGGAGAGAAAGCCGGCCGGCGTCAGTTCGTCGCCATGTTCGCTGCCCGCCTCGGTGACGCAGCCAAAGCCGCTGCCGATCTCCACGCCCTTGACGGCGTTGATGCCCATCATCGCGAAGGCAATGTCGGCGTCGAGCTTGTCGAACAACGGCGCGCCCCAGCCCGCCGGCACGCCGCTGGCCACCACCCGCAACCGTGCACCACAGGAGTCGCCCCGCTTGCGCAGCGCATCCATGTAGTCCTCAAGTGCGGGCACCGCCGCCGCATCCGGCGCGAAGAACGGATTGCCCTCGACATCGTCCCAGCGGACGAATGCGATGGCGATCTCGCCGATCTGCTGCATGTGGCCACGCACCACGATGCCGTGCTGCTGGTTGAGCCACTTCTTGGCGATCGCGCCGGCCGCCACCATCGGTGCGGTCAGTCGGGCCGAGGAGCGGCCGCCGCCGCGCGGATCGCGCCGGCCGTACTTGCGCCAGTAGGTGTAGTCGGCGTGGCCCGGCCGAAAGGTGTCGACCAGGGTGTCGTAGTCGCTGCTGCGCTGGTCCTCGTTGCGGATCAGCAGGGCGATCGGGGTGCCGGTGGTTACGCCCTGGTAGACGCCGGACAGGATCTCGACCACGTCGCCCTCGCGTCGCTGCGTCACGTGGCGCGACGTGCCCGGCTTGCGGCGATCCAGATCGGGCTGCATGTCGGCGGCCGAAAGAGCCAGCCCGGGCGGACAGCCATCGATCACGCAGCCGATCGCCGGTCCGTGCGATTCGCCGAAGTTGGTGACGCAGAAAAGCTGGCCGAACGTTGATCCCGACATGGCAGCGATTCTAAGCGGGCCTCTGCCGACCGAGCGTGCCAGTCACAGGAATTGCTCTGCCACCCGAACCGTGCCGGCATGGCCGATGTACTCGTACTTCGCTTCCAGCCACTCGATGGCGGACGCGCGTCCGAGTTCGAACAGCTGCTTGAGGAACGCCGGCGTGGTGTTGTACTTGCTGCTCGCGCCGAAGCGCCGCATCGTGTCCTCCGAGGCGATCATGTGCAGCAGCACCCGGCGGTAGCGTGCCGGATCGAGCTTCTTTTCGTTGAGCAGGCGCTGTACGAAGTCGATTGCCCGCATCTCGTGCAGCAACGAGGCATTGAAGCTGATCTCGTTGACGCGCTCGGCGATCTCGGTGGCGGAATCCGGCACCTCGTCGCGCACCAGCGGATTGATCTGCACCAGCACCAGGTCGCGCGACTGCGTGGTGTAGAACAGTGGCCACAGTGCCGGGTTGCCGAGGTAGCCGCCGTCCCAGAAGTGCTCCCCCTTGATCTCCACCGCATGAAACACGAACGGCAGGCACGCCGAGGCCAGCGGCATGTCCAGTTCGAGTTCGGTCTCGCGAAAGATCCGCATGCGCCCGGTACGCACGTTGGTCGCGCAGAGGAAGAGCTTGAACGGCGGTGCGGCGCGCAACGCGTCGAAGTCGACATGGTGATCAACCGACGCCCGCAACGGATTGATTTTCCACGGGTTGAGCTGGTACGGCGACCACAGCCGCGACACCACGTCGAGCCATTGCAGCACCGGATTCGCCAGCCCGGTCGCGGTGGCGAAGGGCCAGGCCGAGGCCAGCGCGAAGGGACTGGGCTGACGCCCCAGTTCGGTCCAGAACGCGTGCAGCCGCTCGCGGGCGTGTTCGCGAGGATCGCCGTCGGCCGCAAGGCCGCGGCGCCATCCCTCCGCCAGCAGCACGGCGTTGATGGCGCCGGCACTGGCACCCGTCACCGCCTCGATCTGCAGCCGTCCGTCTTCGAGCAGCGCGTCGAGCACACCCCAGGTAAAGGCTCCGTGCGAACCGCCGCCTTGGAGCGCCAGATTGACGGTCTTTGCTTCATTGCCAGCGTTGCCGACTGCATCTGCCGACTTGCGCGGCTGGCGCACACCGCCGCGCTTCAACGCCAGTCTCCACGCAAACTGGCCACCTGCGTCTGCAGCACCTCGGGCCCCGCCGTTGCCGGCGCAACCAGCGTGCCGACATTGATGCCGATGCGGCTGAACAGGCCGCGCCGGAACGGCCGCGTCATCGCCGCGCCGCCATCGCGCGAAAAGAAGGATCCCCACAAGCCCTGCAGCGCCACCGGCACCACCGGCACCGGATCGCGCTCGAGGATGCGGGTGATGCCGGGCCGGAACGGATACATCTCGCCATTGTCGGTGATGCGACCCTCTGGAAAGATGCAGACCAGCTGGCCGTCGCGCAGTTCTTCGGACACACGCTCGAACGCGCGCTCCATCAGTGCCGGGTCGGCCTTGGCCGAAGCAATCGGGATCGCCTTGGCTTGGCGGAACAGCCAGCTCATCACCGGAATGCGAAAGATGCCCACGTCCATCACGAAGCGGATCGGCCGCGGACTCGCTGCCATCAGCACCAGCGCATCCACGAAGCTCACGTGATTGGCGACGATTAGGGCAGCACCGTCGGCAGGGATGCGCTCCACGCCGCGCTTGTCCATCCGGTAGGCAACCGATACCAGCAGCCAGGACAGAAAGCGCAGCAGGAACTCCGGGACCACGGTGAAGATGTAGATCGCCACGAGCATGTTGAGCAGTGCGGTCAACAGGAAGAGCTGCGGAATGCTCAGGCCCAGCGGCCCCAGTGCCAGTGCCGACAGTGCCGCCGCGAGAATCAGGAACAGTGAATTGAGGATGTTGTTGGCGGCGATGATGCGCGCCTTGTGGCTCGCCAGGCCGCGCGTCTGGATCAGGGCATACAGGGGCACCGAGTAGAAGCCGGCAAACATCGACAGCAGCGCGAGATCGGCCAACACCCGCCAGTGCGGTGTATGCGCGAGGAATTGCGCGGCACCCTGCGCGCTTGCCACCGGCAGCCCCTGCACCGCGAAGTAGAGGTCGATGGTGAACACCGTCATGCCGATCGAGCCGAACGGCACCAGTCCGATTTCCACCTGACCGCGACTCATCTTCTCGCACAGCAGGCTGCCGAGGCCGATGCCGATCGAGAACACCGCGAGCAGAAGCGTTGCCACCGCGGGCGCACCGCCGAGCGTCTGCTGTGCGAACTGCGGAAACTGGGTCAGAAACACGGCGCCAAAGAACCACAGCCACGAGATGCCCAAGAGCGACAGGAACACCGCGCGTTCTCGTCGCGCCACCAGCACGGTGGCCCAGGTGACACGCACCGGGTTCCAGTCAATCCTGAGCTGCGGGTCGGACGGCCGCCCTTTCGGAATCGCCAGACTCGTTGCCAGTCCGGCCACCGCGAGCACCACGCACAGGGCTGCCGCATACAGGTGGCCGTTCGGCCCAGCCTCCACCAGCGTGCCCGCCGCGATCGTGCCGATCAAAATGGCCACGAACGTGCCCATCTCCACCAGGCCATTGCCGCCGACGATCTCGCCGCCCTTGAGCACCTGCGGCAGATAGGCGTACTTCACCGGACCGAACAGCGTGGAGTGCAGGCCCATCAGGAAGGTGCAGCCAAGCAGCAGCGCAAAGCTGTGTCGCCACAGGCCAACGGCGCCGAGCAGCATGATCGCCACTTCCGCCGCCTTGACGAGCTGCATCAGACGCGCCTTGTCGAACTTGTCCGCCAGCTGGCCGCTGGTGGCCGAAAACAGCAGAAACGGCAGGATGAAGACAGCGGCGATGAGGTTCACCGCCAGCGCCGGCGCCAGCGTGGTGAACTGCGCCGCGTGATAGGTGACGAGCAGCGTGAAGGCGTACTTGAAGACGTTGTCGTTGGCGGCGCCGAGGAACTGGGTGGCAAAGAACGGCGCAAAGCGCCGCTGCCGCAGCAAGGCAAACTGGCTCGAATGACTCTGCGTCACGTTCCCCTCGTGGCTTCTCAGTTGATCGGTTCGAACACGCGGCGAGTCTCGAACACGGCGCGCCCCAGTCGCACACCATCGACCGCGAGCGTGCGCTTGAGCATGAACTCAAAGAGCAGCGGATTGTGCGGCCGGATCCGGTTCAACACCTCGGCGTCGGCCGGGCGCAGCCACCCGGCGTCGACGAACCGCTCCAGCCGGTAGACGAGACCGATGCCCGGCAGCGGGTAGTCCGATCCGTGCAGAAGCCGATCGTGCCACTCGCGCCGCACGATCAGCGCGCGCTGCACGTCCAGTTCGCGATTGCGCTGGAACACCGCCGACACATCCGCGTACAGCCGGCCCACCCACTGCGGCTCCTCCATCAGGCGGGTCAAGAGGCCGAACGATGACACGCGCGGCGCCGCCTCGTCGTCCTCACCGTGGGCCAGGCGGTCGGTGTCGCGCGCATGGCCGAGACTGGCCGCATGCGCGACGATCACACGCACGCCGTCGGCCAGCGGCCGCCGTACGCGCAGCGGGTTGTTGAACGCGTGCTGGCGCGCGCCAGGTGCGGCGACTTCTTCTCCACAGTGGATGATCAACGGCAAGCGCAGCGCCCGAAGCCGCGCGTAGAAAGCGTCGCAGCGAGCCGAGGCCGGATCGATGTTCATTGACGACGGCAGCCACTTCACGGCAAGCGCGCCCTGCGCCGCGGCCGCGTCGAGCCGCGCCAGTGCATCCGGCCGATACGGATGCACCGAGGCAACCCAGCCGAAGCGCTGCGGGCGCGCTTGCGCCATGGCTGCCGCGTAGGCATTGGGCGTGAAGAAGGTGGACTGCTCGGGGCGCTCGCGACCGTCGTCGTCCACCGTGTGATCGAAGGCGAACAGCAGCATGCGAAAGCCGGGCGGAAAGGCGTCGATCAGCAGATCGAGCCGCGCCATGTAGCGCTCGTCAATGCCGCCGTCGGGTGCATCGTCGACGCAGGCGGCCGCCATCATCACCATGCGGCGGATGCGCTCGACCGGGTGGCGCCAGCTCTCGGTGCGCGGATCGACGTAGGCGCCGCCGCCACTGTCGCCCGTGCCGACAAGGTGCGCGTGCACGTCCCACAGTTGCGATGGATCCAACCCGTCGAAGGCTGCCTGCACCAGTTCGTGCTGCGCCAGCTCGGGCGGCAACGGACGCAGGCATGCGATATCGACGGCCTCCGCGCGCATCCACGCAGCGGCGAGAGGTCCGGCACAGCACAGGCTCAGGAACTGGCGGCGATTGATCATGCGGCGCATCGTATCGGCGTGGCGGGAGGACTCAATCGGGCAAGACGCTGTAGCGGATCGCGCTACCTGTGGGCGAAGCCTGCGTTGCCATGACCTGCAGATTCGACGCAGTGACGGTGCGGGCAAACACGGCCGGGCGGATGATCGACTCATTGCTGCAGCAGAGCAGCGCTTACGATCGGTCATCTCAAAGGAGCACAACTGAAGATTGCTCGAACACTCGCTGCCATTGCACTCACCGGACTCGCTGCGGTCGTCGGCGCCGCCGACGGTCTGGTTGCCATCAAGAGCCCGCACGGGGCCAAGGCAACCATGGACAAACTCGACGACCTGGTGACGAAGCGCGGCTTGAGCGTGTTCGCGCGGATCGACCATGCGGCGGGCGCCAACAAGATCGGCAAGACGCCGCGCCCGACGCAAGTGCTCATCTTCGGCAATCCGCAGGGTGGCACGCCGTTCATGGAATGAGCGCAATCGGTAGGCATCGATCTGCCGTTGAACGCGTTCGTGTGGGAAGACGCATCGGCGCAGGTCTGGCCTGGCTACAACGATCCGGAGTACCTTGCCAAGCGGCACGGCGCCACCCAGCGCCCGGCAGTGGAGAAGCTCCGCAAGGCGCTCGGCGGCATCGCCGAGGCAGTTGTCGCCCGCTGAACTGCCATGACCGCTAGGGCAGCATCGCCTCAGCCAGCGCCAGCCCGGAGACGAACGCCCCTTCCACGCGCGGATCGCCGCACCAGTCGCCAGCAACGCCGATGCGCCCGGCCTCGTCCCACAGGAACGGTTGCTTCAACGGTCGGGTGGGCGTGGCGTAGCGCCAGCGGTGGCCGGTGAGGCTGCGCACGGTGGCCGGTCGGCCCACACGAGCCGAAAATGCGCGTGCGATCCAGTGCGCTGCGGCCTCCGGCGCAAGATCGATGTACTTGCGCGACCAGCGCGGACGGGCGTGCAGTACCCACCGCTCGACCACGCCCGGCACCTTGGCGCGACCGGGCTTGCGGTCATCCCTCGACATCCAGCCCAGGATCGGATCGTCGTTGACGAAGGCCGCGCTGTAATCGATCCCCGATGGTCGGCTCAGCGCCAGCAATGCGGTCCAGCACGGTTCCCAGGTCACGCTGGCGATCTCGGCGGCCAAGGGCGTGCAGTCGTGCAGCAGCGTTGCAGTCTGCGGTGACGGCGCCGTGACCACCACCGCATCGAAGCCGCTGATCTGCAGCAGCTTGCCGGCCTCGTCGTGCAGGTGCCACAAGCCGGCGCGCCGAGTCAGGCGCACGATCTTCGTCTCCGTGGTCAGCTCGAGCCCCTCGGCCAGATGGCGGGCAATGGCATTCATGCCGCCCACGCCGACGAAACGTTCGGCGCCGATCGGGCCGTCGATCACGCGGCCGCGGTCGAAGGCGATGGTCTTGCCTGGCCAGGGTGCAGCCACGCCGGCATCGACCCAGCGCTGCACGTGCGACTCGAACCCGTGCGTATGAACGGAGAAGTACTGGGCGCCGTGGTCGAAGCTGCCATAGTCCGACAGTTGGGTGGCCACCCGGCCACCCGGCCCGCGCGACTTCTCGAAGATCGTCACGTCGGCGCCGCGCGCGCCGAGTTCGCGCGCACAGGCAAGCCCGGCCATGCCGGCACCAATGACGGCGACACGCTGCAAACCGGGCATCAGCGGGCCTGCGTCAACGCGATCATGCGTGCGTAGCCCGCAGGTTCAGCCCGCTGCCCGGGCCAAGTCCGCTGCACTCGCCGACCTGCCCAGCACCCGCGCCCTGCGCTGTCAGTTGCCGGGGGCACGCATCTCACCCGACTCCTGCTCGGGCCAGTCGCGAATGTAGGCCTTCAGCATGCGATTCTCGAACGACTGTTCGTCCAGCACCGCACGCGCCACGTCGTAGAACGAGATCACGCCGAGCAGGCTGCGGCCGTCCATGACGGGCAGGTAGCGCGCGTGGCGTTCGAGCATCAGGCGACGCACCTCCATCACGTCGGTGCCCGGTGTGACAGTGAGCGGCGCATCGTCCATCACGCTGCGCACCAGGCGTTCGCCGACCGCGCCCTGGTTGGCGTGCAGATGGCCAATGACTTCCCGGAACGTCAGCATGCCGACCAGATCGCCATGGTCCATCACGACCACCGAGCCGATGTCGTGTTCGGACATGGTCTGCACCGCCTCCCACAGGCTGTTGTCAGGGCGCACGGTGAACAGAGTGTTGCCCTTGACGCGCAGGATGTCGCTGACTTTCATCCACTGCTCCGGAAAGTGCTCGGGGTTCATTGCTCGAATCGACCGACGTTGAGTCCAGCCGGGGAGCGGTCGATGCTACCGCGCGCGCCCATCCGCGGGAATCGCGCCCTTGAACACGCGTCAGATCGCGCGCATCCAGCCCAGACCGGCCGAGGTTCCGCCCGGCGCGCTGCCCGCTGCCGGCTTGTACTCGCAGCCGATCCAGCCCGGGTAGTGCAGGCGGTCGAGCAGGCGGAACAGCGCGGGATAGTTGACCTCGCCCGCAGCGGGCTCGTGGCGGTCGGGCACGCCGGCGATCTGGACGTGCCCCACCAGTGGAAAGTAGCGCTCCAGTCGGCGCGACAAATCGCCCTCCATGATCTGCATGTGATAGAGGTCCATCTGCAGCGCGAGGTTATCTTTCCGCAGCGCCGCGATCGCGTCGGCCGCCTGCTGCTGGTGGGTGAGGTAGTAGCCGGGGATGTCGCGCGTGTTGATCGGCTCGATCATCACGCGGATGCCGTGCGGCCGCAGCAGGTCGCAGGCGTAGGCAAGGTTGCGCAGGTAGGCCTTGAGGCAATCCGCCGCACTCATCGCTGGGTCGGGCCGACCGGCCTGCACATGCACTCGCAGGCAGCCAACCGTCCGCGCATAGTCGAGCGCACGCGCCATGGCCTGGTCGAACTCACGCTCGCGTCCGGGCAGCGCGGCGATGCCGCGATCACCGGCGGCGGCATCGCCGGCCGGCGCATTGAGCAGCACCAGCTGCACGCGCGCGGCATCCAGCGCCCGACGAAACTCCGCCGCGGGCGCCTCGTAGGGCCCCTGCACTTCCACTGCGGCAAAGCCGTCGCGCGCGGCGGCATCGATGCGCGCGAGCAGCGGGTGCTCCGGGTAGAGCGTCGAGAGGTTGGCGGCGAAGCGGGGCATGCGAGCTCGCAGGCAGTAGCGACGTGCCGAGTATGCGTCGATTCGGGCGTCGCCCTGCCCGGTTGCCGCCACCACGTTTCGCGAGTCGCAACTAGCGCAGCGCGAGCCGCGTCTTGAACAACTCCATCTCGCGCACCACGGTGGCGCGCACCGGCGGCTCCCAGACCGAGTGACCCGCATCGGGCACGACGATATAGCGCGCGCTGGGCCAGGCGCGCGCCAGCGCGTCGGCACTGGCGATCGGGCACACCATGTCGTAGCGCGCCTGGATGATGGAAGCGGGCAGATGGCGCACGCGATACAGGTCACTGAGTAACTGGTCCGGCGCGAGGAAGCAGCGGTGCATGAAGTAGTGCGCCTCCAGCCGCGCCAGGCCGATCGCTTCGTCGGAGAAGTGGCGCACCAGCTCCGGGTTGGGCATCAGCGTCGAGCAGGAGCCTTCGTACTCGCTCCAGGCGCGTGCGAACGGCAGGTGCACGCGCGGATCCGGGTCGAACAGCCGCACGCAGTAGCCGCGCAACGGGTCGGCCCGTTCGGCCGGCGGCAGCATGTCCACGAACTTGCGCCAGGCTTCTGGAAAGACGTGCCGCAGCCCGTGCAGGAACCAGTCGATCTCGCTTTGCCGACCCAGGAAGATGCCGCGCAGCACGAAGCCACGCACCCGCTCGGGGTGCTGCTGGCCGTACGCCAGGCCCA
>LNFM01013350.1_pt1 | contig 16837 bp, 8 predicted proteins | sample 596031 | NCBI WGS metagenome assembly LNFM01 (sample SAMN04254537, study PRJNA301005) | activated carbon metagenome | isolation source: dual media filters at the Ann Arbor, Michigan drinking water treatment plant | place: USA: Ann Arbor
TCGAGCCGCCGCACGAACTGCAGCGTGAGATCGAGGATGGTGAGCGTGGTCAGACCCAGGAAGTCGAACTTCACGAGGCCGATGGCCTCGACATCGTCCTTGTCGAACTGGCTCACCGCAGCGTCGGTCTGGCCCGATTGCGCGTACAGCGGACAGAAGTCGGTGAGCTTGCCGGGCGCAATCAGTACGCCGCCCGCATGCATGCCGACGTTGCGCGTGAGCCCTTCGAGCGGCCGTGCCAGCTCGATCAGTTGCTGGTTCTCCTCGTCGCCGTTGACCGCCTCGGCAAACGCCGGCTCCTGCGCCAGCGCGCGATCCAGCGTCCACGGATCGGCCGGGTTGTGCGGGATCAGCTTGGACAGCTGGTCGCACTTGGTATAGGGCATATCGAGCACGCGTCCCACATCGCGTACCACCGCCTTCGCCCCCAATGTGCCGAAGGTGGCGATCTGGCTCACCGCCTGCGCGCCGTACTTGCGCTTGACGTAGTCGATCACCTTGTCACGGTTGTCCTGACAGAAATCGATGTCGAAGTCCGGCATCGACACCCGCTCCGGATTCAGAAACCGCTCGAACAGCAGGTCGTACTTGAGCGGATCGAGATCGGTGATGCCCAACGAATACGCCACCAGCGAGCCCGCCCCCGAGCCGCGGCCCGGGCCAACCGGGATGCCGTTGTCCTTGGCCCAGTTGATGAAGTCGGCCACGATCAGGAAGTAACCGGAAAACCCCATCTTGGCGATCGTTGCCACCTCGAGGTCGAGGCGCGCCACGTAGGTTGGGCGCTTCTCGGCGCGCAGCGCCGTGTCCGGGTACAGCGACGCCAGTCGCTTGTCGAGACCGATCAGCGACAAGTCGGCGCAATGCTGGTCGAGCGTCACGCCCTCGGGCGTGGGGTAGTCGGGCAGTTGCGGCTTGCCGAGCACCAGCGCCAGGTTGCAGCGACGTGCGATCTCGACTGCGTTGGCCAGCGCCGCCGGGATGTCCGCGAACAGCGCCTGCATCTGCGCCTGGCTCTTGAAGTACTGCTCGCGCGTGAAGCGTTGCGGGCGGCGCGGATTGGCGAGCGTCTCGCCTTCGGCAATGCACACGCGCGCCTCGTGCGCACGAAAGTCATCGGGGGCGAGGAATTGCACCGGGTGCGTGGCCACCACCGGCAGGCCAAGCTCCACCGCCAGGCGCACCGCCGCCCGCACGTACGGCTCGTCGACATCGCGTCCGGCGCGCTGCAGTTCGATGTAGAAGCGGCCGCCAAACACGCCCGCCAGGTGGCGCGCCGCCTCCAGCGCGGCCGCTCGCTTGCCGCTCATCAACAGGCTACCCACTTCGCCGCTCAAGCCGCCCGACAGCGCGATCAGGCCGGCATTGAGCTCCGTGAGCCACTCGCGCCGCAGTTCGCCGCGGCCACGGTACGGATTGACGAGCCAGGCGCGCGACAGCAGTTCGCACAGGTTCAGATACCCGGAGCGGTCGGCAGCAAGCAGCAGCAGGCGGTGCGGCTGGTCGCGGTCGTCATCGTTAGTGAGCCAGGCGTCGACCCCGAGGATCGGCTTGACGCCGCCGCTGCGCATTGCCTTGTAGAAGCGCACCGCGCCGAACATGTTGCCGACGTCGGTCAGCGCCAGCGCGCCCTGCCCGTCCTGCGCGGCGGCTTCGGCCACCTCGTCGATGCGCACCACGCCGTCGATGACGGAAAACTCGGAGTGCAGGCGCAGATGGACGAACGCAGGGCTGGGCATGCGGGCGAGTTTATCGGCCACGCGCGGCCCCCCGCATTGCGCTTGATTCAAAAGCGGTTTGCGACGCGGAGCGACCCTAGGCGCAGCCCTCCAGTGCGGACGCGCCGCCGGGTCGGGCGTTTGCTGTACCGTCACTGCGTTGCTGCACGTCACTGAGTGTGATGACCGCCCCTCTCGACTCCTTTCCCTGGTTGGTGGCTGACATCGGCGGGACCAATGCACGCTTCGGACTGGTGCGCGGTCCATCCGCTGCGGTCGAGGCCGTGATGGCGATGCGCTGCGCCGACTATCCGTCGCCGCAGGCGGCTGCCCGCCACTATCTCGATCAGGTCGCTTCGCGCGACGCCCCGCGCCAGGTCGCCTTTGCGGTTGCGACTGCCGTCGCGGGCGACACGGTGAAGATGACCAACAGCCCATGGACCATCTCCGCCGCCGCCACGCGCGCCGCGCTCGGCGCCGATCACGTCCTGCTGATCAACGACTTCGAGGCACTCGCGCTGGCGTTGCCGCAGTTAGGCGACGCTGACGTGCGCATGATTGCCGGCCAGATCGGCGGCCAGCGCATTGACCGCCGCCTGCCGATGGCGGTGATCGGCCCCGGCACCGGTCTTGGCGTGGCCGGCTGCCTGCCCAATGCGGCCGGCGGCTGGACCGCGCTTGCCACTGAAGGCGGTCACGTCACCCTCGCCGCGAGCGACGAACGCGAGGCCGCACTTCTCCGCGCGGCGCGTCGCGAGCGCGATCATGTGTCGGCGGAGCGCCTGCTGTCGGGTATCGGCATGCCGGTGCTGTACCGCGCGGTGGCAAGCGTTGATCAACTGGCCTGCGATGCAACCCTGGATACGCCCGAGATCACCCGGCGCGGACTGGCCGGAACCGATCCCGCCTGCGCTGCCACGCTTGAGGCTTTCTGCGCACTGCTTGGCAGCTTCGCCGGCAACGTGGCACTGACGCTGGGCGCGCGCGGCGGCGTGCTGATCGCCGGCGGCGTGGCCGAGCAACTCGGCGGGTATCTGCCCGGATCGCCGTTCCGACAGCGCTTCGAAGCCAAGGGGCGCTTTCGCGACTACCTGGCGCCGATCGCCACCGCGCTGATCACCGCCCCGCACGTGGCGCTGCGCGGCGCGGCACAAGGCATCGTCAACCACATAGCGGCCGCGCCCGGTGCGCCACCCATCATCGGCGACTCGGCATGACGACGCCTCCGATGACACGGCAGGTGGAAATCGACCGCTGGCGCTCGCCCACGGGTCGCGACGTGCTGATCCGCTCGGTGGGTGCCGACGATGCGGCGCTTGAGGTCGAGTTCCTGCGTCGCCTGTCGCCACAGACGCTGTACGAACGGATGTTCTCGCACCGCAAACTGCGCCCGGGCGAACTGCGCGGGCTGGTTCAGTTCGACGTGCGACGCGAGATCGCCCTGCTGGCGGCCGCCCAGGGCGACGAAGGTGAGGAGGTGCTGGCGGTGGCGCGCCTGAAGAAGCAAGGCGCCGGTCCGCAGTGCGAGTTCGCGATCGTCGTCAGCGATCACGCGCAGCACCAGGGGATCGGCGAACGCCTGCTGCGCAACTTGCTGGCGGTGGCGCGCAAGGCCGGCATCCGCGAAGTGACCGGCCACACGATGGCGACCAACACGCCGATGAAGGCGCTGTGCCGCAAGCTTGGCTTCAGCGCACAGCCAGATCCCGACGACGCCACGCTCACACTGCTTTCGATCGCGCCCTGACCAACGTCGGCCACGCCTCGCTGAGGCAGTAGCCGAACGTTGATTCAGTGAGCTGGCTCCGCGTGTGGTGATATCAGGATCGCACCGTGAACGGCCGGAGGACTCAAGCCGCGACTTTGAGCGAGTCCGGCTGCCCGGCCTCGATGCGCGCTGCCAGGCGCGCGCTCCAGGCGGTCGGCTTGTGCACCAACCGCTCGGCGAGCAGATGACGCGCGCGGTTGCGATCGCCGGCGCGCACCGCCGCCTCGATCAGCGTCAGCGTCAGCAGATCGCGCTGTGCGTGGCTGCCGCCGAATCCGTTGGCCATGTCGCGCACCGGCTCGATCGCCTCGATCGCCTGGCGCGGCCGCTTCTGCGCCAAGGCCAGCACGCCCTCGGCGATCGGCAGGCCGATGTCACGCGTCATCGCCCGGTTCACACCGCTGCCTTCGGTGGCAGTACGCCGCATCTCCTCGCGCAGCCGGTCGCTGGCGGCCTGGCGGCCGGTGGCAGCAAAGCTCATCATCGCGTGCGCGTCGTTGAACGCGTAGTTCGCCCGTTCGAGATCGGCCTTGGCCTCCCACTGATCGGCCACGCGCTCGAAGCGGTCGCCGACATCGACGCCTTCCAGTTGCAGGCGCCACAGCATGGCCGTGCAGTCGATCAGCACCAGCAGCATGTCGGCCTGCGGGCCATCGATATGGCGGTCGTACAGGTCGAGCACGACGTCGAACTCGCCGCGATCCAGATGGAACAGCGCCAGATGCCACCAGTTGTGCGGGGCAAAGGCGTTGTCGGCCAGCGCCCAGTCGCCCTGGCGCGTGGTCAGCCACGCAATACCTTCGTCGATGCGGCCCTGCATCTCCATCACGTGGGCGACGGCGTGCACGGCCCAGCCGTCGGTCGGCTCCAGTTCGAGCGCGCGGCGGCCGGTCGCTTCGGCCTGCGCGTACTGGTTGCACTCCTCCAGGCCGAAGGCGTGCATGCCCAGCACGTAGGAGTAGCCCGGCAGCGACGCGCTCCACGCCGGCAGCACGCGCGAGACGCGATTACGCAGGTTCAGCGCGTCGCCGCGATAGAAGTCGAGCAGATGCGCGGTCTGCAGCGCCAGCAGATCGCGCGGCCACTCGCGCAGCACGGCGTCGAACTGCCGACTGGCCACATGCCAGTCGCCTGCCACCAGGCTCTGGGCAGCGGTCAGCAGCGCCCGCTCACGCTGGTTGGCATGCGCAGCGAACTTGGCGGCCTGCGCGACCGCATCGCGCGCGACCGGCAGGAAACGGCCTTCGGACGTGGTCGCCAGCGCGAAGGCCTTGAAAAGATGCGCGAGGACAAAGCCTTCGTCCTCGGCAAGCGCTGCATCGAGCGTGCCGATCAGGTCGCCGCGATACGAGTTGAACTGCGTGATCGCGCGCTCGAACAGGTCGGCGGCGCGGGAGTTGGACGTGGACAGCGCCAGGTCACGGTGGTCGGCGAGCATGGAAGTTCTCCGTAAGGGACGATGCGAGGGATTCATGATGGGCGCGCAACGAGCGCCGGGGGCGGCGCGTTGCGGCACGGCAGCGATGCGGTTGCGTGCACCTGCGCGGCTGGCGCCGCAGCAAGTTCTGTGTGGACTGCGTAGTGGATCGCCAGCGCGTGGATGGTGCCAACGGCGGCGATGGCCGCGCACGATGCGGCCACTGCGGCCACGCCGTGCACCAGCAGCGACGGTGACCGCCACGGCGGTGGTTGCAACGGATTCATGGTGGTCTCCGGTTGAAATGAATCGGGGACACACAGCATCGGGCCGCGTACCGCGCAAGTCCTTGGGAGCACCTGAATCGTCCTGAAAAGCGCGCCGCCGATTAAGCTGCCAGCACGCTGACGAGTGTGTTTCACAAGGGTCAGTCGCCGCAAGGTCTGCTGCATGTGAGTGCCGACGCCGCCGAGTTCCGTTTCGGTCGCTTCCAGCTGGATCCGACGCGTCGCCTGCTGCGTGTCGACGGCGTGCCGGCGCGGCTCGGTGCCCGCGCCATCGACCTGCTGCTGGCGCTGGTGCAGCACCGCCACCGCATCGTCAGCAAGAGCGAACTGCTCGATCTCGTCTGGCCCGACGTGGTGGTCGAGGAGAACAACCTGCAGGTGCAGGTATCGGCACTGCGCAGGCTGCTCGGCCCGCAGGCGATCGCCACCATTCCCGGTCGCGGCTACCAGTTCATCGCCGACATCCAGACCCGCCAAGCCGCCCCAGCCGCTGCTGCGCGCTCGACTGACCCACGCGGTCAGCTGCCTGCGCACCTGCCGCCGCTGTTCGGGCGCGACAACGACCTGATCGACGCCGGCGTGCAACTGGCCGCGCATCGCGTGCTGACGCTGACCGGCCCCGGCGGCATCGGCAAGACGCGGCTGGCGCTGGCCGTGGCCAAGATGGTGGAGCACGACTACGCCGACGGCGTGTGCGTGATCGATCTGTCCACGGTGACCGATCCGGCGCGGGTCGGAACCGCCGCTGCGGCGGCGTTGACGATCGACGTTCCCGCAGGCAAGCCGGCAGCGACGCAGATCGCTGCGGCGCTGCGTGAACAGGCCCTGCTTCTGGTGCTCGACAACTGCGAGCACGTGCTGGCCGAGGCGGCGGCGCTGGTGGACGCGATCGTGCAGCGCGCGCCGCGGGTGCGCGTGCTGGCCACGTCGCAGGCGCCGCTGCGCATCGCCGACGAACAGGTGCTGCGCCTCGCACCACTGGGGCTGCCCGCGCCGGCCGCTGCGAACGACGCGATCGACGTCGAGCGCTACGGCGCACTGCAGCTTTTCGAAGCGCGCTCCCGCGCCGCGCAGCGTGGCTTTGCGCTCACGGCCGACAAGGTGGCAACCGCGGTCGACATCTGCCGCCGCCTGGATGGCCTGCCGCTGGCCATCGAACTTGCTGCTGCGCGACTGCCGCTGCTCGGCCTGGACGGCCTGCGACGCGCGCTCGACGAGCGCCTGCGCGTGCTCACCGCCGGTCCGCGCGCGGCGCCGGCACGCCAGCAGACCTTGCGCGCCACGCTGCAGTGGAGCCATGCGCTGCTCACGAGCGACGAGCAGGCACTGTTCCGGCGCCTGGGCATCTTCGTCGGCGGCTTCTCGCTCACGCTGGCGCAGCGTGTCGCGACCGACACCGGCGGCGATCCCTGGGTCACGCTCGACCACCTGGGCGCCCTGGTCGACAAGTCGCTGGTGGTGGTCGCTGACGCCACCCCGCCGCGCTATCACCTGCTCGAATCGGCGCGTGCCTTTGCGCTCGAGGCGCTCGCCACCGCCGATGAAGTCGACCTGCTCGAGCAGCGCCGCGCCGAAGCGATGCGTGACCTGCTCGACGAGTTCGACGCCGCCATCGCCGTCGCGCCGCGCTACGACCTCCTGCTGCACACGCTTGAGCCGGAGCTCGACAACCTGCGCGCCGCGCTGCGCTGGGCGATGGCGGCACCCGCGCGCCGCCCGCTGGCGCTGGCGCTGCTGGCATCGAGCAATTCACTGTGGATCGATGCCGATCCGTTCGGCGACGCCATTGGCCACTATCTGACCGTTCGCGACTGGCTCGACGACACCGTGCCCCCGGCGCTGGCGGCGCGCTTCCGCCTGGCGTTCCAGGCCATCGTGCGCACGCGCATGCTGCGCTCGGCCGCGTGGGGCGACGAGGCGTGGCGCGCACTCGACGCCTATCGCGCGCTCGACGATTGCATCGGCCTGTACCGCGCGCTGTGCGCATTGGGTGGCGCACCGCGCGACGTCATCGACGAGGCGCGCGCCGATGCGTTGCTGCAAGAGGCCGACACACTCGAAGATCCGGCGTGGTCGCCCCGCCTGCGCTCGCGCCGGCAGCTGGCGCTGGAGTGGTTTCATGACCTGGGCGGACGCTTCGAGGCTGCGCGCGACGCCGGGCGCCAGCACGTGGCGCTGGCGCGTGCCGCCGGCGCGATCGGCGAGATCCCGGCACTGAGCAACCTCGCCGATACCGAGTTCGAACTCGGCAACAGCGTCGAAGCGATTGCGCTGTGCCGGCAGGCGATCGCTCGCGCGGCCGCGCTGGGCCGACCGGCCGCGGCAGCACACGCCTACGGCAACATGGTCCCCGCCCTGCTGGCGCGTGGCGAGCTTGACGCCGCCGATGCAGCGATTCGGGCCGGTCGCGCCCTGCTGGTGCGCGGGCTGGGCACCGCCTTCATCCTGCTGATGCCGTTGGCGTTGCTGGCCCAGCGGCGCGATGCGCTCTCGCTCGCTGTGCAGCTGGTGGGCTGCGCCGACCGGGCCTATGCGGACGGCGGGCATGTCATGCATCCGCCCGAGCAGCGCATGCGCACCAACGTGCTGACCGCCGCGAGTGCATTGCCGGACGATGTGGTCGCACGTCTGCACCAGGAGGGGGCGCAGTGGAGCGAGGACGAGGCCTTCGCTCGTGCCGGCGTTCGCTGAACGCAGCAGCGAGGCCGATCCCCGGTCTGCTTCAAGCTTTGCCAGCGACGGTCTCGCGTAAGCTTTCCCTCATAGCTTGTCCGGGTCTGGCGCTGGCGCGAGCGCTGCGCCGCACACGGGCCAGCCTGCTCCTCAACTGACCGGTGCGGACGAAACGCCTCGATGACGCCACGATTGCCCAACGACACACGCGAACCCTCAGCCTTGGTCGGCATGGACCTGCAGCCCCGCCCGGAATCCGATCCGCTCCCCGATCGCGTCGAGCGTGAGACCGGCGTATCGCCCGCGCAGGCGTCGCTCGACATGTGGATGCGCTCGGCCGCGCACGCCGGTCGTGCCGAGCTGGCGCAGCGGATGAACCGCAGCCTGCGCGACGACCGCAAGAGCGAGGCCAAGCGCGTGCACTACCTGTCGATGGAGTTCCTGATGGGGCGCGCGCTCGGCAACGCGCTCGCGGCGTTAGGTCTGCAGTCCGAGTTCGAGGCGGCCGCGCGCTCTGCCGGCAAGCGACCGGCCGACATCCTGGAGCGCGAGCCCGATGCAGCACTCGGCAACGGCGGGCTGGGTCGCCTCGCAGCGTGCTTTCTCGACTCGCTCGCGACGCTGGGCGTGCCGTCGTTCGGCTACGGCCTGCGCTACCGCTACGGCATGTTCGCGCAGCGCATCCACGATGGCCAGCAGATCGAGGAGCCGGATGACTGGCTGCGCAACGGCAACCCGTGGGAACTGGAGCGGCCCGAGATCCGCTATCCGATCGGCTTCGGCGGCCGGGTGGTGAGCGACGGCCCGGGTCGCCGCTGGCTGCCGGGCGAGAAGCTGTTTGCCGATGCGTTCGACTTCGTGGTGCCCGGTCACGCCACCGACCGCGTATCGGTGCTGCGCCAGTGGCAGGCCAATCCGTCCAAGCCGATCGACTTCGCCGCGTTTTCGCGCGGCGATTTTGCCGCTGCGGGCAGCGCCAAGCTGGCCGCCGAGGTGATCAATTGGGTGCTGTACCCGGACGACTCCACCCACGCCGGCCGCGAGCTGCGCCTGAAGCAGGAGTACTTCCTGGTCAGCGCGTCGTTGCAGGACATCGTCGCCCATCACCTGGCCGACTACGGCCGCCTCGACAACCTGGCCGACAAGGTGTCGGTGCACCTGAACGACACCCACCCGGCGCTCGCGGTGCCGGAGTTGCTGCGCATCCTGATCGACCTGCACGGCATGAACTGGGACGCCGCGATGGTTCAGTGCCAGAAGGTGATGAGCTACACCAATCACACGCTGATGCCCGAGGCGCTGGAGACCTGGCCGGTACGCATGCTGGAGCAGTGGCTGCCGCGGCACCTGGAGATCATCTACGAGGTCAACGAAAGGTTCCTCAAGCACGTGCGCCTGAGCTTTCCGGAAGATGACGACCTGGTGCGACGCGTGTCGCTGATCGACGAGGGCGGCGAGCGACGCGTGAAAATGGCGGCGCTGTCGATCGTCTCGAGCCACCGCGTCAACGGCGTGTCTCGGCTGCATTCGGACCTGATGGTCGCCACCATCTTTGCCGACTACGCACGCGTCTTTCCGAACCGCTTCTGCAACGTCACCAACGGTGTGACGCCGCGGCGCTGGCTGTCGCAGGCCAACCCGTCGTTGGCGACGCTGCTCGACGACCGCCTGGGCGACCAGTGGCGCACGCAGCTCGACCGGCTGGCGCAGCTCACCCCGCTGGCCAGCGATACTGGCTTCCAGCACGAAGTGCTGCTGGCCAAGCGTGCCAACAAGGAGCGCCTGGCGCTGATGGTGCGGCGCGATCTCGGCCTGTCGATCGATCCGGCAAGCCTGTTCGACGTGCAGGTCAAGCGCATCCACGAGTACAAGCGGCAGCTGCTCAACGCGCTGCACGTGGTGGCGCGCTACCAGGCCATTATCGATGCGCCGAACGCCGAGTGGCAGCCGCGCACGGTGGTGTTCGCCGGCAAGGCGGCCTCGGCCTACGTCAATGCCAAGACGGTGATCCGCCTGATCCACGACATCGCCCGCACCGTGAATGCCGACCCGCGCGTGCGCGACCGCCTCAAGGTCGTCTACGTGCCCAACTACGGCGTCTCGCGTGCCGAGACCATCATCCCGGCCGCCGACCTGTCGCAGCAGATCTCCACCGCCGGCATGGAAGCCTCGGGCACCGGCAACATGAAGTTCGCCTTGAACGGCGCACTCACCATCGGCACCTGGGACGGCGCCAACATCGAGATGGCGCAGGCAGTCGGTCGCGAGCACTTCTTCATCTTCGGCCTCACCGCCGACGAGGTGAGCCGGGTGCGCTCGCTCGGCTACGACCCGCGCCTGCACTACGAAGAGAACGCGCAGCTAAAGGGCGTGCTCGATGCCATTGGCGACGGCATGTTCTCGCCGGCCGAACCCGACCGCTACCGCGACCTGGTGGACTCGCTTCTCAATCGCGATTCCTACCTGCTGCTGGCCGACTTCGCCGGCTACGTGGCTGCGCAGCAGCGGGTCGACCAGCTCTTTGCCGCGCCGCATGCGTGGGCCGACAAGGCGATCCGCAACATCGCCGGCATGGGCGAGTTCTCCTCCGACCGCACGATCCGCGAATATGCGCGCATGATCGCCGCGCGCGCCGCGACGGCGCGCGTCGCGGCACCGCTGTTCTTGTTGCATCTGCGCATTCGAGCACCCGAGCCTGCCCGTTCCTCCCCGTGATCACTGCCACTGACCTCGACGCGCTGCTGGCCGGTCGCCATGGCGATCCGTTCGCCGTGCTTGGCCCGCATGCGGATGCGACCGGCCGCACTTGGCTGCGCGCACTGCTGCCCGCTGCACATGCGGTGGAAGCGGTGGACGCCGCCACCGGCGCCCGCCTGGCGCTGCTCACGCCGCGCGTGCCGGGCCTGTTCTTCGAAGCGCCGCTGGCGAGCCGCCCCGCCGCCTACCGCCTGCACGTACTGTGGGAGAACGCCACCTCCGGCGAGTACGCCGACCCCTACGCCTTTGGCCCCAGCATCGGCGCGCAGGATCTGTACTTCCTGGGCGAAGGCAGCCATTTGCGCCCGTGGCAGGTGATGGGCGCGCATCCGCTCACGCTCGACGGCGTGGCCGGCGTGCGCTTCGCGGTGTGGGCGCCGAACGCGAGCCGGGTCAGCGTGGTCGGCGACTTCAACGCCTGGGATGGCCGCCGCCATCCGATGCGCGTGCACCATGGCGTCGGCATCTGGGAGATCTTCGTCCCGCACGTGGCGCTTGGCGATCGCTACAAGTTCGAGGTCCGCAGCCGTGACGGTCACGTGCTGCCACTGAAATCTGATCCGTTTGCCTTTGCCAGCGAACGGCGCCCGGCCACCGCCAGCATCGTGGCACTGCCGGGGCAGCGCACGTTGCCGGCGACGCGTGCGCAGGCCAATCGGCACGACGCGCCGATGTCGATCTACGAAGTGCATCTGGGCTCGTGGCGGCGCGCCGCCGACGGCGGCTTTCTCGACTGGGACGCGCTGGCCGTGCAGCTGCCGGTCTATGCCGCCGACCTCGGCTTCACCCACCTCGAACTGCTGCCGATCGCCGAGCATCCCTTCGACGGCTCGTGGGGCTACCAGGTGCTGTCGCAGTTCGCGCCCACCTCGCGCTTCGGTGATGCCGCCGGCTTCGGCCGCTTTCTCGATGCCTGCCATGCGCATGGCATCGGCGTGCTGATCGACTGGGTACCAGCGCACTTCCCGACCGATGCGCACGGACTGGCGCAGTTCGACGGCACCGCGCTGTACGAGTACGCCGATCCGCGCGAAGGTTTCCATCAGGACTGGAACACGCTGATCTACAACTTCGGCCGCACCGAAGTGCGCAACTTCCTGATCGGCAATGCGCTGTACTGGCTGCAGCAGTGGGGCGTGGACGGCCTGCGCGTCGATGCCGTGGCCTCGATGCTCTACCGCGACTACAGCCGCGAGCCAGGACAGTGGGTGCCGAACGCGATGGGCGGACGCGAGAACCTGGAGGCGATCTCTTTCCTGCGCCGAATGAACGAGGTGACTGGCCACGAGGTGCCTGCCAGCGTCACCGTCGCGGAAGAATCCACCGCCTGGCCCGGCGTCTCGCGGCCGACCTCGGTCGGCGGCCTGGGCTTTCACTACAAGTGGAACATGGGCTGGATGAACGACACCTTGCTGTACTTCAGCAAGGAGCCGGTGCATCGGCGCTGGCACCACAATGCACTCACCTTCAGCCTGCTCTACGCGTTCGACGAGAACTTCGTGCTGCCGCTGTCGCACGACGAGGTGGTACACGGCAAGCGCTCGCTGATCGGCAAAATGCCGGGCGACCGCTGGCAGCAGTTCGCCAACCTGCGCCTGCTTTTCTCGTACATGTGGACCCATCCTGGCAAGAAGCTGCTATTCATGGGCGGCGAGTTCGGCCAGCAGCGCGAATGGAATCACGACGTATCGCTCGACTGGCACCTGCTCGATGCGCCCGAGCATCGCGGCCTGCAGACGCTGGTGCGCGACCTGAACCGCCTGTACACCGGCCGCCCGGCGCTGCACCGCTGCGACCACGAACGGCGCGGTTTCGAGTGGATCGACGCCGATGATGCCGACCACTCCTGCCTCGCCTACCTGCGGCGCGGCGACGCCGGCCAGGTGCTGCTGGTGGCCTGCAACTTCACTCCCGTGCCGCGCCACGGCTACCGGGTCGGCGTCGCCGGCGCCGGCCACTGGCGCGAAGTCTTCAACAGTGACTCGCAGTTCTACGGCGGCAGCAACATCGGCAACGGCGAGGCGCCGCTGCACGCCGCCGCCCACCCCGCGCACGGCCGCAGCCACTCCTTGGCGCTGACGCTGCCGCCGCTGGGGGTGGTGGTGCTGGAGCCGACATGAGACGGCGCCGACCGCGCGTCTTCGTGCTGTGCCCGGCCGGCAGACCACGCACCGCAGCGGGGGCGCCCTGAGCCCGCTCGCCGCCGGACGGCCCTATCCGCTGGGCGCCACGCTGCGCGACGGTGGCGTGAACTTCGCCGTCTATGCCGGCCACGCCGATGCGGTCGAGTTGTGCCTGTTCGATGCACTCGGTCATGAGACGCGACATCGCTTCGGCCGATGCGACGACGGTGTGTGGCACGGGTTCCTGCCGGATGCTGCGGCCGGACTCGTCTATGGCTTTCGCGTGCACGGCCGCTATGCGCCGGAAGCGGGCCACCGCCACAACCCGCACAAGCTCCTGCTCGATCCGTACGCGCGCGAGATCGTCGGCCGCTTTGCCTGGTGCGACGCGTTGTACGGCTATCAGCGCGGCCACCCTGACGGCCATCGGTCGTACGACGTGCGCGACAACGCCGCCGTCATGCTCAAGGCGCGCGTCGCCACGCCGCTGCGGCCGATCAGCGAGCCGCTGCCGCACACACCGTTGGCCGACAGCGTCATCTACGAGATGCACGTCAAGGGTTTCACCCAGCTTCACCCCGAGGTGCCGCCCGCGCTGCGCGGCACCTACGCCGGGCTGGCGCATCCGGCCGCCGTCAAGCACCTGACGCGCCTCGGTGTCACCGCGGTGTCGCTGTTGCCGGTGCATTACGCGATCGACGAGGCGCGGCTGACCGAACTGGGCCTGGTCAACTACTGGGCCTACAACACGCTCGGCTTCTTCGCGCCGGATCGCCGCCTGTCGGCCACGCCGGATGACCCGACTGCCACCCGCCACGAGTTCCGCGCCATGGTGCATGCGCTGCACGCGGCCGGCATCGAAGTGCTGCTGGACGTCGTCTACAACCACAGCGCCGAGAGCGGCGAAGATGGCCCGACGCTGAGCCTGCGCGGACTGGACCACGCTGCTTACTACCGGCTCGCTCCCGACGACCGCAGCCGCTGCGAGAACTACTCCGGCTGCGGCAACACGCTGAATACCGCCCACCCGCGCGTGATGCAGCTGGTGCTCGACTCGCTGCGCTGCTGGGCGGGCGAATACGGCGTCGACGGCTTTCGCTTCGATCTGGCGCCGGTGCTCGGGCGCGGCGCCCAGAACTTCGACAGCGGCGCGGCGCTGCTCACCGCACTCGCGCAGGACCCCACGCTGGCACGCTGCAAGCTGATCGCCGAGCCGTGGGACGTCGGCCCCAATGGCTACCAGCTCGGCCGCTTTCCCGGCCGCTTTGCCGAGTGGAACGACCGCTTTCGCGACACCACCCGACAGTTCTGGAACCTGCGCACCGCCAGCCGCGGCGAGTTCGCGCGGCGCCTGCTCGCCTCCAACGACTTCTTCCATCACGGCACGCGGCGACCAAGTGCGTCGGTCAACTTCGTCACCGCGCACGACGGCTTCACGCTGCACGACCTGGTCAGCTACGCGCGCAAGCACAACGAGGCCAACGGCGAGAGCAACCGCGATGGCCATCACGCCAACTACAGCATCCACTGCGGCGTCGAAGGGCCAAGCCGCGATGCGCCGGTCCTGGCACAGCGCGCGCGCCTGGTGCGCGCGCTGCTGACCACCACGCTGCTGGCCCAGGGCACGCCGATGCTGCTGGCTGGCGACGAACTCGGCCACACGCAACGCGGCAACAACAACGCCTACTGCCAGGACAACGACCTCAGCTGGATCGACTGGACGCGGGCGGACGAGGCACTGATCTCATTTACCGCGCGCGTGATCGCGCTGCGGCGGGAGTGGCCGGCGCTGCGCCAGGACCACTGGCTGACCGACGGCGTGCGCACCGACGGCGCCCGCGATGCCCGCTGGCTCGCGCCGCAGCGCGACGTCTGGCGCGAGATGACGGTGGCCGACTGGCATGACCAGACGTGCCATGCATTCGGGTTGTGGCTGTCGCCGCCGGACACCGCGCCGGTGCTGCTGTGGTTCAACGCGCAGGACGCGCCGCTGCGCTGTGCGTTGCCGCCGGGTCGTTGGCGGCCGCTGCTCGACACCGCGCGACCGGCGTTGCCGCCCCGCGCACTCGGGCGCGGCGCACTGGATTTGCCGGCGCGGTCGATCGTCGTGCTGACTGATGAGGCCGACTCGTGATTGCCGCCCGCTCCGCCGACATGCGGCCAGTACACCCGTTCGCTTTCAACCTGCACCCGATGTCATGACTTCATCGCTGCGCCGCTCGGGCGTGCTGCTGCATCCGACCTCGCTGCCCGGTCCGCACGGCAGCGGCGACTTCGGCCCGGCGGCTTACCACTTCATCGACTGGCTGGTCGCCGCCGGCCAGCGCGCCTGGCAGGTGCTGCCGCTGACGCCGATCGGCCCCGGCAATTCGCCCTACGCCAGCGTGGCGGCGTTTGCCGGCTCGCCGTTGCTGGTGGCGCTCGAGCCACTGGTCGACAAGGGCTGGATCGAACCGATCGACCCCAAGGCCGCAGCCGCCCTGCCCGACGCCCGCGTCGACTTTGACCGCGTGGTGCCGTTTCGCATGGCTCACCTGCGCGCCGCCGCCGCCAGCTTCCAGCAGCGCGGTGACGCCGCCGATCGGCAGGACTTCGCGGCGTTCTGCGCAGCCGAAGCGGACTGGCTCGACGACCATGCGCTTTTCATGGCGCTCGACGCGCAGTACCGCGCTCGCAAGATCTGGTGCTGGACCGGTTGGGACGCCGGCCACGCGCAGCGCGACGCCACAGCACTCGCTGCCGCCCGCACCGGGCTCGCAGATGAAGTCTTCTTCTGGTGCTTCGTCCAGTGGTGCTTCTTCTCCCAGTGGCGCGCCCTGAAGCGCTACGCGAACCAGCGAGACATCGAGGTGGTAGGCGACCTGCCGATCTTCGTTGCGCACCACTCGGCCGATTGCTGGGCGCATCGTGGGTTGTTCCTGCTCGACGCAACGGGTGAGCCTCAGGTGGTCGCCGGTGTGCCGCCCGACTACTTCTCCGCCACCGGCCAGCGCTGGGGCAATCCGCTGTACGACTGGGCGGCCATGGCGCGCGATGGCTTTGCCTGGTGGATCGCCCGCATGAAGCACGAGCTGGCGCGCGCTGACCGCGTGCGCGTGGACCACTTCCGCGGCTTTTCCGCTTACTGGGAGATACCCGCAAGCTGCCCGACCGCCATCGACGGCCGCTGGGTAGCGGCGCCGGGAGCCGCGCTGTTCGCCGCGCTGCGCGGTGCGCTGGGCGAGGTGCCAGTGATCGCCGAGGACCTGGGCGTAATCACGCCCGATGTGGAAGCGCTGCGCGATGACTGCGGTTTCCCCGGCATGAAGGTGCTGCAGTTCGCCTTCGGCGGCGACGCCTCGCACGCCTTTCTCCCACACAATTACGTGGCCAACTGCGTCGTCTACACCGGCACCCATGACAACGATACGACCGTCGGCTGGTACGCCACGACATCCGCGCGCGAGCGACGTTATGCCGAGGCGTACCTGGGCGCGACCGGCGCGCTGGTGCCGCCCGCGATGATCCGCGCCGCCTGCGCCTCGGTGGCGCAGTTGGCCGTCTACCCGATGCAGGACGTGCTGGCGCTGGGCAGCGACCACCGGATGAACACCCCCGGCATGCTCGATTGCTGGTCCTGGCGGTTCCGCTGGGAAGATGTCGGTTCGCAACCGGCCCGGGACCTGGCGCAGCTGTCATCTGCCTATGGTCGCGCGCCTTTCATGCAGCCTGCCGATTGCTAGAAGGTTGACTCTTGACCGGAGAACACCCGGCCGGTCTTAGCATCGGGTACAAAGACATCATCCACACAGCCAGCGGGACCGCCATGTCAAACCAGGTCTTCGATCGCACGCAGCTGACCCGTCGCTCGCTCGCCCTGGTGCTGGCCGGCGGCCGCGGTAGCCGCCTCAAGGAACTGACCGACACGCGCTCGAAACCGGCGGTCTACTTCGGCGGCAAGTTCCGCATCATCGACTTTTCCTTGTCGAACTGCCTGAACTCCAACATCCGTCGCATTGGTGTGGTCACGCAGTACAAGTCGCACAGCCTGCTGCGCCACGTGCAGCGCGGCTGGGGCTTCATGAAGGCGGAGATGAACGAGTTCATCGATCTGC
>LNFM01012585.1_pt1 | contig 16835 bp, 15 predicted proteins | sample 596031 | NCBI WGS metagenome assembly LNFM01 (sample SAMN04254537, study PRJNA301005) | activated carbon metagenome | isolation source: dual media filters at the Ann Arbor, Michigan drinking water treatment plant | place: USA: Ann Arbor
GCAGGTTCTTGTTGTCCGAGAAGTCGACCTTGTTGTCGACCCAGATCTTGGCGCCGGCAATGGCGATGAGGCCGAACACCACGATGGACACACCTCCCATCACGGCCAGCGGAATCGCCTGGATCAGTGCGCCGAACTTCGGGCTGAAGCCCAGCACGATGGCGATGCAGGCTGCCACGACGAACATGGCGGTGGAGTAGATCTTGGTGGCAGCCATCACGCCGATGTTCTCGGCGTAGGTGGTCACACCGGTGCCGCCGGCCGCGCCGCTGACCATGGTGGCCACGCCGTCGCCAATGAAGGCTTTGCCCAGGTAGGGATTGAGGTCGCGCCCGGTCATGGCGCTCACGGCCTTGATGTGGCCCAGGTTTTCCGCCACCAGGATCAGCGCCACCGGCGCGATCAGCAGGATGGCCTGCGCCTGAAACACGGGTGCGGCAAAGGTGGGCATGCCGAACCACGCGGCGTTGGCAATCCCCGAGACGTCGATAGGTTTGCCCAGGCCCAGGCCGTTGGTGAGCACCGCGTAGACCACGCTGGCCACGATGAGGCCGACCAGGATCAGCAGGCGCTGCGTCATGCCGCGTGCGTACACAGCCACCAGCGCCACGCTGATGAAGGTGATGGCCTGCATCCACGCGTCAAACCCGGTGGGCGCCATGTTCTTGATGGGAATGGCGGCAAGGTTCAGGCCGATCACGGCCACCACGGTGCCGGTGACCACCGGCGGCATGAGGCGTTCGATCCAGTGAACGGCCGCGCCTTCGTCCACCTCGTCCACCTCCATGCCGGCCATGGGCCGGGACTTGTGGTGCTTCACGTTGGTGGCGTGCACGATGAAGCCAATGACCGTGTAGACCAGACCGCAGATGATGATGCCGCCCAGGGCCACGCCCAGGTTGGCGTTGGGGCCTGGCCCGGCGTAGCCGCTGGCGGCGATCACCACGCCGATGAAGGCAAAGCTGGAGCCGAGGTAGCTGGGCACCTTGCCGCCCGTGATGAAGAAGAAGATGAGCGTGCCGATGCCGCTCATGAGGATGGCCACGTTGGGGTTGAAGCCCATGAGCAGCGGGGCCAGCACCGTGGCGCCACCCATGACGGTGGTCTGGGGCCATGGCAGGCGCTCGTCGGGGGCAATTACGCCACCGTTGTCGAGGGTGGTGGACGGCTTCTCGGTCCAGTTGAACAGGCCCATGCGGTGTCTCCTTGTTGTTGAGGGTGCTGGCGCGCCTCTTCGCGCCGGGGGGATTGTGCCCGGTGAGGGCGTTGAGCGCAGACCGGGCGCCGGACGCGTGTACTTTCGGAGGATGCCGCGATTTTGTTTGGCGACTGAGATTGTGGGTATCCTGCGTTTCGTTGCTGAATTCAAAGTGAGCCGTCAATGAAGCTCGATGTGGCGCTATCCCTCGCTGAAGACAAGCTTCGCGCCTCCCTGCGCGACGAGAAAGCGCGCTTGGTCGCTGAGATCGAGGCTATGCGCCGGCAGCACGCCGCGAAAGGTTTACTGCAATCCGGCGCCACGCTTAAGCGAATCCGCGATCTCTGCATCGAATCGCTATCGCGCCGTATCGAACACGCGTTCTCAACTGTCAGGGCGGCTATCGAATCGGTCAAGCCGCCAGTTACGAACGCAGAGACTCTTATGCCAGTCATCCTTCAGTTCATCCCTGACGACCTCGATGATCAAGCTCAGCACATTCGAAAGGCCGTTGCAGACCTGAATGTTCCGAATGCGCTGCCGCAACTCCTCGACGCAGTCAGCAACGCACGTACAAACGAATTTCAGAAGGCAAAAGCTGAGCTACAGCTGTTCCTCGGCCAAACAGTCAGCGTCGGCTCCTCCTCGAAACATGCACGCGTCTTCGGAGCGCTTGAAGGGATTTCGGTCCTCCTCACGTTTGCACTTGCGGTCCTGTGGGTAAAGAATCCGACTGGTCCCTATGAACCATATCTCGTCCTCGTCGCAGCCATTGCAACATCGGTCAACCTGCTCCAGAAGTGGCTGCGACATAACGGCTAACCCTTCCATCGAGGGGACGCCCAGAGGGCAGCACCTATTGGGCATCCATCATGTCATTCGTTAGTCATCTGCATCCGGAACCAAGGGTTTCGATCAGGGAGCATCGCGTGAAAGCAAGTCATTGCCTTTGGATTCCACTCATATTGCTTTTCACTGCGCCTGGTGGTGCTCTGGCTCAGTCGAGCATCGATTCTCGAGTTCAGAAGTTAGAGGAGACGATTCGCGCTCTTGAACTTCGAGTGAGTTCTCTGGAAGAGCATCTGCGCGAGAGACAAAGGAGAAGCACCGTTGCCTCAGACAAGGTGAGCTGGCGAAAGCTCCAAAAAGGCATGTCGGAAAGCGACGTGGAGAAACTTCTTGGTAGTCCTTCGAGGGTTCATGCGTTTGGCTCATTCACCATCTGGCACTACGAAACTCCGTTGGGTGGACAAGTTCAGTTCGACGGTGATCGCCGCACTGTCACTGGTTGGCGTGAACCATGACGCTGCAATTGCCGAAGCCCCACCTGAGCGGGCCGCCACAGGCAGGGGCGCCAGACGCTTCTGCCTGTGGCGCCCTGTGTAAACCGAATGCTTGGCGCCCCTGATGTCGCGGAAGGAGCGAGTCGGCATTTGCGTCTATTGCGGCATCGCTGGCCCTGTAACCAGCGACCACATTCCGCCCAAGTGTCTCTTCCCACCCGGCGCTCGCCTCAACCTGATGACTGTCGCGGCCTGCCCCGCATGCCATGGCTCATTCAAGCTCGATGATGAATGTTTTCGGATCGTGCTGTCGATCCGGCCCAATCTGCCATATGGTCCAGAGTCTTCATTTATTTGAGAGCAGACCAAGCGCTCGCTGCGCAATCCTGCAGCTGCAGGCCTGTTGACCTCTATCCGCGCATCGACTTCGCGCCACGAAGTTCGAACAAGGTCCGGAATCTACCTTGGCAAAAGGCTCGCCCTAGGGGTGGATACCCCTCGCATCATTCGAACAGCCGAGCGCATTGTGAAAGGCATGTTTGCCAAGGTCTTTGGCACTGTCTTGCCTGGTAGCCATGAAGCGGCGGTGGTGTTGCTCGACTTGCAGCGGAGCGACTCAGCGCTTTTGCACCCAGATGTTCGGGAGAGACTGGCTTACCTCGGACGTCATGGTGATCACAAACAGTTCGGCAAAGTCCTCGAGTTTTGGTGCGCCAGAGCGGAAGATGACCAGTTCTCTAGCATGTGGGTTGTCCGAATATATGGAGCGTTTGATTTCGTTGGCTAAACCCCACCTAGAGGTGTCGATCCCGTCGTTGCGCTCGACCGGCCACAGCCAACTTCGCCGTTTTCTGCCCGTGGATGAACTCCAACGTTCATTCAAACCGAACCCAAGCTGACCGAGGTGGTTGAGCAGCTCTTTCCGAAGCTGAGGGCGTACCTGCGCATAAGCCTGCGCCCTCAGGCCGCGGTCTGACCGACTTGCCTGCTTCAGCCGATCGCCGGCAGCACCTCACCCCGACTCTCGCCAAACCCGATCCTCGCCGCGCCCGGCTTCTCGCACCAGCCGCGCAGGATGATGGCGTCACCGTCTTCCAGGAAGGTGCGCGCCTCGCCGGTACCCGCCAGCGGGATGCTGCGCGTGCCGCCCAGGCTGAGCTCCACGATGGCGCCGGCTTCGCTGGGCGTGGGGCCCGAGATGGTGCCGGTGCCCAGCAGATCCCCCGGCTGCAGGTTGCAGCCGCCCACGCTGTGCTGCGCCACCATCTGCGCGATGGTCCAGTACTGGTGGCGAAAGCTGGTGGCCGAGAGGCGGTCGGGGGCCATGCCGCGCTGGCGGTGCGTCGCCGTTTCAATGCACACCTCCAGCTGCACATCCAGACTGCCGCGCGCGGTGTTGGCCGGGTGGTCGAGATAGGCCAGCGGCTGCGGCTCGTCGGCCGGGTGGGCGAAGGGCAGGCGGTAGGGCGCGAGTGCCTCCAGGGTCACGATCCAGGGCGAGACGGTGGTGCAGAAATTCTTGCCGAGGAAGGGCCCGAGCGGGTTCATTTCCCAGAACTGGTGGTCGCGCGCCGACCAGTCGTTGAGCAGGCACAGGCCGAAGATGTGGTCTTCAGCCTCGGCCAGCGGGATCGGCTCGCCCATGGCATTGCCCGGACCGATGTAGAAGCCCATCTCGAGTTCGTAGTCGAGCCGCTTGCAGGCGCCGTACACCGGGGCTGATGCGCCCGGTGGCATGGCCTGACCCATGGGGCGTTTGAACGGTGTGCCGCTGACCACCACGCTGGAGGCGCGGCCGTGGTACGCGATGGGGATCCACTGGAAGTTGGGCGTGAGCGGGTCGTCGGGCCGGATCACCCGGCCCACGTTGCGCGCGTGGTGGATGGAGGTGTAGAAGTCGGTGTAGTCGCCGATGCGCGTGGGCACGCGCATTTCCACGCCGCCCATCGGCAACAGGCTGGCCTTCACCGCATTCAGCGCGGCGCCGCTGTTGCCCGCTTTCAGCAGATCAAACAGCGCATGGCGCAGTGCGCGCCACGCACCGGGGCCCATGGCCAGAAAGTCGTTGAGGGCGTCGCCGGTGCAGGCGCTCAGCGCCTGTGCGGCGAGTCCCGATACAGCCCCTTCGCGGGCCAGGCTGGCGAGGTCGATCACCTGGTCGCCGATGGCCACACCACCGCGAAAAGCCTCGCTGCTGCCGGCGCGTCGGAACACGCCGAAGGGCAGGTTCTGGATCGGGAAGTCGGTGCCTGCTGCGTTGGCCGATTCGAGCCAGCTGCGCGCGGCGGGGTCGTGGGTGTGGTTGAGTTCCATGAGGTTCAGGCCGTTGCCTGGAGAGCGTCGTCGAAGATCGCTACCGCACGCGTCCAGCCGGCGGATGCGCCGCGGATCTTGTGCGGGAAGCAGCTGATGAAGAACCCGTCGGCCGGCAAGGCTTCGAGGTTGTGCATCTTCTCCAGGTGGCAGTAGCCGATGTCGCGCCCGGCCTTGTGTCCTTCCCAGATCAGCGACGCGTCTTTGGTCTGGTCGTACTTCATGGCCGTGTGCACGAAGGGCGCGTCCCAGCTCCAGGCGTCGGTGCCGGTGAGGCGCACGCCGCGCTCCAGCAAATACATGGTGGCCTCGTAGCCCATGCCGCAACCGGACGAGACGTAGTCGTTGTGGCCATAACGCGAACCGGCGCGCGTGTTCACCACCACGATTTCCAGCGGCTTGAGGGTGTGGTTGATGCGCTTCAACTCGGCTTCCACGTCGTCAGCAGTGACGACGTAGCCGTCGGCAAAGTGGCGAAAGTCCAGTTTCACGCCGGGCTGGAAGCACCATTCCAGCGGCACGTCGTGGATCGCGATCGCGGGCTTCTTCTCGCCCAGTGCCTGGTCCATGGTGGAGTGGAAATGGTAAGGCGCATCGAGGTGCGTGCCATTGTGGGTGGAGAGTTGCACCAGCTCCACCGCCCAGCCTTCACCGTCGGGCAGGTCTTCCTTTTTCAAGCCAGGAAAGAACGGCTCGATCTGCTCGAAGGTGTTTTCGTGCGTGAAGTACTGGATCTTGGGTGCGAACGCGGGCGGGTCGCTCACCACGTCGTTTTCGAGGTAGATCGAGAGGTCGACAAAACGTCGTGACATGGGGTCTCCCAGGTGCGTTGAAATCAGGGGCGCTGCCATCGCAGCAGGGCATGTTCAGCCAGGGCGAGCAGCACGTTGCTGGCGAAGCCCAGCGCGCCGAGCAGCACGATGCCCGCAAACAGCTCGCTGGCTTGAAATGAACGAGCGGCCAGCAGGATGGCCTGGCCCAGACCGGCTTGCGAGGCGATCATTTCGCCCACCACCGACACGATGAGCGAGACCGTGAGCGACAGGCGCATGCCGGCCAGGATGTCGGGCATGGCGTTGGGCAGGCGCTAGGTGGCCCAGTTCCAGCGAGCGCGACACCTCGCGCAGCTGCTGGTGCACATTCGCCAGGCCGTGCAGCGTGGCCAGCAGCACCGGCCACATGGCGCCAAACGCCACCACCGCCAGCACCATGTTGCCCGACAGGCCGAACAGCGCGATGGCCAGCGGCATCACGGCCGAGGCCGGCAGCGGGCGGATGAATTCGAGCGTGGGGGCGATCCATTCGCGGGCGCGGACCGAGCTGCCGATGAGCACGCCCAGCGACATGCCGAGCGCGCTGGCCAGCACCCAGCCGCTGACCATCCGGCTGAGCGTGGCCCAGGTGTAGGCCGCGAGGTCACCGCTGACCAGGCCCTGCACCAGGCTGGCCAGTGTGGCCTGCGGCGAAGGCAGGAAGGCGCGGTTGACCCAGCCACTGCTGCTGGCCGCCCACCACAGGGCGATGAAGCCGCCGAGCACCAGCACCGAGCCGGCCGCACCAGCGAGCATCGATGGGGTCTTGCGCAGCGTGTTCATGCCGTCTGCTCACCCATGCGGTGTGCCACCCAGCGCTGCAGCGCCAGCGCGCCGACGTTGATGGCGTAGCCCACCACGCCGATCCACGCCAGCCAGGCCAGCATGAGCGCCGGGTCCAGACTTTGCTGCGCGATCATCATCGCGTAGCCCATGCCGTGCGGGTTGGCCGCAATCTCCACCGTGACGGCCACCACCAGCGCAATCGCCACGCCCAGACGCAGCGCCACAAACAGGCGCGGCACGATGGCCGGGCCGATGATCCAGGCGAAACGCTGCATGGGTGAGAGCTGCAGCGCGCGCGCCACTTCCAGCAGACGCGGCTCGACCTGCAGCACCGCGGCTTGCGTGAGCACCAGCATGGGCCACAGGCAGGCAAAGGCCACCACGCTCACCTCCATGCGCAAGCCAAAGCCGAACACCAGCATGGCCAGTGGAATCAGCGCCACCGACGGGATGGGGCGTGCCACTTCAATGCTGAGGTAGCCCAGTTGCGCAGCGCGGCGCGACAGGCCCAGCAGGGTGCCGATCATTACGCCGCCGCCCGCGCCGATCAGCAGGCCCAGCGCGGCGCTGCCCAGTGTGAAGGCCGTGGCTTCCAGCAACGAGCCGTCCATGAGCGCACCACCGAAAGCGCGCAGCGCCGCGCTGGGCGGCGCCAGGGCGTCGCTGCCCTGGCCAGTGGTGCGGGCCCAGACTTCAAGTGCACCCAGCAGAACGGCTGGAAAGGCCAGGGCTTTCATTCAGTGGCCCAGGTAGTGATACAGCTCGCGGCGCAGCCGCAGGAACTCGGGGTGTTCCTTGGTGCTCAGCTGGTTGCGCGGCTGCGGCAGCGGCACGTCCACGAGCGCCGCTAGGCTGGGCAGTTCGGGCGTCGGGTTGCTGCGCAACGCGATCACGCGGTCGCCCAGATACAGCGCCTCTTCCAGGTCGTGGGTGACGAACATCACCGTGAGACCCTCCTCGCGCACCAACCGCGCCAGCTCGTCCTGCAACGTCTCGCGCGTCATCGCGTCGAGTGCGCCGAAAGGCTCGTCCATCAGCATCACATCGGGCTGCTGCGCCAGGCAGCGCGCGATCTGCACGCGCTGCTGCATGCCGCCCGAGAGCTGGGCCGGAAACTTCTCGGCGTGGGCACCCAGGCCCACCGTCTGCAGCACGCGCGCAATGCGCCCCGGTCGGTCCGCCACAGGCACGCGCGCGGCTTCCAGCGCCAGACTCACGTTGGCCTGCACCGTGCGCCAGGGCAGCAAGGCACGCCCGTAGTCCTGGAACACAAACGCCACCTCGCGGCTGGGGGCTGTGATGGATTGACCCCGACGCAGCACACGCCCACTGCCTGGCGCCACGAAGCCGGCGGCAGCGCGCAGCAGCGTGGTCTTGCCGCAGCCTGAAGGGCCGATCACGCACACGAATTCACCCCGTCGAACGGCGAGCTCAAGGGGGGAGAGGATCTGCCGACCGCCCAGCGTGATGGACACCTGATCGAAATGCAGAACGGTGTCGCTCGCCAGTGTCATGGGTGTGCAGCGCTCACTTGGCGATCAGACGGGTCACGTCGGGCTTGCCCTTGAGCATGGCCTGGTCGTTCATGAGGTCGACCCAGTAGGTGAGCTGCTTCTCGGTGACGACCGGCCCGGGCGGCGAGATCTGGATTTTTGCGATCACCTCGGGTGGCAGCTTGATGTACTTGCCGATGGCGGCGCGCACAGCGTCATTGTTTTTGGGCTGCTGCATGAAGGCAGCCGCTTCCTGCACTGCCGCGCGAAACGCGCGTGCCGCGCCCGCGTTTTGCGCCACCCAGTCGCGCCGCGCCGTGTGGATGATGGTGGGCTGGTTCTCGGGTAGGAAGGTTGAGTAGTACGACGCCACGTAGCCGATGCCGCTGTCGGTGATGCGGCTCATGAACGGGTCGGCGCTGACCACGGCATCGACCGAGCCACCGCGCAGCAGGTCACCGTGCTGCGGGAACGAGGCCTCGACGAAATTGACGGTCTTGAAGTCCACGCCCTGCGTCTTGAGCCAGCCGCGAAAAGTCACGTGCAGAAACGCCCCCAGGCCGGGCACACCGATCTTCTTGCCCACGCAGTCCTTGGCGCTGCGGATGCCGCTGCCGGCCTTGGCCACCAGACCGAAGCCGGTGATGGTTTTGGACGTCACGCCGCCACCGGCCACGACCACATGATCCAGCCCGCCGTCGACCGACTGCAGGAACACGCTGGGCGTGGGTCCGCCGATCTGCAGCGAACCGGCCTGCACCGCGGCCGGGATGGTGGAGTTGATCGGGATGAACTTGAGCTCCACGTCGAGCTGGCGCTTCTGGAAGTAGCCGTTTTCTGCCGCGATGAACACCGAGGCGAAGTCCGTCACGGCGGTGTAGCCGAACACGATCTTGGTCGGGCTTTGCGCGAAGGCGGGCAGGCTGATGGCAGCGGGAACGGCGGCCAGGGCGGTCAGGGCGGTGCGTCGTTTCATCGGGATCTCCTGGTGGGGGATGTGGTTGAAGGGCGGGGCGAAAGCGAGGGGATGGGCAGGGCAGCGCGCAGGCCGCCGACGATGAAGCGCACCAGGCGCTCGCTCGCAGCGGGGTCGCCCGGCTGGTTCAACTCCAGCGACAGGCGGGCAACGCGGTCGTCCACCAGGTGGTGCAGCAGCGCACCCAGCGCAAACTGGTAGCCCCAGGCCACATCGGCGCGCGTGGCGTGTGGCAAGGCGCTGTGCAAGGCATCAATGAAACGGTGGGCCATGGGGTCGAAGAACTCGCGCAGCACGCGGTCGGCTTCCTGACTGCCGTAGGCCAGCTCGCGGCCCACCAGCTGTGCGTAGTGATGGCCTTCGGGGCTGGCGCGCAGCTTGATCACCGGGCCCACAAAGGCCTCGACAATGCGCCTGAGCGTCTGCGGGTCCTCAGGGTCGTGCGACGCTGAATCGAGCGCGGCAAGGCGCTCCTCGATGGTCTGGTTCCAGTGCGCAAAGATGGCGTGGAACAGGTCATGCTTCGGGCCGTAGTAGTAGCTCACCAGCGCCAGCGGCACACCGGCTTCTTCGGCGATCTGGCGTATGGTGACCGCGTGATACCCGCTCTGCGCAAACAACTTTTCGGCCGCCAGCAAGATGGCCTGCTGGCGATCGGGGCGCCCGGCGTTGCGCGATGCAGCCGCGCTGTGGCGAGGGCGCGGCGAGGCAGGGATCGGACGGTGGCGGCTGGGCATGATGGCATTGAACGGCCGTACAAAAAAGTTGAACACCCGTACAAACCCGGGCCCTGGAATTGCCTTGGTTCGGGACTGCGCTGGTACCCTGATGGGAAAAAGGATAACGGCATGAACGAGACACAGCGACCACCCTACACCCCACAGATACGCCTGTACCAGCAGTGGCTGACCGAACATCGGGGCCTGCATTTCGACAGCTACGACGCGCTCTGGCGCTGGTCCACCACCGAGCTCGAAGCCTTCTGGCAAACCATCTGGGACTACTTCGACATGCGCTCGCCCACGCCGCACACCGCCGTGCTGGAGCGCAACGTGATGCCCGGCGCGCGCTGGTTTCCGGGTGCGCAGGTGAACTACGCGCAGCAGGTGTTTCGCCACGTGAATCCCGCGCACGACGCCGGCTTCATGGCCATCGTGAGCCGCAACGAGAAAGGTCGGCACGTCGAGATGAGCTGGCCGGAGTTGCGCCGCCAGGTGGCCTCGCTTGCGCTGCACCTGCAGGCCCAGGGCGTGCAGCCCGGCGACCGTGTGGCCGCCTACCTGCCCAACATTCCCGAAGCCATGGTGGCCTTTCTGGCCACGGTGAGCATCGGCGGTGTGTGGAGCATCTGCGCCCCCGACATGGGCACCCACGCTGTGCTCGACCGCTTCCGCCAGATCGATCCGGTGGTGCTGATCGCCTGCGACGGCGTGACCTATGGCGCGCGCGATTTCGACCGCTTGGCCGTGGTGGCCGAGTTGCGCGCCGCTCTGCCCACGGTGCGCCATGTGGTGTTGCACACCAACCTCGCCGCAGATGCTGAAGAGCCTGCCGAGGCGGCCGATCGCGCGCTGCAGGCGGCCGCACCCTGCGTGTCCTTTGCCGAAGCCACATCGCGCATGGACGCCGACGTGGCCCGTTTCGAGCCGCTCTGGCTGCCGTTCGACCATCCGCTGTGGATCGTGTATTCGAGCGGCACCACCGGGTTGCCCAAGCCCATCGTGCACGGCCACGGCGGCACCATCATCGTGGCGCTTGCGCTCAAGCTGCTCCACAACGACATCGGTTGCAGTTACGAGCCCAACAGCTGGGGCGAGCGCTACCACTGGTACAGCTCCACCGGCTGGGTGATGTGGAACGCGCAGACCGGCGGCCTGCTCGGCGGCACCACCTGCGTGATCTTTGATGGCAACCCGGGGGGCTCCAAAGACAAGCCCGACTGGACCACGCTCTGGCGCTTCGCAGCCGAGCAGGGCGTCACCTTCTTCGGCGCGGGCGCAGCGTTTTTTGCAAACTGCTTCAAGGCCGGTGTGGACCTGTCCACGTGCGGTGATCTGTCGGCCGTGCGCGCGCTGGGCACCACCGGGTCGCCGTTGTCGGAAGACGCGCAGCGGTGGGGCACATCACAGTTCGCGGCCATCGCACAAACCGACGAGCAACGCGACATCTGGTGGTGCAATATTTCTGGAGGCACCGACTTCGCTGGCGCCTTCATTGGCGGCAACCGCGACCTGCCGCAGACACCGGGCCGCATGCAATGCCGCCTCATGGGTTGTGCAGTGGAAGCCTGGAACGAGCAGGGCCTGCCGGTGATGGACGAAGTGGGCGAGCTGGTGTGCACGCAGCCGATTCCGTCGATGCCGCTGTACTTCGTGGGTGATGTCGACAACAAGCGCTTGCTGGGCAGTTACTTCGACATGTACCCCGCCGGGCACGGCCGCAGACCCGGCGGCGGCGATCTTGACAAGGAGGCTGGTGCCGTCTGGCGCCATGGCGACTGGCTGCGCATCCACCCCGATGGCTCGTGTGTGATCTACGGCCGGTCCGATGCCACCATCAACCGCCACGGCCTGCGCATGGGCACGAGCGAGCTGTACAGCGCGGTCGAGGCGCTGCCCGAGGTCCTGGACTCGATGGTGGTGGACCTGGAGTACCTGGGCCGCGAGAGCTACATGCCGCTGTTCGTGGTGTTGCGCGAGGGCGTGGTGCTCGACGACGCGGAGCGCGCGCGCATCACTGACAGCATCCGCACCGCGCTTTCGCCGCGCTTCGTGCCCAACGACGTGTTCCAGGTGGCCGGGATTCCGCGCACGCTGTCGGGCAAGAAGCAGGAGCTGCCGATCAAGAAGTTGCTGCTCGGCCAGCCACTGGAGAAGGTGATCAACAAGGAGGCGATGGCGAATCCGGACTGCCTGGACTGGTATGTGGATTTCGCCGCGCGCCGCCCGGCCGCCTGAGCGCCCTGCCTTCGGGCTAACCCGCTGTCGGCCTGGCCGGCCTTGCGCTAACTTGGAGGCCCAACCAAGAACCGGAGACGCGCGATGCAGCCCACCGACCGTTCTGTCAGCCGCCGCCACGCTCTAACCCTGGCCGCCAGTGGCGCCGCCGCGGTGGCCGCACCGGGTTTGTTCAGCAGCGCGGCCTGGGCGCAAGACAAGTTCCCCTCGCGTCCCATCACCCTCATTGCTCCCTGGCCCGCCGGCGGCAGCAGCGACGGTGTGATGCGCGCGCTGGCCCAGAGCGCCAGCAAGGCGCTGGGCGTGCCGGTGGTGATCGAAAACAAGCCGGGTGTGGGCGGCACGCTGGGTGCCAGCGCCATGGTGCAGGCCAAGCCCGACGGCTACACCCTCACGCAGCTGCCGCTGGGGGTCTATCGCCTGCCGCACATGCAGACCATGCCCTTTAACCCGGTGACCGACCTCACCCACATCGTCTGCCTCACCGGCTACACCTTTGGCCTGGCCTGCACAGCCGATGCACCGTTCAAGACGCTCAAGGACATGGTGGCGTACGCCAAGGCCAACCCGGGCAAGCTCGAATACGGCCATACCGGCACCGGCACCACGCCGCACCTGGCCATTGAAGAGTTCAGCGAGAAGGCGGGCATCCAGCTCAACCCGATCCCGTTCAAGGGCTCGGCCGAGATCATGACCGCCATCCTCGGGGGCCACATCCGTATGATGAGTGGTACCACCGAGTTCGCGCCTCACGTGCAGAGCGGCAAGCTGCGCCTGCTGGCCACGCTGGGCCGCGAGCGCAACAAGGCCTTCCCCGACGTGCCCACGGTGAAGGAAAGCGGCTGGGACACCATCACCGAATCGCCATTCGGCATCGGCGGCCCCAAAGGCATGGACCCGGCCGTGGTGAAAGTGCTGCACGACGCCTTCAAGACCACGCTCGACGACCCCGAGGTCAAGGCCACCTTCGACAAGTTCTACCAGCCCACGATCTACATGAACACGGCCGACTACACGGCTTACGCGGCGCGCACGTTTGCGGCGGAGAAGAACACGATCGAGCGGCTCGGCTTGAGCAAAAAGAACTGAGCGGCGCAGCGGGAAGCTATCGTTTGCTCACCAGAACGATCCCCACCGCCACACCCACCAGCGCCAGCACCAGCTGCAGCGTGAGCGGCTCGCCCAGCAGCACCACACCGAACACCAGCGCGAACACCGGTGTGAGGAAGGTGAAGGTGGACATCTGCGTGGCCGGGTAGTGGCGCAGCATCCACATCCAGGTGAGGTAACTCGCGAACGCGCCCACCACGGTCTGGATGGCCAGCGATCCCCAGGCCTGCGCCGAGTAGTCGAGCGACCACACCTCGCCGAGTGCGAGTGAGATGAAGGGCGCGACCGCCGCCGTCACAGCCACTTGGTAGAACAGGGTTTTCTCCGGGCTGGCGGTGGCGAGTTTCGTGGCGCGGATGGTCAGCGTGGTCAGACCCCAGAGCACGCCCGCTGCCAGCGCCATCGCGTCGCCCATCCAGGCGCCGGCCACCGGCGAGCCGTGCATGAAGCCTTCGCCGAATGCCAGCGCCACTGCAGCAAACGCGATCACCAGACCCACCCACTGGATGCGCCGCAGCTTCTCGCCAGGCACCACGCGCGGTAACAGCAGCGCCACCACAAAGGGGCTGGTGTAGAGGAACACCGTGAGGCGCGAGGCGGTGGTGTGCATCAGCCCGAGGTAGATGAAGGCGAACTCACCTGCGAACAGCGCGCCGGCGAGCAGGCCGGCTTTGAGCGTGCCGTCGCGCTGGAAGAGGGGCACACCGCGCACCGCGCACCACAGCCCGATCAGCACCGCCGCGCCCCAGAAGCGCAGCGAGGCTTGCCACAGCGGCGGCACTTCGGCCACGGTGGCCTTGATCAGGATCTGCTGGAAACCCCAGAAGGCGCAGCAGACCACGAGAAGCGTGATGGCGAGAGCGTCGAGGTGGGTCTTGCGAACGGTGGTGGGGCTCATGCCGCCGATTGTCGCGAGGTCGCTCGCGGCACCCTGTCACGCCGGTGCGGGTCGGTCAGAGCGGGTGCTCGGTGTAGAAACGCCCGCCATGAAACAGCAGTGGCGAGGCCTCGGCGCGGTGGCTGCAGCGCTCCACTTCGCCCACGAAGATCACATGGTCGCCCTCGGCGTACTGGCTGCGGTTGAAGCACTCGAACGTAGCAGCCGCGCCTTCCAGCAGCGGCGCACCGTTGCCGCCGTCGCGAAAGGCCACGCCTGCCCAGCGGTCGGTGCCCTTGGCCGCGAACTGCTCGGCCAGCGCCTGCTGGTCGGCCGCCAGCACGTTGATGGCGTAGTACCGCCCGTTGGAAAACGCGCCCATGGAGCCGGCCAGCCTGCCCAGGCTCCAGAGAACCAGCGGCGGGCTCAGCGAGACCGAATTGAACGAGTTGGCCGTCAGCCCGACCAGTTCGCCGCTGTCGGTGCGGGCGGTGACGATGGTCACGCCGGTGGCAAACATGCCCAGCGAGGCGCGAAACTCTCGCGCCGAAAAATCAGGCGCTCGAGCCTGGAGGGCGTTGGGGCGATCAGAAGGCATGTGGAACTTGTGCGTGTTCGGAGGAGTGCCCATTCTCGGCGATCGGTGCCTGGGTACGGTGGCATCCATAAAATGCCTTGATGCGTCGTTCCCCCATGCCACCAGCGAACCGCCTGTCTCCCTGGGCCGTGTTCACTGCGCTGGCTATGGGCTGGTTCCCCGTCCAGCATGCGCAGGCTGCTTCGCCACTGCGCGGGCCACCGCACCACCGCACCACCGTGCCCACATCGGCAGCGCCTTGTGTGCAACTCTCGGCTCGCCTGCCCCACATGGGCCGCGCGCTGTGTGATGCCGCAGGTCTTCTGCCCACTGAAGGCCGGTCGACGTTGGGCCGCACGCTCTATGCCAGGGATGTCGTGGCGCCGCATGCGCGTCTGCGTGTGCTGGTGGTGGGCGCGATGCACGGCGACGAGATGTCGTCGGCGTCGGTGGCGCTGCACTGGATCCAGCATGCCATTCGGGAGCCCGCCGATGCGCACTGGCGCTTCATTCCAGTGCTCAACCCCGACGGTCTGATGGCGCGGCCGGCCAGGCGCGTGAACGCGCGCGGCGTGGACCTCAACCGCAACTTCCCCACGCCCAACTGGGCCAGTGACGCCAAGGTGTACTGGGAACAGCGCACCCGCAAGGACCCGCGCCGCTGGCCTGGGCCGAGCCCGCTGTCGGAGCCCGAGTCGCGTTACCTGCACGACGAGATGACCCGCTTCCAGCCCCACCTCATCGTGAGCATCCACGCGCCGTACGGCGTGCTCGACTTCGACGGACCGGGCGCTCCGCCGCCCAAGCTCGGGCGGCTCTACCTCGACCAGGTGGGCATCTTTCCAGGCAGCCTGGGCAACTATGGTGGTGTGCACCGGGGCATGCCGGTGGTCACCATCGAACTGCCCAACGCCTTTCGCACGCCGCTGGAAAGCGAGATGCGTCAGATGTGGACGGATCTGCAGGGCTGGATGGTGGAGCGCCTGCGGCCCTGAGGAGCTGGTCCGCTTCAGGCCTGGCTGGGGGGTTGGGCAACCCGCATACGCGGGCTGATGTGCACGCCTTGTTCCGCAGCGCTCGAGCCGTGAAAGCCGAACGCCATGGCAGGTTGCTCTCCGTTGATCAGCTCGGCCAGCGCCTTGCCGGAGCCCGCGCCGTGGGTCCAGCCCAACGTGCCGTGGCCGGCGTTGATCCAGAGGTTCTTCAGCGGCAGACGGCCAATGAGCGGGATGTTGGTCGGCGTAGCCGGACGCAGGCCGCACCAGAACTGCGGGTCGCCGCCCTGTTCGGGCGTGCGCGTGTCGGCCACACCGGGAAACACCTGCTCGATGCGGCGCACCAGCATCTCGCAGCGCTTCTTGGCCAGCGGCGTGTCCAGCGACAGGTCAAACCCGCCGAGCTCGATGGTGCCGGCCACGCGCAGCTGGTTGCCCAGGCGCGAGACAGCGATCTTGAGCTGGTCGTCGATCATGCTCACGCTGGGGGCTTGTTCGGGCTTGAGCAGCGGCAGCGTGGCGCTGTAGCCTTTGCCCGGGTAGATCGGCACGTTCAGGCCGATCGACTTGAGCAGTGGCGTGGTGTACGAACCGCAGGCCACCACAAACGCATCGGCCTTGAGCACGCGCGCGCTGCCGCTCTGGCGGTCGCGCACCCGCACCTCCCGGATCTCGTGGCCGTCGCTGTCCAGGCGCTCGATGTCGTGGCCGAACATCAGCCGTGCGCCGCACTGGCCGCACAGCGCGGCGAGTTGTTGCGTGAAGCTGCGCGCGTCACCCGACTCGTCGCTCTGGGTGTAGGTGCCGCCCACAATCCGCTCGGCAAAGGCGCTGAGCGCGGGCTCGATGGAAAGCAATTCGTTGCGCGAGACCACGCGGCGTTTGACGCCGAAACGCTGCATGACCGCAGCGGCTTCGGCCGCGCCATCGAAGGATTTCTGGTCGGTGTAGTAGTGCGCGATGCCGCGCTCGAGCCGGTGGTAGTCGATGCCGGTCGCCGCCACCACGGCCTTGAGCGCGTTGTGGCTGTATGAGCCCAGCGCAACGAGCTGTGCGACGTTGCGCTCGAACGCAGCGTCATTGCACTGCGCCAGAAACTGCAGGCCCCAGCGCCATTGCGCCCAGTCAAGTTGCGGGCGGAACAGCAGTGGCGACTCATCGGAGAACATCCACTTCAGGGTCTTGAGTGGTGCGTCCTTGTTGGCCCAGGGTTCGCAGTAGCTCACGGAAATCTGTGCCGCGTTGGCGAAGCTGGTTTCCAGCGCAGCGTCGGGCTGGCGATCGACCAGCGTGACCTCGTGCCCGCGTTCCAGCAGGTGCCACGCCGTGCTGACGCCGATGATGCCCGCGCCGAGAATGGTGATCTGCATGACCTGCTCCTCAAAGGATTGAAACTGATCGCAGTATCGAAAGAAGCGGCTTCGAAGTGAAGCGGAATTAAACTAAAATTTTGGGCAT